>LIDZ01005314.1_pt2 | contig 55123 bp, 57 predicted proteins | sample 644651 | NCBI WGS metagenome assembly LIDZ01 (sample SAMN03856242, study PRJNA289617) | food metagenome | isolation source: wine grapes on drying loft during traditional withering process | host: Vitis vinifera cv. Corvina | place: Italy: Gargagnago di S. Ambrogio di Valpolicella | collected 2014-01 | reverse complement strand
GGTAGAGCACGACCTTGCCAAGGTCGGGGTCGCGAGTTCGAGTCTCGTTTCCCGCTCCAAATATTGATCTACAGACTTCCACTGGCGTCTGTAGGTTGTTGAAAACAGGAGCTTCGGCTCCTTTTTTCATTCCAGCAAAAGCCACGGAAATCCACCGACAGCTAGCGTTTTTGAGGCCAAAATTGAGGCCAAAGAATGTGGGTGGTGCCGGTTGCGGATTGTTGCTGGGGTTGGATCGGGATGACCAGCAGCATCGAGCCTAAGTCTTAAGTCTTACGACTTAGGAGTTTGATGATGGCACTCTCTGATCTGACCGTGCGGCAAGCCAAGGCCGCCGAGAAAACCTATAGCATCCCCGATACCGACGGCCTGAGCTTGGTGGTCACACCCGCCGGTGGCAAATCGTGGCATCTGCGCTACTACTGGCTCGGCAAGCAAAAGCGCATCTCCCTGGGCACCTATCCTGAGATCGGTTTGCGTGAAGCACGCACCTTGCGTGATGAAGCACGGGCACTCTTGGCCAAGGGCATCAACCCCCACACTGACCGCAAACGTAAGCGACACGCTGTCAAGCTGGCCTCGGACTACACGTTCAAATCTGTCTTCGATGCCTGGGTCGAGCATCGTGCGAAGGAGTTGAAGGACGGCAGAAACAGCACGCTGTCGCAGATCAAGCGAATCTTCGGCAAGGACGTGCTGCCCAGCCTTGAAAAGATGTCGATCTATGACATTCGCCGACCTCAGCTCCTGGGCGTCCTGGCGCGGATCGAGGGGCGCAAGGCTTTTACCGCTGCCGAGAAGGTCCGCACCTGGCTGGGCCAGTTGTTCCGCTTCGCCTTGGTCATCGTGGAGGGCATGGAGGCCAATCCGGCTACCGACCTCGACGTGGTGGCCGAGCCCAAACCTGCGGTGAACCACAACCCCTACCTGCATCTGCACGAACTGCCCGGCTTTCTCCAGAAGCTCAGGCTCTACAATCCTCGTGGCTGGCAAACGCAACTTGGCATTCGGCTGCTGCTTCTCACCGGAGTGCGTACCGGCGAGCTACGGCTGGCCACCCCGGACCAGTTCGACCTCGACCGCGGTCTTTGGATTATTCCGCCGCAGATCGTCAAGCAGCTTCAGGACGAGATGCGCAAGGCCGGCAAGCGCCCGCAGGATGTTCCGCCTTACATCGTGCCGCTGTCCCTTCAGGCCATTGAGATCGTGCGCTACCTTTTGGGGATCATGCGGCCTGCTCAGCGCCACTTGCTGACGCACCGCAGCGAACTCAAAAAGCGCATCAGCGAGAACACTCTCAATGCCGCCTTGAAGCGGATGGGTTACGAGAACCAACTGACCGGCCATGGCATCCGCGGGACTATTTCAACAGCGCTCAACGAGATTGGCTATCCCAAGATTTGGATAGATGCGCAGCTTTCGCACGCTGATCCCAACAAGGTGAGTGCGGCTTACAACCACGCCAAGTATGTGGAGCCGCGACGCCGGATGATGCAGGACTGGGCCGACCGCCTCGACCTACTCGAGCAGGGCCAGGTGGAGGCTGCTAGCGCTCACCTAACCATTCATATCGAAGGGGTGCCGATGATGGCAGAAGAGGAAGGGCCTTCGCGCATCGTCGCGGCGCCCCCTGAGGCTTCTGTCTCGCCGATGGCAAGGCGTAGCGTCGTGACGCCGAACGACGCGGGTATCGCGTTTCAGCGGCTGTCGCAGTTGCCTCCGCCCCCGACGCCTCCGCAGGAGCCGGAAGTGTCCGCTATCCAGCGCGAGCGCGAAGAAATGCTGGCCATCTACGAATCGCCGAGCAGTCTGCCGGTTCCCCTGTACGGCAAGCTGGCGGGGAAGTCCAGGGATCAGATCAACCGCGAACTGAAGGCAGGCAAGCTGCTGTCCATCAGCCTGGGCAATCGGGGGCAGCGTGTCCCCGATTGGCAATTAGTACCGCTCAAGCACAAGCTGGCTCAGATGCTTATGGACCAATGCCCGCATGCGGATTCGTGGGACCTATATCGAATGCTGACCCGACCGCGCCCGGAACTTGGTGATCACGCAGCGATCGATGTAGTCACGCCGAGCAATGTTCCCGCGATCATTCGGACCATCATGTGCGACCAACACCCCGCGTCTTCTGAGGGCGTCGCACCGCAGGCTATCCCCGAAGATTTGCGGCAGACCGTTCATAGGATGGGGGATGGAGCGGCGGTGTACGAGGGGTAAGCGTCTGGGCAACCCACCTTGTAAATTCCTCGCTGAGGGTGGGAACATTTAATTACAAAACGCCAGCCTTGCACGTAGTGATGTAACCTGATTTAGGGCTCAGAATACGCAAGCCGGTATGCTTTCAAGAGCAGCACCTATGAGCCAGAACCACCTATTTCAGAGGAGTTCTAATGTGACCGGACCACCGGACGATCTGCCAATTTATCGTATTCTTACTGGCCCTGACGATGCAGCTTTCTGTCACCGTGTGAGTGCTGCATTGCAGCTGGGTTACCAGCTTTATGGCAGTCCTGCAGTCACCTTCAATGGGCAAAATGTGATAGTGGCGCAAGCGATAATTTGGGGCGGTTCTGCCGGTGATTCTATTGGATAATCAGCGCTGTGGCCTGTTGACCGAAAGGGGGGCGGCCAACAGGTTTCGGGAGAAGGCTGCTTCAGCGGCCAGACATTGGCTTCCCCATTATCCGGCTCAGCCATACCCACCACGAGCGTCGGCGATGTATCGCAGCGCATCGGCTTTACGTTCAGCCGAACAGTCTGAGTGCTCCACTAGCATCTCACAGAAATCATAGTTTGCATTGACCAGGGCGCGCAGCAACCCCGTGCACAAAAGAACTTCATCGTCATAATCGTCTTGCAATCGCTGATTTTGTGCTCTCAACTCGCGAATTTGCGCCTCAAGCTGTTCATAGGGATGCTTTGCCATATCATGGGAACTCCTTTCAGGGCTACGCCTGAAGTGTGAATACATTTGATCGATTCAGTCTAGGCAGCAGCGCTTCGACCGTCGGGAGTTAGGCGATAAGCATATTCGATAACCTTCCTGTCGGTTGGTCGTCATAAACGACAGCCCGGAAAAGCCAGATTACTTTGCCGGACTTCCTGTCATTCGCATTTATGAGTTCTTAGGCGCGCGATAAATCGCTCCAATGGGGCCGAGAGACTGCCGTTATCGGATCGGAGGAGGTAGGTGGTAATTACTGCTGATTCCGCCGCCAAGGGACGGATGACGACATCTGGCCGCTGGCAGGCTGCTGATCTGCCCTGCGTGGTGAAGCCAATGCCAAAGCCGGCTCCGACCAGGGTGAGCATCATGTCTAGGGAAGACACATGTTCAACGATATTGGGCTCGCGCTCCAACGGTCGAAGCACCCGCGCGAGTTCGCGACAGTAGCCCTCGCACACCTGCGCATCGCATAAGACAAGCGGGTGACTACCGAGTGCATGAAGTGGAATTTCCTTGTGGACCAACAATTCGTGCCGTGCAGGTAACGCAATGACCAGTGGGTCTCGCCAAAGTGGTTCTGCAACGATGTCTTCATCGATCTCGGCCGTGTATGCCAACCCCGCCTTGAAGTCTCCTGATCGCAGGCCGCGTAACTGCTCGGCCAGAGAGACCTCGGACAGCCTGATCGCAATATCCGGCTCCTTTTCACGGCAATGGGCTAGGAGCGCGGACAGTCGCCGGTCAACGGCACCATCGGATATCGCGATGCGTAGGCTACCCCGTGAGCCGGCCGCGACAGCCTTGGTATTCTCTATCGCCCGTTGTAGGAGGGTGAATAGCCTACGAGTGTCTAGCAAGAACGCAGCACCAGCCGCGGTTAGACGGGTTCCTCTACGATCACGCTCGAAGAGCAATACTCCTATTTCCTCTTCAAGTTCCTTGATGGTTCGTGAAAGGGGCGGCTGCTCGATATGGAGACGCTCAGCGGCCCGTGTAAAGTGTAGCTCCTCGGCCAAGACAGCGAAGCAGCGGAGGTGTCGAAATTCCATTAGTAACTTGCCCCTCATGCAAATATCCAATAGGTCGAGAATTAATCTTTGCTAAAATCAATCCGTCGATATTATTAGAGGTTTGCATTTTCATGCTTATAAATTCGCTCTTCGCTCTGTGTACTCCAATTGTTGGCGGGCGAGGTGCGAGAATGAAATCAGGCTTGAGGTCGCCAGCCATGCGAAGCCTGCATAAGTCGTCAAGCGCAAAGTCGTTGGAAATGGCCGAGGTGTACAGACTGACAATCTTTGGTGTCGAAAGCGCACAGTCCACCATCGCGCTCCGAGCCAGCTTTGTCTGGAGCCTTTCCCGCACGGGAGAGGATGGCGAAGGTCGCGCGCTACCAGGACCGAATTGGCTATGCCAACCACATTCGGCCTGCCGCGAAGCTTCATCGCCGTTGATGCATGCGCTGGTGCCTGCGTGAACATCATCCCCAATTGACCAAATAGAACTTACGGTATGGGGATGATCATAATACGGAAATGCTCTTTCTAATACCTCTGTCCTTGTAAACTGTCGACCATGTTGCTCGCTGGGTTAATAGCTGGACAGTTCAGCAGTATAACTAAATATCATAATATTGAGACCTTCTTAAGTGCTCGATAGATCTTCAATGAGTTTAGGGGGTAATAAGGCGGGGTTGGTGCATCCCATAATTATATGGGTGCGATTTGCGACAGTGGTAATTTAGCGAAGGGTAAGTTTTATATTAATATATTACAATAACTAAACTGTGCTATTGACTAAATATTGTAGACAGAGTCCATACCTTGCTCACAGAAATAGAGATCCGCAGAGTGCGGCCGCACAATGGGTTGACTACACGTACTGGGAGGGAGCAAGCCGAACACGCTAGTTCGCGTCTGAAACGCGTACCTTAGGGAGGCCTGGCAAGCAGGCGCATTCCCCAGACGGGGCGAGGACGAGTGATGAATCAGAAAGTGAAGACCTTGGTGAGGTTGGCCGTGGGCATGGTCGGCTTGGCACTTTCAACCAGCGCCATGGCGCAGGCGTGCTGCCCAGGCGATGGGCACACCATTGCTGCGACCACTGGATTGGGTCAAAGCATGCCGCCTGCGACCAATCTTGCGGTCGATCCGGCATGGCGGGTTTATGCGTTTGAACGAGATGGCGTCCAGTATCTGCAAGTCAACGACGCAAACGGTGTGGTGCGCGCGGCCATCGGCCGCATCAGCGAAACGACGTGGGTCATGCCCGTAGGAACGGATGCGAACCGCATCACCGTCACGGCCCGTCACGATGGTAGCTCAGGAACCTTGATCTATCGATCAGGTTCGATCGCCATCAGGGTCTTGCAGTCCGCACAGGGCAATGCCTGGATATTTACGACATCCGAGAACTGATGCGCTCTTGAAAAGGTTCTGAGACAAGGAAGCTCAGGCTCAACGCATGGCGGCGGCGAGAGGCCGCCATGCGTTGCTAGCCTGTCCGAGAATTCGGCCTCCAGCGTCTCGTCGCCGCGCGGGACCGCATCGAGCACTGATGCGTCTGCGATAACTCGTATGGTGACGCCCAGCCGTCCGCGCGACTGCCAGACCCGTGCTTTGACCAGATGGCGCCCAGCCACCGGCAGGAACTCAACTGCATTGAGCAGACAGCGGTACGCGGCAAGCTGCAGGCCAACCGACATCCGTCGAGGGTCTCCAAGCAAGCGACAGCGGAACTCGGTATCGCATTTGTTTGCGAGAGATACTGAGGCCAGCACATGGTAGAGACCGTGCGTCTCGATCTCCAACGGATAGAGCGCAGTCACATAGTCGTCCAGCAACCGTGCCTGGATCATCCCGTTGCGGGTCATCTCCATCGCCGCCGCATAGTGGCCTCGTTCGCGCAGATAAGTGATCGCGTTTCGACGCAGCCGGTTGAACTGGACATGGAGGTCCGTGTATTCGACCACCCTGTTTCGCATTGCCCGTTCTGAGGACAGATAGCCAGAATGGACCATTTGTAGCGCATGATCCCTAGATTGGCTGAACTTGCAAGCGCTCTCATACGCCGTCGAAAGTTGCGTACCGAAGGCCACAAGGCCGATCGCGACAGCGCTAAGCAGCAACTGGACATTGAAGACATCGGCGCTAAAGAACCCGTTGACGCTAACTTTGGGCAGCGAAAGCGCCACTGCAACGTTCACCACCACCACGCCTAGCGCCGCACCGTGCCAGCCGTGCCGAAGCGTCAACACGACTGCCGGGGCGATCAGCACGAGCATGAGCAACTGCTTCAGCAGCATGTCGGTGGTGACGGCGATCACCACGAAAAGCGCGCCAGTCGCAGCGAGCGTCCAGATTCCATGACGCAGAAGCGCCGCTGCTTCCTTTTCGCTCTTTGGCCGACGTTGCCAGAGCAACGCCGGCAGGAGCAGCATCAACATGCCAAGAAAGTCGCCCAGGGTGTACTTCACCAGCGTATGCCACACCGCCGACGTTTGAGGTCCGCCCAGGACGGCATTGAAAGCCAGGCTGCAGCATGACCCCCACATTGCCATGGCCAGCGCAAGCGCGAGGAGCCAATGGTCCTTGTGGATGAGATTGGGGATGTGGCTGCGAGCGACCAGCGGCAGCAACGAGACAAACGGCATGAAAAAGAGCGCACTGACGTAGGCCCATGCAGCACTGTAGCCCCGCGTTTCCACCATCGGCACGCGGAGCGCCAAGACGGCGGCAATGTCACCGGCCAGCAGGTAAGGCCATTTACGCCACGGCATGAGAAGCAATGTGACCAACCGGAGCCCTGCGGGCAGGTACCACTGATCAACGGACCAGCGTCGAAGCAAAAGGAACACCGCGCAGTAAGCGATACTGAGCAGGCATCCCCTAGCGAAATCCTTTGCAGCCATGTGCCCTCCCTGATAAGGATACAGGGCAACTATAGAAGTCCAGCCGACACGCGAGGTAGACAATTGCCTCTGGTATCGTCAATGGCTACGGGGCGACCAACTTAGGAGGATGGCGGCTCGTAGCCGGCACATGTCGGGCTCGGCGACGAAGCTGTTTTCAGGCACTAACGTTATCGTGAACGCACCAGCCGGTACTGGCGACGATCACCGTAGGTTGGGCCCTGCGTCTCGGTATTGGCGCATAGGCGACCCTCGCACAGCGTCACGTCGGCTGCGTTGTAAGCACGCAAAAGCTCGGCCCGTAGTTGGTTATCGCGGATCTCCTGTCGGTACTGCATCAGCAGCCATCCGCCGCCAGCGAGCAACAGCAGCAAGCTCCCAAGCGTGACGGCGGCGCTCTTCCAGAGCAGCACGCGTTGCATGCGCTCGACGTGCTTGAGTTGCGCCGCTAGCGATTGCGCGCCCTCTCTGATTAGACTGCCCGCATGCTGCATCCGCTTTTCAAAGCCGGCGACGGACTCGTCGAGGCCGTTCTGCACCTGCCGGATCAACGCCTCGGGGACACGCTGCAGCGTCTCCTGCACCGAACGTGCGGCTGCGCCCGGCAATGACTGCGCGACTTGTTCGAGGTGCTGTGCGAGGTGCTGTTGTTGTCGCTCAAGTTCGACGCAACGTCGCTCGAACTGTTCCATCAGCGCGGCGGCCTTGCTCGCCAGCGCCAGCGTGTCAGATTGGCTCATCGTGCTTCCTAGGACAGGGCGTGTGGACGATCAGAGGCTGCGCGCACCAATGCGCGGTGTTTCCTGCTGCTGCATGTCTGCTTGTTGCCGTTGTGTCTGCAAAGCTTGCTGCGCTGCCTGATGCTCTTGTCGGTTCACCGTTTCGATTGCTTCGACGCGCAGCGCGCGGCCAGGCTCGGCACTGGCCAATTCCTGCGTCATCTGCCGGAACATGTCGCGGTCGCCGTTCTTTGAGGCGGCCAGCATTCGATCCAGGAAGGCGCCGGGTTCCTCGTTCAGCGAGACATGCGCCTTGGGCTGCGCCGCCACGCCCTCGGGTACATTCAGCGGGGTCTGCCAGCCCTGCGGCGCGGTGCTGTGCTGTTTTGTGTCGTTCAACTGCTGCATATGCTCGGGCCAGTTGGGTACGCCAATGATGTTTCGCCCCGTGCCGGGCGGGAGAGGACCGCGCAATTCATCAACACCATCGAGGATCAAACCCTGCCAGCCGCGTGCGCCCAGTGTCACCCCTGTCCGCATCGACGCTACGTCGCCGCGGTATTTGTCGATCATCGGCGCATAGTGCTGTGCCAGTTGCTGCGCCGCTGGGTCTTCCAGCACCGAGTGGTCCGGCCTGCCGTTGCCATCCACCGGCAGAAAGTTGTGCATGCGGTGCGACTCCCCCAGTCCAACCGCCGCCGCAAGCGGATTGCGTGCGTCCAGCCCGCTGCGGCCGTTGTCGTAACCATCCCGCTCCAACGTAGCGATCTCCTTCGGCGCAGCGTAGACCCGCACCTCGCCGTAGTGCCGGCTGGCCGCACTGACCGGATCGCCAGCCATTACGTGATTAATCACATCGTGGCCGCCTTCGGGAATGCGACGGTCCAGGCTGACCGCGCCGTAGGCGTTGAAGGTCTGGCCCTTCAGGCCAAAGTGGTGCGCGGTGATCTGGGTCAGGCCACCGCCAAGGGAGTGGCCGGTGACTGTGACTTCGGGCCGATGGCCAGCACGCTTAGCTTGATGCTCCGCCATATTCATTGCGTGCCGGGTCAATCCGATGGCGTCTGCTGCCTGCGCGTTGTGACGCGTGGCGACCATGCCACCATCCGCTAATAAACCATCTTGTATCGGCTGTCGGCCGAACTCACTGCCGCGGTGGGCGACGACGATTTCGCCGGTGTCAGTTCTCCGATAAATGATGCCTTGGTAGCCTGACGTGCTATCCATGTATTCGACGCGTTTATAGGGAACACCGCCGATATTGACAGTTCGGCTGCTTTCTCCTGTTTCGGTGGGCTTGTGATAGACGTCGTCGGCAAGCGCAGCATATTGTTGACTGGTCAGGCTCATGGCACTTCCTTGGTGGAAACCAGGGTTATCTTGAACAACTGATTGCGCAACTCTTGCTTGAATTTTGTCGGATCAGAATTACCTGTGTCCGGATAATTATCCATCTCATCTCTGGGATACCCGCCTGACCAAAAATATGTGACCTCTGGCGTGGCACTAATAATTTTGTCTTTATATATTCCTGGCTGGAATCTTGTCTCTTTGGGGTCGCCGGTTGCCCTCAGCGAAATGTCGGCACTCGAAAGCTCCCAGTGACAAACGCCTTTGCCATAGTAGTCGGCATCGACCATCCCATCGGCATATATAGTCGCCACATATTTGGCTTCACTGAGTTTTTGAAAGTGAATAGGTATTCCATCTTCCTTCGACTTGGTCCATACACCCTCGATCGGCTCCATCGGCGTACATTGTGTATGGTTGGTCATCTGATAGAACGCCATTCCCGATACATGCCCAAACGGTCCTGGCGCATCCTCGATAGTCATCGTGATCCGATACGCCTGGGTGGGATGAGGATTTTTGCGGTAGATCGGATCGCCATCGGCATCTGTCTTGCCAGGAGCAGCATTCATAGGGTTACACCCCGCCAATAAAAAAAAGAGGAGAGCGCTGGGAGCATGGATTTTCATAGTCCGTGTCATATGACAAGCGTATGTTGCGCTGCCTGCTGGGCAGCAGTGATGGTCTCGGCCAGACGGATGCATACGCGTTTTATATTGGCGCTATGCAACACCAATGCGACCACTAGTAATATAAATAGCGAGCCCGACTCGGGCACCCGCATCACGACGTTAAGTGAAATCGGAACCGTTGCCGCTGCGATGGTCAACAGCACCATCAGTACCGTCGAACCTGTTGCATTCAGAATCGTTGCGCGCAATTGCTTCAATTGCGCAGTGCACTTGCCGCCGGATTGCAGGTGCATCCAGATACCTGACGCTCGTGCAACCAGCTTTGCCAGTACGACCACCACACTGAAGTGCAATAGTGCACTGATGCTTGCCACCCATTGGGCCAACACGAGTGCGATACCGCCCGACAGTCGATATGCCACGACCGCCATGCAGGCAGTGAGTAAGAGCATCAAGATAACGATGGTCAGCAGGGTGGACACACGCTCGACCGACCGCTGCCAACCGATATGCGGAGGTATGGACTGATCCATCGCACTGCTCCTTGCAAATGGGCCGGATTCAATTAGCGCGGGCAAGTCATGTCTAGTGCCCAGCAAGACCAGCAATCAGTACTTCTGGAAAATGGGTTCGGTGCATGCCTGGTAGATTATTTTGCATGTCGCGCTAGCCGTAGATTTATTGTCGACTTTGCACCTATCCAAAGCGACAGTACTCGCCTCTGAAGTGGTTCCAGCACCAACAAAGTCAGAGAGCCCATCAGGAAATGGCTTCCCATTGATTTGTGGTTCGGCAATGACGGCGCACTGGTTCTTGTAAGCCAAGCCAATTTGGCAATTTGTTTCGCCATGGGATGCGCAGCGCCTTAGCGCGTCTTGCTCCGCCTCCGATTTCGAGAGCTTGCCCGTAGTTACTCCGTAGCTTGTAATGGAGTCAATGGATCCAATTGCGATTGCACCCCAAGTTTTTATCCAATTCCCACTCGGACGTGGCGGGGCCGACTCTTGACTCTGGTAATACCCTGGCGGAATAGGTCCGCATGACGCCATGTTGCCGTTGGATTGAGCAGGAATTTGCCCGGGTGGACAGCCTTGCTCGGCCATCGCAGATGAGGCGAAGATGAACAGAAAAAAGGCAAATTTATTCCATCTCATATTTTCATGGTGCTCATGCAAATAAGCCATTAAGGCGAAACCCGATGCCACCACTTTCAACTCTTAGAGTATTGTCGCGAGAGCTTACCCAGGGATTAATATCTCTGAAAGTAGGGTTCGGAACATGCAGAGTATATAACTCTGCAACTCGCACCTTTATTGTCTTTTAGGCAGCGGGAAGTTGCATCGCTGCTTGAAATATCTTTAGAGGGGCCTCTTGCATATGAAAGCATTCCGGAAATGGCGCTTTCGCCACGATATGGTTCTGCTATTGCGGCGCATTGATTTTCATATACGAAATCCACCTGGCATTCTTTTCCGCTTGCTGCTTTGCACTTTGATAATGCGTCCTGTTGAGCATCTTCCTTTTTCAGTTTGTCCTTTGAAACACCCAAGTTGTCCCCACCATCGCTTGCTATAGCCCCCCAAGTCTTCAGCCATTTCCCGCTTGGACGGGGTGCTGGTAGTTCCTGTTGCTGGTAATAACCAGGGGGAATCGGTCCACATGACGTCATAGTGCCGCTGGCCTGTGCAGGGATTTGCCCCGGTGGACAACCCTGTTCGGCATGAGCATTAATAGCCGCCCCCATCAAGAGGGCCAGTAGGACTATTGGAGTATTTTTCATTCTATTGAGCATTTGACGCTATCCAAAAAATCTGCCTGGATAAACTAAACCTGATCTCGATTATTTTGTCCAGCCAGCCCTCGCGAACCAGTCGCAACTGTCTCGGCGGGTCCTGCACCTGTAATCATCTTGGTTGAGGCGTGACTAGTTTTCTGATGGCTATCGTCTGCTCTCTCAGCGGTAGGCGCTGTTCGCTGCGGCACATACGACCCCGCTGGCTGTCCCTGAGGGCCTGGACTCGATGCAGCGCCTCCGCTGAAAGCCGAGAAGTGCATGAAGCTGCCCATCTGTCCCTGCCAGACCGCAGCTGCCAGACCGGGTACGGTAATAATCACCATAGTCATAATCAACCCGATCCCACCTTGCTGCAATGCTTGCGAAGACAATCCTTCCGCATTGCCTAGCGTAATGAGCTGCGCGGCCCAATAGGCCGCCGCCACCTTCGCGGTAAATTTTAATACCATGCCAGTGACCACCGACAACATCGACATCGAAAATAGCGTGCCGATCACATAGAAAAGCCACCGTTTGAACAGGTCCTTGGTCTGATCGAACATCAAAAACAAGATGAAGATCGGGCCGACGCCGATCAGGAAAGCCATGGTGAATTTGAACAGCAGAAGCATCGCGCCGGCCACCATCGGCGGACCGGCTGTGCCGACGCCCGCCATGAAGATGGCCCGCCCTTTCTTTTCCAATGCTTCGGGATCGTTGGGGACGACACGCACCGCATCCAGGGCGGTCAGCGCGATCTGCGTATAGGCCAGGTTCTGGTCGATCGCTTCGGCAGAACTTTCCTGCTCTCCGGTGAATAGCCAGTGGATATTCGCGTCCAAATTCTCTGTCATGGTTTGCACCGAGGAACCATTGGCGCCTACCGCGGAAGCAATGGTCACGATGATCCCGATCTTCGCGGCCTTGGTCATCGTGGTCATTGCGCTTTCACGCGATTGTCCTGTCGCGATGCGATAGCCCATCAGCAGCACCCACAGCGTGGTTGCTGTCAGCGCGATCGCGCTGACCCACGTCATGGCACGGTTCATTACTTCGAGACCGAACTTATTGATTTCGTTGGTGAAGTAGTTGTTGACCAGTTTGAAGAAAACGAAATCGCCGATGTTCATGTCCGCCATCGGCTGTAACCAGCTCATCGCCCCTTGGAAACTCCCGTCCATTGCTGTCTGCCTGTTTGTCGTGGTGGGGCTCACGCGCCCCGGCGAATCAGTTCTCGAGCGCTTTTGCCAACGTGGCTGCTTGCACGATTTGTCCCAACGGGGCAAGCCAACCGGTCTTGTCGCCGTCCAGAGCCTTTCGGGACAAGCGCGATTGATCATCTTTGAGCGAGACGATGTAGTTGTCGTACGCTGTCATCTGGGCCTGCCAGTAGTCCAGGTCCATGGCGTTCTGTGCCACGAAGCGATGGACCTCATTGTCGTTGGCCGCCAGGGCGCCCTGGCTGGTACCGCCGCTGTCGCGTTGCGTTTGCACCTGCTTGTTGAACTGATCGTTGCGCTGGATCAAGCGCTTGAGCATGCGCACCGACTCGTTGTACTGCGCATTCTGGGCCAGCACCATGCGTGCGCAAATCTTGAGCTGTTCCTGCACCATGTCGCCTTTTAGGTTGGGGGCGAGCGACTTGAACTTATCCAGCAGGCCTGTGAGACCACTGCCTGTGGCGCCTGGGCAGGTATCCTCCAGACCGTAATCCTGCGGGCGTTCCGCAAAGTTGTCGGCCATGGTGGATTCGCCTAGATTCAATCGCGTCAACTGGATGAGCTGCTGCTTATAGTGATCTAGCTGTTGCTGATACTGCTTGAGCGTGTCGGTCCAACGCTTGGCCTGCTCTGCATACTCCTGCAGCGCCTTTGCCATTGACTGCGGGTCATTGGTGATCACCTGTGCATTAGCCTGCCCACCGAACAATCCGAGCGCGAGCAGCAGACCCGTTGCGAGGCGTAAAAGCGACTTGTGTGGGCGGCAGGAATGGTCAGTCATGACGGGCCTTGTAGGTCTTGTTCGGTACAGATGGGTGGCGGGAAATGCGGAACCAGACGGCGATGGCTGGCGGGCGATGAGCCTGCCGGATGAAGAAGGCATGTGCGGGATAGGAGAAGGGCGTGAGTCAGGACGGCGCGAGGCGGTTTCGTTCATGCACAGATGCCCGAGCGGGCTGTTGGCCCGCAAGACATCGGTAGCATTGGAGCCTGCTGCGGCCATCGTCCTTATGTGCAGTTGAGGCAGATTGGGCAAACTCTGGCATAGACGAGATCAAATTTCCACTGCCGGCCACCCTCGGCCAGTGTGGTCATCGCCTGTCGCTTGCCGATTCAAGGGTATGGCGGGGGCGGGTAGGAAAAAACTGACATCCCACCGCGGCAATCTCCGGCCCGCCGCAAGGCTTCCATTTGGCTGGCGGATTCATCATCCTCACGAGGCAACTCTTCAGGATTGCGGACCGTCAGCCTCTATGTGGGTCACATCGATTGGCAGCGATGCCGGCCGACGAGGACCCTGCCGAGGGGCCCCCTTGTCCCTCAACCCCTGTACGCGCAGGAAGAGCCTGAACACGTCATCAGGTCTTTCCTGACTGTTATGGTCAACATACGTCCAGTGGGCACAGGCAGCAACTATGGACGCCTTCCTTGACAAGTCACGTCTAACGATCACCGTGATTGGGGGGCGCGCAGATAAGGGTTGTTCGGCGGCACTTCATCAAACAGGTGTCTGGGATCCTGCAGCAGATAGCCGTGCAACTGCCGTGATTTGCGTGGCCCGGTGACCTCGCAGGTCCAGATGTTCAATCCATTGTCTTGCTTGCGGTGCAGCAGCAGTTTCTCGAAGTGCTTCTGCACCCACTGCCATTCCTGCACTTTCTCCTGCTTAGCCAGCGCGGTTATTTGCGGGTGCTCTTGGGCGTAGCGCTGGAAGATGCCGGGACTGACCAGGTAAACAGTATCAGCGACTGTATGCACCAATGCCTTGGCATCATTGATGATCAGCTTGCGTGACTTGATGCTCTGTTTTAGCCAGACGATGAAGTGTTGGGCTGAAGGCAATGCCTGCGATGAAGTGCCTCCCGTTGGATTGCTTGGTTGGCTTGGCATGGCAATGGGCTTCGCCTCGCATGCTTGTAAGTCCGCAGATGGCTCTTCTACAGCAGGCTGTGCCGAAAGAGCAGGTTCGCTGATCAGCGACAGCAAGTCTTCCATCGCATCGGCTTGAGCCGGCTCGGACTCGGCGACTGTCGCCGCGGATGCGTCCACAAACGAAGGGGAATCGACGGGATCGGGCGAAGGTCCATGGGAGTCGCTGTTGTCCTCGACCATCTCGCCTGCCGAGGCTTCTTCGGTTACGGTGCCGCTGAAAGGCTGTGGGCGTTCTGCGGCTTCCCAGATCAGTGCTGGAGCCAGGCGCAGCAGCGTGAAGCTGTGCGACCAGCCGGTCTCGCTGGTGACCGTGGCTTTCCAGACGGCTTTGCCTTCGGGCGTTGCCTGGAGGATGCCGTGATCTTGCAGCACATTGAATACGGCGGTGTTGTTTGAAGGAATGCCATCGATGCCCTGTGCCAGCAAGTGAGCGCGCAACTTGTCGGAGACTGTCTTGCTGACGAGCCACAGCGCATCGTGCGTCAGCCAGCCATCGGACGCCTGGGGCTGATTGAGCTTCAACTCTTCTCTGAGCAGATAGCGCAGGCCGTCCAGCAGCTTGCGCTGTAAAGCGTGTTTCGGCGCGGCCATCGCCTTGGCCGGATCACCGCCCAGCTCCTGGGCGACGGAGGCACGGTCGGCCTTGACCACCAGTTCTCCAAGCACCCCGGCATGCTCGTACTGTCCTGCCATGATGTACAGCAGCGCAGCCCACAGCGATGGGAAGCCGCTGAGCCAGTCAAGGATGAGGCGATCAAGTATTTGGTGGTACATCAGACCGGTGGCGGCGCTGTGCAGGCGGTACTCACGATCCTCGCGGTAGCGGAATCGGTAGGGTTGCTTCAGCGGACCATGCCAGGGGTGCCAGACACTGCCGTCGGCATGCTCGACATGCAGATCAACCGCGATTTTGCCGATGTCATGAAGCAGCGCGGCGTAGGCGGTGGCGGCGGTCCAGGCTTCGGATTGAGCGGACTGGTCTTCGGGTGTTGTGCCAGCAGGCAGCAGATAGGACTGCCGCAGCTTGAGCGCGTAGGCAACGATCTCAAGCCCGTGGTCGAGCATGCCGCCGTGATAGGCATGATGATGGTTCTCGGAGGCGGGGAATTGCTGCACAAGCGCGGCGTAGCGCTCCAAGGGCGTGCGATACAGCCTGTCGAACTGATGGCGAGATATCGACGTGCGCTGCCAGATGTGTTCCAACAACTTCTGGCGACGCGGGGTGGCGAGCAGAGACGCGGCCGTCTCCGGTCGCGTCAGCCCTTTCGGGAGATCGGTGGCGTGTGCTGGCAACGGAGCGGCAGCAACCGAGGCGTGTTTTCGCCGGAACAGGGAGAGCATCTGGCTGTCCTGGTAGCGGGCCGACCGGTAGGCCTTTTGGCCTTTTCGAGGTAGGGCCTTTCCCCTTGCACCCCATTCCCTTCTCTGCCCTTTGGCCTTTAACCATTTCGGTATAGCGGGACGTAGGTTGCGGTTCCAGCGTCAATATGGAACCCGCTTTTGTGGATTGGGCGGTCGGGCCCATGCTGCGCGGACATCATTCCGCCACATGGCTTCTCGCGAGGGCGACAAAGTTTACAAAGTTGACAAAGGCGACAAGCGGGACTAAAGTTTGATCTAACTCACATCGCCTGGAGATGATCATGTCCAATGCCGTCGAACTCATTGCCGACCGTCTGCCGCGCGTTACGGAGGAGGACGTGCGCCGCTTCGCTGCCATCGTCGATATCCGAGATGTCGGGGCTTTCGCGGCCGAGTTGCAGGCGTTCGTCCACGAGCGTGTAGAGGCGGTGGAGCTTCCCGCCCGCTTGGAAATGGAGACGTTGGAGCGGACTTTGGAGCGCAAGGCGTCCGCGCTGCGTGCCGACACGCGCTGGGCACCGAATGAAACCGAGGTCCAGCGTGGCCGCACCCTGATGCTGGAAAACTTTAACCAGCCGCATAACCTGCCGATCCCCGAATTCGCCAAGTTGGCGGACAAGTCGCGTCAGCAGGTCTACAAGGACATCCTCGCCCGTCGGTTGCTGGCACTGAACGTGGGGCCGCGCGGCCAGAAGCTGCCCGACTGGCAACTCGACCCGGTGAAGCAGCAGCTGACCCAAGCCGTGCTTCAGGAGGTCGAGGGCATCGACCACTGGACGATCTACCGTGCGCTGTCCGAACCGCTCGAAGGGTTGGGCGGGCGTTCGCCGGTGGAAGCGGTGACGCCAGACTCGCTCGACGTTGTGGCCGAGGCCGTGTTTAACGTGTTGGGCGTTCAGGTGCATTGAGGTGAGATTGGCATGAGTCACGAGCTGCCGTCGTTCATGATCGATGCGGGTGAACTGCTCCAGCATGTGAGCCGCGTCGTCTATCGGGGCATGCCTCTGTACTATGGCCGCAGCAGCACCAACCGCTACGACGACCCGACGCGGGCTTACGGCGTGCTCTACCTGGGCCGCGACCTACCCACGGCGCTGATGGAATCGGTGTTTCACAAGCACCAGTGGCTTGCGGATATAAGGCGTTCGATTGCGCTGAAAGAAGTCCAGGGTCGGATGGTGCGCGCCGTGGGCGTCCTAGGCGGAGTGCGCTTGGCCGATCTCACAGCACCGGGCGTCATGGCGGGCTACTTCGGCTTGAACCTGGAGCAATTGGCCAGCCGCGAATACACGTATACGCAACAGCTATCCGCCCAGGTGCATGCGATGCTCGGAGATGATCGCCAGCCGCTGTTCGACGGGGTGCTCTATCCGTCGCGCAACAACTATCCCGCCAAGAGCATCGCCCTGTTCGAGCGTGCGGAAGCGAAGGTCAGGGTTATCGAGGACATCGACCTCATTGACCATGTGGACTGGCCGCGTTTCGTTGCCACCTATCGCATCGGTGTTGAGCCCGACCCCGGCTCGGTGGTACCAGATCACGAAGCGTCCTGAAGCAGCAAGGGAGCACATTGAAGCTTCAAGCAGAATGAATTGGACCAAGCTGGAATAGGCATCCTCGTGTAGCAGGAGACGACCATGAACACGACAACTCGCATCAGCACCGCAGAGCGCCTCGGCCGCAGCGTTGGCCGTGGATGGCGCGCCTATGCGCGCGGTGAGCGACGATTGTCCAGTTGGCTCGCCTCCAAGGGGGTGCCGGTCGTTGGAGCCAGCTTGGCGTTGTGGGTGGTCAAGCTGGCTGTGCTGGGACTGCTGCTCTACTTTGCCTTCTGGCTGGCAGTGTTGCTCCTGTTGGGAGTTGCGGCGGCGTGGATGGTTGTCAATTCGCCTACAAAAGACGACCGCTGGGCGCAACAGGATGAACTACGCAATGGCGAGGCGGGCTTTGGCTTGTATTCGTCCACCGGTCAGAGGATCGACCCTCACAATCCGAACGATCCTTTCGATGACTGAGGTTTGGCCGGTCTGTCACAGCACTTTGCCGGCTACCTTGTTTACACCTGCCCCTGCGCTATCACGTGCTTCCTTGGAACCTACGGCAAGGTTCTGAGCGATCACCCCGGCCTTGACACCGACCCACCCCAGGGCCGCGACCCAAAATGTCGGCAAGACCAAAAACATCGTGCCTGTGACGAAGTTCAGCAGCATGTCGCCAAAGGCATTGTTCAAGCCCACCAGTGGATCGAAGTTGTTCTGCGGCCGGCCCCAGCCCCAGCCCCATCCATAAAGTGCATCAAGGATGGTGCTGTCGATCCAGCGGCCCAACTGGAGCCAAAAATCGACGAAGAACAGCGCGAACTGCACGACGCTGACGGTGATTACGGTCTTGAGGTCGTAGGTGCCCACGACCAATACCAGCGGAATGCAAATCACCAACGCCATCTTGAGCAGTGCGAGCACCATGGGCAGTGCCTGGCGCACCACGTCCATTGCGGGGAATGCTGCGATGCCCCCAACGGCCATCCCCACGTCACCTGCCGCCCGCGTCACGATGTTTGGCAATGTCTTGTCGATCTGACCACCGTAGTCCGTATAGACCGAGCCTTGATTGAGTTTCTGCTGTCGCGGCGAGGCGATTGCACGGATCACCGAATCGTCCACGTCGGCACGGCTCAGGAACCCAGCCCAACCAGACACCCTCGTGAGCAGTTTGGGGTCCACCTGGCCCAACAGCCGCGCCCGCAGGCCGTTGCTGTTATCGGCCCACCATTGCCGGCAGTTCGGGTAGCCGCCGCCGTTAGACACCTGCGCAAGCCCTGCATCGCGGTTGCTGTCGTAGGGCCAGTCCTCGCGCGGTGTGCTGGCGCGATAGCTGTCGTAGTAGCCGGCGGTGTCCGTGAAGAAGCGCGAGCCGATCCAGGTGACATCGTGCATCTGCTCTTCGTCAAGCTGCGGGCGCTGCATGAACAACTTGGCGCGGGCCGGCCCGTAGCAATCGTGGGTGAAATCCGCGACTTCCTGGGCCAGCACTGGATCGTCTATGCGCGTGGCGTCGATCTCCATCCGCATTTGCCGCAGATCGGTGCCGCAGGGGATTGCCGCAACAGAAGCGCCCGTGATGGCGCGGGAGAGTGCGTGCATGAAGGCCCACCACACCGGCAATTTCGCGCTTTGGTTGTTGAGGGTCGAGAAAGACTGCGACCAGCCTGTTTCGGCAGGCTGAGGCACGCTGACTTGGCACTGCGCCGAACGCGAGCTGTCGTACTGGATGGTGTTTAGGTCCACGTCGATAAATGGGATGCCGGCGAACATCACCACCACGATAGCGACGAATACCCGGTTCTCGATGCGCGCAGCCGAGAGCACGCCCTTGTTGCCTTCGTCGGCACCTTCCGTGCGCGCCTTCAGCCATTCCTGCACGATGATTGCCACAAAGGGCAGTGCAAACACACCGCTGGATACCAGCACAGCCCAGATCCCGTTATGGATGATCCACGACACCAGCGTGAGGTAGTACTCCAGGTAGTCGGTCGTAAAAAGCGTCATGGTCTGACTCCCTCTCAGGTCTGCATGAGCAGGCTGATTTCCAGTGCCAGGATGGCGATGACACCGGCAATCTCGCTGCGTACCAGGCGGCGCCGAGCCTGCGCGTCGTCCTCGCGCGCTAGCAGGCGGCGGCGCATCCAGATCCATCCGTAAGCCGTCGCCCCGTACAGGCATAGCCGCCACGCCAAGAAGTAGCCTGATGCGGCGGCCAGCCACTTCTCCCAGCCGGCCACACTGCCGAGCAGGTAGATGCCGGCGATGTTGGCCCCTACGGCGGTCGCGACGATCACTACCGCCCACAGCAGCGCCTTCGCCGCGCGCTGGTTAAGCAGCCAGAGCGGGCGCAGCCAAGTCATGCTCATGGCCGATCTCCCGGCTTGCCTTTCTGCAATTGATCGAGACGGTCAGGCACCGGGTCGCCCTCGTAGATACCGCGCGAACCCGCTGCGCGCGTGCCGTGGCGCTGGATGATGGCCATCGGCGAGTTGTTGGCCAACTCACGGCGAAGTTCCAACTCGGTTTTGAGGTTGCGGATCTCCTGATCGAGCGTGTCGCTCTCATGGCTCACGGCCTCGACCGCCAACTGGTTGGCCGCTACGTTGGGTTCGTTCTTACCCGTCAGTAACGTGCGCTGGAGTAGCAGCGCTTTTTCCAGCACCGACGAGAGTGCGACCTCGGACGCCAGGCGTCGCGCCAGCAGGTCTTGATCCGGCTCGTCGCGTAGCGCTTCGATGACGCCGCGGGTGATGGGCAGCGAAGTACTGCCAGCCCCGCGCAGGTTCTCGAACGTCGTGTTGTTCGTCCCGGAGATGAGTTCTTGCAGAGCTACGAGCTTGGCTTCGTACTCCTCCTGGATCAGCGGCGTTAGCCCTACACCGGGCATTGTCTCGGTCTTGGTGCAGGTATCGCAAGTGCGCTGCTCCTTCTCTCCCAAGACCCGCGTAGCCCATTCGACCGCCTGTTGTGGTGAGTTCCAGGTCTGGCAGGACAGAGTGGAGCAACTCGTCTGATCGATGGATGACGTGTCGGTCACGCCGCGGCCGTTAACCAGGTTGTACCCCGCCCTAGTGACATCGCTGACCACTCGGATGGCCGGCTGACCCACGCCGCCAGCATTGCTGCCACCCACCCATGGCACGCCATCGTTACCGCGCTTGGTTTCCGCTCGCTCGACCGCCGATACGGCGTCCGTGCTCGACACTGCATCGCGCAGTGCCATGCTTTCGGCCATCTGGCTCCATCCAAGCTGTCCTCCCGCTTTGTCGGCCATCTTTTCGGCCATGGCGCGGCACGTCAGCTTCGAGCGATCGTAGTCCAGTCGCGCCTGCAGCACACCATTGGTGAGCAGGTTGTACAAGCCTGGATCGGCGCGCTGGATGATCAGCGCAGGCAGAGAGGCCACGGCACTCGTGGCGCTCTGGATCACATTGCTCATGATCTGCTGAAAACCGTTCGTGACACCGTTGAGTTGGTTCTTCAGCGTGGTCTGGATGTTCATGTCGCCGCAGATCAGGTTGCTGTTCCAGCCGGCACCAACTCCAATCGAGCGCATGCCTGCAGCGCCGCCCATAGACACCGCACTGCCACCGCCGATCGAGTACATCACCTCATCGCCGATGACGGGACCGCTCGTTTGAAAGCCGGTCTGCGCCCACGCCAAGCCGCAACCCAGGGCAAGCGCGCCAGCCAGCGCCGTGGTGCGCAGCAGGCGGCGCGCTGTGGTGGAGAGGTTCATCAATTCAGGACGCTTCATCGACGTCTCCTCAATAGAAATCGACGCTGCCAAGGAATACCTGGCCCCGGCGTTCGCAGCATGCGTAGGGCCGCCACAATGCCCAGGCGTAGTCGCCTTGCTGGGCCTGTGTCAGGGAACCGCTGTGGGGGAAGACCGTGCAGGACGAGGACAGGACAGGCGTGAGTTCCTGCCATCTGCCGGTTGAGGCATCACCCTCCCTCAGTGCGCCGGCAGGCCAATAGCCGGGCCGCGATTTCGCTAGTAGCGGCTGATAGACGTGAATCTGTCCGCGGCGCGTGACCACATCGCCAGCACGCTGAGCTACGACGGCACCAGCTTTGTAGTCGTCCGTCTGCTGAAGGAAACCGCCGCGCGGATACACATTGCCCCAAAGGTTCCGCGTCGAGCGAGCGCCGATCTCGCGCTTGCCCGGTATCAGCGACTCCGGGTAGGCCATCTCAGGCACGTTGTAACGCCAGGCCAATGTGTCCAAGGTGCTAAGCAGATATGGCATGAACGCCGTGCCCGCGCCCTCGCAAAAATAGCCCGATGACGAGACGAACCGGTTGAATACTTCGACGCCGGGATGACCGACGACATCGGCGTTCTTGAAGCGCGCGAGGTTGTTTTCGTGGTCTTCGTTCGTGGTGCCGTCGCCGCCTGCCTGGGCCGAACGGTTGGGCATGCTCATCGCCCGAACTTCGACCCAAGGGTTTTTGCCAGTGTTGCTGTAGCTGGAGACGACCGCATCGGGTATGTAATGACGTACCTTGACGGACGTGCGCACCGTGCAGCCGGTCACGGTGCAGTACAGCCAGTAACAGATGCCCACTACCCGGTATTCAAGGCAATCAGGCGATGCCACTGAGCCAACGATGGTCGCGGTATTCAAAGCGTAGCTCGCTGTAGCGCTGACCAACAGCAGCGAGGCCACCGCAACACGCAGGCGGCGCAGCAGGTCGAATGGGCGGATCACGGCTGTGCCCCCCGATACTGTTCAATACGCGCGATGGCGCGCGCCACGTCCGCGTCGCCATAGACTACATAGCGCTGGTCTACTACGACGGCCGGGATGCTGCTGATGCCCAGGCTCCATGCGTCGGTGATGCCTTGGGAGGCGATGCCGATGCGGCGTTGAAGATCGGTGCCGTTTTGGCTCAAGCGCTGCCGGACGATGGCTGCTGCCCGCTCGGGGTCGTTTGGCAGATTCGTGGAAAGCTCCGCTTCGATCTGGGATGCCTGGTCCAGCTCGATCAGCCGCTCGCCTCCCACGGTCTTGACCGGGTGGCGGCTGTCGGTGATGACCACTACATCTGCGGCAAAGGTGGCCGGGCTGGATGCCGCCAGGGAGGCCGGCAGCGCAACAGCCAGGCCAAGGGCCCGCCAGCCTGACGCAAACTTGGAAAAAGATGCTGGCATGTCGCGTGCCCGGAAGTTGATCAAGGCCATAGTCAAACGCCGAACCCGATGGTGCACCAACAAACAATGCGCATCGCGGACATCCCATATACCTGGCTATCTCGCCGAAAAGAAAAAGCGGCAGCTGAACTTATGGGGGAGATAAACAACGGCACAAAGTGCATCCACCCACGCGCAACGATGATTGTTCGCAGCAAGGATGCGAGGTGAATGGGGAACCGTCAGCGCGGGAATTGCGCTTTAGTCATCAAGGCCGAGGACTACTTGCGCATGTTGTCGCCTACCTCGGCAGGCGTTTCCTTTGTGGGCTTCGCCGGAACAGCGGGTGTGTGGATGGTCGTATCGGCCGACAGCATGTCCATGGCCGACAGCAGTGAATCGCCTTCGATCGGCCCCTGCAGCAGAATTGCTCGATCAGTCCGGCGATCATGCAGCTGGACCGATGGCGTCGCGGTTACACCGTTCTTCTTGGCTTCGGCGGCCTGAGCGTGTATCAACCCATCCGGCCGCTCGCTCGCCAGGCACCGCTCCATAGCGGGCGTAAGGTTGGGATAGCGCAAACCATCGGGTAAGCCTTTGCCGTCGCTGCGCGTATGTGCATAGACCCATTCGACAGCCTGCCAGAAGGCAGCATGCCCGCCGGCTTCAGCGGCGCATTCCGCCAGACGTGCTTCGGCTGATGCAGCCGGTTCGTGCGCGGCTAGCGGCATGTGTTGCCATTGCAGGGACACGTCTGCGTTCTCGCCCACCCAACGCTTGAGCAGAGGGAAGTAGGATCGGCAGAATGGGCATTCGAGGTCCGCATAGAGAGTCAGCGTGAAACGCCCATTGGGGTTGCCCAACTGCCAAGGTGGCCCACCCATCTGCTCGGTGTTGGCCGATACGGAAGGCTGCGACGTGGACTTGCTGGACGATGTGGATGATAGCCAGATCAGCAGGAGCCAGATCAGCAGCAGCGCGGCCAGCACAGCGATCAAGGCCCAAAGCCATCGAGACCTCCAGCGCCTGCGGCGGAACGCCTGCACCTGCATCGGAATGGAACGGCATTTGAACATCATGGCTCTCTCCAGCAGCTATTGCGGCAGGTCCACGGCTGGCGACTCGATGCCGCGCGCCTGGTCGATCTTCTCGGCTACCTTGATGGCGGCGTCCAATTCGCTGATACCGAACTGCTGCATGATTTGGTAGCGCTCTGCTTTTTCCTCGGGTTCTGTTTGCGCGAGCGCGAGGTAGAGGCTCGGTGGCACGGCCCGGAACAGCACCTCCATCGACTTCGACAAGATGACGCCTTCGGAGAACTTGCCGGCTTCTTTGCGCGCGGAAAGCATCAATGCCTTCTGAGCGGGCGAGAGTTCGCGAAAGCGCGCGATCTTCTCCACTTCATCCGGCGGCATCGACAGGCAGATCCACCACTCGATCATGTTGAGCATGGGTTCTGCGGCACGAGGTAGATCATCAATGTTCTGCGTCGCGAGCCAGAACCACGCACCCAATTTGCGCCACATCTTCGTGATCTTCACGACGTAAGGCGCGAGCAGCGGGTTCTTCGTAATGATGTGCCCTTCATCCGTGACATTGATGATCGGCCGACCGAGGTATTGGTCGCGCTCGGCAATGTTGTTGACGGTACTGATGAGGCTGATGCAAGCGATCGACAGCTGCGCGTTGTAGCCTTCACGCGCATAGGTTGCTAGATCGACCAGCGTGATGTCGGCCTCGGGCCACGGCGTACCGTCGCGGTCGAACATCTCGCCGTCGGTCCCCTGGCAGAACATATCCATGGCGTCGGCCATTTCCAGCAGACGCACACGCCGCATTTCCGGCAACGACGGGTCCTGGCCGCGGTTGCGAAGCGCGTTGCGTACGTCGCGCGTGAGTACCGTGCGTTTCTCGGCGACGCAGTACTCGGCTGCATCGAGAATGCACTGGCGAATCAGCGAGCGATCTGCCCGCGTCATGCGTGCTTCTTCCTTGTCTTCGCCGCCAGTGATCATCAACCTTGCGGTGATCTCCAACTCGCCCAGTACGTCGCGTTGCTCGTCCGCCTCAATGGTGGATGCGTCCGGTGGCAGATCCTCGTCCAGCGCATCGGCGTCGAGCGTCTGCATGTCACTGGGCGTTTCGATCAGCCGTCGTGCATCGGCGAACGGCGCCAAGGTCACGCCCGAACCGGGAGCAAGCTTGACCCGGTTGACCGTCAGGCCCAAGCGCCTGGCGAATTCGCTGAATAAGCCGAAGCTGTTGCCAGCTTCCGCAATGAAGAGCCGTGGCCGGTAGAGCGCAGTGACCTGGTTGAGCAGGTTATTGAGCGTGGCGCTCTTGCCCGAGCCGGTGGGCCCAAAGAGAAATAGGTGGGCGTTCATCTGCCTGTCCAGGCGATTGAGTGGGTCGAAGGTGATCGGGCCGCCACCGCGATTGAACATCGTGATGCCAGGGTGTCCGGTGCCCTGGGCGCGTCCCCACACGGGCGACAAATTCGCCAAATGCTGGGCGAACATCAGTTGCGTGTACCACTTGCGCCGATCTTTGGCGGGGTTGTAGCAGCAGGGGAGCCAGCGCAGGTAGCTGTTGAGCGGCGCGACCTCATCGTCCTCGCGCACCGGCTGCAAGCCGGCATTGAGCATCACGTTCGCCAAGTCCAGGCCGCGCCGGTCCAGTTCCGCCTCGTCGCGGCCGCGCAGATAGAACGCCAGGCTGCCCCTGTAGAGCTTGTGCGCGCTGCCGATCAGGGAGCGGGCTTCATGCACATCCTTGAGCGTTTGCTCCGATGCCAAGGTTTCGCCAACCGCTTTCTTTGCCAGATGGTTCAAGTCCGATTCGAGGACATCCTGCGGCGTGGCAACCATTGTGAGACACATCAAAGTGTCTTCAGGCATTTGGTCGAACAGCGTGTTGATTGCATCGCCCTTGCGGGTTTCGCCCGTCAGGTGTCCTGTGCCGGGCGGCATGCGCAGCCGGTCGGTCATAAGCACACGGTGCGGCATGCCATCGAAGTACCAGGTGCCGTGCGCCACGTCGGAGCGCGGTTGGCCGAAGAACAGCCGCTGGCTGAAATCCCGACCACTTGCCAGTTCGATTTCACCGGGCTCGGTCTCATCGGGGTAGCGCGCCAGCGCATAGAAGCGCTCGCGGTCCTCTGCATCAGGCCCAAGTAGTGCGGGACGCGGGTTGAACCAGCGCAGTAGCCAATCGTGCACGTCCGCTGCAATCATGCGCCGAGCCTGGATGCCGGCGTTTGCCAGGCCACCGCACAGCCGGTCGCTGACGACGTTGAGCATCTGCTCCGGTGTCTGGCCACGACGGCTCTCGTGTCCGATAGAGCGCCGATAGACGACCATCCGCACGCGCCGCGTCTGGCCGCGCCAACGCAACCGCGTGACCACCGTGTCCTCGAATAGTCCACCGGGCTTGGCCACCGCGCGCAGGTGATGCGCGAAGAAGCGAAGGTAGAACTCGGTAAAAGCGGTATCGCGCGCGCGCGGCTGCACGTAGTCGCGCAGAGTCTGCATGTACTGGTCGAAGCAGGGTTCATCCTGTGCGTATAGCTGGAGCACCCAGGGGTTCTCGTCCAGTTCATCGAAGCTGTCTTGCAGGGCGTTTTCGAGCGCATCGCGGGCATGCGCGAGCCAGCCGGGTTCCCGGCCCTCGGTGCCAAGGGGCACCAGCTCGAAGAAGGCCGCCACCGACTGCCCGTCCTCCAGCAGCATGGACTTCGAGTCAGGCAGGAACTCCACCCACGGCAGCAGTTCAACGAACGATGGCGCGACGTCGTACAGCGCCTGCTCGTCCCCCATGGTTGCCGGCCGGCCGCCCTGAACCGCCGCGCCAGGTTCCGGAATGCCGGCCTTGCGCAAGGACTCTACGTGGCGCTGCCAACCGTCCGATTGCTCGTCGTCGCCTGCGCCGAATACGTTCAGCTTCGGCCAGGGGAGTTTCCAGCGCATCAGTAGTCCTCCACGCGCTCGCCCGGCATCGCATACTGCACGCGCTGGTACAGCGGGAAGACTGTCGTATAGCCCGGAACCGGCACGGGGTCCGTACCCGCCAAATGCGGGAACACGTACATCACCAGGTCGGGATTGGGCAGGCGTTGGAACTGGCGATAGACCTCGTTGCGTGCCGTGCGCGTGTAGTGCATCTGCTCTGCGGGCGCGACCTGTATGTCGGCATCAGTCAAAGGCCTGCGCAGGCTCTGGCGTGCGTCGAGCAACTGGCGGCCGGCGACTTGACCTGCACCACCCATCGAGCCGTCGCCAGCCTCCTGCTGCCAGATGTCCATCATCGTGTGGTCGCCGTGGATCAGCAGATCCTCTTTGGTGGTGGCGCAGCCGCCCAACAGCGCGAGGAGGAGGGCCGGTGCAAGGCCCTTAGTCAAGTTCGAGAGCATGCTTTTCTCCTGCACGGTGATCGACCTTGCGGCCTTCAGGGTCAAAGTCGATGGCGAGCGGTTTGTCGAGATGGACGGCGATCTTGGCGCCGGGCTGGACATAGACGGCGGCGAAGGCCTGGCCGTACAGCTTGTTGACCCAGTTCGACATCTCCTTGACACCGCCCGCGAGAATCCGACCGACCGCTTCCTGACCGGTGATGCCTACGGTGCCGATGGAGCCGTCCGAGCCCACGTAGGACATCTGGCCGCTGTCGCTTTTGATGAGCGAGGCCATGCCTGCACCGGCCGCTGTGATGAGGGCTTGCGAGCCGAGGTACTGTTGCGCATTGCTGCGCCGTTCTCCGCTGACGCATGGAATGCCGTAGGGATCGCTGATCCAGCCCAAGCCATCACGCTGTTGATTGTTTTGCTGAGAGCCGTCGCGATCTTCCGGAATTGTTCGGATCGTTCCATCTTGAAATACGAAGGTGATGCTGCGCACCTGACCGCGCACGCATGAAAGCGTCCAGTCCCCCGAAGCTGTGCCACTGAATACCGCACCGGCTACATCAGGAATGTCGATGCCGTTGGCGGTGAGATTGTCGGGGCCGACGAGGACTTTGAAGGGGTATGGGTCGTTCACAGTTCCGTCGATTGGGACGCGGCCAATCAGCGCCGTCATTGCCACCGATCCCATGAGCGTCGAGTTCGTCGGCACGGTGTATACGGGTTTAGTGTTTTTGGCCGCAGCGGAGTCCTCGCCCGCCTTCGGTGCGGTTTGCGCTGGAGTGTCCAGCGTGCTCTGCGCAGGGCCGAAGCTGGTCGGAAAGTTCGTGCCGTTATTCGCGCCACGGCTGCCATTGCGGCCATCGTCGGGCTTCTTGTCGTCCGGATCCACCCAGCGCATGCCGCCTTCCGTCCCGACCTGATCGCCGTCGTGCAGCCCCAGGCCGACAGGCAGATCGGTATTGCTGCCCCCGCGTCCGCCGATGCTGTCCAAACGCCGCTGCAGGTCGGCGAGCAGACCCTCGGTCTGCTGGCGTTCACTGGTTGCCTGTTGTTGGTCGCGGCGCAGGTTCGAGCGTTCGGTTTCCAGCGCCGAGTTGATGCGCTGGTCGATCGAGTTCTCGCGCTGGCGCAGGCGCTGGTTTTCCTCGCGCTGGGACTTGTTGTCGGACAGCGCGGTCTGAAGCTCGGTGCGCAGTTGCTTCACCTGGGCGACGAGCGTTGCCACGGTGTCGCGCGGAGTATCGCCCGCAATGCCCAAGGCCTTCATCTCTTCCGGTGTGAGTTGGTTACCTGTGTCGGATTGGGGAGGAGCCGACGCCTCGCTGGAGAACAGCCGAATACCGACGAACAGCACCAGCAGGGCCACAGGAATCATAAGCCACTTCAGGAGTCCGTTACTGCGCATGGCTGGCCTCCTTGCCGTCCTTGGGAGCCTCGGTGTTGGCTTCCGGCTGCGGCAAATTTGTGGCCGGGTCGAAGCGCTGGATGGCAGGCAAAAGCGATTGCGCGAGGCCGTGCTCGCGCGTCACCAAATACAGAACGGTGGTGTCCTCGGGCGTGCCGCGCGGGCCGAGTGCCTCATGCTGGAAGGTGGCGGTGAGGAAATCGCCTTGCAGCACACGCGGGTCGAGTGTGATCCAGCCGGTGCTGGTGTTGGTGAGGCGAACGGCCGTCACCCATTGGTCCTCTAGCCGCCACGAAGCGAGAGCAGTAGCGCGCACCGGCAGCGTCGGCATCAAGGTGCCGAGGTCCAGGTCACGGCGCAGGTTGACCCGCATGACGCCCTGCAGCGGCTCCACGGTGCGCAGCGGCGCGTACAGGTTCTGCGCGGCAAAGCGTGTGAGTATCACCGGGATGGGCGTTTCGCGCTGGGGGGACCGTTCATTTGCCTGTTGATCGGCGGCCACTGGCGCCTTGTTGTCACCGCCCGGTTGATCGCCGTAGCGCGCGGGGGGCGCAGAGCTTTCGACGATGCGCACCGGCTCCAGCGCAGGCTCGCCATCCTTGGCCGGCTCGGCAGCAATGTCCAGCAGGATCAATGCCCCGGTGTCGGCGTCTTGCAGTTGCAGCCGCGTGGGTTCGATCGGTTCGTTCGCGCGCAGGTATACCGCGCCGCCTGCGCTCTGCACGCGCAGGCGCTCGCCCACGGCCGCAGGCACGCCGACGCGCACGTTCCGGTCGATGAACACGATGCGCTCCTGGCCGACCTTCAGTGGCACCGCCAGCGGCATGCGTTCCCAACGCAAAATTTCCACGGCCTGGCAGACAGGAGTCGAGGCCATGGCCAGCAGCCCCAGCAGCGCGAGTACAGAGTGCTTCATGGTGTTTCTCCTTGGGGCGCTTGCGCAGGCAGGCCGCCAGCCGCTGGACGGGCCGGCTCCGGTGCGCTGATGCGCTGGGGCGTGCCTTCATAGCAATCGAGAGCCAGCCCGAATGGGTTGCGCGAGGGATCGACATCCACCCGCGTGACTTTGATGGGGTAGCGCACCAGGGCGCGCTTGACCTGCTCATCGCCGTAGTATTCGTCGGCGCTGATGTCCAGCGTCACCACCCAGTCGCGGTCGGAAACCACGCGCACGCGGGCGGTGGGATCATCGCCATAGCCGCGGCCAGGGATTTCGTAGATGCCGCGCACACGTTGCCGCAGTTCGCCCGTGCTGCGCCGGTAATCGAAGTCGGCACGCAGAAAAGCGTGGCAAGACGGCGTGAGGTACGGCGAAAGCGCGTGCAGGTTTCGCGGATAGTCTTCTTCGCCATTGGTCGGCCAACGATTCAACTGCTGGAACACGTAGAACGTGAAGGCATAGACCGATTCAGGTGGCACCTCCCACCATTTGCGAGTACTCCCCGAACGCAAGTCCGGGGGGACGTGGATCGTCAAGTCGCGAGGTGCGCTCCACCAGCCGCCGCCCATCACGAGGGCGACGATCACCAGTGCACCAGCGCCCAGCCGCAACGTCTTGATGTGCGCCTGCAGGTGGGTGATCTCGTTCTTGAAACGGCTCATCGCGCGCCCCTTGGCATGGACCTGCGGGTGGACCAGAAGCCCGAGCGTGATATCAGCCTATGGCCGCCCACCCAGCCGGCGGCGAGCGGATGGCGCGTGGCGATCTGCCACTGCAACTGCCGGTACAGCCAGGTATCGGGCCGCCCACGCTTGAGGCGGCGGAGGATGCCGCCGCCGATGAACACGCCGAGGGCCACGCCCAGGACAACGAACGTGGGCGCGAGCGCGATCGTGCGGAACACCCAGGACAGCGGCGCGCCGACCAGCAGACCTGCTCCGCCGGACAGAAAGCAGCAAATCCACAGCTCGTCGGCAGTGAGGCCGCGCACAACCACGGGATGACGGTTGAGCCGGTGCGGAAGGAACGTCACCGTTCCGTCAGCGCGGACGTGTTCGTGCTCGGACATGGCCAGTCCCCTTACAGGATGCCGGTGGCTTCGGTTAGGAGCCAGATGCCGATCACGAGCAGCACTGCACCGATGGCGACAGTGAGGCCAAACTGACCCCAAGTTTTGCGGCCGGTATGGATTTCCGCGTAGGTGCCGTATGCGTGGTAGCAGACGCCGATGAACATCGACGCCACGACCAGCAAGGCTACGAGCATGATGATGTCGTAGCCGTAATTGCGGATGGTCTCCATGATGCCGTTGCCGGCGCCGCGCGTGGGGTTCTCCAGTTGCGGCAGTCCCTGTGCGAACGACAGCGCGGGCAGCGCGGCTGCGCCCAGGGCCACAGTGGCGCGCTGAGCAATACGGGAAGTGAGGATGCGGCTTTGCATGGTCAGTCCTTTCAGGTCAGGAGAGGAGGAAGAAACTCAGTACGAGGTACATCGCGACGAAGCGGATGCACACGCCGAGGAATTGGCGTTGGTTGAGGCGGCTCTCGGACCACCCCACGTAGGCCGTTCGGATGGCCCAGACGCCCCAGACGAGCAGGACCGCGAACACGACGCCGACCAGGACGGTCGCCATCGCGGAAGGCGCGATACCGCTGTTAGCCTGGAATGCCGATACCTGGGCGGCGTTCATGGCTGCTCCTCCGCAGTCGCACGCGGCGGCTCGGCACCCCACTCGGTGCGGTAGTCGCCGGCCAGTTCGGAGGGATCGCGCGGCTGGGCACGCGAAGGGGTGAGGTGATCCCGGATGCCGTTGCGCACGCGCGCCAGATCAGCCAGGAGGCGCGGATAGTCGAAGTGGTAGCGCTCGTCCGGCGCGATGGGAGCATGCGCAGCTCTGTCCGCGAAGGTGCGCTCCAGCGCATCGAGTTGGCGCAGCGCGGCGACCAACTCCTGGCGCTGTGCCGGAGACTCGGCAAACGACATCGGGGACAGCCCCATCAAGAGGGTCATTGCGAGAACAGTGGGTACGCCGCGATGCGCGGCGCGCAGCCAGATCGAAGCTACCATCGCGCCATTCCTGTGTAAGCAGCAATGGTCAGATCGTGACGATCAGCGCTGCTTTAGGCTGCAAACAATAGGAATCCACGGGTGACCGGATTAGATGCGCGACGACTCACGCAGAGGACGAACTCGGCATTGAAAGTTATGAGGGATATGCTACTATCAAATAGTGTAAATAACTCATCAAGGATCCACCATGAGCGTCGTTGCAGATCATCCTGGCGTATCGACCTTGGTAGGTACGCCCAAGGAAATTCAGGCTAGGCTCAGCGGGTCGCATGCCGACCGTGTGTTGGTGTTGACCTTCGAACACATCAAGCCCAACGTCTTCTCCGCGTTGGCAGAAAATTTCACCAATGTTGCGTCTTCCATGTTTGAAGTGTTGCTCGAGCGCCAGGACCGACAATCGCTCGAACGGCTGGCCGAGGTGCTGATGCCACGTAGTCCGCCTTCGCCCCGGCTACTCAAGGAGGCGAGCATGCTTGTTCAGGCACGTAGGGCGGTGTTGGAGAGCGGCGATTGGCTGACTGCAGCGCATATCGCGCAGTTGGCGGAACTGAGTACTCGGAACCCGAGCGCTCAGCCCAACAAGTGGAAGAAGCAAGGCCAGATATTCGCCATCAGCCACGGCGGCATTGATTACTTTCCCGGCTACGGTCTGGATCGTGACGCTGGTTTTCGTCCGCTGAAATCGCTGGCCAAGGTCATTGAGGCATTCGCAGAACATAAGGACAGCTGGGGCATGGCCTACTGGTTCCGCTCCGAAAACAGCTTCCTTGGAGGCAAGCGCCCCCAAGATCTGCTGGCTTCGGCGCCTGACCGTGTCATCGCCGCTGCCGTCGACGAGACTCAGGAAATTGCCCATGGCTAAGCGGCGCGCCAAGCCAATCGCCGATGACGAGCCGGCCAGTGGGTCGTCATCGGTCACGCCGGAGCCCTCTGCTGATTTGCAGGTGACCTTCACCGAGTTGGCCGTGGGCACGATGCTTCATCGCGTACACCAGAGTCAGTACCAGGCGGACGAGTTCAATCCCGGCGTGCGCGGTAATGCCCGCTTCAGTCCAATCCAGGACGCGAAGGGGCAAGCGATTCCTACGCTGTACGCTGGCACCACGCTGCCGTGTGCACTGATGGAGACCGTCTTCCACGATGTGCCGCATACGCCGGGGTTCAAAAGCTTTGACAAGGCCAAGCTCGCAGAGCAGGTCCATTCCACTGTCCAGGTGGAGGAGGCTCTACAGGTGATCGACTTGTCCAGTGTGCCGCTGCGCAAGCTGGGTGTGACGCGCAAACAGCTCATCGACACAGAAAAGGATCAGTACCCCGGTACCCGCAAATGGGCCATGGCGATCCATGGCCAATTCCCACAATCCCAAGGCCTGTCCTGGGTGTCAAGGCAAGACGATTCGGCACGCGCGGTGATGCTGTTCGGTGATCGAATCTCCAAGGCCGCGCTCCAGACACTGGGCAGTTCGCGCAGCCTAACTGACGACGCCGGCACCTACGATGCCGTCCTTGATCTGGCGGATCGGATCGGGGTCGCCATCATCCCAGGGAAGAGTTGAATGGAATGTTTCCGGATCGATGAAAGCGGCTATACCGGTCATGATCTGCTGAACCCTGAGCAGCGCTTTCAGGGTGCGACGGCCATCGCCATTGACGATGACGAGGCTAAGCGCCTCATCCGGGAACACTTTCCCAAATTGCAGGCAGATGAGCTCAAATACCGGGCCCTGGCGCGCCGCCCAGCTAACCATCCTCGCCTGATGGCGTTGCAGCGCGACGTGTTAACCCACCACAGGTGTGTGACGTACGTCTGTGATAAACGCTACCTCCTGCTGCTGATGTTCATGGACTACGCGGTTGAACCGTTCTACTACGAGCGAGGCATGGACTTCTATGAGGATGGGCAGAACTATTCGCTTGCGTCGCTGCTCCACGTGACCGGGCCAACGCTCCTCGGGGCCGGCGCGCTCGATCGATTGCTGGCGAGTTTCCAGCGCGCAGTGAAGGAGAAGAGTTCTGAGGCGCTTGCCGATCTAGTCACGGCAGCGCGAGCCTCGCGCTGGCAAGAACTGCCGGAAGCGCTGGGCCCTCTTGCGCAGTTCGCGGCGCCAGAATGCCTTCAGGCGATCGCCACTCCGGGCGTTACCACGGATGCCGCTTTCGTGGTGCTGCAGTCCTTGGTGAGCAGAATGGAAGCCATAGCGGACGGTCCCTATCGGGTTGAGCACGATCAGTCAAAGAATCTGCTCACCTATCATGATTTGCTGGAACGCTACATCCGCCACGAGGATGCGATCACATTCCGGCAGTCCGAGATCGCGAGCATCACCTTTCCGCTCAAGCTTCAGTCGGTGACTCAGGTCGATTCGAAGAGCAGTCCCGCGGTGCAATTGGCGGATGTGATGATTGGCGCGGCCATCGAGGCGGCGAACGCGTTGACCGGGCAGCGCGCTGGGGCACTGAGTGCCAGGGAGGTCATGGCTCTGTATGCAGATCATCAATTGATCCACATGCTGCCCTCCATCGATTTCGAAGAACAGAAGCGCTTTCGCCAAGGAACCCAGGCGGCGCAGGTAATTGATTATTTTGCCGAGAATTTCCGTAAGCCTTAGGGGTGGATGGAAGCACTACCTGACCGTGCACGAGAGCGTGGACAGCTAATTAACACTGCCACGGACGCGGCCAAAAGCGTCTTTGTGTGTATAGGGGGCTGCATGGCAAGCATTCATTCGGAGTTTCACCGCTTTCTTGCGCATTTGGCGCAGCGAGAAGTGCATGACGACGTGCGGCGACTCGCGAATCTGGTGTTCAACCACCTGCAGCCACTGGCTGAGGTCGGGGCTGCCCGCCGCGGGCGTTCTACTCGCCTGACACCGCTGGCCATTGCGCATCTTGCGCAGATGCCTGCTGTGTACGACGAGCAGGTTAACGGACCCGAAGCGGGGCCGGCACTCGGGCGCCTGCACCAGCTATATGTAGGGCCGTTTCGAGGGTTCATGCGGCAGGAGACATTCGACCTCAGCCATGACATTACCCTGATCTACGGTGCTAATGGCACTGGCAAGAGCAGCTTCTGTGAGGCATTGGAAGTAGCGATGCTTGGCTCCATCAGCGAAGCGCAGGTCAAGCGGGTTGACCAGCGCATTTATTGCAACAACGCTCGACTGCGTCGCCATGACGTGCCTGTGCTTTCTGCCGGAGGGGCAGACGAAGCTCAGGCTGTGCAGCCCAACGAAACAGAGTACCGCTTCTGTTTCATCGAAAAAAACCGCCTCGACGACTTTGCTCGCATCGCTGCGCGGACTCCGAGCGATCAAAGGCAGCTCATTGCAACCTTGTTCGGCGTGGAGCAGTTCAGTGAGTTTGTTCGCGGCTTCAATCCTTCACTCGATCAGGACCTGATGCTCGTTGGGGCTCAAGCGTCTCAACTGGCACAGCGTCGCCTGCAACTTGCGAACTCCGAGCAGACGATCGCCTCTTACCCGCAGAAGATTGCTGCAATTGAGGGCCTGGAAAGCGGATTGGCACAGCGCATGTCCCCTGGTGCTATGTATCTGGTTTGTGTGGACTGGCTGCTCGGTACACCGCAGCAGCAAGGGCGCCTTCCATATGTCCAGGCACAGCTGGATGCCGTGCCACCAGCCATCCACGAGGTCACCCAGGCGAAGCTGCAAGCGTTTCTGGCAGAGGCCTATCGCGTTCATGGCCTTTGGCAGGCGTCGTCGGGGCAACTTACGGCCCGCGCTGGTGAGGTGTCGTACGCCAAGCTCTACGAGGCAGTGCTGGCCCTTGCTGACGGAGCAAACGCATGTCCCGCCTGCGGTACAGGATTGGCCGCTGTGGCGCAGGATCCTTTTGCCAGAGCTCGCCTGGGGCTAGAGCAGCTCGCGCAACTTGCCGTACTCCAGCAGCAGGAGGCTGATTTTCGGACCCAACTGAGCGATGCGGTGCGAGTGCTGTGGGACGAGATGCGTCGCGTGATCACCGTTGCTGCGAATGCATGCCCCGCGGAGTTGCAGGTAGCGAACCTGCCTGCACTGCTTCCCGCGGAGGCTGGGAATTGGCTGGGAGCGTGGGTCGATGGTGAGCGTCGCGCTTGGAACGCGCTCCTGCAGATCGCCGAACGCATCGAGGGGTTAGACGCGCAAGCTCGCGAAGTGCACGCCCAGCGCGGCGCGATGGCCCAGGAGCGAGACCGATTGAACCAGCATCAATTGGAGATCGAACGATTGCGAACCATGCGCACGACGGCAGACCAGGAGCTGGCCGCAGCGCACCAGACCGTGGCCCAGTTCGACGAGGCGAATCGCGAACTGATTCAGGCTGTCGCGGCAGAGGTGCCACTGGTCGCACACCATGAGCGGATCAAGGCTGCCTACGATGGTTTTCTGCCTGAGATACAGTCCTACCTAGCCGCATTGCCGGGTGTGCTGCTCCAGGGCCTGGGGGAACAGGCGCGCAATCTGTACAACGCATTCAATCGCGTTGATCTTCCCAGCGACCTGCTGAACGCACTGTGGCTGCCCGTGGCAGAGAACGGAAAAATCGAGGTGGAGTTTGTCGGCGAACCGGGCGTGCGCTATGACGCACTGATCGTCTTCAGTGAAGGGCACATTAAGTGCCTGGGCCTGGCGATACTGCTGGCAAAGAACATCGCGCAGGGCTGTCCCGTGGTCATTTTCGATGACGTCGTCAACGCGATCGACGATGAGCATCGCGATGGCATCTGGCGCACCTTCTTCGAGGATGGCCTGCTGGAAGGCAAGCAGATCATCCTGACCTCTCATGCCGAGGAGTTTCTGCTTCGCATCCAGCAGGAATTGGGTGCCAGGCGTGCCGCAGCCATCAAGCGCTACAGGTTCTTGCCACACGAGGGAGAGCACGAGCTTAGGGTGGACAGCGACCCGCCAACAAAGAACTACGTGCTTCTGGCTCAACAGGCCCTGGCCGCCGATGAGAAGCGCGAGGCCCTGCGTCAGGCGCGTCCTGCGCTGGAAAGTTTGACCGATCGCCTTTGGACGTGGATGGGGCGGCGCGGCGATGGACGCATCGACATCAAGCTCGGCGGTCCACGCTCGCCCTGGGAGTTGAACAATAAATGCACCAAGCTGCGATCAGCCGTTGATCGCATCGCGGCTCAGCACGCCGGTGCACCAGATGCTGTTGCGGCTTTGGTGAGACTGCTAAATGTCAACGGTGCAAGCATTGAATGGGGCTATCTTAATAGTGGCGTACACGATGCCCAGCGAGATCATGAGTTCGATCGCGCGACGGTAAGAACCGTCGTTGAGTCGGTTTCGGCATTGGACGCTGCTCTCGATGTTATGCAAAACCGGTAAGCAACCCCGGCATAGGCGACAAGAGATGCAAGTGAACTGTGCAGTGCTCGTCACAAGTATTTCTTGAAACTGCCTGCCGTCAGGCTAACGGCGAGCCCCAGTATCGCCGCGCTGGGTAGCAAGATGATGAGTGGATGTACCGATATGGGTAGAGTGAGGTACGTGACCCAGGGCAGAATGGCTAAAGGCATCAAGCTGGCCTTGGCGCGATGATAGATGAAGCCGGATTCCCGGCCCGCGCCGAACCGGCGCACGTCGCGCCGCACCAGGCCGTCGACCAAACCAACGAATGCCGCCGTCAAGATCAGCGGCAGCGTAAGCACCAGAATAAGCAGGCGCACAAAGAAGGTCAGCGTCGTGAAGGCCGCAGCGATCAGATAGCTCTCGGTCCAGACATAAACCAGGCTGATGTAGTAGCGAATGTTGCGCGTTTGCCCCTGGCTTGGCGCGCGGGCGCGCTCGGCGGTCTGGCTCATGCGTTCCAGCAGTCCCGAGCGCACGAACACCCATTCGTAGCCGATATCCACCAACTCGTGCGCCGTGCGCCCCGGCTCTTGCACGACCACGCTGCGCGTGAAGTGCTTGGACAAGTGCTCCAGCTCGTACTGGAGCATTTGCTGGGAGTGCCGCCAGCCCTGATCCTTCCAAAACAGGTGCATGCCCACGCACTCCACCACGATGGAGAACAGCAGCGAGCCGATCAATACCCCGAGCAGTCGGAACGGCAAGGTGATGGTGCCAATGATCAGGCCCTGCTGGCGATTCTGTTCTCGTTGTGCGGTGGTGGCAGCGTCGTTCATGGTGCGGCCTCGCTGCCGGCCGTGTCATCGGCGCCGTTGGCAGCAGCATGCGCCCCCGTGGCCATCTCATCGAGCAGGTCCTCGGGCAAGCCCGCATCCTGCAAGGCCGGGGAACTGGCGAGTTCCCACCACTGGGGCGCGTCGGTGTAGCTCTGGCGCATATAGCCGGCGAGCTGCTGCAGATCCTGTGGCATCACCTCGTCCGGGTCTGGTGCAGGCAGTGGCATCCTGATTTTCCAGAGCTGCCCGCCCTGGATCAGTGCGAAGCACTGTCCCTTGGGCAGGCCGACGACATGCGAGGGTTCGATCATCGGCACGCTGGACATGCTGATGCGATCCTCGGTGTTGCTGGTGAAGTCCGTCGCGCTGCGGATGTCCGAACTGTCCGTCGCGCCCGACACGATGGTCGTGGAATAGACCTCGACCTTCGGCAATTGCCGGGTCAACAATTCAGCAGTGGCCGTCTCCCGGACCCGCAGCATGAACAGGTTGTTGAAGTTTCCGATTACCTGGCCGGCTTTTGCTCGGTGGCCGATGCGGGCCTCAATGTCCGAAAGCGTCTGCGTGTACGCTGTGACTTGCAGCCCGGCGCCGCCGCCCTTGTTGATGAGCGGTATGAACTCGTCACCCATCAGCTCGTTGAACTCGTCGGCATGAATGTTGATCGGCACTCGTGCGCTGGCCGACGCATCTGGCAGGCCATCATTGATCCCGTGCTTGTAGATGTGCCCAGCAACCGATACCAAGTCGGCGAACATGGAGTTTCCGACTGCTGCGGCGACTTCTGCGTCGGACAATGCATCCAGGCCCACATAGACCACGGCACGCTTCCTGATCACCTGCATCCAATCGAAGATTGGCCGCGGGTCTGCCAAGTCGGAATAGTTCGGCGCCAGGAGCTGCGCGATCTTGCCGCTGGTGAGCTTCTCAAGGAGCGGCAAGAGGCTGGCGACGATCTTGTCGAAGTACGTTTTGTCGTACCGCACTGCCGAGCGCAGGCCATCCAGCACAGGGTCGTAGTTGCGCGCCTGGGAAAGGTACTGCTCCAGCGCCACCACACGTTTCTCGCGCCCGATCATGTTCCTCGGGATGTTCTTCTCGTTGAGCTTGGCCTCGATCTGGACGATCACCTCCCACGCCTTTGGTTCCGTTTTGGCAAAGTAGTGCTGGGCGTACTCGATGAACAGCGCGTCGATGTTGATGACGTGTCGCTGGATCAGCATGTAGTCCGGGCGCTGTCCCAACTCCACCAATGCCCGCGCGATGATGTTCACGAAGCGCCAAGCGAACTCGCGGAAAGCCGCACTGTTGCCTTCGCCGGAGAGCTGGCCGGCAACGCGGGTAGCGACTTCCGAGATGCGCCCGAAGCGCCCCACGGCGTTGTAGCGCGCGGAAATCTCCGGCCATCCCAAGTGAAAAACATAGAACTCGCCTTCGCGGCCCGCGCGTTTGGCTTCGACGTACATGCGCTTCAGGAGATCGGCATCGCCCTTGGGGTCGATGACAATGACGACTTCATGCTCGCCTGCGGCGTTCTTGCGGCGGATGTCCTGGGTGATGAACAACTCGGCCAGCCTGGTCTTCCCCACGCGCGTTGTGCCCAGCACCAGAGAGTGCCCTACGCGCTCGCCCAGCGGCAGGCTGACGTCCACTTCCTTCGGTTCGATGCCATGCAGTCTTGGGAGGCCGCCCACGGGCGGCAGCGGCCGTACCGGGTTGAAAGGCGCATCCCAGCTCGTGAGCCTGGGCAGGCGCGAAAGCGGAAACGGCGCAAACTCCAGTCGTTCTTCCAGGCGCCTTGCCAGTCGGTATGAGGGTGTTGGTTCAACGTAGCGGCGGAACTCCGGCCGGTACGTCTGCATCAGCCGATGAGTGTGTTTCTGCTCCCACAGAAAGCCCCGGCCGATGAAAAGCCGCTGCTGGCTGACCGGCACGTCCTTGCTCGTCATCACATAGCGCGGCAGGCGGCGGATATTGCGCCGGTAGCGCAGGATGATGCGCGCGTCGTGGTAGCGGATGGCCCCGTAGGAGCCGAACGCCAGCGCGCTGCCGATGCCCATGACGGGACTCAGCGCCAGCGACCACGGTGCCACCAAGGACAGAAACGCGGCGCCTGCACACGCTGCGACGGTGTATAGCTCCACCGCTGGGCGAAGCAGAACCTCAACCGGCTGTTTCCCCGACATGGTTTCATTGCTCAATGCTGTTGGCATTGATCAGCGCCGGGTAGTGCCGTAGGCCCAGGCGTTCGGCTAGGTCGTCGCCGGACACGGGCGCGAGCGGTACGCCGGGCGCTAGTGCGCGCAGCCGCGACAAGGCTTGCACTGTCTCAACATTGACCACCAGGCCGACCGCGCTGCGCTCATGCAACGAGGCCGCATTGCGCCGCAGCCAGTCCTGGGAAGCCTCGTCGTCGCCGACGACCACGAAAGGCCGCAGGCCCGGTGCCTCGATCACCCGCCGCGCGACGGTACCGGGCGTGAGCTTGGCGCTGCGCACCGGCAGCATCGAGGCCTCGTCCGCAGATGTCGTGGGAACCTGGGGCGTTGGGATGGGCGACTGAGCCTCGCCATTGGCCCGCGGCTGTAGGTTGAGGGCTTCGTAGTACGGCAGCGCCGATGCTCCGCCTCGGTCCTCGACCACGATCATTTGCTCGCCGGCATACGAGCCCAGCGGCAGTGCCGCCAGCAACATGAGAAGGCCCGGCGGGGCCAGATGAGATTTCGTCATGGATAGATCTCCTGGCGCGCGGCGAGCACCGCGGCGGTAGGGCGTGCGCCCTGTACACGGGAAAGGTGATGGGACACGTTGCGCCGGTAGCGGGCGGCTGGCTCGCCGCCTGCGGGTCGGTGGTATCGGCCAATCGCGAGCAGCCAGTCTTCTCCGGGCATATGCTGCTCCTGCAGAATGTCGGCGGCGATCGCGAGGTTTTGGTACGGGTCAAGCAAGTCGCACGTGTTGGTGAAGCGGTGCTTGTGATAGCCCAGGTTGATCTGGCTCAGGCCGGCGTCGATGCGTGTGGGCGGCGTGGTGAGCATCGCCTGCTGCAAGCCGGAACAGGCATCGACGCGGGTAGCGAAGCGGTGTGATTGCCCAGCGATGTTGAGGGTCCACGGCCACGGGACGATGCGACCGTTACGCTGGATGCCGCTTTCTTGCAATGCGACGGCATAGAGCACGGTCGAGGGAATGCCTGCGCGTTGCGCGGCAAGCTGATAGGCCGGTGGCGGAATCTCCTGGGCGCGGACCGGGCTGGCGAATAGAGCCACGGTGAGTAGCAGCGCGAGCCACATACGCGAGGCAGGCATGGCGATCAGGGCTGGCGCTGCCATTGGCCGTTCACCTCGCGGACCACGGCCGGCAGGTCACCGGGCAGGCCCAGCGACAGCCAGCGACCGCCGTCGTGGTTGAGCGTGATATTGCCGCTGCGTACCCGCGCGGGGTCGATCTGGGCGCGCTTGGCCCAGTCGCGGATACGTGCGTCGTCCTGGCGACTGCCAACCATATACAGGTCGAACTCGGCTCCGGAGGTTTGCAGATGCTGCACAACCTGTCCGCAGTCCGCGCAGCCGTCCTTGACGAACACGGCCATGCGACCACTACCGCGCAGGGTGGCGCTCGGCTTTTCGTCAGGCAGGTTCACGCGCTTCATGCCGGGGTTCAGCCGCTGCCAAGCTTCATCGTAGGCGCGCTGGTAGGTAAGCAGTTTCTCGACGCGACGCGCTTCGACCTGGACTTGCAGCTCGGCGTAGCGGCGTCGTTCTTCGTCCGAGCGAGCTTCGATACCTAACGCGGTGAGCGGGTCCACGTTGGGCGATTGGATGCCCAGCGGGCCTTTCATCAGCTCCTGGTAGCGTGCCCATTCCTGCGGTTGCAGTCCCCAATCGCGCGCCATGCGGTCGTCGAGGGGGCGGTCCGCCAGGGGGCGCTCCTGGTTGGGCGCATTGCGGGACTGGGCTGTGACAGGCTCCTGGGCCGAGACCGATAGATGCAGCGCCGCCAGCAGCGAGAAGATGAGGACGGGATGGTGTTTCATCGCATGGTCTCTGCTTCAGGGAATCGCCACACGGCGGATCTTCTCGCCGGCCTGAAACACGGCGGTGTTTCCGTCGATGGCCTGCAAGCGCCAAGAACCAACCGCGTCGCCGGGCAGCATTACCTGCACTTGGTCGGCGGTGAAATTTCCCGATGATGGGGCGACGGATACGCTGCGCTGGCCGGCGCGCAACTCGGTACCTACGATGCGGAACGGCAGTGGGGTCGGCTCAGGCTTGGCGGCAGTGGGTTTGTTCTGCGAGCGCGGCTTTGCGGATGCCTGTCGTGTTTTGATCTGCTCGACCTCGGCGCGCAGCGCCTGAAGGTCGTCCATGGGAGCACGGCCGACCAGCGTCTGCTCGATCTGTGTAATGCGGACTTCTAGAGCCTTGCGGGTATCTTGCAGTCCTGTCGCGGTTGCGGCTGCTGGTCGCTGCTGCAAGGCTTCGGTGGTCTCGGTGAGCCTCGCGACCTGCGCTTCGAGGTGCTGCAGGCGGGAATCGACCAACTCCCGGTTGGCCAGGCCGTTCATCGCTTGATAGTTGAGGGCAGCGAAGACGCTCAGGCTGATCAGCCAAAGCCAGAGCAGGCTTTGCACGGCGACGGCGGCCGTCGCGCGCCAGGAAGACTGTGAAACGTTGTTCATGGTTGGTCTCCCGAAGGCAACGTCTGCACCGCTTCGGCGGCAGATGGTCCGGGCGCTGGCGCAGTAGCGTCGCCGCTGACTTGCTCGAAGCAGACTTGGCGCGTGCGGTCATCCACACGCAGCTCCCAGGACGGACCGGCCAGCGTGAGCAGCGCATCGCGCAGCGTCAGGGGGCCCAGATTCAAGTGCGCCGCCGGCAGCGGCAGCGCGTACAACGCGATCACGGCTTGCCCCGTCTCGCAGAGTTGGTAGCCGCTGCGCTTGAGCACGTGCCGAAGTCCATCGCCGACCGTGGCGCGTGCTTCTTCGGGCATCGAGACATCGACGGTCTGCAGCAGCAGGTCGCGTTGCGCTGCCATAGGGGCGAGTTCCACCAAGGTGTAGCGCCCAGAGCGCACGACTGGAATGAACTGCGCAGCCTCGGGGTTCGGTGCGGGCGAGGCTTTCTCGATGGAATCGGGCGCGTGCGACGCCGCGGTAGTCGCGCAGCCGCTAGCCAGCGCCGACAAGAGCAGGCCGATGAATCCCGCCCGCAGGTTGCGTGCGGGATGGTGGAAACAGAGTGGAGAGGAGGGCATAGTCCGGCATCCTGAGACAGCGAGCCCTCACCATCACCGCTAAGGATGTGTACGGCAGCAAACAATGCGAATCACGGTGCGCCTGATTTCCATCGCTTTCAAAGCCTGTCGGCATAGCCTGTGTAGTTAAGAAGCTTGCGCCACAGTGCCTTCCTCTGTTTGCAAGTATTGCTCAGCTCATGCTCTTTACAACTAGCTCGTGAAACGATGGTCTCACAATGAGATTTTATTTTTAATACGATACATTCGCTAGTTTTTAAAAAAAAGATCAGTATTTATTGAATATAGGTTTAGAGCATGCACTATATACAATTTCACATTTTGCTTGAGGAGTATTTTTATTATCTTCTGTGCAAATTTTTATCGCTGCACTACTTGCCTCTGGGATAGTAGCTCGTCCAACAGCTCTGACGAAGCCGGTCGAGAATGGCTTTCCATTTATATGCGGCTCTACTATGACTGCGCACTGATTTTGGTACGTGAAAATAACTTTGCAATTGGTTTCGCCGTGTGAAGAGCAGCGCCTGATTGCGTCTTCCTCTGCCTCGGATTTAGAGAGCTTGCCAGTAGGAACGCCATAGTTTGTAGTTGAATTAATAGATCCTACTGCGATTGCGCCCCATGTTTTAATCCATTCTCCGGTTGGACGAGGAGGCTCAGGCTGACTTTGCTGATAATACCCTTGTGGGATTGGCCCGCATGACGTCATGTTTCCACCAGCTTGTGCGGGAATTTGTCCTGGTGGACAACCCTCCTCAGCTTGAGCGCTTTCAACGAAGTATGGGAGAAATACCAATAAAGCCCAAAGAAATCTCATAGCATTCCTCTCATTCTTGTATAGTGCGATTATTGCTCTGATTGGCTATACCATCGCCGCTGCAATGGCGCCGCTCACGAATATGCGAACTGTACATTAGGATGCTGTCTAAATGGAACATTCGAAGGCCTCATGCACTATTTTTTGCTGGCATGGCTAAGAATAATGAAATTAGTATTTCTTAAATATAGGCTCAGAGCATGCGGTATATATGATCCTGCAGTCTGCATTGCTATTATTTTTTTTGCAGCTGGAGATCGCGTCCTGTTTCACAATATCTTTAGTGGGGCCACCAGCAAAAGAGAGCATGCCAGAAATTGCATTTTCACCTCGATAGGGTTCAGCTATTGCAGAGCATTGGTTCTTGTATGTAAAAGCAAGTTGGCATTTGATTCCGCTCTGTGTTGAGCATTTAGATATCGCATCGTTAATAGCGGCGGACTTTTCTAACTTTCCAGTTGAAACGCCTAAATTATCTCCGCCGTCACTCGCAATAGCCCCCCAAGTTTCTATCCATTCTCCGGTTGGACGAGGAGGCTCAGGCTGACCTTGCTGATAATACCCTTGTGGGATTGGCCCGCATGACGTCATGTTTCCACCAGCTTGTGCGGGAATTTGTCCTGGTGGACAACCCTCCTCAGCTTGAGCGCTTTCAACGAAGCATGGGAGAAATAGCACTAAAGCCCAAAGAAATTTCATAGCATTCCTCTTTCTTGCATGGTGCGACTATTCAGTGCTTGGGTGTGCGAGATAAAAATTATGGATTTATAGCATTTGAGATTTTATTCAAGCCCGAAAATATAGGTCAAATAAAATATTTTCCTATAGCACAGCTGTCCTATTGACAGGCGCGGCATTAATGAATTTGGCTTGGTATTCTGAAACATGAATCCTCTACATCAATGCTAAAGACGTGTGCAAAAGCAAACAACGCCCATCACGCTACGTCCGATTTGCTGACCATGGCTCAAAAAAAAAACGGCCCCGAAGGGCCGTAAGTGGAGAGAGTCAGGCGGCGACAAGCTGCCGGGCCAGTGCAACCTCAACGGAATCACCGTCCTGGTTCAGGACATCAAGCCCCGATTCGGGTACGTCGCCCGAGGTGGACTGCGAGACCATGATTTTCTTGGCCATCAGCCCCAGGCAGGCCATCTGCGAGGAGCCGGTGTAGCCAAGGTAGATCACTCGCACGTCCTCTTCTTGCCCGATGCGCCAGGAACGGCGAGCCGCTTGCTGGAGCGAGTACACGTTGTAACCCGATTGCATGAACACGATCGTCGGGAAATCCAACAGGTCCAATCCCGTCTTGACCAGCTCGGGATTGGTGATGAGCACATCGATGCCGCGGTCCAACCGCTCAGCGATCCAGTCTTCTCGGCGGCTGGCATCCACGCTCGCGCGCAGTACCGCCACCTTGAAGCCTTCCTGTTCCAGCAGCATCTGCAGGCGCGACGCAGTGTCGCGCTTTCCGGTATAGACCGTATAGGTCAGGACCTTGCGCCCCTGCGCCTTCTCCTGCTTGCAGACGTTGATTAGCTCGCGCTCCTTGGGGGTGATCTCGAACTCGTTGACCTGAGCCGGGACGAACGCCAAGGTGTCGCGCGTGCGCGGATGCACCACGGTCTCCGACCGGAAACAGCAATCCGGCCAGGCCAACAGCACGTTGAGAACCACCCCTAGCAAGGTCGTGTCGCGTCGCGCCAGAGCCTGCTTCAGCGCCATGTTCAGCCGACCCGCCAGGTCGCGGTAGGCCGCGGCTTGTGCCGTGTCCATCGCGACTTCACGGAACTCCTCGTCATACGGGGGCAGGACGTCGCCACCGATGTCCTTGAGCTTGAGGAAGATCGTGAACGGCAGGATGCAGCGCAGCACGCCCTTAGGGCCGAAGCCCGGAGCCTTGACCGTTCTGACACTGACTTTCGTGCCTTTCGCAGTCTTGTGCGCCGTGCCGGTGCTCTCGGAATAGATGTCCTTGAGGACACCGTGATCGCGCATGAACGCCATCGCGGCCGAGGTCATGCTGCCGCTCGCGGTCGGGCGGTAGCCGTCTTCGATCATCCGCCCGGGAAGGGCTCGGAACAGCAGATAGAACAGGTCGTCAGCGTAGCCACCCATCAGCGTGCCAGTGAGATGCAACGTCTTACGGGCCTTTGCTGCCAGCACGCCCATGGCCTGGCCCTGGGCGCTGCCGCCGTTCTTGTACTCGTGCGCCTCGTCGGCGATGAGTAGGTCGAACGTACCTTGCGGCAGATAGCGTTTGATGAACTCGGACGGCTGATAGCCTCCCTCACCAAACCCGAACTCCATGTTCGCCATCGCACGCTCCATGCGCGTGGCCTGGCGGTCGGAGAAGACCAGCTCGCCGTTGCCGTCCATCAAGTTGATGAACTCATGGATGTTGTCGCCCAGCATTGATGCCAGAAAGCCGTCGCCGAACTTCTTCATCAACTTCTGGGCAGTGACTTCCCCAATGGTGGGAATCCGTTTCAAGGCTTTGAGGACGGCCGAAGACTGGTCGCTACCGGACAGGCTTCTCGGGCGGACTAGCGTCCACAGGGGCGCGGCGCAATGGCTGCACTTCCTGCGGTATTCCTCAGCTTCGAGTTCGACAGGATTGACCGGCTCGCCGTCGAGGTCGGTGATGACATGGCCGCAGTCTGGGCAGGCTGCTACGTCGCCATGGCGGGTGCGCCTTGGGGTGAAGACGGGCCGCCAGTGGAAGCCCATCCGCATTCGCACGCGTCCCAAGACGAAGAACTCCTGACCCGTGGGCCGCACGTTCAACTGCTCGCGCAACTTGATGAGCTTGACCAGTGTGTCGGGGCCGTTGAGTACCCAGACCTTTGCGCCGGCCACCGTCTCCAGAATCTCTCGCCGCCACTTGTAAACCAGATGCGGTGGCGAAAGAATCAGAGTGCGGCGGTAGCCCTCGGCGTGCAGTACCGCGGCCGTGGCGATGCCGACGGTCGTTTTGCCGCAGCCCATTTCGCCGTTGATGATCGCGGCGCGCTCGCCACGGTCGATCAGCAACTCGGCGGCGGCATGGACGACTTCGGCTTGGGCCTCAAACAGTTTGCGCTTGAGGCTGGCGACGATGAGCTGACGGTGCGCTTTCGGCTGGCCCGTATAGACCGGCGGGTTGGCGCGATTGAGGGAGTCGAGCAGTTCGTCGCCGAACTCACTGACAAAATCCTGAAGGCTCAGGGCCAGTGGGGATGATTCGGCGTCAAGCAGTTCGCCCTGCGCGGGCGTGGCTTCTGCGGTAGTAGATTCAAGATCAAGGGACATGGTGATGCTCCAAAAAAATGGGGCATGCACCACCCCCCTAGGGGCAGTACATGCCCCAGGATGGGAAGATCAATCGGCACGCGGCCGACGGTGGATGGAAAACGCAGGCGTTTGCGGCCTACGGGTGAAACGTGCTCAGACTTCGGACGGCAGCACGATGAGGGTGAAACGGCGTTCCGCATCGGTGACGATGCGAATGCTCAGCTCAGGGCGGACCACGTAGTGCGATTGCAGCAATGCCGCCGATTGAAGTGCGATGCCGTTGGCTTGCCATAGCTCCTCGCTGACATCGCCCCAGTCGCCACGCACGTGGCGACGAAAGCACGGAAGCGGATCCAGACAGCCCACGCGAACCAGGCGGTCGATGTCTACACTGAGGATCAGTGCGCCAGGGGTGAACAGCAACTTCCGGCAGTAGGTCTCGATACGATGTGATGCCATGGGCTCCTCCTTGAAGGAACATTGAGCCACGACACCCCTGACGGAGTGAAGTGGCTCCGTCAGATGGATAGGATGACGATGTGGTGCCTTCAGATCATGTCCGCTCTTCGGAAAGTCAGCGGATGGTCAATACCTCGCCCCGCGTGGGGGAGCCAGGCGTCATGTCCCAGGCGCGGATGACAGGGACAAATTTGTCGGTGAGGATGCGAGTCTCTGCAATAGAGCCGTCGTCGCGTTCGGTGAATTCCCGCTGGAGTGTCTTGTCCTTGTGGGTGTCACCCTTGACGATGAGCAGGCGCCCTGTCTTCGAACGCACCACACCGGAGATCGCGCCTGCGGCCAGAGCCAGAGCGAGATGCCAGTGGGAAAGCGCACGCGCCGGTGGACGCAGCGACTGCTGAGCGGCCCCCAGGTGCGTGTCCAGCGATGGCCAGAGGCCTTGGAGCCGACCAACCTCATCGGCGAACTGCTCCGGCTCCATCGTCACGCGGAAAAAATGCTCCGGCTCGGCCGGACAGGCGGGAACGATGTACGGCAGGAACGGCCAATCGTTCGGCAGTTCTTCAGGTTCTATCTCGCCCTGCCCGATCTGCAGCAGCAGATTGCGTAAAGCCTTCACACCATCCGGCGCCTGCTCGCGCTGACGCACCCGGCGGCCGAAGATCACAACCTGCTTGAACTGCGTTTCCACCGCTCGGTAGATCCGCAGGTCCGTGTAGTGGCGCGTCAACCAGCCGACCAGCTCCGCGTCGAGCACGTAGCCGGGAACGATGAAGACCAGCACACCGCCGTACTGCAGCAGTGACAAGGTTCGCTGATAGAACAGTTTTTCGAGACGGGGGCGGCCCTGGCCCTGATAGCCGATGTTGCCGTTGACGTCCTTTGACAGGTCGCCATACGGAGGGTTGAGCCAGAGCAGCCCGAAGGACTGCTTGGATATCATCGTGTCCATTAGGTCCGCGTGCAGGCAGTGATCGACCAGGCCGCGGGCATGGCGCGCCCGCTCGGCGTCGAACTCGACAGCGAACGCTTTGACCTGCTCGCGCCCGAGGGCATGGGCGGCTTCAGCGATCGCTACGCCTTCGCCTGCGCAAGGATCGAGAATGCACATCGGCCCATCGCTGGGCATCAGTGCGTTGAGGGCTCTTTCGAGCGTGGGTTCATCCGTCGGGAAGTACCCGTTCTTCACGAAGTTGCGGGCGAGCCGCGGGAACATGAGGGCCATGGAAATCTCCTGGTTGGCTGGGATGAATGACGGAAGCACGCCAAAGCGTGCCTCCTCGGGTGGGTCAAGCCGCTACCGCTTCCAGCGTAGAAATCTTGGCCGGATAGGCATCGGCGGTGAGCACATCACTGCGGATCAGGGAGCCCAGAGCCAGAGTCAGCGCTGGCACGTCGCTGGTGAGCCGATAGCCTTCCAGTGGTCCGAGTGCGAACGGGAGGCGGGTCAGCATCTCGCGGGTTTGCAGCAGTTCCAGCACGGTTTCGCGCCAGTGATCGAGCAAGGGCAACGGGCAGGTATCCCGCACCAGCATCCACAGGCGGTCGAGCCGGTGGGCGCTGTCGCGTGGCAGCAATGCCAGCGCGCTGGCGTTGGCTTTGTCGGGCTTGACGCAGCGCCGGTCGAACAACCACACGTTGGAGAGAGAGCCGAACAGCGTGCGCCGGTAAGCGCGTGTGACGCGCTTTTCCAGTCGATCAACGTTGCCGATGAACACCGGCACGCTGCCACCTTGGTCGGTGATGACGTGGAATTGGTCCAGTCCCTGCTCGTCGCGCCCGAGGGTGAGGCGAGCGAGAAACTGCTGGACGGCGGTGTCGCGCGCCCAGATAGACAGGAAGATCAGGTTGCCTTGATCGTCGCCGACGCAGGCGTCCGCCATCACGTCCGGGCATTCGTCGATGCGATACAGCGTGGTGGAAGAAGTATTTGCGGGCATGGTGATGTCCTCGAATGAGCGGGAACAGCACCGCCCTGGGGCTGGTGCTGCCCCTGGGCTGGAAGGAAAACGCTCAGTCCGGCTGGAACTGCCGGGTGTGCGGATTGAAATGAAGCACCTCGTCTGATGCTGTGATCGGCGTGAAGCCGTCCAGATAGATGTTGTTGAGGTACTGGTCGCGGTAGGTCAGTGCCTGCCGCGCCTGTTCCACGGTGAGACCGTTGTTGATGAAGTACTCCAGCATTTCCTCGTCCGAGGAAACTTCGTCGTTGGACAATTGGTCTTCAACGAATGCCAACAGCGACCGCGGGAGCATTGCCAGGATCAGGCCCATGTCGGTTTCTCCTGGCTCAGGCCATCGGCGCCGCGGCGGGTGCCGTGGATGCCGTGGATGCCGTGGACGCCGTGGATGTGCGCCGCCGTGCGTGGTAGGCGCGAACGCCTGCACGCCAGTCGGCGGACTGCTCCGGTGCGAGGTCCAGATAAGACAGTGGGCACGAGTAGTAGTACGGGTGCATCGACTCTTCCAGCGGCTTGTAGCCCCACTGGCCGCCGCTGCGTTCAAGCAGATCGCAACGGATGTAACGCAGGGATTGGCCCGGCGTGAGATCACGATGAACATCTTCGACCTTGGCAGTCATTTCGATCACGGACCACAGCACGTTGCCGCGTAGGGCGTGAGCGATGACCTTCGTGCTTGCACGCTCGGTCTCTTGCATTGCGATCAGCTCCACAATCAGTTCAGACCGCGATTGAGATGAGAAATACCAGCCCATGACAGGCCTCCTTGAAAAATGAAGCCGGAAGCCTCCCCGCATGGGGAAGTAACCCCCGGCGGGTGAAGGACGCCGCGTATGCGGTGCCTGTGATTACGCAGGTTGCAGTTCGGCCTGTCGGCTCCACTCTTGCGTTTTGAAGTCCAGCGCGAAACCCAGCTCGTTAAGGCGGGCGATTTGCGCGCGCAAGGCGCGGCGGTCAATGGTCGAATCCAGCTTCACAGATTCGCCCAGCGGCCACAGTGCGCCGAACAGCGCGCGGTCCGGATCTTCGTCGCTGCCGGGGGCGGCAGACGCAGCGGGCGGCGGCGCATCTACACCGAAGGGTGTGGTATCGACCAGCGGGTCCGCCGATGCCTGCAAGGGTGCAGGTTTGGCGGGTCGGGATGCTTTGGCCGGCGCTACCACCGGTTGCGTGTCCAGCTCTTCATCTAGCGGGTCGACGTCCTGGGTGGCGAAGCTACGTGCTTCGTCACTGGTCAGTTTGTCGATGCCATTGAGCGTCATTCCGTCGAGGCTGGCGCGGATCTCGAATCGCATTCCGCCACCGACAGGGTAGGACTTCGGGAAGATGTACCTGATGACGAATTCCCCGTCGTACTTGCCTTCGGGGTACTGCTCTAGTTCACGGTCCTTGACCTCGAACACACCAAGGTGCGTGGTGAGGCGACCGACCGAGAACGGGCCGTGTTTGCCGCGCATGGTGCGCAGTGTGAGCTGGCCCGGAACGACGATCGGCAATACCGATTTCTCGGGCGTTGATGTGGCTGCCATGATTATTCTCCTGATGATGAGGGTTGCCGACGGCACCCGGTAGATGTGAAAAATTGGGCCTCGCCCGAGGTGGGGGTGCGGGGATGAAAAGCGACAAGGCCCCGTGAGGGGCCATGCCGGGTCAGAACGAAGCAACCAATGCCGGCTCCTGCTCCTCGACTCCAGCTGCGGGCTCGCACTCGGCGGCGTTGGCAGGCTGTTCGGCAGCAGTGTCGGTTTCGGGCACGGGTGCGCCTTGAGCCTGCGGTGACTCAACTCGCTCCTGGCGCATCGGATAGACCTGAATGCCATTGATCTTGATCAGGCCGATGTGGACCAGCGTCGATTCGAGACTTGCGGCCGGTTCTCCGGCGTGCTCGCCCTTGATGCGAATGTACGGATCAATCTTCATGTCGTTCAGACGGAAGGCGATCAGCACCTTGCGGTCCCCTTCGATTGCCTGGACGCATCGGCGAACCAGGTGCTCGGCTTCAGGAGTGGCGACGATGGTGTTGAAGTACCGATACTCTGGTTCATCGACAGGTCCGGCCAGCGCCGCGACGCAGCACGACAGGAACGGATCACCATCTTTTGGGGTGACGTCCTTCGGACGGTTGAGATAGCCGATGCCGCGGGTGATCAGTTCGTGCCGCTCAATCGAAGCCAGTTCGGCCCGGTCGATCAGCTCGGCTTTGAGCAGTCGCGCCTTGAGGGACGCGGCAGCCTTGCCCTGGTTCTCACCCTTGTCGCGGATGTACGCATCGCTCCACAGGTCGCCGAGGCGGAAGCGCACCAGCGGGCGCTGCTTGGGATCGTCAACGCCGATATAGCGTTGAACGAGTTTCTTGGCCTCGGCACCTGAGACCTTGACGTCGAAGTAGCGGAAGCTGGGGTCTCTGGCGGAGCCGACCAGCGCGGCGATGGTGCAGGCCAGGAAAGGCTGCGCACGGCGGCCGCCCCTGACAGGCACTTCACGGACACGTTGCACATAGCCGATGCCCGAGGTATGCAGATCGAAATACGATTTCTCGTTGGACGTGGTGTTCATGGTGAATCTCCATTGGATGAAGCGGAGACACACCAAGTCCACGCAAGCGGGGAGAGGTGCGTAACCCCGCGATGGGTTGATAAGGCGAAAGCATCCGCCACCGGACAGGCCGGTGGTCGCTCGCAGATGGATGCTGTGCGAGCTGGCTAGGTCACGCAGCGGGAGCTGCGCCGCAACCTCGAAGACCGTTGGTTGCCTGGCATGTCGCTGACAACGTCAGCAGGCATGGAGGCAGTATGGCCGGGCCTCAATCTCGGGGCAGCAATGAATCGGTAATTGAGCGCTTCCCTTTGTCCAAGGCGAGCAGCGTCTGCCACAGCAATTGTTGCGTGGATGAGGGAAAAATCAGAAAATATCTATAAAATTCAAATGGTTGTAGCGATGCTTGGTCCAGGTGTCGCCTGGGGGATTTTTCTAAAGTTGTGGTCAGTTACAATTTCGGTAAAGTGATGCGGTGAGAGCTTCATGCTGGAGTACTCATGACCACTATTAGATGCTCAAGCGCTACACCTACCTTCGAGCAGAAGACTTGGTACAGAACTTCACAGCATCCCTCGGACCGCGCCGTCCGCTTCTACGAACCGACTAAAAGCCTATGCCGAGAACCACGCATCGCCTAATCCAGCCGACGCCACAGCAAGCGTCGCCGGCGCTGTCTCGCTAAGCCACGCTTATCGCAAGTCGCCCAGAGACAAGCACGTCATTTCAACCACTACCAGGGAGGTATTCATCATGAAGCTACGCACCATTTCCGCCACTTTCGCACTGGCTGCGGCTTTAGGCCTTGGCCTAAGCGCTCCAGCTCGCGCCCAGGCGCCGGATCCTTGCACGGTCTTCCTCTGCATGGCCAGCGTGTCCGGCTTCGGTACTCCGAGTCCCCAATGTGCAGCGCCGATCGCAGTCTTCCACAACATCCAGGTATGGAGCCCGGCGTTCAACCCGCCGGCCACGGCGGCGGCACGCCGGACATATCTGACGACATGTCCAGGCGCAGTCGAACCGAATCAAGCCATCGTGGAAGCCATCATCGCACAGTGGGGCTACACACCTTGACTGGCATCGCCCGCTGGCCCAGAAAGGCGCTTTCTTCCGAGAGTTTGCGGGGATAATCTCTTTGCCAAAATGAATAACCGCTTGTATTAACCTACAGAGGAGGCTCGTTTTGCATACCGCCATCAAGATCGTCGCCATCAGTAGCCTTGCCCTTACGCTTGCTGCGTGCGGCAGCGCCAAAGATGCCAACAAAAGCAACTTCAGCAAGGCCATCCAGGCGTACTTGGACACTCAGAAGGGCCTATGCGCTTCGATTCCTGCAAAGGGCTTGCCGTTCACCCTGGCGAATCAAGATATGCTAAGCGGCCAGAACAAGAAGCGCGCCGATGCGCTGGTCGATGCCGGACTGCTGACGAAGCGAGACACCGAAGTCAAAGCCATGTTCGGCAACAAGATGGAGCCGGCCACCGAGTACCAAATCACTGACACCGGTAAGAAATTCCTCGTCCCCAACGGTGCGAACACGCTGGCTGGGCAAGATGCCTTCTGTACCGGCAAGTACACCATCGTGGAAGTGGACAACTTCACTGAACCCAGCGACATGATGGGCGTAAAGCTGTCGCAGGTGAACTACCGCTACAAGGTGGACGGTGCAGAAGATTGGGCCAAATCGGAAGTCATGCGTGCCAACTACAAAAATTTTGCGGAACAGACTCAGGGAGACGTACAAGCCAAGGCGGCGGTCATCCTGACCAACGATGGGTGGATGCATGAGCGCCTATTCAAGCGTGGATAAATAACCCTGAATACGCTCTAAAAGGAAAGGCCCTTCACCGTAAGTGAAGGGCCTTTCCTTTTAGCTATTGCATCGTGGTATGCCGGAGTTCGGTTTCACCAACCGCTGTAGTTCAGTATCAGGTCGGCGAGTACCTTGCGACGCTGCAGATCGAGGCCGCCGAAGTCGGCAAGTCCATGGAATTCGCAACGTTTCAGAAACGCGCCTCCCTTGCGCTCGTTGTAGAAGCTGACCATCGCGGCAAGAAACATGCGTTCCCCACCGCTCAGGACGCCAATGGCCTTGCTGATCCTTGACACATCGGGGCATAGATCCCACTTGTCGCGTGCCAGGTTTAGCCCTTCGTGAGTGCCGTCGCCAAACCATTGAGGCCCAGCGAGTTGCACACCGCGTTTCCAGGCATGGAAAAACGCATCGGGCGCCGCAGCGAAATGCTGCTGCTCCCGTGCGATTTGATCGATGATTTCCGTAGGCAGATTCTGGTTCATGACATGGTTCCTCCAGTTGGATCAAGGATTGGCCAGTTGAGACCAGCCGCCACTTTCGAGGGCGCGTTGAGCCTCGGCATAGCTGCGGAAGTACTCGCGAGATTCCCGCGAGACGGGACCTTCGCTATTGCGTGTGCCGATGTAGTGGCCTGCGGCGCTCTGCAGGACTTCGAGCGGCAGTAACTTTCCGCAATAGAGCAAGGCCAATTGGCCGAAAGAGGCTTGTTGGGACATGAGTTGGCTCCTAGGAAAAGCGGGGCCTTGTCCCTCACGGGATGGCAGCTCCCGCACGCGGTTGAAAAGAATGCATCAGCGTCACGAGACGCGCGTCCGCAGACTCGATGCGACGGCGGACTGGTGGGTAGCGCGGGGAAACGCCGCGGCGGCCTCGAAACCCAGGCTGCTGGCATGGTGCTGACGGATCAGCGACACATGCGGGCAGCGTCGCGCGTGGGCCGGGCCACGTCAGCGGAAAATCGGAAACCGTTCCGGTCCCGATTGATGGCCGCGAAAAAGAAAGCCCGGCATCGAACGGGCGGGTAGCGCAGGTGGAATCCGCAACAGCCTGGACACCCTGGCTGCTAGCTGCTGCCAAAAAGAGTGGCGCGCCTGGGGGGCATGGCGGATATCCTGTTCGCATGGCCCAGTGCGCTTGAGTGGGCCGGGACGTTGATGGGCAGGAGAAAGGCGCCGAAGGCCACAAGGCCTTCGGCTCGAGAGGAAAGAAAAAACCACCCGTGGGCTGATTGGCAGGCCCGGTCGTCGCAAGAACCGTCTGCTGTCAGCAATCACACCCGGCCCATGTCGTGGCTGGGGCCGGCATCGTCTGGCGCACATCCGCGCACAAAGGGAGCCCGTTTTTGCGCCGGCGGGCACCGGCACCGAATACCGCTGACCGCAAGGGGTCTCCCGATGGCTTGCGTGAGTGGGCAAACCATCGGGGGACCCCTCGCGATGGGCGGAAGAAACGCAGATCAGTAGCGCGCGCGTGGCGCGATGCTTGGATGAGTTACCTTCAGGTCCCGCGGCCGGGGGGCGGCTGGGCGG
>LIDZ01008531.1_pt1 | contig 56597 bp, 65 predicted proteins | sample 644651 | NCBI WGS metagenome assembly LIDZ01 (sample SAMN03856242, study PRJNA289617) | food metagenome | isolation source: wine grapes on drying loft during traditional withering process | host: Vitis vinifera cv. Corvina | place: Italy: Gargagnago di S. Ambrogio di Valpolicella | collected 2014-01 | reverse complement strand
CTTACACTTACCACAGGGTGAAATCCTGCGAATTCATGAGCTAGAGTGAGGATACTGAATCAGTTCGAGGGAGCGTAACGACAATAGTTGTGACCTTTTTTGGATCATGTTCGTTGGTAACATACCCAATGTTCTGAAAGCCTTTTTCTATCGCATTCTGATTTAACATATTATGTACTTCGGTGTCTTTAGAATAAACGGTGACATATGAAGAATCAACGAGTAGGGGTAACAAATAGACCATACTCGGATTGAGGATGGCCTAAAATTAATAAAAATCAGGTTATAGATTTTTTATTGATATAAAGGGAACCTAGTATCAATATTACTGAGAAAATTGTTGATTCCATCGATATTGATTCTGGATAAATTAATCTAAATATAATGTTTGCACAATTAATGATAAATGTAGTTACAAGAGAGTATTGAGTATAAATACCTTCGACAGCACGTTGATCAATGATTTCCAAATAAAAAGGATTGATTTTATCCTTTAAATCATTTTGATATTGAATTATTGAAATACGGGTGAAATGATCTTCATATATGATTGATAAAGGGAATAGCATAGCTGAGAAAGTAATGAATATCATCTCATCCACACCATATTCAAGATATACATATCTTATTAAAAAGAAGCAAAGAGCAATGAATAGACAAGATAGAGGATAAAATAGTAAATTTCTTATCTTTATTCTCGGAATATAATCCATTATTTCACCTGTTCATTAGTTAGTTCTACATACCACTTTTCTCCATCATCATCTTCCAGGGGAACTTTTTTATATGGCTCTAACGGTGGATTATTCAATCCATAAAATGTAGTTTCTCCTCCATTGCTCCAATCAACCGAGGAGATGAGTATTCCATCCTCTTCTATTGATATAAACGCTGGGACTCTATAGTTTTTTTGAGAGTTTTCTTCAGGGAACATATTTACATAATATTGATTTTCATCATCGAATCCTCGTGATTCTGAATAAAAATAATAAGGAATACCAATAGACAGTACCACTAACCAAATTAGAACCAGTTTAGTTTTCTTTGGTAACTCTTTTCCTTTGTGTTTGAAATAATCTTCAACAAGATCAATGATGGCATAAATAGATAACAATACCATTACAAATTCTATCCAAATATTCATATACACGATCCTTTAATTCGCATCGGCTGCGGTATTTACTATTAAATTTTAGTTTTTGATGTGAATTTAGAGATAAATATCAAATTGATAATAGAAATGATTATCATAAGCGAGGCGGAAAGTCCTCCCTGATCTCTATTGAATATTTTCAGCAATTCAAAAGTGAAAATAGCAGGCGTGACAATAGCGGTTATAAACATAACCACTCCAACAGTCAATGTTGGTTTATTGTTGTATTTTCTGGAATTTATTTTCTTAGATATGTATAGAGAAAAAATGTACAAAGGTATATAAATTATAAACATTCCAATTCACCACCTATGGATTACTATAATTTACTTGTCATATTTTGCGCAATGATAACTTTACCTCAATATTTTTAGAAAGGCTAGTTAACACCACACTATTCTGCTCATCAACGGGGAAAAGGCAGCCGATAATATTGGCTGCCTTTTCCTAATTGTTCTTGCACTAGCGTTTCCCGTTAGTTTAATCATGACCTGTATATAATCGTCCGGGTATCATCAAAAAAACGCCTTTTGGGGATAGAATTTGGGTAGCAGGAAAATAGACCCATTTGTCGAATAATAGGTAAATGTATTTAACTAATTTATGAAATGTTCTACATTTAACATTCAGGAGGAAACCAATGATGAAAAACATCAACTTCAAGTCAGCGACTATCGGTTTTATTGCAGGAGCAGCATTTTTCTCCGGGATATCGTTCGCTGCCACACCGTCAACGATCCAAGTATCGTTCGATAAAGTGAATTTCTGGATCAATGGAGTTAATAAGACCGTGCCAAGCGGAAAGTACAATAACAACGGCACGGAGGTTCCAGCTTCGTTTATGTATAAAGGAACGAACTACCTCCCGATGCGTATGGTCGCGGAAATGCTGGGCAAAGAAGTTACTTGGGATGGTAAGACGACTTCCGTATTCGTTGGTAGTACCAAGGGTGATGGTGCATATCTGTCTGACCTTAATCCAACAATCAGCAAAAATGCAGGATATGTTAAAGCGAATCAACAAATGATATTATCTGGACAGGTTTATACAAATGGTATTTCGATTTCAGATGAAGCAATTACTGTCATAGAGTATGCGCTAGATTCCAAGTATAAAAAGTTTAGTGGGTTTGTAGGTTTGGATGATAATTCCAAATTCTTTGGCACAAGAAATGTTGTTATTCTAGGTGATGGCAATGAGCTTGCAAGGTACACATTAATAAAAGGTTCGAAACCACTAGAAGTCAACGTTGATGTAACTGGGGTGTTAAGCTTAAAAATAGGTATCGAAAACTCAGCAGAGGGTATTGACAACTGGTACAGCGCAGTCGATATCGTCAACCCGTTCTTATTAAAGTAATGATGAAGCGCTCTGCTAATCAGGGCGTTTTTTTATTTCATTCCTAAATTTCTTTAGAATTAAACTATCCTGCCCGTTAGGTTAGCGGTTCCCGCTGAACTTAATAAATTATCCAATGAGGAAAATGTTCTTTCGTTCATTTATTTAGCCCTAGACTTCTTGGGGCTTACTCACCTACCATACCGTCCTTATCAGCATCGTGCATATATGGGTATAACCAGTGATCACTCGTTATTGGCATACTATAACCTGCTGCTTTAGCTTCTTTAATCGTCACCTGTCCATTACCGTTTGTATCAACACTGGATATATCACCGTTTGTATTTGAACTAGTTGAATTAGAAGGTTCACTGCCTGTTAAACCAAGTGATGCGTTTACTTCATCAGGATTCACATTGTCGAATTTATCGATGATCACGTTACCCTTTAAAGTATAGGTATACTGATAACTTGAGGGGATTTGGGTTTTTGTATTCGGATATGTGATAATCGCTTCAAAATTAGTTGCTCCACCTGCTTTGCGTATCGCATCTTCCATATAAGCTTGATCACCATGTCGATTGAGTGTACTGTCCTGCGGGGTAATATTATACGCATTCGATACACCTCCGAGAGAATCAGCAATGACATGTCCTTCGTCTAGAACGTCACTTTCGACACCAGGAACCTTTGCCTCGTCTGTGTAGTATCTGCCAGAAGATAATACAGTTTCGTTAAGGTCGTCTTGCAGAATAATTTCGGTAGCAATGACACGCACTAGTTGGCCGTATTCATTCGTAAATGCCCAATATTCACGCTCCCCATAACCAACGTCAACAACAATGTTAGGTTCGCGATGCCCAGACAAATCACCACCATCAACCTCGATAAGCTTATATCCTTGAAACTGTACGTTATTGGGTGGGGATTGTATTTCCTTCACAACAGGAACACTCGGCGTTTCCACTACTACTGGTTCGTCAACAACCGTAGTGACAGTTTCTTCTTTTTCATAATTTTTATTTGTTTCAACTGTGGCTACTACTTCTTGTGAATCTGTTTCTACATCTGTATTGGATGTATCTTCTATATTGGTACAACCAACCACAAAGTTGATTGTTAAAAGTAAGATTAAAAATTTCATTTTCTTTTTCATTTTAGGACTCTCCTATAATAGTTTCATACTGTTCATTCTAAAAACGACGACATTAACTTATCTTACTCTATAATCCTACCATAACTATTGAATTACCCTGCCCGTTAATGAAGCCATGACAGTCTAACACTCTATTTTCTCAGTCTACATCTTTTTTTCTTAGTCTAATAGTTTTTTTACATCTGGTGCTCACCGACGAATTCTCTTCAGCATGCAGTGAGCTGGCCGACAATTCGGAAATTTTAGACTGACTAAAAAATGCAGAAGGCTGCGACATAACAAATAAAGTCTATACTTTCCCGTGTCTGGGAGAGCGTAAGCTCCAACTGCAATACAGCTGTCACCTATCGCCTATCTTCCGGATAAACGGCCCTCCGCCGCTCCTGGAGTATTCAGTAACGAAGAACTGCTTTTTGACTAATCAAAGACATCCTATTTCCAAATAGGCTATATTAACCACAAAAAAGCGCGGCTACATAGCCGCGCTTTTTTGTGAATAAAATTGATTGATTAGTAAATCCAATTCCCTTGATAATTTAATAACATTTTCAGAAGTAAGTCCTTCCATCTCTCCAGCAAGATTTAATTCTATCCGTTTAGTTTCTATCGCTTCGTAGATACCCAATGGTTTACTCATTATGAATGCCCCCTAGAATTAATAATATTTTAAAATACATATTTTTTAATTCCACAACAGTTCATCATGAAAAAAACCCGAATAAGTGGAATTCACTTTATTCTGTAAAGCGACAAGAACTTTAGGCTTTTCCTCGATAACTTTCGTATTGTTTTTCTGAAAACGATCCACAAGATTAAAAGAGATCTGTTCAAACATTTAATCCCCTCCATAGTTTCCCCCCCGCCGACGGGGGGATTAAGATAATCGTACCCGCCAGCAGACTTAACTATGGTCTGCCATATCGTTCCTATTGAATTATAAAACCGAAATATCTAGCACCTTCTGTCACTTTTTAAAACTCCCAATTTACCAAACCAGTTCAATAGATACCCTTGAATCAATTAAACATTCTCCTTCCAGTTTTGGGCATAAAAAAAGAGACAAAAAATAACACACATATCCTGTGTGTACTTTTGTCTCCTGACTAACCCAATTTTTCCGCTAAAAAATAGCTCCCCTACTCTGCCATAACAATTAATTGAACGGCAAAGAAAACAAATAATCATTTAATAGACTTATTATATTACGTCATTGGAATAAATGTAAATATTTTATTCGAGAACAAACACATATTTCCAGACGTGTATGACCGATAAAGAACTCCACATTAACAAGAAACAAAACTACATACATCTCATACCGGGTCACCCACAAGCAACTAACTTTCGGATGAACACATGACTGGCTGTTGTTTGCTGTGTACATTCCGTTAATAAAGCATTAGCCACTAACTGTTAATCTGAAGAGTTGTGCACCGTTCATCGTTTATGAAGTGAAAATGTAAAGGTTGCCGCCCCCTGAACCTCATGAGTCAACTACACAAACGAATCTACTTCTAGCGGTCTACCTGTAACCGAACGAATAGATTTAAGTTTCTAAAACCTAACACACTCTTGAATATGGTATGGATATCTTATTATTTTATATAAACTAGCAGATATCCACGATATCTTAGATATCTATTATTCCCAAAAGACTTTTTATGCGGTATAATGATAGCATTAGGGGAAAGAGGAGGCGGAATGATGTCTGAAAACAAAGCAGAAAAAACGCAGAAACTTTATAAAACTACAAGCGAGGCTAGAGCATTAGCAGAACAGTTATTCAATGAATCAGGAATTGCGTTTGAGGGAGAATTCTTTGCACATGTCATGGCAACATATGAGCTGCAACAGATGAAGAATGGTCTAGGAGCGGGTTACCAAAAACAGATATCATCTCTTGAGTACCACATGAAGAGTGTAATTGAACATTTCACTTCCATGTTGCAGACGGAGCAATCAGATAGGGTTGAACTTGCTGAGGGTTATGAAGGGAAATTAATTAATCTTGCTAACGAAGTTACTGAGCAACAAAACGAGATTTCCATTCTTACTAAGAATCTAACTGAAACAACAGAACAAGCCGGGAAATCAATGGATGAGATTAGAGAACTAAGGAAATACATTTCAAACATCGAAAACTTGAATGTGAAGAGTGAGCAAATTCTCACTGAAAATAAAGAACGGATCGAGCGGCTTTCGAAAATGGTGACAGATGGACAAGATGCGGTTATCCAAAAACAAGAACTTGAATTGCGGATATCTAAGATATCACAGATATCCGATGAACAAGATAAAGAGATTAAACGTTTAGTTGCTGAACATCAGCGTGTAATGGAGCAACACACAGTGCAGCTACAGGAGACTAAAGATCGTCATAAACGGGAACTCGAAGAAACCGTAGCGCATCACGTGCGAGAACTAAAAGATACTCAGATTCGGTCTGATTTGGAGACGGAGAAGGCACTCGTTACAGAACGCCGTAACCTTCAAGATCAAATATCTACTGAACACAACTTGCACATCACCGAGCTACGAAAACTTTATGCTGATATGGACAGCCTTCGCCAGCAGCTTGCAGAAGCTAAACAGAAATAACAAATGGCATTTGACCGATGCGTTGATCTCTTATTGGACACATTCTGCGATTCCTATAGATCGACTATTTCGGGCAAGAAGAATTCTGATAAACGCAAAAGAAGTGTCGGGGCGACTAAACCCCGACACTTCTTATTTAAGCGGTAGATGGAAGGCAGCTTGATCGAAAAAGTCCTTAGTGGTCACTACCTTGCATTCGCGAAGAACGTTGCCAATGTCGTATGAAATTGGCTTGCTATTCCTTTCTCCATTGAAAAACAGAACAGAATAATCAACGATATGAGATTCTGCTCTGTCGTATCAGATATATTAATTTAACATCGATTGAATCTCTATTTCCGGATCTTCTTTTGGAGCTACCCATACCTGGTTCCAGGTTAGCGAAAAGGATAGTCCTGCTTCGGCTTCTGCAGCTGCCAGCAACATAACATTTCCCATGTCCTCTTCGGCATCGGGAGGGACGGCATTACCAATATACTCTCGAGCCTTCGCATCGCTACACCCTTCAAGCTGAAACGGCCTACCGTCTGGTAGAAACTGTGGAAAACTCTGAATCATCGCTAATTCGTAAGTCGTTAGAGGGCGATGCCAAGTACCATCTTGGGCAATAATCACCCAAACTCCTCTTTCATCATCCCCCGGCACAGCCATAGCATCTATAACGTCGATACACTCGGTATCTGCAAAAAGATTTACCATTCCGGAAGAGTCATTTGATCGGAACACACGCTTGTTTAGTGGATCTGTGATAGTCGTTTTTTCTTGAACGCCAGAGCTATCCAAATACAAATTGGTATTTACACATGGGTCTGAAATCGCCAATGCCCCGCTACCAAGCCGAGTACCGGTTACACATGGTGCAGGTCCATCTATTTTGACAACCCGGTAAGCAGCAGGATGTCGTCCCGCTCGCTCCACTAACCGAGGATCGGAAATACAAGTTGCTCCCTGATTTGGACCAGCTGCTCCGGTGATACAACCCGCAGCTTCATCTGCAGCTTGTAAGCGATACAAATTTGATTTTCCATTCCCACTGATATTCAAACGTGGGTTGGATATCATTCCTAGAACATGGACTCGTTCAAATCCATTCGTGCTGCACGTGGTATCCTTACCTTCCCTATTAAGAATAGATTCAGGTATAACCCGAAGATTATCGAAATCTACCGAGTTTAGATCGCGCCAGTCCCCTCCTGCATTAATTAATGCTAAACGCATCCATGTCTTCCATTGAAGCCGTGGAAGCCGGTTTAATGGGCCACCTGCTACTGTGTCTCCTGGAGTAGGTAAATGATTTATGACATCTCCAATCGTTTGCATCGGCTTCAGCTCTGGATAATAAATAGAGTTAGGGATCTGAGCTTCATGTCGAGCCATGATTAGAAACCGTACACGATCTTCAGCGAGCCCACCAATCTTACCTAAATTGTGATCAGCTCGAAAGCTAACTGCATATCCGAATTTCTTTAGTAATTTTTCTATTTGCTTTAGCAAGTTCTTACCCCTGGAGGTAATACGTGGCACGTTTTCGAGCTGAATTATAGCCGGTACACTACCACCATACTCATAGCAAGCCTGCAGGGCCAATTCTAGCCCACTGACAGTCAAAAAGTTAAGGGCTTGATACTTATCTGAATTCGCTTTCCCTTGTGGTAGCAGCCCACTGAGGCCCTTACATGGTGGACTGGTGAACAGGAAGAACGGAACTTGATAACCAAAAGAAACCCATAGGTCCCAAGCTGTTACTTCCCTCCAATCCGCTGGCGGCTGATGCCCATGCCAAGCTACATACTGCCATTTACGGAACAGATCCATCAAAACGGAAGTCTTTTCTCCGGTTATCAAGTCGTGATTATGGCATGCTACCGGATCACTATCAATGGAGCATAGTATTTTAAATTTATAGAGCTTGCCACCATATTCCATTTGAGAATTAAGCAAGCCTTTGGTTGCCCCTCCAATTCCTCCAAAAAGTACTGCAGCAGTTTTATAAATTACGTTAGTTAAATTCATTTGTCAAACTCCCTCTCTTGATTGATGTGTTTTTGCTGTCATCGTCTTAAAATACAAACGAATATTGACCTGCCGCAGATTTTCCACTGGGTTCTTCAAGGATGATAGGAATAGGCTGCTCCATTTCATCAAAGCCCTCTACAGCTCCTGGTCTTGCAAACCAAGGTGCGTAGAAATGCATTTGAATGGAAGCAAGTTTTACTGCTATTCCAGAAATATCTTGGCCAAACCCTCGTAGAAAGTAATTTGAGGCAGGTAGCAGCATGGCACCACAACCAATACAAGGATCATAAACGGTTTGTTTCTTCAATATTTTTGCATCAGTACCTCCATGACAGATTTCAACCATTAATTGAGTGATATTAAAGGGAGTCGGATAATAACCCAAACCTGCTTTGTATCCCTTGCCCGTTTGATCACAAAGTACATAGGACAAATAATCTGTCGGATTATCCAGTACCAAAAACAAATCAAATATCCGGTAGTAATGCTCATTAAGGACGGCAGTTATTTTGGGACACTCCTCAGTTGCCGCAAGACCCCACATCAACCAATCGGCAAATGTTTCAATATTTGCCTCATGATGACTGAGGCATTGTGTGAACATTTTTGTAGTCGCCAATGCTGGCGCAGAAGAAGCATCTGACCACGTAATCTGTGGTATTGCCTTACTGCCGTCTATTGATCCTTTGTAGAGAATTTCCAGCCAGTAATTCCATCGACCCCAAAGCATCTCATCATAGCCGAATAAAAATGGAAGTAACCATCCCCGTTTTTCAAATACCTCAGAATGATGAAGCGGTAATCCTCCGATTGCTTGAGCATTTGCACTTACCTCTGAATGAAGGCGAACAATTTGTTCTGAGGAAAAGCGTTCCATCCGATACAAGTTTATTTGACGTTTAGCCATTTATTTAATCTCCTTATCCCCCCCTTCTGCACAGGGGAGGTGAATAATCCCCGTGCAGTGGGTTGGTCAAAGAATACTGATTAAATAGCATTGAGAGCCTTTTTAATATTTCTGAATCTCTCGATTTTTCAATAGTATTTCATTCTCCTGCATTCCATTTACCGAAATGGTGACTGTAGACATCACGATTTAAAGTGATCTTAATTTCCATTCTTTTTATCAGGTGCTCTGGAATAGTAGAACATTACTGACCTCCTTTTTTGGGCATGAAAAAAGAGACCAAAAAAGGACACAGTTGTCGTGTGTCCTTGTAGTCTCCTAATTTAAACCATTATTTTATCCCTGCCTTACGCAGAGTACCCCTTCCCCGCAAAAACATAGAGATGCTAGGAAAATTCAAATAATAAAACGTTATAATTTATTATATGAGCTATTTTTTTTTTTGGAAAGAAAAAGTTTCAGTGTTCTACAAAGAATTCAGAAATGTGGGCAGCATTATATCCAATTCTTCATTCGTTACTCCCCACATTAAAAATTTTTGCCTTAAATCACTGATTTCACTTTGATCCCTAGCTCGTAATGCATTTAATTCGCGCTCAAATTGTTCCACAGTAAATTTATGCTGTTTTGGATCAAAGTTTAAACTATGACCATAATCGATTTTTTTAGGTATGGAAGCATACTCACTTTCCCAAATAAAATGTTCAAATGGTTTACTGTCAAATTCGAAAAACCCTGCAGAAAGCATATCCTTTTTGATGAAATAATATTGCTGAATGAAATCGACAGGTGTTTTTTTATATAGCATTCTATAACCATTTAAAGAATATCCATCTATCCATTCTCCTAAAATGGATAAATTATCATAGGCATATAGTTTGGGAACATAAGGTTTCCCTTGAAGATTAAATAAAGAAGTTCGTTCATTAAGAGCCTCATCACTATATTGTTCTGAGTATGTTTTAAGGAAAAAAAGATCAGCTTTTGTGATCGTTGATCGTTTGCTGGAGTACACAGTTTGTGGAGAATGTTTTCCATTTTGTTTGATTAGAGTATCCCAAATATTTTCTGGGATAGGCTTGATGCATTTCATTGTTGGCCCCTCCTTTACATAATTTAGAGCACTTAATAGTTTATATTTTCAAATAATAGAAATAGGTTTCATAACTAAGAAACCCAAAATTTCTAAAAAAGATTTGGCTCAGGTTCTTCTTTCCGAATAAGGATGGATGAATTATATTCTATATTATTAACCAGAGAAGAAACTAGATGATTCTCCATTTCTAATGCAGGAAAGGGCTTAAGCATGGATTGTAATTCATTTATATTTTGATTAGATCGATCCAGCCAAATATTTTCTGCCATCGAGGGTATAATCACTGGCATACGAGGATGGATCCCATAAAGAGCTGGATTAGCTTGAGTGGTTAAGATAACACAACCACTAGTTTTCCCTTCCGGAGTGTCCCAGATTTCAAATAGGCCGGCAAGCGAGAATATCTTTCCAGTTTTCAATAATACACGGGATGGCTGGAAATTAGTTTTGTTTTTCCCCCATTGATAGTAGCTGTCTACGGGAATGATGATGCGCCGCCGCTGAATTGATTCCTTCACAGTTTCAATGTTTTCCGATTTCATATTAAATGTTATATCCACTCTTTGATTTTGGCTAGTTTTGGGTTTTGGAATTCCCCATTGAATATACCCTGCTCGGCAGGATTGATCATCATCTCCAAGGATGCCCAACACCTTCTGCGAAGGTGAAGCGTTATAGGTTTTGGTGTAATTTGAAGGGAATTTAGTTGGATTCAAACCGTAATGGTGAATAATCTCTTCATTCTCTGCTATCAGAGTAAAACGCTCACACATACTCCCACTCTCCTTTTTTCGTAAACAACTTTATTGAAATTGAATTGTAATATATATATTAATATATATATTACAATAAGGAAGAGGTACATGTGAGAAAAAATACTTGAACGTGGTGCTGCTCTGTAGTCATGTTTCGACTTCTCGAATCGTATTGATTGACACGATCGTCGTAATAAGCAAAAACTGGAACTGAGTAGATTGGTTGCTTTGTGCTGCCTTACTAGTTAGTCTGTGGTAACCAGACAACTGACGGGACATTCATGTTGATAACTCGGATCACATTCTCTATTTTAATCCAATTCCAATTATCTTCTGACCAACGCAACTTAACTCCACGCTGCCGATCTACCTTCACTCCGATACCTTAAACCAATCGGCACTTAAATGGATTGTACAAGGTGAGCGTAACGGCACTATGGTCCTCCATAGACTTGTATAACCCCCGTTCGATCAGATCCACTTCTTCTGGGTCGAGGATAGGTCGTGCGCACTAACCCTGCTCCCGCTCCTCCTGAACGATTCTCTGCTTATGCTCCGGCATCATTCCAACTAATTCCTGCATTCCTTCTCTGATCTTATCCGTCGTACGTCCGCTCTTTGTCTCCAGCTCCTGCAGCGTTGGCATATGAAGATGATGGCCAGACGAGTGCGTCATGATCATTAATAGCTTGCGTGCTGTGTTGTTAAGCATGATTCTTCTCCTGCACTGGCTGCCAAGCAAGTATGCTAGTGGCCAGAAACACTCTTGGTGATCCATTAGAATGCAGTTCGCTCGAATACGTCCGTCACGGATGCCCATGATCTCGATCTTCCGCTGTGTGATCTTCCCCGCTTTGTCCTGGTATACAATTTCAATGGTTTGACCGACATTCATCTTCATAATGGGTCGCCTCCGAATATAAGAACGTTTGTTTGTAATATATGCTGATTAGGGAATTTTAAGCAATGGAAATTAATTCTTTATGTTCTTATTTTGTTCGGTTGTGTTAAACAACTTAATATGGTATATTTATATCAGAGCAAGAGACAAACCAAAGGAGGAAACGATGATGAAAAACGTGATGGTAAAAGCTTGGGAGATTGCTAATGGTGCTGCTGCTAAGCTTGGAGGTAAAGCAAATGAATACCTCTCCATCGCGCTCAGAATGGCTTGGGCTGAACTGAAATCAACTAAGCTCGCTGAGAAGATCATCATCGTTTTCAACCGTGACAACAACACTTTCAATGTTTACGGCGTACGCAATGGTCGTACAATCCGGACACGGGAAAATCTTAATAAAGATGATTACCGTGAAGCTTATGGTTATCTTTTCATCGAGGAAGGAATTAAAACATCCGCGATCTATGAAATTGCAAATGGCGTTAAAACTTTCAAAGGTGTGAAAGCAGCTTAAGTACCGATAAGCCGGATAGACCGGATGAGGTCAAAGGAGAACACCGCAATGAAAAAATTTACTGAACTGAACGAGTTTAACAGCACTATCATTACATTCGAAGGCAAAGAGCTCCGTACCACTCAGGACCCACATGTCTCGGATGACGGTGAAATGTACATAGCTGATGCACTGGACGCTGAGGGCAATGTATACATCATCACTTGGGTAGTAATCGACCCAGAAACAACAGACGAGTCCAGCGCTTGCGATTGGGATAACCCAGTTGGCGTGACACTGGTAAAGTAGCACCGCCTCTCGAATATGTTGGCGCTGCGTGGATTGCTCGATACCTGGGCAATACCACTCAGCAAAACATATCAAAGTCTGGACTACGGTCGCTTGAGGATAATTACAAGCCTCGCAAAAGCACCATAAACTTGCCACGTCCAGACGGTTTATTTGAGGGGCGGCCATTGTGGTTGAAGAGTAGGTTTGAAAAATGATACAAGAACGGATATGTCGCACTCCAGACTGTGGACGTCATTTTAAAGGTGGTCCGCGAGCCTACTATTGCCCATCATGCCGCATAGATCGACAACGGCAGCAGAATATTGATCACAAGCGCCGCAAGCACAATGGAGATACCCGTATTTTGGGTAGTACAGATAAATGCGAACGTTGTGGCACTAGTTATGTTGTTAATTCCGGACTACAAAGGTTTTGCGAAGAATGTCAGCCGATTCATAGGGTAGAGTACGATGCCGAGACTTCAAAAACGTACTATCACCAAAATAAAGAGGAACTCAATCCGGTACGCAATGAGCGCCGCCGAATAGGACTTGTCTCCTGTGTTGTTTGTGGCAAGGAATTCGACTCGCAAGGAACGAGCCGACTCACTTGCTGCGATGCCCATGCAAAAGAGTATAGAAACACATGGTGGAAGAGTAACTACTACAAAAGCCGTGGGGGAGAGCCGATGCCAGAGGGTGCACTTCGCCTATCTGACATTGCCAGAGAATGTGGTATTCCCTATACTACGATAAAATCCCGTTATCGAGCCGGTACTATTTCCGATCCTGACGGTTTTACATATGTCGGAGATCCGTACTGGTTCGAGCTTCCCGATATGAAAATTAAAAGGAAAAATTAACTGCCGCAGACACGTTAAGGTGTCGGGCAAAGGGGAACTTTAGAGATGCTTAGAATAGAGAGTCTTCAAGGAGCGATCGACGCGAGAATTTGTGAGCTCTACCCAGCAGTCATCGCGGCAGCGCGGTTGCTAATGGAGGATGTTAACAGGAAGACTGGAGCAGAGTGGCAAGTCGTCATCTCCGGAGAAGAACCCGGGTTCTGGAAAGGTGAGGAAGAAAACGAGAATTTCGGGTGGAACGAGCGCAGTTACCCAATCGTAGATGAGTATGCGTCTCCAGATCAAGAGTCTGTCCGCCTTGCAATTCCGGTATACAACGGTGACGTAAAAATGATGCTATATTTACATCTCACTGACGGTGAAGATCAAGGGACGCAAGTGAGTATCTACTCGTACAATTCCTCTCTTTGTTACAATGCGCTAAATCTTTGGTCTTTTAGCGACCAAGATCGTCTCGAGCCTGGGATCGTACAGGTCTACAGACCTGATTTTATAGGATTCTTCGGTGCGATAGGAGGACACACACCTAAAAATATTCCTGATCAGGAATATAACGTTTGGATGGATGGGAATAATCTGAGAATAGAGGAGGCACAAAAATTCTCATAATGCATTTATAAAATACAAAACACCGCCTAGCATAATGCTGGCGGTGTTTTTAAATATAAGTACAGACGTTGCAATCAACACTCCCGCTCGGGGAGAGACAAAGCCACAAGGGCTATGAACATAAATTACCATGAAGTTAGTGTACTGTCAAATGGTTAAATATCGAATGCAAATTGTCCGTTTATATCCTCTGATATATTTAAATGCGCATACTCATGAGGAACAAGTGGCAGCGTCGTTGTCGACTGATGATCTTTCCCTTCTAAGCGATCCATCATCAGTTGGAATGCTCCCTCTATCCCTAAGGATTTGACTACTCTGGAATCCACCGAATTCCCCAACATATATGTTCGTTTGGTCTCTGGAATATAATCTGGGAATACAAAGTCACTTGAGACATCCAAAATTGATGCCATCTCAGACGAAGTAAAAGGTCTCCAGAGGTTCGCATGGTCTGGATGCTGTAAGTAACTACTTGTAACCTGTATTTTGCTTATAGAGGCCACCAGTGCTGACATGCGTACGTCTGATGGTTTAACTAAGGTTCGATTTTTCTCAGCTTTGAAATTATTATTTCCAGACTTATTTAAAAGTCCTTCCATCACTGTGCCCTTAATCTCTCGAAATGGAGCCCGTCCTTCCCAATCTTTACCGATAACCTGTTCAATGGTAGGTCGACGATGATCTGGTATTTTTGGCTTTGACCACTTGAAATTATTAAGAGGCTTTTGTGATGCGATTGCATAGCCACGTTTTCGTCCCGCTGGACTTCCAAAATCGTACGCATCGATCTGTTCCACGGACCAGTAAGGAAAAGTGAAACTCAAAAGGGCCTTAAGCATTTCAAAACTACGTGAAGAAAAGTATTGGGGAACCTCTTCGATCATTACAATCTTAGCTTGACTGGCCAATACTAAATTTGCATAAAAAGGACCCATTCCTTCGGTGAAACCGCCGGCGCTGCCTTGTCCTGCTAATAATGAAAACTTTGTACATGAAGGAGAAAGCCAAACCGCATCCACCGGATCCAAATATTCTGGATTTAGCCTGCGCAAATCTCCCCAAAAGGCAGCACCGGTCGGGAAATTGTATTTATAGGTTTCGATTGCCTCCTGCATAATATCTCCACCAAAAACACATTCAAAAAATCCCGTTGATTCCAGAGCCTTACTTGCTATACCACAACCAGATGGCAAGCTGAGCAGTCTAAACTTTTTCAACTCTCTTCCCTGGAGTGCGGGCCGATCAAACACGCAGAAATCGAAAGTTTGCTCTTCCCGTACAATGAAGATACCATCGGAAACAAGAATATCAACACGCTTTCGTGTTCTGATGATCCCAGTTATTTCTTCATTGCAGCGGTCCATCAATGGACGGTCTGCTCTACCTGCTCGTTTTCGCCGTGAGATTACGTGATCTCCATTCTCTGATCTTATAAACACTAGTGCCTTTTTCTCCTTAATAATGGTCATCTCGATTCGGTCTCCCGGTTTTAAACCAGCTGCTTCGAGAATAGGCGGTTCAAAAAACAGCCAGGTCTTTTCATTTTTTATTGAAGTTCCTACATTCCGTATAAAAGATACCTTATCCATTATTTTCTCAGTATTCATCCTGATTCCTCCATGATCTCCCGCTTCACCGGGAGTCAGATTTATAGCTCCCGGTGAAGCGGTGTTTTATAATTAGATCACGAAGAAAAACTGTCCTTTTTTCTCCTGTAGAAGCGGCTGGACTTCACTATTTGTTGATTGCTTGCAGATAAGATCTGTATTTATAAAATGCGGGTACTTGCACAAAAATAACTGCCCGGCAGCCAGTTCCCATGGTGAGTCTGGCATAGTGAGGCCCAAGCCCTCCAATTACATCTTCACCTCCTAGACCCCCCAACACATTCAAAAAGACCAGTATCACAAAGAGGAGCCTTTGCAATGCCTGCACCAGAAGGAATCGAAAAACACTTCAATCGTTTTAATTTTTCTCCCTGCACAGAGAACTCAGACATTTCGACAAGAGAGAAGCTGGATATACTCCTAACCTCGATCATACCGTCATAAATATTCATATCGATTCTCTGATTTGCTTGAAGCACTCTTGTAATCTAATCTCTTGGTTCTTTCGATTAAAGTAGGAGCATAGATGTTTATTCCCCAGTGTTGTCCTCCGCGAAATTATAGCCTATCCTACTTCATCCTTGATCAGAATGACAACTTTCCCTTCAGTGCGTATCGACGGAATTACCTGGAGCGAACCTACCCTGCTCTAAAACAGTAGATTCAAAATAAAGACGTGTTCGCCCGTTTGAAGCTGTGGCCATAAGGTTTCTAATCATTTTTAACATACTGCTGCTCTCCCTTTGTGAGTACGCAAAAAGGGAGAGCAAAAAGCAGACGGTTAACGTCTACCCTTTGTTCTCCTAGCACGTACTTTGTTTATTGCCGCTGAGCGGCTACTCCTACCCTGCTGAACTAGTGAAAGCAAGGAAAATAAATGAATCTGAATACAACCATTATAGCATTGGAATCAGCGTATTAGTTCAAAATATATTATGAAATTATTACAATGCATTGTTTTATGATGGAAAAAGAACATTTAGGTCAAGGTTAGTATCCGTAGAATATCGATACAGTGCTTCTGAAAAATCCTTAGATAAAAATGCTTTCAAATCACCATTATCTTCAATGATTCCGGAAGCTTTCTCCATAAGATAGGCCAAATTTCTTGTGTCGGCATTATTGTAAAGAGGAGTTGCAATATCTGTAATATTTATGAGAGTGTATTCTTTTGGCACACGATCATTGGCGTAGTCCAAAATCAATTTCTCAAAATCCAATAAACTCGAAACATTTGAAGATTTCAATGAAGCGGTACTAATCTCAGAAATTGCATTCTTAGTATGGTAGCCGTCGAATATACGCGTTCCTACTATCCCTGTTATTAATGCAATTAAAGATGCAAAAAGTATACCCTTTATATTTCTGTTATTAATCATCTTAATAAACCCCCATTATAATTATTCTCATAATATATATCGGTATAATCTAACCATTGATTATTTAATTTCATATTTTTGACAAACTACATGTAAAGTATCAACCTTCGCTCTATGTTGATGCATCTGAGGGATCTAGCAGGTGCTCTTGATCTTGAATTCTTTATCTTTAAATGAATGATAATATTTTGTGATCAGAGATTGATGTATCTATTAAATTTAGTACCTTATAAAGAATAAATCTTTTAGCAGAATTAATCTAGGCAAACATCGCATACAGGACAAGGGTTCTTCTAGAGGAATGAATTATTATTTCAGACAAAATGAACTGCTAAGGTATTATTTTAGACATTTAATAGTAAGCGATATTAATTAAGAAAATTAACACCTGTTCGGCAAGGGACTAATTTCTTTTTCGAAATACATAAAAATATAAAATAATCAATCTGCAAATTTGAATACTATTTTTCTGAAAAATTGTCATTTTATAAGTAGAGAAATACTCTTCTTACCAAAAAGATATAATTACCTATTATTTCTAAATGTTTGGATTTTATAAAGCTGCTTAAATAAACCTATATACTTTAAAAGTTAGGCAAGTGTGATAAGAAGGTCTTCTAAAAAGAACGTTTCGTGTGAGAATCTATTTGTTATATTTAGACTGCTTTGGGAAGATAAGAAGTTAGTGTTAAGTTCCTCACCAAATCGTTCTTGAAGAATAGGTAAAGCTCGACAGCAAATATTTTTGAAGTTTGTTAATGGGATAATATTTCTTATTGCTCGGAAAAATTGTAACGGTCTAGCGTTATCAAGAACATCATTTTCGTCGATTCCGAGGTAATTATAGACTTTAGTACGCTTTAAAATATCTATGTAAGAGATGATCTTTCGATCTTGTAGTTCTACCTTAAGTGCATGAACCATATCACTGATATTAACGAATCCCGATTTAACTATCATTTCCTTTAAACGGTTTATCGCGTAGCGCATCGTTTTAATGCCTACATTTTTAAATAATTTCGTTAGCTCCAAAAAGCCAAGGCCATTTTCAATATGCTCTACTTCACCTATATTATAATATTTTACTAACATACGAAGTCTGTGCACCGTTTTTGAATATGGAATTTTTGCTTTCGGAATTAATCGGTAAAGACTACCTTCCGTGTGTTTTACTAGGTATGAGGGGTTTAATGTACATATTAATGACCAATTTCCTAAAGAGTCTTTTTTAACATCATAGTGTAACAACAAAGGTTGACCCAGAATAGGTTCAATAGTAGATAAGTTTTTAAGTAGATCTCGGATTTGTGAGGGGCGTGTCTTATGAGTAAGGGTGTTAATCCATCTATCAGAACCAATAGATTCTTTGAATTCATGTTTAACTTTATCACCATTGCGGGAAACGATATATAGATACAATTTTTGCGCGGCTATTTCGAGATCAGTAAATTTTTCTGAGAAAACCAAGGGATTAAAAAGAACAAAACGACCCGTTTTTCGTTTGAAAGCTTCAATCTTCCACTCTTTTACTATTCCATCGGAAGTAACAGAAATAAGACCTAAATTAATGAACTTTTGGACTTCGGCATAGAACTGTTCTTTTGAAGCTTTTTTTTCATATTCTTCATTCATAAGCAGGTATAAACGATGTATAGGAACGCCTACAAGGCTACCTTCAGTATTAAATCGACGAAAGATAGTCATCATCAAGCGAATCGACATACCAGTTATATGAGAATTTCGAACTGGGTGGCTCTTTTTTCTATACATGATTGGTGAATCTTCGGAATAAGCTCTTTCTTGAGCAAACATTTCAGTAAGAAAGGAATAGTCTACCGATACAGGATGAGTAGGTCCATCTGTCAAGTTATTAAGCTGCATAAATCGAAACATATTAGGTCTTGATTCAAGATGTTTGCTACTCACCCTAGGTACACCTCCCGTTTTTGGAATTGAATATTTGAAGAAAAGCGGATATAATCACTGTAAGGCAATAAGAAAGCAGACCTCTTACTTCTCCATTTTTGGAGAGGTGAGGCTAATGATTGAGATTTCTGGTGGGGACCTGCGAATCTCAGTATATGTATTAAGACAAGATTAAAGCTCTCGAAAGAGGGCTTTTTGTCTATTCGGAATTGCCATTTTTCTCTAATACTTCGACAATAACACTATATGAAATATTAGGCAATTGTAGTAGAAAGTACGTAAATACAGTAGTACAAAGTATTTTTTGTAGTGCGAAGTATGCGATTTTCGTAGTACAAAGTATATTTCGTAGTACAAAGTATTTTATGTAGTACAAAGTATAATCCGTAGTGCAAAGTATGGTTTCACCGTAGTACAAAGTATATTTTTTCGTAGTACAAAGTATTTTATGTAGTACAAAGTATATTTCGTAGTGCAAAGTATAAAAAAAAAGTAGAATTCTATGAAAGAATTCTACTTTTATAAAAGAAATTGTATTTGTTTAGGATTTATAAGAATTTCTTCAACCTGCTCTTGCGAATCACGCGATTTAAAATCCGGATGTTGTTGAAAATGTACAAAGTATTTATTTCCAAACTTTTTAATATCGGGGTCACTAATAAGCTCCCCGGAGGTGGCTAACTCTTCCATTGCACTCATAATTAAAGATCTGGCCCTGGATTCATTATCTGTGCTTATATTAAATTGGGTGATTAAAGAATTCATGTCTAAAATATATGACGGTTGGTTTTTACTGAGTTCAGATAAAATAAAGGGATACAAGACGCGCGATGTGTCATATTTTAAGTCATTAAACAACAACATATTAATCATAATATAATTTCCTGCTAACATGCTGTTTTGGACATAGTCGTGAAACGAAATAGTTGCTGCCCGCTCCTTCCCCGATTTTCCAATTAGCTTAAGGGTATGAATTGGACGATGATATTCTCGGCTGGTACTATCATTGCTACTGGGATCCAGATACTCTTCCATAACAATAGATGTGGCATATAAATTTTGGATTGAATTTAAAATGGAGTTATACTCTCCACCAGTAGGTTCAAAAATAAACATTTCTTCAGCCAACTGCTTAAAGTCAAATGAAAAAGTTTGAAATTTCCCGCTGTTTAACCATATTTTAAATAAACCAAGTAAAACACGCTCATCATGCATCGTCAAAAACTTCCCGCGTTCATTTTCATAGTAGAGTTTTCGAAAAGCTTGCCGATGTTCCTGTAGAGTACCATTTGCATTTTGCAATGTTTTGAGCTTTTCTGTTTTTGGGGAAGCGGCAGAAATAAGAGGATACTGTACCATATCTCTTTCAATGGGGTGCTCGCCACTAGTTTTCTTCTTATATTGTTTTTTTAATTCAAGCGCATGTTCAACTATACGAATCTGCATTGAAATAATCTTCTTTTGCTGAATATCATAGGGATCAGGCATTTTATTGTTTTTATCACTCGCTAATAACTTTTTTTCATAATTAGTTTCATCAGCTTTTAATAAAACGAAAGCATTATTAAGATCAGCAGAATATAGATTCATTAGTTTCCGGGTTCTTCTGTTTATCTCGTTTTTTATACCCTCATTAATAAGATATACAGATTGACCCAAGCTAGATAGATTATCCTCGATTTCAACTAACAGCGGCGCTTCTTTCTCAATAATACGTTGAAGCTTTCTATTCATTGCCATAGTTTTAGCTGTCACCTCTCTTCTCATTCCATTCTATAGTGTCTGCAACGGCTAGTCTAGGTTGAGGAAACTTATTGCATGCTAATCGCCGCCAGATAATTGTAATCTTGCATATACCACCTTAAAATCTTTCGCAGATACCACTGAGAAATCAAGGGACCTAAGCTCGCTGATATTCCCTGCTGGGGTTTTTGGGCCGACCGAGTCCTTGCACTTTGCTACCGATCATTTCTCCCACACCACCGTAGAACTAGCATCTGTGTAAGATAACTGCGGTTAGGCTGCTCCTATAATCCGTGATTATATTTACATATTCTTTGACAAACGGGGCACATAGGAATCACTCGATCCCTTGTACTTTTATCGATATATTCACAAAAGCAAGCCTTTGCATCTACTTTGTAAGGTTCCAGACACTGATAAGGACAAGCATCAATGCAACTAGTACACGTTCCACACAAATCTGTATCTAATCTTTTTGAATATTTATTCGGTAACCAGTCCGTGACTACTGCATCAAACCGTAATCGAGTTCCAAAGATTTCGTTTATGATTAGTGAGTTCTTCCCCCAAACACCAATGCCAGCTGCGACCGCAGCATTTTTTTGGCTGAGTTCATGAGCAATCATTGCTTTATATCCCAAACGGTTCAATTGATGTTTAACTTCTTTGGAAAGTTGATAGGCCTTCCCATAACCAGGGTATCCCCCTGTAATTAAGCCTCTTTTGTAGACATCCTCGCTAAAGTCAACGCAGCTGCCGACGACAACTACACTCTTGGCATCCGATATGTAATGTGAAGGCTTCTTCGCTATTCCTACTGAAAAAGCTTCGATTCTTACATCTAAATTTTCCAAAGCCTCTGCACTGCATACACCAATGACGCTTGTGCCAGATAATAATCTATCAAATATATCCACGGGGTACCTCTCAGAATGTTTATATTTTTTAAACTTAGAATGAATTTATACAGAGCACTAATGAAAAAATATCCGATTAGTTCACTGATCTTAGGCAGGAATAGCAACTAAGAACTAGGATAGTGTTTGATTTACTTTGTTGTGATTCCATTACTACCTCTACTACTTCTATCCAACTCTTCAAGGCGTTCATTAATTTGTTCCAAATTGTCTTCCAATTCACTTAACTCGTCTTCCAATTCATCTAACTTTTCTTCTTTCTTCTCAAGTCTAGAAATAACCAGCGTTTTTGCTTTTAAAGCACATTGCCGACAGAGGTTTTCAATAAAGATAGAATTACATGTGCACTCTATTGGAAAATCAACTATTTCTCCCATAATGCTGCACTCCTTAATTGGATATTTGATGGTAGTGATAATCGATTCTACATAACGTTTATTTTATTGAATTACCTAATGATCTTCTTAATGATGTCAGTTGCTTCTTGCCATTTCTCTATTGGAATGTTGCTTGTTTTGGAAATAATATCAAATGACTTTATTCTCCCCCTTGTATCAAGCAAATCTATGTCCACTGGTAATTCAATATCTTTTGAAGTTCGTGGTGTAGAATGTGTTGTTTTTCTACCATCTGCCCAAATTACGGTAACAGCCCAGCCATTTGAGTAGGATTCACCTGATCCATGCACCTCTATAACTTTAAAAACCTCTCTCCAATAGTCGCAGATATAGGTTTTCTCAAGCTCATATCCTCCGGCTTTACTCAATGTCATTAAATTATCCTCGCTTCCCGTTTAAAAATTGTGCTTCCTCTTCGACTTCGCTTGTAAGGAACGATTTTAATTTTCAATTTGCTCCTTAAGAAGACTCATTTTATGCTCAATTTGTTTCACCTTTTGCTCGGGTGTAAAATACTCAGCTTCAAGTAACGCATATATCTCCAACAAATGTCCGTATATTACATTTAGATCATCTATAGCCATAGAGTCACCCTATTCTGCTAGATTAGTGGACTGTGGGAACCTTTTGCTTATTGAGTGGGCAGGGTGGCACCCCGGGGGCATCCTATATTGTCTCATTGATCGTGCCGGCGTCCCCTCCTGTCAGTCCTCTGGCTGCTGATCATGCTAAGTTTCATAGTGCCAACTCCAAAAAGTAGATACTTTTGCATTTCTTAATACAATAACTACCCTTTTTTAATTGTTTTACTGAGGTTGATACGGTACAAAACTTTACGACCTTCTTTCTTCGTTTCGCACCAATCCATTTCAAATTTCCGTATGGATTGGGCTAAACTTGGCTTCGGAGAAGCCCAATGGGTCTCACAGTGGTTTAATATTTCATCCAATGTCGTCCATTCGCCATGTGTTCCATATTGTAAGAAGTCCTTAACCCTATCAATGGTTTTACTGTAAGTCGTAATGTACCCACCTCCTGCATGACCTCCAGGAAGTAATTGGTGTTTAGGTGTTAAGGAGTTCCTGATGTGATCATCAACTCTACGGTAATACCGGCATTTCGAAGATACTAGGATATTGGCCTTTCTACCTTGATTAGACAAACTGACCTCAAGTAATCCGATCCCTTCCCTAATGAGCAAGTTACATACATAATTGCTCACTCTACGTTTAGGATTGCACGGAACAGCGATATAAATATAATTTGAATAGAGTTTCCAGCGTATAGCTTGAGCTACTACTTCTAGGGTAAGGGAGTTTTTCATTTCGACAACCGCGACAGCTGGCCCACTAACACCAACAACGTCAGCTCTTCCGCCTGCTTTTGTACTAATAACCTCCGTGTAAACTTCATAGTCTCGTTCTTCAAGCCATTCCTTAATTGGCTGAAATAAATCTGTTTCTTTCAAATGACTCTCCCTCCTCATATATTCGCAACTTAATTTTTGGCTTTACTCGACATCTGTCAAAAATGGATTTGATGGCATTCTGATCCATCTACCGGGTGAAATCTCTAGCCAATTTGTATGCGAGGGGAAATATTTGTTCCATTTTTCAACTGAATCACATGAGTTGCAAAGATAGATTAAAATTTCCGAAGAAATTCCTAAGACTTCCCTCAACTCTATTCCGCAATAACAATAATATCCGGAGAAATTCATTTCTAGACTGAGCTGCTTTATATGAATAGGCCCCTTTCTTTTTTATTATTGTTTTAAGATGCATATTTCTTTGCGTTCCTCTAGATCATCACTCTCGATTCATTGAAGTTCTTTATCCTATTGACTTTATATAAAGTTTCACATGGATGTAACCAAGTTAAATAAAGTGAGCATTTTCTAGATATACAGCCAACAAAATCAACACATATATTAAAAAATTCATACTAAAAAAAAATAAGAATGCACTAATGAAGACCTTGCTCTTATTTGATTTGAACATTATCCAATTAGGTATCAGAGCAACTGCCAAACTATATATAATTATAGATAAGTAAATTTCTAATTTAGACGTATCGTTTGGAGTAGATACTATTCCTGATGCAATTCCAAACAAAAGCCCGATGTGCAAAGGGATAAAAGCAATGTGCATAATAAGATACTTTAAGTAGATATTCAAAATGCACTCCTTTCAATGACTTGAGTAGTTTGTTCAAAAAGGTAGTTAATATTGATCCTGATCAAATGTTCCAATATTCAATATTATAATATATATTATAATATTAATTAATATATATTATAATATAAATTTTGCATGCACGGATTCCGTGATTTCTTCATGTGTAAGCGTTGTTGTATAGAGAAAATAAAGTAGTAGACCGGAGTTGTTGACTGAGGCATCAAGTGAGGAGAAATGAACCAAGCTAATAAAGTATTAGGCTGAGGAGCATTGAGCAGCTGCTGGCCGCCGGATTGAATACCGCCCCACCACGCCCGTCGCCGTCCAGAGAGAACCAGGAACGCGAGCTGAAGCATTTAGCAACTGCTGGTAGCCGGACTGAATACCGCTCCACGCGCCATTATCAAAGACAAAAAGACAATAAAGGCATCGTCATGCACTCAAATCAGCTGCATGACGATGCCTTTTTCAAACTCTTGTTCATTCCTCATCAGATTGTATAAGAGTTGGTGAGAAAATACCATTCTCATACCTAAACCATCGCTTAATCTCATTTTTTGCAGAGTCCCGTTTTAACAAACCAAGGATTTCATCTAAAACAACATCACTTGGGATCATGAATTTTTCTGGGTCTGATGTGCTTCGTGGAGCATAGTCAGTTATGAGTTTCATTTGCAAATAATCATGCGCAATATCTAGTAATTGTACGAAATAATTTTTGCTGTATAGCTCGACTGTTGGAATATCCAAAAATATTAATTCTCTTTGTGGGTCTATCGCTTGATGAATAACAGAAACTGAGACCCCATACGTTAATTTGATGTTCCCAATAAGCTGCCAGGCAGACATGGAGGCAGAAATTTTCTTCGACTGATCACAAAAAAAGCAAGGTTGATCCCCAATGTTGAAAGAACCATATCCTTTACAAACAGGGCAGTCAATTTCTTCGTTATCTTTCTCAAACGTAATGATCTTACTGTCGCTGTCAATCTTAAATATAACGCCATTCCCAGTATTGAGATCCAGTAGTTCGCGGACCTCTTTTGGTATGGTGAGTTGGCCCTTACTTGTAACAGTAGACTTATACATCATCTTCATCCCTCCTTACATTTCCTTACTTCTTTCATTTAATAGTAAGGAAATGTAAGGATGATGTCAAGGGGTTTTGCCGTGCACCCTATCATTTCGAATATTTTTTGTATACTGGAGCACGAGCTGCAGACAAACCCTGCTGAAACAGCACTGAATCTGAATCCTGTCTGCAGATGTTCCCGCCTTATAACCTACCGGATCCTGGAGCCGCTATCAGACCCAAAAGTCAACTTCAGTTACGCCGCGCAGCTGCCCTCTGGCATACGATCCCGCTAATCCCTAATGTTAGCTAGAGAGAACAACCGAGAGCAGCAGCAGAGCTTTCGTCACGCAGCTGGCTGACGTTGTTACGCCACTCTACAACTTTATCTTCAGAGTCTAATACTATATTTTTTTCTGCATCTAACAGATTCCGGATCAATGAATAGTACGCCGTCCGTCCGGCGCTCGTCTAAGAATCTTTGATCTCATCTACAAGCCATCCGGAAATTAAGTCAGTATTTCGTATCAGCTGGTTCGTAACCGATCGACTGCCGTTCGGCATCTGCAGGAGTCGGGTCATGAACAGATCGCCGTCTTTCTGTCGATCGCCGCAGTATCTGCAGTCAGATTGTTGAGCCAACTGGCTGAGTTGTTAAGGTAGTCGAATTTGTGACTCTGTTACTGCTGATTAGTCCGTATTGGTCGGAAACCAGGGATTGTCTCACAGCCGGTCCAATCATATTAATAAAACGGCGGCAAACCAGGACAATAGAAAGTCCTCGCCTGCCGCTGTTTTTATTGAGCTAAGATATTACTGGAATTTAATGCATTTGGATTATTCATTTATAGTCTTTCTTAGTTCAGTTATCCGAAAACCGCAACTGTTGGTTTCTTTTTCTTTTTACGATCACGATATGCTAGGCCAAATATAACAAGAGACAGGGAAAGTAAATCGAATATTTCTATTAAGTTTTGAAATGATTCCTCAATTTTTGGTTCTTCTAAATGTCCAACCTTCTCAGCTAACATTACATATATATCTATATGCTTCGAGTAATAAAGAAATAAACAAAAAGCTACAAAGACCGGCACAACCCATGTACAAATAATTTTAACGAATTTAATAAATATATTCGGCACTACGGTTAAAAATCCAACAATCAATCCATAAAATAAACCAGTATTTATAATTCGTTGTTTAAACGTTATTGGCACCGGTTCTTTGGATCGCTTAACCGTAAGAGTTCCATGAAGATCGTTGTTCTCCGATGTAAAGTGAGTGGCAGGCGGGGGAGGTATCTCAGTTTCAGCAATTTGTGTTTCAGCATTACCCTCTATCGCTAGCTCGCAAACATCATATAATGCAATGCATAGTGCGATGATGGCCACAGATAGAAGCCAGGATTCACTCAGATGAGTAAAAATCCTTATGAAGGCAGAGAGAAGAATAAAGAATGCAATGATTTGTAATGTTTTGTTATCTTTCATGTTATTGTAACAATCCCCCATTTTTTTGATGATTAACTCTCCCAGTTTAACCTATATAATTACAGTTAAACAATATCTAGTTAATATCCATTTAACAAACAATCCGCCTTAGCATCGTATACACGCAGAACGCGAATCGGTTTGCCCGTATGCAATTGCTCAACAAGCGGCAGCCTTGGACAGGAAAGCCAATTATCAAATGGACTCAATTATAGGGAATATATCTCGTATTGGTAATTTTCACAAGCAGGAGACTGAATGACCGTCGATAGATTTACATAGCCCATTACGGTTTTCTGCTTTTCAACCTCTTTAATACAGCCTCCCGCTTCTCTTTTCTATCTTGCAATATCTCTGTTTGAGAACGATCAATGACCTTTGAAGCTTTTTTTATGAAATGAATCACTTTTTTATTCTTTTGCATACTACTCTATCCCTTCTTAGAGAATCTAGTATGCAGTGTTGACAGAATTAAGAGTTATAAACGATAAAACAAAAAAACTCCCGGGGTTACCCCAGGAGTTTGGTTTGAATTATTCAGCTTTTAATATAAGCTCTACTTTTTTCTCAGTGACGGCGGCTCTTTCACCCATATGCTTTAATACATTATTACGCATCTTCCGCCGTTGATTCATGATTTGTTTTTGTGAAATATCTTCCACTTTAATTGGCCTGTTCTGCAGCATCTTGGGTAGCCTCCTTTTCCGCTATCATACGTTTTTGTAAGATCAAACAAAACGCATGAACTAGTCTTCGAATCTGTCTTGACTCTATTATATCATTCGTTAGAACAAGAGACAAGGCACGCTCGTCCGACTCATCAAAGTGGAAGCACCATATCCACTGCTTTTGGTTCAGCATTCTCATTGCAAAGGCGACAATGGATCGCCCTGGATAAGGATTACTGACAAAAGCTTCAACGTCCCTACTTTTACTTCTAGCAGCTGTGACTGCAGCATACTCAAACTCCTGAGTAAGGGTCATATCTATTGAATCCAAACTACCACCCGAAGTTCCAATGTCTTGTATCTTTCTGAGAACATTTCCTTCAACTTCGTAAATCGTAAAGGGTGTCACAAATCTCAAATCATGAAAATCAAGAACATCATTTGTCATCCGATAAAGATTAACATTGACCTCAGTTATTAACTGCACCAAGTAACCAATGGCATTATCCGATAGCTCCAAATCTGAAACGAGTCCATCGACTATATTCTCATATTCTGTAATTCGTTCTCTCTGATCTTGTATGGTCTCTTCCAGAGCTTCCTCTCGACCGATCGAATAATGAAGTACTGATTCGATCGTATTATCTTTGATCGGGACCAGATACGAATTTAGAACAGAATACAGATCAGTAAAGGTGAAGTCATCCTTCTGCAGGAATGTATGCCAAAGTGCATATTCAGTCGGTCTTCTGGCTTTTAAAGCTTCGACATGAAATTCTGCTGTACCCAAGGTAGCCATTTTATCGATATACCGGCGAACATAGAATAGATAGTAAATCAAAAAAAGAAAAATCGCACTAGTCGCGAAAATGGACCATACAGGGACTTTGGTATACCATCCAGCTGCAATGACGAGGGCTTGTCCAATTAAAGGTAGTGAGGACCATTTAACAGCGGCGAAGAGCTTTAAATGCTTGGTGTATCCGATTAATTGTTTAATCGGCCCGCTCCAGGCACTCCCTCTCCACTTGCCGTCTTTCTGGCTTCTCATCTTTAGTATGACGGGGTCCATTACATCCTTGATCTGATTGATATAGCTGTGATAATTTTTTTTGATATCGTCCGAATTCATCTCTTACCCTCCCCCTCCTAATTATTCCACAAAGCATTCTAAACTTCCAATCCCTTTTGGCCCTGTGGCTAGAAGAATTATTATTTCATTTCCGTCCGGGTCGATTGTGAGATTTGAAGAATGTTTTATGTGCAAAGATTGTAATTATCTGCGCTCTCCACATAATCTTCTAGAAAACAACCGCAGCCTCCGATGTCATACTTATCTATCAAATCTACTCCGCCATACATCGCCTTTTCCTTCTCATCTTGGAGATGTAATTCCCGAATGGGATAAGGTTTTGAGCCCTTTTTCATAAAACTGTACTGCTGAATGTGCATATATACAGGCGTGGCACTTGCTGCAGGGTGGATATATAATTTCGGTTTTTCTACCCGGTCATAAAAATAATCACGATAAGCTGCATCCAATTCCTGAAGCATAATTTTCTGAACATGCAACGGGATGCGGTCCTCTAAAGGAATAGGGTCTTTATCTTTAGGGTCATTCCCTTTAATAATGTACCTATAAGCAGATACGTACATTTTAATGTGATATTCCTGCTCCATGATCTTGTCAAATACATCCGGCATGCGGTCTTTGAGCAGCTTGTAATGTCCCTGTCCAGCTTTGACGCAGCGCCCATTGCAGTTGTTGTGGCTAAATCCATAATCGTAGAGAACGGGTTGTCGGATGCCGTATTTTTTAAGAACTTTATCTTTCCAGATATTTCGCTCGATCAAGGGCATTTCAACTTGAAAGGGTTGCCAGTTTTTACGAATGGCCGGTTCCCGATGCATTTCGTCAAATCCGATACCAAAGTAAAGTACGGCGTCCGTGATGAAATCCTCATTTTTTAAAAATTGGCGATTATGCCATTCTTCAATCGGCGGCCGTAAGCCTTTTTTTAGGAAGTCCCGAGAGACCTTCTGCTTTAAAATTACTGAACAGTCCCCAATCATGTTGTTGAAAACGATCTTGTTTTTAAACATGAGCTGTAAGGGGGTTAGTCCAAGACTATGAATAAGCAAAGGGAGCTCGAGCTTATCGGATGCTTCGAGGATGAACCGGTACAGATCTGGATTTTCCCAAAGGGTATCCGTAAAATAGAGTACAATATTGGCATTGGGAAAGCGGGTCTTCGCGTCATCTGCTGACGCGAAGCTCGCCTTTCCACCGCTAAAAAACACGATGATATTAATAGTCGTTGCCCTCCCTGGGGAATATTTATCGTCGTGAAGGTTTTCCCTTCACTCTCAAAAACACTTTCATTTGTATTTCACATTTGGATTTCAGCGATCAGAAGAAAGAAAGCTGTCCTCTATTCTCGGGATTATAATTTGTGAAGACATATTCAGTTTCATTTCTACGTGTCTGATCCAGCGCAGCTTTGGTTACGGCCCCCACCTTGGAACTGAGCGTAGTACAATGCCAGTCCTTATAAAGCTCAAGAATAAGAGGATCCCCGTAATAGGAAACCATACATTTTCCTTTGATCTGATGAAGCATACCAGCAAGCTGTACATGTTCATCAAATGCAAATTTATAGTAGTGTTCCTTGTGAACGTAGGGCGGATCCACGTAGAAGAAAGAGCCGGGCGCGTCGTACCGGTTCAGAATATCTTTATAGTCCAGACACTCGATCATTACCCGGCGAAAACGTTCTTCAAATGCTTCCATTTTGCTCAGCGCATTTTGATAATCATTTGCTGAATTCTTGATTTTTCCGGATCTCCATCCACTCTTAATCCCATTTGCAGGAATGATGCACTGTCGAAGACAATAAAACCAGCGAACCGCACATTCAAAAGGATCCTCAGGAAGCTTCTCACGCTGCCATTTTTCAAACAAGTAGCGGCTGGTCGGAAGTGATTCCAACGCTTCGGTCAGCTCCGATCTACGCTCTCTAAGTATTAATAGAAAGTTGACTAGGTCATGGTCCTTATCGTTAAAGACTTCGACCCTGCTTTGTTTTTTAGCAACCGTCATATGTCCTCCACCTCCGAAAACATCGATCCAGCAATGGTGCTCTGGAATCAGTGGAAGGAGGTCAGGAGCTAGTACACTCTTTCCGCCAAACCACCGCAAAATGGAGGGGATATGTTTTTCGTCATAATAATTTATGGTCAATGTACTCGCTCTCCCTTTTCCAATATCGTTTTCTCGATATGGAAATAGGCAGGACTCTATTTGTCCTCTCACGCAGGCTCGCTCTCCCTGGCGTAAGTGCTACTCATTCCTATTGGAAGCTCGCCGAAGGGGATAGCAATGTATCACAAAACGGCAACCATCTCTGCGGTGCCGGTCCTTCTTCGCACCTGTTCTTAGAGAGTTCGTATGATTGGCCAATCTTCATTTTTTTTCATTTTGGCTACCTCTTACTCATAAGTAGGCAGGCCATCAATAAGAGGCCCTTCTAAGTCCAACAGAATCCAGCTGCATCCAAGCTTTACAGCATGTTCAACTATTAATCGAAGGGCATTAGGGAGATATACAAGCCGTTCCATGACCCGTGGATCTGCAGGTACAGCTATAAACCATCCTGAAATGCCCCTGTCATAAACCTTTAAGTTAGTACAGTCCTCTTTATCCAACCATTCTCTGGCATCCAAAGAAAGATGTAAATCGGTTCCTACCAGCATATTACTTAACATAGAGAGTCCTCCTGGCACACCCCTTTCAACAGGAGGGTGTGCAAATCTTCCCCCTGTCAGGGATGCAGCTGATTACTTCATTAAAGCAATTTGCGTCCGCAGCATTGCTTCATTAATTCTATTTTCAAGAAGCAGCACATAAGTGTGCTTGATTAAATAGGTTGAAAATTTAGCCATGCTCTTCCCATATTTATTTTTCATGCTCTCAAACTGTTCATCCGCGTGGAGGGCGGCAAGAGAGGCTTTAGATTGTAAGAAACATTCTAACTCCCTATTCGCATCCTCTTGCGTTAACAGATTTTCGAATTGCTGCAGCGCCATCGCTTCATCTTTTTGCTTTCGCCGGTATCCAGCCAGCATGCCCTTCAACTCCTCAATGTTGGCCTCAATACCAAACTGCTGCGCGCGCTTTCCATAGTGGTAAACAAGTTCGCTGGCTTCACTTGGAGTCTGGTATTGTACCAGTGATGTAATCTGCCACTTCTCTCGCTGAATCCCTCTATGTTTTCGTTTGGTTTGTTCCTCCGCGATCAGTTCCTGATATGCGTTTGGCTTAGTACCAAGTAGCACACCATCTGCATACACGCGGTAAGAGATTCCTGCAGCATCAAGTGATGCCTTCAACGGATCCGCAAGGGTCCGACCGGCATGAATCTCTACAAACGGTACCGTGTGTAATGAACGGATAAGTTTCATGACCTTATCCGCTAACTTTAAAGCGTCACTCTTTCGAGGATGATTTTTTTGTAGCGGATAAGGATCTACGATTTCCTCATAACCGATAATGCGCTGGCCGTAAGGACTTAAAAAGAAAATATCTTCACGCGGAAATGATCTGACTTCCATATATTCAATGACTGCGTTAATCCATCGGCTTTGCTTCCCCTGATAATACTGGTAAGCTGGCATGGCTTCAGCCGGCCGCGCCGAGGATTCTGTGATGAAAGAAATCCTCCTCATCTTAGCGATCCCCCATAGATGGAGCGTACTTTTCCTGCAGACATTTCTCCGCCTCTACGATGGCACTCTGCTTATTAAACAGGGTGCCGCCAAAAAGATACTCTCCAGTATCGAATTTGTCCCATTCTTGAAGACGGAATAATAACCCATTCGTATAATCCAGTTCTAACGGGTTGATTCCGCAATCATAGAACGAATCTTCGAGCACTTCTTCCAAGATAATTATGTCTGCCGGTTCACTATGCCAATAAACAGTCATGTTCAGTGAATCAGGAGGGCCAGTGAAAAGCTGTACAACAATTCCTTCCCCCCCAGCAAGCAGAGATTTACTAATCTCATAAGAGGAACCCCGCCAATCATTTAGGGCTACCCTCCTCGAAGGATTGTTGTTATCCTGTTCAATCGTTGGTTGACTTAGCAGTAGAATACAAAGCTCACAAAGATCACCCAATGAATGACTCTGCAGATTCGCCTTCTTTCCGCAATGATCGCAAGCTACCACCATGACCGGGTTCTCATCAAGGCAAGTTGAGCAAACCGGCGTTCGATAAAAAATAGGGAAACGGTCATTTAACGGGTACTCCACCGTACTTCTAATGGTTTCCTCTGTAGAACAGCAAGTAGTTACCATTTTCATTTTGATTCCTCCAATGATTTCTGATTGTCTTTACCTTTAATGGAGAGATAATATCCACCTTTGTTTTTTTCCCATAGGGTGGTTGTCCTTTCTGGGTCTGCCTACTGAATTCCAGCTTCCACCTTGAGAAATGCCGTCATTTTGAAAGCCGGCAGCCTTTAATGAGATGCCGGATTCCTCCACGAGTGTATAGGTGATAAGACTGCGATATCCCATTTCTCGGGAGATCCTGCGGGCAGCAGCGTAAAGCCTGCTACAGGCGTTTTGATACGCGCTAATCACGCATAACCGAGTAATCTCCAGAGTGAATCCATCGTCCCTATGTGTGGCGACAGGGCGCCCAGCAATCAGTACTCCAACGATATCTTTGCCGTTACTCAGAGCAACCGTGAACTTCATTCCCTGCGGTGAATGATGATGCCGATGATTTTCATTCACAAAGTCACAGGCGATTTTAAAGGATACGGGTATTAACATTAGCTCCAGAGGCTCATACTCCGGGTAATACTCAGCCATGTACTGTTTGGCATGAGTACGGCTACGTGCGGAGTCCCAAAAACACTCGAACCCTTCTTCGTGCAGATTCCATATTCGAATGCCGTCAAATTCCTTCTCATCCAAGACAAGAAACTTTCCCGTGTCTTCATTTACAAACACCCAAACCCAATTCAATTCTGAACACCTCCAAATTAATAAAGGAGGCTATATCACACAGCTTTCGTGGGATGTAGCCTCCTTTCACTTCACTTTTTCTCCAACATTCAGCCCTTATACAAGGAGTTCGTTGGCACCGGGTTTACAAAGTCAATTTCCGAATCAAAAAGAATTGATCCGTTCTCAGAACAAATTTTTTCAAGTGCGGTCCGAATTTCGTGATGCTTCTGAGATGTGAGATATATATAGAACTTTCCACACCAGGCCCAAGAGAATTCAAGTTCGTCCAACTTTTCAGCGATGACTTCCGAAGTGAGAAACCATGGTTTAAAGTACAAATTCACAACCTTATGGATCTGACAAGTTTCATTCATGCACACACTCCCAGAAGCAAATCCATCCTCTTGATCGAGATATTCTGCGGTCTCCAGTTCTTCCTTGCAGTAGTGACATTTCGTCATGATGCATCCAACCCTCTCTTATTGGTTTATTCCATACTACAAATACAGTCTGTTATTAACCCTCCTATTGGACACAAAAAAGGAGACACAAAACACACGTACCCGTGAGTTTTAAGTCTCCTGAATTTTAGCCCTATTTTTCCCTGTTGAAGCAGAGTCTCCTTCTCTGCTGAAAGCATAACTTTCGCAAGAGAAAATTAATTCGAATCGTAATAATATCAGTATATATTTTTTTAGTTATTTTGAAAAGAAATCTCTTTGAGTATAAGGATTCCTTGTATCGTTCAAGATCATATTATTTAATTGTGGATCAAAAGAGTTAACACACTATTCAGGCGTCCCATTGAGTCTTATGGAGATACCCTCGTGATCGGCCTCAAAGCTTACCCCCAGTGTTTCCCATAAATCAACGATAATATTCGCTAACGGCAATAATTCCTTCATTCCTTTCCAATTAGGGTAGATAGAATAGAGCCGCTCCAATTCCTCACTAAAGCGAATGAGGTAAGGTGTGAAGTATTCCATTGGTAATCGCTCTATCTGATCTTGTAGCTTCAGTCCATGGACTCTTCCTAATAGATTGCCTGTAATATTTAGAAGTAAATTAGACTCTTGTTGTAGTTCTACAAAAACCTTGTAGGCATTTCCGTCGAATAAATACTCATTACGATTTTTACTTGTTGTCTCCAAAAGAGATATAGCAAGTTTTCGTACATCATCAATCCTAAGATCAGATTGCTCAGTAAAGGTACTTATGGCCAAACGATCCGCAATAAACTCCATCCACATGATTTCACCTATTTTACATGCGATCGTCATAAAATCATCAGATCGAGAAATATGAAATGACGTGTATGTTTGAAACCTCAAGGAATCATCATGAACATGGGCCAACTCGTGGTGAAGCGTATTCGCTGCAAAGTTATTAGTCTCATCGTTAAATAACGTCCAGAATAGGAAATCTTGCAAAAATATCGTATGCTTTTCTTGCTCATTCTCAATATAACTTATAGCTTTGGCTGCAGCAGAACCAAAGGAGGACTGGGTAAACCCCTGCTGAATTTGCTTTTCCTTTTGAAAAGCGATCACATCATTTTCGAACCAGCTGGTATACACGATTGAATCTAGATATGCCATATTCAAATCTGCTGTTAACGTTACCACTAGGTCTTTTATAGCTTGCTTAGCCTTTTCTTCATCTTCCGTGTTAAGATCATTTATCCTCAACGTTATTTCAAACAATTAATTCACCACATTTCTACGAATAATGATAAATCCCGCTTATAAGGACTCGTTCCATATTCAAACTATGACCATTATTGGGACCTTTGTCCACTAGTTTGCGGCGCATGTTTATTCACTGGGTATGATCGACTTTCTGAACCTAGAGTAATTTTAGGAGTAAAATATGGTGTGAAAATGTATGCGACCTATTGGGGTGTATAGAATTTAGCCCGGATGCTCGGGAAGCTTGCCATATCTGCCACATAGGCCAACTACGACAGGGTATTTCTGGCCGAACACAAACGATAGTAGCTGTCTAATGAAAATCAAGTTGAGACTAAGTGTGTTGATTTTATGGGGTTTGGAAACGAGAAAATCGACAGCAAATGAAAATTAAGTTTTTAGATTCCCTCATGATCATGATTTGGTAAAGGATGAAAACTAGAAAATAAGGTATTAGACTGCTTGGTCCAGCCATAGTAACCGGAGCGTTGCTTATCGCAGTTGGCTACATCCAGAAGCACCAGGAGCGCAAGGCTGCAGATGTTCAATCTGCTCGCATCACCAACACGTCACTGGTGCGCTACCTGCCGCAGTATTTTTAGTTAACTTAGAAATTGAGTTGTGGTATAGTGTGGATATAAAATATCTGCAATTCAAAGAGTGCCGTGCGACTAACACGACTCTCCGTTTGCAACAGCCGCTTTTAAGGGCGGAGGCTTGGAATAAGTTTAGGCAGAAATAGACCGTCTCCTTCGACTAGGGCGGTCTATTTTCGTATATTTGGAAACAATCAAAAAAATCGACAGTATTGAGAAATAAGGAGTAAAATTTACGAGCACACCACCTCTCCCTTTCTTTCATTAAAATGCTGGTTTAATTGTCTGTTCGTAAATAACTTTCAGGTAGCTGCCACTCAGCTTTAACCGTGTGAGCTCGGAAAGAGGTGGTATCAATTAATATATCTTCATGTCCAATTATCGCTATATTTATAGTTAACGTATAACTTGAGTTGTGGTATAGAGTATGTGTAAAATGTCATTAATTCATAGAGAGCCGTGCGCTAACACGACTCCTCGTGCAATTTCCGCTTTTAAGGGCAGCAGCTTTAACAGGCATTACCCACAGAAATAGGTCGCTATCCTGGAAGAGAGGGCGGCCTTTTTTTGATTGGAAACAATCAACAAAAAAAATGTATGCGAAGGCTAATTATTGTTCAAAGAAAATAAAGAATTAGATGTAGTTGTAGATTTAAAACGTTTTTTGAATCGACGAATTTTCATCTTTTGAAAATAAGTTTTAGACTGTCCATTAGCAGAAACAGCGGCACATTAGGACTTTGATAAATAAAGTCATAGACTACCGCTGATGTCATATTATAAATCCCTTAAAATAATAGTCTGAATGCTATCGATGTATGCCTTTGTCTCATCCAGTGTCATTTCCAAATATGAACTTATTTCTATGCTTGAGCTTGATTCTCTGGAAAAAGGGTCATCAGGAAGTGTTATTGTTCCAGAATTATCTCCCCCTATATAGAGAGTCCAAATCATATGTGGATTATGAGTTGCCTTATTTCTTAAATCTTTGAGAGATATATACCAGTCTAGCTTCTCAATAGATTGAAGTCGCGTAGATACTTCAGATGTTTCACGGCTTTTAAGGGCACTTATAACACTGGATAAGTTAACTCTTCTTTCTATAATTCCTAGTCGATACAAGATATTAATTTCATGAAGAACCAGGTCAAGCGAACCGAGAACTGCATTTAGATACGCATAGAACTCAGCTCTCAGAAGCTCATGCCCCACTTCTTCTCTGAAAATATTTAAATCATAACTTTTTAAGAATTGCCTTTTATGGTAGTTTGCATGATTGAGTTTACTTTTTATAGATGATATCCGAATATCTATAGTCCACTGATCATCAGTCATTCTACCCTCTAACACAGTACCAACATGTCTTTGTCGTACAGTGTCCAAAAGGGGGTAAAGGTTTAAAATCATAGAGTTATTAGACCTCCGTTCTATGTAACTTGTTTTGAACAATTGATATTTTCATCAATCCAACCCCATTTTACCATAATTTGAACTATCCCCGTTTTATGAAGCTATTTCAGTCTACCACTTTATTGGTCTAAGTCTTTATTATATTATGACAATTGTTACCTTTTAAAAAACTGCCAAACTGAGTATACACAACTTATTTTTTTTCTGACAGTATCCGGAATCTCAGAAGTTTTTGCAATCCTTCTCGTCCCGCTCGACGTTTTGATCATCATATCCGGCAGCCGCCGCCTGTAGACGCCGACCGTCCCGCGCTGCAGGGTTTTAAACGAATCCTTGGAGCACTGGATCTGGGGAATAAAGTATTTGTCTGTACTTCCCAATGGACCTGGTGTGTGGAGGGGCTATGCACCGAAGGACTATAAGGAGGAGTTACAGTGTAAAGTGATTATTTATTAATATATCTTTTTCGCATGACTAAAATCAATACGACGTAAAAAACTAACGACGATGCGAACACGATGTCCATACCCATCTGATAGCTGGACCCACTGTCGAAAATCCAACTAATAACAATATAGCCTGTAATTAAATAATAGAGAGTGAAAAACGTTGGATAATACAGAATGGCTTTCCCCAGTTCATCTCTACCTTCGCGCACCGTATATAGAAGAATGAATAGATTAGCCAAAAGCATAATGCCGATTAATATGGCCCCGATCATTTGTTGTCCTCCTTGTTATTATTATTTTCTTCCTCGTAAGGCGTAAAAACGAACACTTCCTGAATCGGTCGCTTGAAAATATGGGAAATTTCAAATGCAAGTTCAAGCGAAGGTAGAAACTTACCATTTTCAATTGCAGCCACCGTTTGTCTTGTAATTCCTAGTTCAACCGCTAAATCCGATTGGGTCATTCGTTCTTGAGACCGAAGTATATAAACGATGTTTTTGATCTCGCCGCTATAATACACGTTAAAACCATCTCCTTTCAACAAAATTGTAAATCAAATAAAACAAAATGTAAAGTAAAACTAACATTTTGTTATATATACTTAACAACATGAAATGTAAGAAGAAAATAAGAAATTATACTAAAGCAGTTGATTTGATCGGTTAAGGGTTTCGAAAATCGTCAGATATTGAAAAGAAGTTATAGAGTAAGCCCTGCATAGAGTCATAAGAGAAGCGGTCGGGCTAAACAGATACTTCGGGAAAGAACCAGCATAGTGAACTGCAGCCGATCGCTTCGTCGCCGAACTTCCCCTCGAAACAGGAAGAACCGAGAATATGGAGTAACTTGATCACGCTTTTAGCTTAGGTAGTGAGTGTCAACCAAGAACCTCCGTAGTAATTTTCGGAATCGATATAACCTTTATCCTTAAGGAGCGGAAATACAGTGTATATTCGGAATATTCCACATTCAGTCCCGCTTCAGATGGTCTGTGGTCTGTAGACACATCGAATCGCCTAGATGCTACCACCTAGGATTAGGATAAAATATATATTGAATCTTCATAAGTTTTGCAGTCGATCGTCTATCCAGATATTGCTGCTAGTAGATATGCTTTGTCTGCAACTTTGGTATATTAATTATTCTCTTTTATGACTAATAACAATCCATAACCGGAATCGATATTAATCTTTTTAAAAAACAAAGACCTCCGTTTATCTTCAGACAAATCCTTTGTCCAAGACCTTGACGGCTTATTTGATCCTGAAGAAGTTCCAGAGCTGCCAGGCATCCATACATCTGCTATTTTCGAAATCCCCAAATGCCCTCCTGGTCCTGCTAATGCTGGAAGAGGGACCATTACTAGTAGTTTAAAGAAAAGAAATATATTGAAATCTTTTTATATATTATTATCCTCCAGATTGATCATTAATTTTTTGTAGTAGGGATTTTGAGGCTGATTCCAAAGGTATCATGTGGATCAATGATAATCATCAGGTCTTGTTGGCTGTTTGGAGAAAAGTATTCTAATGGAAGGATACCTTCTGTTTTCTCACCGGCTTTGAGTAGTGTTGATTTCATAAATCCTTCGAACTGTTCGGGATTTAAAGGTCCTTGAGATATTTGCCATGGCCCTTTCGATGCCATTTGGGTTCCTGAATAATTCGACTGAAGAGTGAAATTTTCTTTCCCGAAGATCATTTCATCAACCAGTACGTTATCAGTAAGCGCCTCTACTTGGTACTGAATTCTTACAATTCCAGTGTCTGTTTTACTGTACCATTCAAAATTAGGATCACCATTTATTATGTTCTTTGCAAGGAGCTTCTTATCGTTCGGAGAATTCCACAAATGATAGGAATTTGTGATGTTTTTGATCGTTATGATTTTATCCTTATGTTTGATAACAACTGGAAAACTCGTAATTTGTACTGGATCGCCGGCGCCAGATTGATGATAAGTCATTTCCAAGTCCATTTGTTTATTCGGATATAGGAATTGGCCATCGACCCGAATATAATCAAATGAATTGCGACTTTCCGATTTAGGAATCCAACTCACATCCCCGCCAAAAGCCTCAGAGATAAAGCGCAGAGGTACTGATACCCGTCCGTTTATATTTTCCGCCGGTGAGTTAAGTTGAATAGGAACTCCATTACGAGAAGCCGTTTTACTGCCAACTGTCATAACGGCTATATCCTCAAAGTGTTTGGCAGTAACCTCGATCTTCCCTTGACTATTTCTCTTCCAGGTTACATCTGCGTTCATTTTTTCAAATACTCCCCGTACCGGAACCATAGTCGTGCCAGATACTATGTATGGGTTAACGCTACTTGGAAAGTCCACCTTTTGGTAATTTACTAAGACAATAATCGACTGTGTTCCATCGGCCGTTGCATTGGCTGCTGGAATAGCGAAGATCGATGATAACAAGGTACAACTCAGCAATATATATTTTATTTTCTTCATTTCTTTCCAACTCTCCCACTTTTCATTTCCGGTAGACACGAGACGATTTCCATACGCCCCCCCATTTATATCATACCGCATGTCTTTAACCCACAATCTTTCATAAAAATTGATTTCGCCAGGTCCTCTATATCCCTCCAATCTATCTGTCCCCGAGACTTCGTGTCCTGCAATTCGCGCACATGTCGCTCTGAAGCACTCTTGTGTTCCCGGCTCACTGACTCAACTTACGCTTGCAGATTTCGTCTCAGTCGCCTGTACTTTTGAATGAGTGCATAACGGGATTGCCAATAAAAAGCAAAGTAAGAGCAGACATAATTTTCTTTTCACTCCTTACCTCTACTCTTCTTTTCGATTTACAATATATTTTTGCCCCGAGCTCACCTTAACGTTCAAGGAAATCACTAAGTAATCAAATCGGGGTCCCAAATTAAAGAATGCTTGATACGTACTTAGCTTTTGTCCGGGTTTTAAGCTATAACCCCAAAGCGCCTCTTTGCTATTGCTTTCACGAACTTTCGTTCTAGGCATGCCAGGATCCAGTATTCCTCCATCACCTATACCAATCATCCATTTAGGATTAGGGTCATTTGCGGTAACTTCAATTACTTTACTGCCTTTATTTTCGATAGTGATTTTAGTCCAGATGAAGTAATTCCCATAGCTACCATAGCCATATTTCTTGATCAACGCTTGAGCCGTAGCAGAATTAATATCATAAATCATAATCTTCTCCAGCGTGTAACTCAGTCCCCCGGCCGTGATGGTTACAGGCAGTTCAACATCCTTCACTAAACCATACTTCGAGAGATTATCTCTCATGACTGGTGCTGTACTGGCCGCTGCAGCTCCTGCAGATCCTCCCCATGTGGCCAACAGAATGACAACTGCCAAAAGTCCTTTAATCCATGTATTTTTCATCATTCCATCCCCTTATTGTTTGAATGCTACTTATTTCTCTGCAGTGCTGCCATCTACATCAAGTGCAATTTTGAGATAATCAAAATCTGAACCACTATAAGTGAATGCCTGATAGGTGCTCAACTTTTTTTCTGGCTCTAACACAAAGCCGTAGAGCGCTTCTCTATTGTTTATTTGGTCGGCTGCTAGCCGCAGCATGAGTGAACGGGTGGCTTTCGGATCAGTTCCATCCGCAAAGGACAGGAACCATTTATCTTCAGGACTGACGCTTCTCCGCTGAATGGTTGTTTTTCCTGTGTTTTCAATCGTGAGCTTTGTCCAAATGAAGTATTTATAGGACTTGTGCAGATCTCCGGTGCTAAAATAGGGATAACTATGCTTTTTGATTAATGGCTGTACTGTAGGTGACGCATAATCGAAGATCATGATCTTTTCGAGAGTATAACTCAGCCCACCAGTTGCAACAGTAACCGGCAGCTCTACTTCCTTCACCAACCCATACTTGGAGAGGTTATCCCTCATGATCGGTGTCGTACTGGTCGCAGCCCTACCGTTCCCAGCGATCCTCCAAATGTAGCCAATAAAATAACAACTGCCAAAAATCCTCTAATCCATGTGTTTTTCATTGATTTTATTGCCTTTATTCTTTTTCAGAGTCAAATTATATACTTCCTACGGTACGATCATCGGGAGTCTTTTGCCTGTCCGGACGGATAAGATGTACGAACTGTATGTTACAGCGATTTGCCCGGAGGGTCAGATCCCGGAAGTGGTCGATCTACAACAGTTTCAGTATCACTCCACTAATCACTTGTAATATAATGTTTTTGAGAATCTATAATATTTCTGAATCTTATATTTTTCCATTACATAAGTATTCCTGCTATCACAAGAGTGTTTTAAAATCGAGAGAATTAGGAGGATTCATATGACATTAATTGCAGCAATGAGACATGGAAATCAAGGATGCATCATTAGTGACTTTCGTATGACTAATAAAGTTAATCATATTCAACAAGATATTGCGCTCAAATATATAGGATTTGATAACCGATTGATGATATACATGGCTGGAAAACCATCGTTTCTTTTACCGAAGCTTGAAGCTATTCTCCCTACTATAAAGGGTCAACTAAATTTCGAAAATGTGGACCAAGCTAACGGTCCGCTCAAAATTGTTCTGGAAACTATTATGACTGACCTGGATAGAGATTGCGAGTCTTCCATTATCGGAGTGTTTTTGAATACAGTTACTGATGAATTTAAAATGTTTCGTATGGATTTAATATATAGCGGTAATCTCTGGATTGTCCACGTTGTGCCTGATCAAGATTTCACATGGCAAGTTATTGGTACAGGAGCTATACTCATGCAGCCGGAATTTTTCCCAACGTGGCGTCCGTTTTCTCTGCATGAAGTATTTTGCCATGGGCTTCGACCTAAATTTCATGAGGATGAAACTTATAGTGTGGATACGGTGGCGGAACTAATTGAACAAACAATTAGAATGAGACTTTTGAGTTTAGGACGAAGTGTTTTTAAGAAGCTAGGAATCAGCTCTGTAATGAATATTAGCATTGTTGAGGGAAGTTCTCTAGAAGTTTTAGGAAGAGATTATCAAGTTACTAGCTACTTGCCTGATAAAGAAATGGAAGTAACTCAGTATTCTATACAAAAAGCTCCTGGTGATACAGCAAAATTACTCGATCAAGAAAACAAAGAAATAAGAGCTCATCAAACAAATAGCGATTTTCCTGGTACTACAACAGTTCCAGTTATTTTTGATCCGCTGAGCGTAGAAGGCGAGGATATCTCTCACCCGCAATATACATTGATGCAAGAAATGATTTCCAACCCAGAAGAACAATTACAAGTTGTGAGATGTGTCAGACATACAGTAACCCGAGAATGGTCAGGTGAGTCTTTTGAGATCAGAAGAAACATTAAAACTCAAGTTAAATTGACTGAACATATGGTGAACTCTGTTCCTGAAACGATTCTTATTGTTAATCAGTTCGATTTTACAGAGGGCGAGGATTTATACTGGGAGAAGGTTGATTTATTTAATCAGCAGTGGATTGAACAAAGATTTGGAAATCAAAGTGTTTTTCAACTTTAAAGCGAAGAACAGAACGTTGTTGATTAAATGTGCTGATTATACTGGCTGCATCTGATAGCACCAAGAATGTGGACTGCCGCTGCTCGATTTGGAATGAGCAGGTATAATCATTTACTTTATGGAAGTGGCAAACTGAGAATCACAAATAATTGAAACTGAATCATTGGCCGTCATGAGGATTACAAAATTGTAAGCATACATTAAACCGCTCAGCCTAAGCTAAGCGGTTTATCAATTATTATCGTACTTTCGTGCCGTCTCTTCCATCCTTTTTCATTTATTTTATACCAACCATACTGCCTGATCAGGAGCGGATTTGGATATGCTGAATCTCATGAATTAGGTTATATTGGAAAATACATGTCGTAAGATGTCTGCATCATACCATACCTTTCCTCCAGGGTTGAGAGCAGGCGAACGTTAAAGGCCATGGCCTCTTTTGAAGACATCCATTCCGGTACATTGATGAGCCCCAAGAGGCTCATAAGTTTTCGGTACATTCTTCCACATAACCAGGAACTGCTGTCCGATGATGCCCATGGATATTGAAGTAGCAGGTCCATCGCTCCTAAACCGAGGGCGTGGAAGTTTACTGTCTGCCCGTACCTCTCGAATATCTGATCAAAGGCTACCATTCGCTGTTTACGGCTCACGGATCGAAGTGCACTTCCTCCTATGGCAATTACATCATACTCCTCTTCCACGAGCTCCTGTAGGGCCTGAATCGGGCTTTGAATATGATATATAGGAATCGGTCTACGGCCGACAGCCAGCTCCAAATATTTTGTGTTTTCCATTGTGATCACGGAATCCCCAATTTTATCGAGTGTTAAATATTGATAAATGATGTCGGAATGCTTAATCACAAAAGAGGCATACTCTGCCAAATCAATAGGAGTTACCTTTTTTCCTTTATGGATGGCATCATAGAGAGTCTTCTCCCCTGGGTCCAATAAGACACAGCGATAATCATACCCAAGTTCCCGTAGATTTATCTTCCATCTTTCCGATTTATCCTCTTTGATAGAGGCATAGTTTAGCAATATGAAACGGCCCCCATTTTCTTTAACAATTCTCACATCGTCTTTAGCCCGACTTAAACCGCTATAATAATAGCGTATTCCGCGAAGTGTCATTCGTACAGCCCCCGCTTTTGTAATCACAATCTTGCAAATATCCCGCATGACGGCTTTAATGAGGGCGGCCAGAGCGCTTGAATATGAATGGATTTTAATGAGCTGCTTCAGGGTTACCACTCTCCGATAATAAAACAGGGTTAATGCTCGACGGAGTATAGAGCGCGGGATTCGGTGAACAGTATTTCGTTTAACAGACCGAATGAACACATATCTTTCAGTGATCTTTTCGATTACATTTTCCTGCGCCTGTTTGAGGGTATATAAAACCATGCCGGGCCTTGCAGCTCTCCGGAAAAAAAGGGATTCCTTCTCCGCGGCTTTTCGAATAAAATAGGGGTTCATTTGAGCGTCTCCTCAGGAGTACTGCTTGCAGTACATCGGATTATGAATATTTTTAGGCCATTGGATGCCTATCACACATAATAAGAAACGAAGCCCCATTTGTTTCATAGGGGCTTCGTTCTTTGATAACTATTAACTTACAGCATTCAATTTATTGATAATAGCGTTATTGGTTACAATAGCGGCTTTGCAAATTGCAATCTCTATCGTACTTCCAACCCCTATAAAAACATCTTCGAAATAGATCGTCCAGAATTGCCCTTGCTTGGACCCGCAGGGAACGATGCTCATCTTATCCGCAATCAAAATGTACTCAAACACTCGAAAAGCGTGATCGATTCGCTGTGTTGGCAGAAAGCTACCTTGATTAAAACTATCCGCTCCATCGAAAGGAGGAACATCAGGGTGATAAGGACCATAGGCCATAACCTCCGAAAAAATAACATGGTCCCGCTCCGCCGTTAACATTAGATCAAAGCGTTTGAGTTGGGGTTCACATAACATTCGTGATTGTCGCAGATCCTCTTTAGTCAATTGATAGAGGATCTTTTTGCGTTCCAGCTCATAGTTTTGATATATCGACCGTGTAATATTATCCATAAATGTGCCATGTTACGCCCTCAGAGAGGGCGTGGTATGGCTCCCTCCCTTAGGCTATTTTTTATTTTGCAATTCGCATCAGTTGCTCTACCCAACTAGGTAGTTTGTGTTTGAGTTGAATTACCGACTCTTTCACCGGTACACGGCGCAACATAGATACAGGCAGTTGGAATTGTTCAAGCTGATTCCCCGTCTCGTCTAATAGCAGCTGGTACCGCTGATGCTTCAATACCATAATGCCGGCATCCAAGGTCATAAGCCAACGCCTATTAAAATGAAAGCTATCGATCTCGGGTACCGCTTGATATTGATTCGTTATCGGAAAGTAGTTTTCCTTACTCATTCTCTTGACCAAATCAGATTTAAGAAGGGTCAGAGCTATGACTTCGACATCAATGGCCTTCAATCGAAAATCAATCGTTGTCGATGTGGGCTCATATTTTGTATCTCCCAAGCAAAACCCTGTAATTCCAAGGGTGCCACGTGTCAGTTTATTTACGCTCTTTAAGATATCGTCCATCTGATATCTCTCAAAGCTTCCAATCACCTTATCCAGAACACTTAACCAGTCTTTCCGATCTAAGTATTCTTTTGCGGAGAGAGGATCCAAATTGGTGGGATCATATACCAGAGAATCCAGTAAAGGGACCAACATCGCGTTGATTTCCTCAAGTGACGTAGCGTCTACCCGCTGCAGTGTGACTCCACCTGCATCTTCAAAGGAATCCTTGATCCACCCCAGCAAGAGTTCGGTCTGGATACTTTTAAATCCCGTTATGACACGCTGAATATCTATTGACATGAATGTAAGTCCTCTCCTTGATCTTCAAGATCCTCTTTTTTTTCTCCGGTGCCTCCGCATAAAAAGCAAATTCCGCCTTGAATGTGGGTATAGCGGGTTCTCCCAGTCCCCTTGCACCGCCCACATGGTTCTTTGTCCAGGCGAGCTGTACGAACCAAATGGAGATGATTTGTTTTTGAAGACGTACGACGACTCACGGACTTAGGGGAACTCTTTGGCTTTAATGGAGATGAGAACACCAATGATGGTTTTTCTAGTCCAGGAGTATCCAGAGCACTCTTCACCACAAGGGATGGATGGTATTCGGGTCGTAGATCGGATTGAAGCCCAGCTTTACGGGACTCAATCCGTACGGTAACCTCTTGTCCCGCTGCCTCTGCACAAAGGAGACCCCATGCCAGATTTCTATATGTTGACATGAGCTTCGCCGCTGTAGCTTCAGCGTCCCAGCGCCAAACTTGAATACTTTTTTCGCAGGTATACCGCCGGTAATACCAACCGCCGTGATCCGATCCCCCGAAGGAGCGGGTAACCGTATAAACGTTAACCCAGGGCGCAAGACCCAATAAGGTCGATATGCTTATGGTAGACTCGGAGCGGGATGGTGCCTGCCGGCCAACTGGCTCAGATAGCGTGCGTAACGCCGTCCTCAGCTCATTTTTATGCATCTGCAGATCGCGAATCACATAACGACTGAGCGGGATGCACGTCTTCTTTACCTTTAGAGAGGCAGTAGCCCAAAAGGCACCTATAGCCACTTTCCCCAGATTCCCCAGCAAGCGGGCATTCTTAAACACCTTTTTCCGTGAGCTCTTGATGGCACCAGCAAATCCCTTCCGCACGTCCTGGAAGCGGGAGAAGCTGTGAAGCGCAACCTTTTTGACTCTAGACCATGCCAGAACCATGCGTCCTTTTAGGGAGACTGCAGCAATTTCTTTTTCTCTTTGCACTTCCAGGTACTTTAAAAGATCAATTTGCTCGTAGTCCATCCTCTTATTCCTCCTCGGGCTCCATAATAGTGATTACCGGTTCATATTGATCATTTACTCCAAGGCAAGCTTTTAGTTGAATTTCACGAATACAATCGTCTTTCCCTGAGAATGGGACACTAAAGGTAATTTCCTGAACTTCACTTTTGTTCAATGAGATCACCGTTCGCAGCATGATCAAACATCTCCATAAAGCCCCTCTCGTGTTTGGATGAAAGGGGGTTTCACCATCAATTGGTTGAATCGTACCGATCCAGACAGCGCTTGTGAGTGCTACGGGTATGGTAAATCCTAATTCCGTTGCCGCTTTCGTAACATCGATCAGGCTGCCATCGTTGATCATATCCCCACGGGTGTATTGATCAATAATATGGTCACCGTATAGATTCTCCATCATCGTTCATCCTTTCATTCTTCATGGACTTCGAAGCCAATGTGTTCTTTTTCATCTCCCGCTCCTAGTTACGATGTGCATTTATCTTCAACAAGGACATATTGAAACGGTATCGTCTGATGAATCCGGCGGAACAAATGCGCGATCTGCCATTCCATCGAGTTTCGTTTCCGATAATTAGCCAAGTTGCACGCCACGAGATAATAACTCATTCCGTTAGCTGTCAACCATTCCATGAGCGACTTATCAATAGGAGTTGCAGAAAGCCCATTTCTCTGATGAAAGTCATGCAGTGTTGACGTCTCGGCAAACAGAGTGGAGCAAGGATACTCTGCTTTAAATTTATCAATGGCCCGCTGATGCATTTTAAAAAACTTCGCCGGCTTAGCGTAGTAAAAGCCCAACATCGGACTAAAGTGCAGTTCATACAACCCGATTCCCTTATGACTGATCGAAAAATACCGATTTAAATAATTGCCGGTCAAGATGGACTTCACTGTGAACAGTATGGACCCCAATGAAATGGCAAAGATCAACAGCAACAATGTATAACAAAATATTTCCAATAGTCCTGTAATCACTCAAAAAACACCTCCCCATAATTAAATCAGAGGATCGCTCGCCGGCAAGCGGTGGTGATCCTCTGATTTCGTCTCCTAATGCCAGCTCCTAAGCGACAATGATCTGATGATTTAACTCGGAATGCGGGACATAGGAGGTCACAAAGAACTGTGTACTTCCACCCTTAATGTCCTCCATTGTATCTCCGTTATCAATATAGACCGGTATCGATAGGCCCAGCATCTTATTTGCTAATCCTGAAAGTTCAAAGGAACAACCGAATTTTTCAGAGCTTTTTAACGAGTAGTATTCCTTTTTGTCGTACAGCAGTCGGTAATGAAGGGAATAATCACCATCACTTTTTTTACTCACTGTAAAACAAATTTCGGCGCGGGAAAGCCCTTGATTAGCGGATTTCGCTTGCATATGCGCATAATGGAGCATGTACTCCTGAAGGCAAGAAATATCCGACAGGGTTTTATTCCGCTCCTGTATTCCCTCGTCAATCTGTTTCTGTATTTTCGGTAGTCCCTGTAACAATCGTTGACTGCTACTTCTGATTCTCTGTTTGGCTTCCAGCGTTTTTAATTCAGCGGCCAGCATATTTAATTCCTGGTTGTTCCGGGAATGAAAGTCAGCCAGCTCTTCTTCCAAAGCGCTGTGCTCTTTTTCTATCTCTTTTTTGATGACAAATCCATCATTCAAAAGTTTTTGGCAACGTGCAGTGATGATTTCCAGCTCTCCATGAGATTTGAGATCGCCAGTTTTAGCTGCAGAAGCCTTTAGTGTTTTCCAGGCCGCGACTTCACTACGATATTGATTCCCCAGTTCAGCTAATTCTTCTTCCCATGCGGATAGATAATCCGGAAGTACAGGGGGTTCTGCTCGCTGAAGCTTTTCTATTTCTTCTTGTAGTGAAGAAAACTTTTGTTCTTCCTCCTGGACATGTTCGTTACTCCCTTGCAAGGCAATGTTCATCCGGATATGATCCATCCGAACTTCGCCGTCTTTAACGTATTCATTCCACTCTTCCAGCTCGCCCTTTAAATTAAGCAGTCGCTGAAGCGGATCGCTAAGATCAAAAGCAGAAAGCTGTTTTTGAATCTCAGGCGATAGGGTCTGAACAACATCAGACGGGTTCAATTCGGGCAGTAAAGAAAATAAAACACTTCTTAATTTCCCTCCTGCAATTCCATTCAAATAACCGGGAGAAAAAATACTCAAAAATAGATCGGTTGGACCAATAAGTGCGTCGATTTCCGTTTGAGTCACTTCGTCTCCATCCAGATATAAACGGGAGGAGCGGGAGGTGCTTTTCCGGCATATGCAGTGCATCTGGAGCTGACCTTGGGCGTTTAGAAATTCAATCTCGGATTGGACTTTCATTTCTTTTGCCTTTTGGTTCATCAGCCGCTTTTTAATGCCTTTGATTGATCCCCTGATATCACAGCCTTTGAAACACCATATTATTGCTTCGCAGAGTGCGGTTTTCCCTTCTCCGCGACCGCCGAAAATATGGTTCGACATTCCGAATGAAAAGGAATGAGTCTCTTGATAACCCTGAAATCCGGTGATCTCCACTTTAGTCAGTTTCATTTGGATCTCCCTCCTCATTACATCAGGTTTCTACTTTTCATACTTGTATTTGAAAAAGCACCTATAATGACATGATCGAGAAGCGAGATACCAATTAATTCACCGGCTTCCTGCAGACGTTTGGTTACTTGAATATCCTCTTTCGAAGGCGTACTATCTCCAGATGGGTGATTATGAGCAGCAACTATTGAAGAAGCTCCTCTTCGTATGGCAGCCTTGAAAACTTCTCTCGGGTGGACAATTGCTTGATTAATTGATCCGATGGAGATCGTTTCTCTGCCAATTACGCAATTTTTAGTATCCAGAAACAGAATAATAAAATGTTCTTTGTCATAATCTCTTAAGTCTTCCAGGAGATCATACAGGTCCTCTGGAGTACGAATAATTGTACGTGCATTCGAATTTGATCTTCGCACTCTTTTTGTGAATTCGAACAACGCCATTAAGGGAAGGCTTTGTTTTTCATCCAGTTCAAAAAGCATGCCAAGCTCAAACTCTGAAAGATCGGCAAGATCAGTAAGATTTTTTTCCAGAAGCTGGTCCACCAATACACTGATGCTGCGATCGCGTACGACAGGTTCCAAAAGCAGGATCAGAAGATCTCGGGTAGATAAGGCACCTGGATTGCAGCAATTGTAAAAGGTATCTTTAACTTCTCTGACGGCAAATGCATTCGTATTTATAACGCTCATAGTTTTTTGCCCATTCCATAGAGGGGCGTAAGCCCCTTTGCACTATGGCAGCGGGGCTTACCTCCTCACATTTAATGGAATATATATTTCTCTGTATTCGCAATTTATCTAGTCGGTTTTGGAATCAACTCCGGGAAAGTAATTTACCGATGACGGTACATTCCTTCAGCTTTTTCCGTCTTTCGGCCTCAAATTGCAGCTTCATCAATTGAACTTTTGTCATTGTATATGCCCATATGTACAAAGATAGGGCGAGAGCCCTTGATACAGTACACAGAGGGGCTCCCTCCTCTAACTATGATATACGTGCCTTTTAATAGCCGTTATGTTATATAGCCAACCGCAAATGATTTTTAAGTACCTGAAGGTTAATCGCTTGCTGTACGGTTAAGAAAGGCTGCCGTTCGTGAGTAGCCTGGAGATTTGCACATACCTGAGCAGGATGTGGATATCCGTGGGTCGTCTCGCCCATCAACCATTTCTCCGTACATGCAGAGATGTTACCTTGAATATCGGCCGGCATTGACCGTAGAAAAATTCCAATATTGCTTTCCTGTAAAAGATTAATCATCAACATGGAAACCTCTCCTTTGTTGGCCATGACAGCCGATTATATAACCAGGTCCAAACTGATTTGGTCATCTGGTTTTTGATGGCCCAGCAAATTATGCTGCAGCTCATCTAACCATAAAGAATAGCGGCGGTGCGGAATCGCTAAGCGAATATCCTCATTCTTGACATCATAGAGATAGTAATCCTGAATGGGGAAAAACGAGAAGCGGAGCTGCTTGTCCGCTTTCGACCAAATTTTCGGTGTATTTTCAGAGAATCCATAGACGGATTGAAACCCATCAGATTCCACAGCAGCTTGCATCCAGTTCACACACGTTACAAAGTGTTTGCTCATGGTAAAAAACCAATCTGCCAACACCCGGTCTAGTGCAGTTTTATCAGTAAATCCTCCTTCTTGGAAAAACCGAATCCAAAAAAAAGATTGATCGGCTGAGCACATCGACATCCGGGCTTCTACCTGTAGCGTGTGTACGCCAATAGAGCGCCTCCATACGTTGCCTTTACCGGGAACAAGCTTCACTTGTTTCAGGACAGCTATAACCGCATCTAAAGGGGCGTTTACGTGCCATTTGAAAGCAATGTATCGGATTTTCATCCTGATTCACGCTCCAATTCGCACATGATCACGAATGATTGTCCCCAGAGGCATGGTACCGCGATAGTTACGGCCGGCAGCAAGGATAATCCCTTCTTCGAACGGGAATCCAGCCTCCTGCAGCTGCTCATTGATCATAGTCGACCATACGTGCAACTCCTGTGTTGTAAGCTGTGTAATGTTCACAGGGACTCTCGGGCCTTCAAGGATGTTGACTAAACCGTCACCAGTGAGCGAGTACACGACTTTACCGTACTGTTCAGCCAATTTCAGGTTTTCATCCATCCGTCTTTCAAAACCACCGAGATTCACCAGGAGACAAACCTGCTTCTGCTCATTATTTTTCATCTCTATTTCCACCCTTCGATTCATTCGATTTACCGTTTCAGCGACAGAAAAAGTGCCGATTTGAAGTGGAATACCATGGACAAAGAACACAGAAAACAATTCGCGTTCGAATTGATCTGCATCTTTCTCTGAAATCCGCTTGTTGCGACCATCGACAATGACCATCGGGAATATATCTTCAGTGATATCGAAGTAAATGAATTCCCAGGACTTGTCTCGCAAGAACTGTGCGTATCCGCCATAGAGTGATCCCGCTTTAAACTGAATCGAAATTGTTTTTATCACTTTAAAAGCCTCCTTTTGGACATAAAAAAAAGGACACTGAAATTTCCAGTCTCCTTTGTTCCGTCCTATTTAAATGTTTTTTTATGATCTCCAGCCTTCGTTAAGAGGGCATTCTTTTTGGAAGAAAGTCTTGAAGTGAAAATTTCCCCTTCAAATCTTGTAATGACACCGAAACGTTTCCGATAATGCTTCGGTCCACAAGCAACCTGGCATAACCGGCAATTAAGGCGCCATCATCCAAATTCATTTGCTCGTCACAATCGCATTTTTGAACAGGGACATTTGTCACTTCTAAAAGGCCACCATTAAATTCGCGTGTGGTAGTTGTCATCATATTTTTGATCTCCTTTTTGCAACGGTCACATAGAGACATGTACATCCCTCCTATGACCTTATTTTATCATGGAAACGGGAATCAACAAAGAAAATGATGCGATGTTACTCGTAAATCCAGTGATGAATGAGAAGCATTGTCCCAATCAGGTGGACGAGAAGTAATAAAGCACCAGCCCTATTTTTTGCGCCTTCTTTAGTTAACATAAGACATCTCCTTAAAATGGCAAATATTTTTTATAGCGTGCACGATCAACTGGAAAAACGGTTTTCACTATAAATTGCTTTTCCGTTTTCAAGAGGATAATCACAACACACCATGTACCGGAAATAGATGGACCAATAATGACCCGTTCAGGATCCTGATTGCGTCCTTTCTCTCCAAAGTCATATCCTTCGACAATTTCACCGTTAGCGATAGCCCAAACGATATCAAGTTCGTCAAAAACCCGATCCGGATAATCACGACTATGGAGCCTGTCATTAATATAATGTGGTGAAATGGTTGTGGAATATCCTTCTAGGCGATTTACACCTTTACGAATACACTCCAGTTCCTCGGGCCAATACTTTCGTAAATGGTCCATTCTATCCCTCCTTCTTTATGTTTTTGGACATAAAAAAAGCCCTGAATGAAAAAAAGGCACAACCAAATAGCGGTTATACATTTCCAAATTCAAGGCATATTTTATAAGTTGTCCGAAAGGACAACAGCTCCTACTTCGCTGAAAATGATCTGCGAAGAAAATCAATAGTTAATCATAATATAGTAAGTATAGCCTAATCATAAAAAACGGGCAATAGCCTAAGAGAAATCTCTTTAGCTACTGCCCGTAAATTAGGGTATTCAGATTATTGGCTTGAATACTCTTCTAAACCTCCAGTTGATGGGTTTTCGTTCTGCCCCCCATATCTCTTTCCTTCATCGAACATATCATAAAAATCTTGGACTGACCAATCTGCGGGAATACCGCTTATGACCACTTCGTCCAACACTATTAATGTGCTTTTACAGATAGTTACTTTGTAGATGGGTCCCTTGTTATTCTTTTGCCTCAGCACCATAAAGTTAGGCTTAAGTATTACTTTGTTTTCCATTTTCTTTCAATCCCTCTCCAGTATTCCACCACCACATCCGAATACCTTAACTTTATAAGCCAAATGGAATGAAAAATTTCAATTCACATCAAATAAATGATGCAGACTTGGATATATCGCTTGTTCCGCTTTACAATCTTCTTGGATCAGAAGGTATAAATCAAGCAGCGCGTCATCTTCGCCATGAAGGGTACGATGATTCATCATCCGAAGGAGTAGCTGGTGTATCGGGGAATGGCTCTCGATACTATTATCATTCAACAGGTAGGTATTCATTTGAAAGAACACGTCTTCATACCGATGCAGTATAGTATAAAGCAATTCGGTTTGTTTTTCCGGATCGATGGCTTCTGGGTTAAAAAGAGAGCGGAATAGAGTGGCATCATCCATCACATAACCAGCCAAAGCCAACCATCTATGTATCCCTTGAAAGGTGATTTCGAAATTCAACATGATATACGTATCGCTAACCTGTCTTTGAACCAATTGAGTGTTCATTAATAATTCCCCTTTATATAATCGACTTTCGAGATGAAAAACTCTTGAGAATTCGGAGCGAAAATAGTAACCCTAATAGCTTCTGGAATATCCTTCACCATTAGATTTGGAGGTCTTGTATTACCATATGATGTTACCATATGATTGTAATCTTCCATATTAATAATTGAATTGCCGGTTACCGGACTTTTTAATTCTCGGTATCTGTGGATGGTTTTCCCATAATAATCAACGTCGTCATACACTTCAACGGCTGGATTCCCGTAGTATTGTGAAATTCCGAAAGTTAATGTGAGGTACCCACTACTGTCATCAGCCCCTCCACTAGAGCCGCTTCCGACGAAGGACACATCGTTGAAGGGTTGACCTGTGAGTGGATCGATGCCCTGATTCATATCAAGGGATGCTAGATTTTGACTGTGAATAATGGATTTGAGCTTGTTGGCGTATTGGCTGTCTGTAGCATATCCAGCTTTCTGGAGTTCGTTTGCAAACTCATATGGATTTTCCTTAGAGAGTGCAAATCGATAACGACTGTTTCGCAATAGAAAATTGGAATGGTCGGCAAAGGAGCCCTCTGCGCTGGCGTAAGCTCTGAATTTAGCCCTAGTGGGTACACGTATACCATCTACTTCCTCATGGGTATTCGCCCAACAAAAATCCCCCTTATAAGAATTCTCTGCTTTAATACCAAACAGGTTGTTACAAATGGAATTTTGCCCTCTCCCGGACTCCAATGCTGCCTGAGCAAGAGTAATACTTGCAGGAACGCCACTCCGCTGTTCTTCGTATTGTGCCTCTACAGCGTGTTGGATGAAAAATGGATCTGTTAGCATACCATTAGATACTGGGATGCTAACAGGCTCTTCATCGGGTGGCTGATCCGTAGTTCCAGGTGTAGTTACGCTTCCAAACACACTACCATCCACTGCAGACTTGGTGTATCCAACTCCTGTGGGGTTAAAAGCACTGGTTACCGGATTCTCCATGTAAATATTGCTTAAATAAAGCATTTTTTTGGATTCATAAATAGGGACTCCTGGAGTTACTCCCTCTCTTGGGGAGGACCAGTTCACCTTTCTAAAAGCCTTAAAAGCTTCTTCACTGGCGACATCAACAAGTTTAGAAATGAGCATGATGTAAGGCTTGGGATCGGTTGCCTCAGTGGCTCCCTCAGGTATAAGTTCATAGTGCAAATGAGCACCTGTAGACCGACCTGTGTTGCCGGATAAACCGATGATTTCTCCTTTTCGTACAGCCTGTCCTGTTGTGACAAACACTTGACTAAGGTGTAAATAGCGGCTGCTCATAGCCACATCGGGATCTACACTTTTCACAACTACATGGATGCCGGCGTTCTGCGTCGTTTCCGGATCGGAGGTGCTGGGAAAACTTACGAGTTCCACTACACCATCGAATGAACTTTGAACGGGGGTTCCTTCTGGAACACCGATATCGATCCCGGTGTGGAAAGACTCCACCTCCCCAGTAACAGGATGAGTACGATTCCCAAAGTCGCTTGTAATTAAATCTTCCATATCGGAAGCATAAATTTGTGGAGGTACTATTTTTTCGGTTACAATATTTTGGCTTATGGCTTCGCTATTAGCGGAAACAATACTTGCAACAAAATAGAAAATGAGAATAATGACCAAAATAGCGGCTACAGTTCCCCAAACATAAGGATTTTGGAGAATTGAATTCCGAACGAATTCCTTTGATTTTTTCTTTGCCGCTTCAATTGCTTTTTGTTTGATTTTCTCCGCTATTTGATTGTTGGTTTCAGTGCTCAATGAGTAAACACTCCTTATTTACCGTGTTCGCCAGATTTGTTTTTAAGCGCATTTTGGCGTGCCATTTGGGCTTTACTCTGGACCAATTGAGAAATACTTTCGGCCGCCTGAGATACGGGTGCGATTTGGCGAGCACGGTCCATCGTTTTAAGGTGCGTTAATTCATCCTCCAATCCCATTGACACCTCGTGTGAAATCTTTTGTTTCACCTGAAGAGCAACACGCTGCTTTTCGACAGTGTTAATCTCAATATGTCCGTTTGGATTGCTGATTTTGGGATTAAGCGCTTCTTTTGCTTTCTCCATCTTTGACTTGAGTTCAGCGTCTTTGATGTTTACCGTTTTAATCCCTAAGTTCGTAACAACACTCCGCTGCACATTAATGTTCCGGACTTCTTTTTGCTGTATGGATGACGTTGATGTTTGAACTCCTGGTAGAGTAGGAGCACTGCTACCCTTTGAAACGGGATTCATGATTTGTACCCGTAATCCTTCTTCTTGGCGGTCCACTTTAACTTTGTACAGATGTCTTTGTTGAATCGAACTAGAGGTGACAGCTTTGGTTGAATGTAAAGGTTGAAGTACATTTTGACCCTTATTAAGGATCGAGTTTACTTCCCCGTTGTTGATGCTTTCCTTTTTGGTATTCAACAGAACTCTCTTTTTGCGTGTAACGTTGAATTTCTGCTCCATTTCTTGTGTCACGGCATGCTGTGAGGTTTGCCGTGATGATTGA
>LIDZ01000170.1_pt1 | contig 56877 bp, 46 predicted proteins | sample 644651 | NCBI WGS metagenome assembly LIDZ01 (sample SAMN03856242, study PRJNA289617) | food metagenome | isolation source: wine grapes on drying loft during traditional withering process | host: Vitis vinifera cv. Corvina | place: Italy: Gargagnago di S. Ambrogio di Valpolicella | collected 2014-01 | reverse complement strand
CATAACACAGAATAATCCACTATGGATTTTTTATTAGTTCAATTTCATTTTACAACAAGTCTGCATTTATTAAATTATCTATATTAACTTCTTCATCTAGAGTTTCGAAAATTCTTTCTAAATATGCCATAGCCATTATTAATGTGTTATAGAAATTAGAAATATTGACTATAGGATTCCAAAATCTCCATATATAACCTACAAATGCTATAAGGGTCCCTATTGTTATTGACTCTCCAATTGCCCTTACTCCAATTAAATATACTAATGCAACTGTAAATACTGATATATTTTCAATGGCCGGCCAAAGCATTAATTGATATTTTATTGCATTCATCCAAGTACTTCTATTTTCATCACTTACTGTTTTGAATTTCTCTTCATTTACTTTTTCTCTAGCAAAAGCCTGAGTGACTTTCATTCCACTTATACTTTCCTGTATATATGCATTAAGATTAGATTGTTTATTACTAAATAATTGAGTAGTCTTCCTTTGCACCTTCGCAAGCAGCGCTACAACTATTGCAAGAATAGGCATCCCAATCATGCATACTAATGTTAATTTTGGGCTTATAAATATCATAAAACCTATTATTACGAAAATACTAAATAAATCTGTCAATAAATTTATAAGTCCATTTGATAATAGATCGCTTAGAGAATTCACATAATTAACGACTCTTACTAAAATCTTTCCATGAGGCCTGCTATCATAATAAGAAAATGGTAATTTTTGTAGATGTTTAAATAAATCTGTTCTAATATTTTTTACTACTTCTTGCCCTACATAAGTCATAGTTTTTATTTTATACTTGATACATATAGCACTTATTACTATTGTAATGAAGAATATTGCACATACTATTGTAAGACCTTTTACATCCTTATTAGGAATGCTTGTATCCATTGCTATTTTTACTAAGTATGGTCCAAGTAAACTTGCTATACTTGCCAAAAGCATAACTATAAAAGTAATAATCATTTCTTTTTTGTATGGTGTTACATAGCCTAATAATCTTTTGCAGTATTCCCATTTAAAAGGTGTAACTAACTCCTCATCCACATCATATTTATTCCTTGCCATTTATCCCACCTCCTCGTGATTTTTATTATCTTCTTCATCTAAATGGTAACTATATTGTGCCTTATAAACTTCATAATAATGACCTTTTTTGCTTAATAATTCTTTATGGGTTCCACTTTCAATTATTTCTCCATCATCTAAAACTAAAATTAAGTCTGCATTCTTTATTGATGAAATTCTATGAGCTATCATAAAACATGTCTTATCGCTATATACTGAATTTAAATTTCTTTGAATCATAGCTTCTGTTTCTACATCTAAAGCTGACGTTGTATCATCTAGTATCAATATTGAAGGATCTTTTATTATTGATCTTGCAAGTGTTATTCTTTGCTTTTGTCCTCCAGATAGACCAACCCCTCTTTCTCCCACTACTGTTTCATATGAATCTGATAGCTTTTGAATAAAACTACTTGCATCAGCCATCTCCGCAGCCCAACTTACTCTACTATTATCTACTTCATATACTCCATAACTAATATTTTCCTCTATTGTATTAGAAAATAAAAATACATCTTGCATTGATATTGATATATTCTTCCTTAAAGCTTGCAAGTTGTAGTTTCTTATATCTATTCCATCTATTAATATTTTTCCAGAAGTTACATCATAAAATCTCTCTATAAGATTTATTATTGTGGATTTTCCTGCACCAGTTTGTCCAAAAATAGCAACAGTTTGTCCCGGCTTAACCTTAAAATTAATATCCTTTAATATTGATTCATCATCATACTCAAAATTAACATTTTTAAACTCAATCTCACCTTTTAATTTTTTAGGTTTAATTCCATCTATAGGATTTTTTATCTTTGTTTCTTCATTAACTAATATTCTTATTTTTTTAGCTGCTGCTACAAACCTTTGTGCATCATTAATAAGATAGCCTACCATATTCATAGGATTGTTTATTGCCCAGATAAGTCCATTAAACATTACTAATTCTCCCATAGTTAACTTATTATTCATAACGAATATTCCGCCTGCGAAAATCATAACAATGGTAAACATATTTGATAAAGCATTAAGCATAGGCATATATTTTTGCGCAACATTTGCGAGCTTCATATTAGAATCCATATATCCTTTATTTCTTTCTTCAAATTTTGATATTTCATAATTTTCTTTCGCAAACGCTTTAACAACTCTGTTTCCACTTATATTTTCTTGAACTACTGTATTTAATTTAGAAAATTGTTCTCTTATTTCAAAAAATATTGGATTTGATTCCCTCGCCAATTTATATGCACAGTATGCAACTAATGGCGTCAATGCAAACATTAGTAAGGTAAATTTTGCATTTATCATAAACATAGTTACTATTGCAAATATAAATACAGTGAGATTTTCAAGTATATTATACATAACCCAAGAAATGAAATGCCTCACCGCATCCATATCACCTGTCATTCTTGCCATTATATCTCCTGTTCTAGTTTTGTTATAATAATCTAAATCTAATTCTTGCAATTTGTTATACATATCCTGTCTAAGTTCAAATATTACATTTTGTGATACACTCTCAAATGCTATTTGATATGCGTATCTGATAATTGCTTTTATAATAGTAGTCGCTACCATCATCCCTAAAATAGGAAGTAGAATATTACCATTATTTTTTATTATTACTTCATCAACTAATTTTCCACTTAAGTATGGGTTAATCATAGCTATTAATGAGCTTAAAAGTACTGCTGCAAGTGCAAAATTAAATTTAAGCTTATATTTATTTATATAACTAAAAATCCATTTAATACTACTCATTAATTTGTCCTCCTTATTTATATATTTTTTAACATTTTTAATTATCTACTAAAACGAATGAAATAGAAATGTACTATTTTATTCACATGATGTATATTCTTATATATAAAGGTGGCGATATTTAGATGTGTAATGTAGGTATTACTATTGAGAATTTTAATCCCGAAATTTTGTATGCTTTTAAGTGTATTAATAAAGATTTCATTAATGCTGAGTACCATTGTCATGATTTCATAGAATTTAGTTATGTTGTTTCTGGAACCGTAAATTACAGAATAGAAGATAAATTTTATAAGATAAGCGAAAAAACTCTCCTTCCTTTTAATTCTGGGGTATATCATAGAGAATCCTTAAGCAAGGGGGAACAAAATACTGAACTTCATATTGGATTTCGTAATATTAAAGTCGATGGACTTCCTTCTGATTTTATCTTGAAAGAAAATATTGAAGTACCATTAGTATTTAAACAATATAAAGAAGATTTCCACAAATGCTGTTTAGAGATAATAGAAGAACAAGAAGCTTGTGAGATTGGAAAAGAACTTATATTAAAAAGTCTCATAATGAAATTAATTGCTCTTTTCTTAAAGGAAACTAATTATGTTAAAAATAGAAAAAAGATTGATAGATATGATTTTCCTTTTTATGATAAATCGAATGTTGTAAGAATAATTTTAGAATACTTTGACAACAATTATATGAATAATATTTCTTTAGATGATATGTCTAGAAACATGTATTTAAGTTCAGTCTATATTTCAAAAGTATTTAAAGAAAAGACAGGTGAATCACCTATAAATTATTTAATAAATCTCAGATTAGGAAAAGCTAGAAATTTATTAATTTATACTGAATCTCATGTAAAATCAATTGCACAATCTGTAGGTTATAAGGATGCCTATTATTTTAGTAAATTATTCAAAAAATACTATGGTCACTCTCCTTGTAAGTTTAGATCTCTTAATAAGTGACTTACTAATTGTCTAGCTAACTACCGAAATAAAGAGTACTCTATTGTTCCTATTACTGAGAATTCAGTTGTGTATTTCTAAATTCTCTAATGTAATACTTGACAAAAGAGTACCCTTTATTTCTAGTTTTTTATATACACTATAAATTTTCCATTGTATTTCCTTCACCAACTAGGCTATAGAAATCTTTTGTAAATACAGCCACTGCACTTATAGTTGCCTCATGTTTAATTAATCCTTCTATTACATCCGGTGCAGCTGTAACAGATCCAATCCCATATTTACATAAATTCAATATTTGTTGTGAATTTTTAAAGCTTGCAGCTAGCACATCTGAGTTTAAGTTATTAACTTTAAACATATCATGAATATCTTTTGCAACTTGCACACCGTCTGCTCCCATATTATCTATTCTGTTTACATATGGTGCTGTGTATCTTGCTCCTGCTTTTGCTGCAATAAATGCTTGCATTGAAGTATAGATAGCCGTAGCTGTTATATTCACATTTTCTTTATGCAATAATTTTATAGCTTTAATTCCTTCACTTGTTACAGGCACTTTTATAAAAGTATCTTTTCCAAGCACTTTTATAATATGATGAGCTTCATCAACCATTTTTTGAGCAGTTAATGATACTACTTGTGCATGAAGCTGTGCTCCCCCTGGTAAGAATTCTCTAATTGCTTTTAGTACTTCTATTGGATTTCCACCCTGTTTTTTTAAAATAGACGGATTTGTTGTTACCCCATCACATGGATAATTTTCATAGATTCTTTTAATTGTTTCTAAATTTGCATCATCGATTAATAATAACATTTTCATCTTCCTCTCTGGTTCTAGAATTTTATTTTATCAAATTTTCTACTCCTGCTAATCGAGCAATATCATGAAAAGATTTCATTTGCTTATCCGTGTACATCTTAGGATTTTCTTCAAAACAATAATCTAAATTATCTACTAAACTATATTTTGATTTTGCAAGTGGATTATAATTTAATAATTCATATTTTACATGTGGATAAATATCTGAAATGTACTTGCTTATATCGTAAATATTATTATTGTTTGATGTAAAATTCGGTATTAATGGTGTTCTAATAATAACAGAATTTTTCTTGTCACTTTCTAGAATAAGTTTAATATTCTTTTTGATAAGCTCATTTGATATTCCTGTAAATTTTTTATGTCTTTCATTATCAAATACTTTTAGATCTGCAAAGATCGTATCAAGATAAGGTAATGCTTCTAATAGATATTCGCTAGGCACAAATAGTGAAGTTTCTATTGCTGTATTTATCCCCATCTCTTTTAACTCTTTTAAAAGAGCAATTATAAAATCTTTCTGAAGAAATGGTTCTCCACCGGATAATGTTACTCCACCACTATATTTAAAAAATGCTTTATCTTTTGTTGCTATCTCCATGACTTCATCTAACATATAGTTCTTACAATCCATAACCAATGCATTTGTAGGGCAGCTGTCAATGCAAATTTTATTTTGATCATCAGTACATTTTTCTTTAATAATACAAATTTTATTATCTTTTTCTATTATAGATTTATTAGAGCAGTTCTTTATACATAATCCACACTTAATACATTTATTTTCAAAATATATCAAGCTCTCTTCTGAAGAAATACCTTCTGGATTTTGACACCAAACACATTTTAGGGGGACATCCTTTGAAAAAAATTGTTGTTCTTATACCATCACCATCATGAGTTGAAAATCTTTGTACATCAAAAATTCTTCCTATCACTGTATCGTTTTTTTTCATAGACTATACGTCTCCATAACTTGTTCTAGCTATAATTTCATTTTGTAATTCGCCTGCAAGTTCAGTGAAATATGCTGTATATCCTGCTACACGTACAGTTAAACTACGATAATTTTCTGGTTTTTTTTGTGCTGCCAATAAATCTTCTCTTCGTACGACATTAAATTGAATATGAGGTATTTCCAAATCTACAAATGTTCTTAGAAATCCTGAGAATTTATCAATACCACTTTCCGTTTTAAAAAATTCCGGTAAGAACTTCATATTTAGTAATCCACCATTAGTAGTTAATTTATTATCCAATTTTGATACAGATTTTAAGACAGCAGTAGGACCCGCACCATCTCTTCCATATACTGGTGACATACCACCATCAGCTAGAGGTTGTTTTGCATACCTTCCATCAGTAGATGCCCCCACATTCTCGCCCATTGGTACGTGAGCTGATACTGTATACATGCCTGTATGATATCTTCCACCACGATAATTTGTATAAGAGTTAAGTTTTTCATTAAAATATCTGGCCCATTTAACTCCGATTTCATCTACCCATTCAACATCATTACCATATTTAGGTGCACGATTTAACAACATAGCTCTTATAACTTCATCATTTTCAAAATTATTTTGAATAGCTTTTAATAAATCTTCTTTAGATATCTTTTTTTCATCATATACTAAAATTTTAATTGCAGCTAAACTATCTGCCAAATTTGCAACTTGTATCATTTGGATTCCTGATAAATTATAAACGGCTCCACCTGCTGTAACATCAATTCCTTTTTCTATACAATTATCAATAACTGATGATAAGAATGGTGATGGTAAAACATCCATATGTGCTTTTTCAACTTTTTCACAAGCTAAAATCATTTTATCAATAAAATAGTCTATTTCTTTAGCAAATGCTTTTTCTAAGTCTTCATATTCTTCATAGGTGGTTATATTTCCTAGATTCGGAGCAATTGAGTCTTTTGTGATTAAGCAATTTCCATTATTGAGTGTTAATTCTAAAACTTTATTTAGATTGAACATAGCCGCATCACTCCACCCAAGATTATTACCTTGACTGGTAATCTCTACACACCCAATAATTGCATAATCTCTTGCATCTTTTTCAGAAATTCCTAAGTCTATCATAGAAGAAACTATTGATTCATCATTAAAAAACTGTGGCATTCCACTACCTTTTGACACAACCTTTATACTCTCTTTTAATAAAGCTTTCGATGTATTTTTATGTAATCTCACCGATAAATTAGGTTGTGGTAATCCTAAATGTTCTTGCGCCTTTAAGAATAAAAAAGATAATTCATTAGAAAAATCTTTTCCATTCTCATCTTGCCCACCAATTGCAATATTAAATCCTATAGGAAACCCTGCAAAAAATTTGGCACTTTGAGAATTTCTCATATATACTATTTCATTAAATTTAATCCAAATACATTCAATTATTTCTAAAGCCTTTTCATTATTAATGACTCCATTTTCTATATCTCTTTTGTAATATGGATATAGAAATTCATCCATTCTTCCTGGCGAAAATGATGATGCATTTGACTCCATATGAAGTATAACAAATAAAAACCAAATAGATTGCACTGCTTCATGAAAAGATTCAGCAGGTCTTAGCGAAAGATTTTTACAGTTTTCAGCCACTACAAGCATGTTTGCTTTTAACTTTTCGTCACATATTCGGGTAGCATTTTCTTTTATTAAATCATGGTATCTAATCATAAATTTTTGAGTACCTTCCATTACAATTACTACACTCTCATAAAAACCTCTATTTTCTTTACTTGCATCATTCATCTTTTTCAATGCTTTTTGTTTGATTTTTTCTGGACCTAATTCAAGCCAACTTTTGCAATTTGGACATATATGACCTTGCGCGTGATCCTTTTGATTAATCTTCACTACTTTTGCAATTTCATCAATTTCTTTTCCAAATCTTTTTCTAATTACATCTTCTAATGAATTTCCTTCCCAATATGGCTTAATAACTTCACGAAATTTTTCTATATCTTCTGACTTCACATTGAATTTATCTTGATCTCTAGTCCCCAAATTTTCAATTTCTTTATCAATCCATGAACTACCGCTTTCAGGGAAAACAACTCCATATCGAACACCTTTAGTACGATTCCCAACAATCAATTCTTCATTTTCAATACCAATTTCTAATTTTGAAAGAGAATCTTTTAATGCTAATGCTCTTTTTATAATAACTGATTTATCTGTATTTTGCTTATATGTTTCAGTGATTATAAGTGCTTGTTCAATAGATGCATATCTTTTTTCAGATAACATCTTTTCTTTTAGTGTTCTAATTCTAGAAGACATTATTAATTCAGTCATTTTTTTCTCCTTTCTATTATTATTTTAGATTGATTTTCAATATGTTTTTATTATTTAATATAGTTTCTTCTAAATAATATGGATTTATTCTACAAAAAAACTACCTCATATTAAACTTAGATTTCAATATGAGATAGTGCTATATTATCTATAAAGTTATAATTATTAATTTATTCACACACTTTCCCTGGATTTAATATATTCTTAGGATCAAACGCTAATTTTATTTTTTGCATTATATCAATACATTGATTTGGAAGTGATTGTTTTAGATATGCCTTCTTTGCAAATCCTATTCCATGTTCCCCTGACACTTGACCCTTTAATTCTTTCGCTTTATCATACATCATTTGCATAATTTTTTTTACTTTTATATGCCATGCTTTTCCATCTAATTCATCTCTTAATATATATACATGTAAATTCCCATCTCCAGCATGACCAAAGCTTTTTATTCTTATATTTTCATTGAGTTCGAGTTCATGAGTAAAAGTTACAAAGTTTCCGATTTGATTTCTTGGTACAACAACATCAACTTCATCCATTTCAGTGGTCAATGCTTTAATCGCTTCAAGAAAACATCCTCTAGCCGACCATATTGATTCCTGCCTTTCTTCCGTATCTGAAATCAGTACATCCAATGCTCCAGATTCTAGACAAATATTTGCAACATTTTCATAATCCTTTTCAATTTCCTCTGTAGAATTTCCATCAAAAGTTAATAAAAGATATGCATCAGAAGATTTATCTGGAAAAGTCTTTCCTAAGAATTCTTCTGCAGCCAATATCGCCTCTCTTTGCATAAATTCAATTGCTGTTGGTATTGATTTAGATTTAATTATTTTAGGCACAGTATCTATTGCTTTTTCAAGACTTTCAAAAGGTATAAGTAGACTTAATGCTTTTTTAGGAAGTGGTAATAATTTCAAAATCGCTTTTGTTACTATACCTAATGTTCCTTCGGATCCAACAATTAAATCTTTTAATGAATATCCAGAACTATTTTTAACTACTTTTCCACCTAAATTTATTACATCGCCATTTGCAAGTACTACTTCTAATCCTCTTACATAATCCCTAGTCACACCATATTTTACGGCCCTCATTCCACCTGCGTTAGTATTTATATTCCCACCGATTGTTGCTGATTTTTCTCCTGGATCTGGTGGATAAAACAAATCGAATTCTTCAACATATTTACTTATTTCCATAAGTAGCACTCCAGGCTCTAATGTGAGGGTAAGATTTTCTTCATCTAATTCTAACATCTTATTCATTCTACTAATATCTACAACTATTCCACAGTTAAGTGGAACTGCAGCACCAACAAGTCCTGTACCAGAACCTCTTGGAGTTACTGGAATATTATTTTCATAAGCGTATTGCATTACTTCTGAAACTTCTTTTGTATTTATAGTTTGAATTACTACATCTGGCATTTGTCTTATTCCACCTAATTCATCGTGGCTATAATCCTCATTTATTTCTTCCTTAAAAAAGACTCTTTCCTTATCGTTTTCTGCAATAGACAATATACATTCATAGTCTTTTAATTCAACTTCTTTGTAATTCATATCCTATGCCTCCTTAGCCATTTTTATTTTTTCTATAAGTTGTGGAATTATTTCATATAGGTTACCGACAACTCCATAGTGAGCAGCTTTAAATATTGGTGCTTTTTCGTCAATATTTATAGCAAATATATACTCTGAGTTATTCATTCCTGCTGTAAATTGAACTGCTCCGGATATACCGCAAGCTATTATAAGTCTTGGTCTTACAGTTCTTCCACTTAATCCTATTTGCCTCTTTGCATCAACCCATCCAGCTTCAATTAACGGTCTAGTGCATGCAAATTCTGCATTTAAAGCTTTAGCTAATTCTTTTACTAGTTCTAAATCTTTTTCTGACTTCACTCCTCTTCCAGCTGCTACAATTATTTCAGCATCGCTTATCCCAACTTCTGTATCTTTTTTCTTTATTGAAAGAGCTGTAATTCCAGATTTAAGCTTTCCTTTCTCTATACTGCATGTAACTATCTCACCTTTAATTTCTTCGTTTCTTTTTGCTGCTGTCATAACCTTATATCTAACAGTTGCTAGTTGAGGTCTAGAATTGGGAGTAACTATTTGAGCCATTATATTACCACCAAATGCTGGTCTAATTTGAATTAGATCTGTATTCTTCTTTATATCTAGGATTGTACAATCAGCTGTAAGTCCAGTTTTAAATCTTGCAGCTATTCTTGGCGCAAGAGATCTGCCTATAGTAGTAGCTCCAACTAATATAGCTGTTGGTTTCACGTTATTTATGAAATCCTCAACGGCTGCTGTATATGGCTCTATTCTAAAATAATTTAGTTCTTCATCCTCATACATAAAAACTTTATCCACACCATAATGTAATAATTCTTGAGCTTTAATAGAAATATTGCTTCCAATAAATACAGCATAAACTGGTTGATTTATTTTGCCTGCTAATTCTCTAGCCTTTCCTATTAATTCATAAGTAACAGGGTGTATCTCCCCATCAACATGATCAACATAAATTCCGATTCCATTCCAAAGACTTTTGTCTATTTCTTTAATTTCTTCTTCTATATATTCAACAGCACCTTTAGGTCCTTTTTTAACACAAAGCTTACACATTTTACATGCTCCATTTATCTCAACTATTCCATTATTATTTTCAAGAGCACCAAAAGGGCATATTTTTATTAATTCTTCAATATTTGATATCTTTTCTTGATTTACAACTAATTTTGCCATCACTTTTTCCTCCTCTTTATTTTCTATTCAATTACTGCTATTAAATAAATTTTAGATACTTTAATTTATTTTCTATTCTTTCAATTAATTCACTTGGATTTCCTCTCCACATTTCTCTATCATTATTAGCTTCTGGTGGAAATATTCTTTCTACTTGAGTAGGTGAACCGTTAAGACCATAATTTTTATCATTTTTATCATCAAAATCATTAAGACTTAATATTTTAATTTTTCTATCCTTAGTTGATACTTTCTTTTTATAAGAAGGTAATCTTGGTTCAAAAATCCCTTTATCAACTGTAATTAAGCATGGATATGATATTTTTACAGTTTCAATACTTTCTGGCATGTCCATTTCAACTGTAATTGATGAATCTTCTACTTCAATTATATTTTTAACATTAGCTACATGCGGTATATTTAACCATTCTGCCATTTCGGGTCCAACCTGAGCTGTATCGCCATCTGTAGTTTGTTTCCCACAAATTATAATTTCAAAATTCCCCACATTTTTAACACCTTGTGAAAGTGTATATGATGTAGCCAAAACATCTGCTCCTCCAAATTTTCTATCTGATAACAATGTTCCCTCATCAGCCCCCATTGTATATGCTTCTTTGATCACACTTAGTGCTTGGTTGGGACCCATGCTTAAAACCTTAACGGTTCCACCTTTACTCTCTCTAATTTTTAATGCTGTTTCTAGTGCATATAAATCATATGGATTCATTTTAGAATCTATACCTTCTCGCTTTAATACTCCTGTAACTGGATCAACTTCTACTTTAGATGTCCCTGGTACTTGTTTAATACAAACTAAAATATTCATAATAATTTCCTCCTTATATAAAAATCATATTTTAAAATCCAAATATTGATCTGCAGAAAAATACTAATAATCCTGCTAGGTCAATATAGAATAAACAAACTTTTAATGTTGAATTTAATATTTTTCCTTCACTTCCAATAATGTTAGTTACTGCTAGTGCTACACCTTCTAAATTTCCTGTAAATGCATCTACAGTACTCATCTTCCAAATAAATACACTTTTATCCCTCCATTTTGATAATATGTCATACCAATTAGTAATTGGTATGACCACTTACTAATTTAATTATAATCACTAAAATATTCTTTGTAAACCATTGTTATTTATTTAACATAGAATATTTACATTGATTTTAACATCTTAAGATCTGCTATCTAATTCTTTATTTAATTAGCCGTTATTGAGTTTAGACACACTCAATAAATAACAAAAAAAATACTGGTATAACTAACAATTCAGAATTGTATAGCTTCTTACCAGTAATGTTAATTATATTTGATTTATAAAAATAAATCTATTTTTCATATCCATAGGCTTTTCTAATTAAATCAAAATGTTCTTTCATAGCATTACAAACTTTGAATTCATCTCTACACTTTAATGCTCCTACTAAATTTTCATGTATCTCTAATAGATTCTCTCTAGTATTTCCTTCATGCAGAATCTGCATTCTAGATTTTTTAATAAACTCATCCATAAGCTGTGATATAACTTCTAACACATTAATTAGTAATATGTTTCTTGATGATTTTGCAATTAAATAATGAAATTTAATATCTAAATGAAGACTTTCTTCTTCATTTTCTGCAACATACATTCTATCTAATATTGCAGTCAAAAGATCAATTTCATTATCTTCTATATTTTTAGCTGATAATCTAGCACATTGTAATTCTAATGTTTCTCTTAGATCGTACATCTCATTAAGTGAACTTTCTTGTAACATAAACATAATTGAAAGAGGCTCAAACAATGAATTATCAAAGTTAGTTCTTATGTAATTTCCTGCCCCTTGCCTACTTTCTACAAGACCAATTACTTCTAGTGCTCTTACTGCTTCTCTAACCGATGTACGTGAAACACTAAGTGATTCTGCCAGTTCTCTTTCTGAAGGTAATTTATCTCCTTTTTTTATTTCACCACTTTTTATCTTATTCTTAATTTGTTCTATAACTTGATCATACACTTTTGGAGTCTTAATAGGAGTGAACATATTTATTTATCCCCTTTGTTTGCTTTATTAAGGCATATTGTTTTATAGTTAGATAAATTATTTATTTAACTATAAAAATACTTTTCTAATATATTGTATATTCAATATAACTTAAATTTACACTACTTAAATATTTTGATACTTTTTTATCTAATAGACTTTTGTGAAAATACTTAACTTCTTCAGTTTCAATCTTAAAAGCATCTTTTAATATATTTCCATCATATTCATGAATGGTCTTATAAAATCGAAAATACAATGTTTATTTAGTATATTATACCTCAAGTATAAATTAAATCCTATAATCAATGATCTTTTCTAGATATTAACTCATTTTTTGTCTATAATCTATAACATTGACAAAAATCTCTTCATATAATATACTTATAAATATAAATTACATCTATTAAGAGGGAGTAGTTATAAATATGACATCAACAATCGCGACTATATGTATAGTCTGGTGTTATATGCCCATGCGGCAACGAGACTTTTAATATAACTTCAAATTTTTGAAGTTATATTAAAGGTCTTTTTTGTTTAGGCACATCAAAAAAAATAACAAACCGAATATGTATGCCTTATATATATGTAAATATATTTTATTAAATTTGAAAGGAAGATGTTACATGAAAAAATATTTTTGTAAAACTACAGAAGAATCTTTAAAAGACTTTGACGTCAGCTTAGAGGGTCTGACGAGTACTAAAGTCACTGAAATACTAAATTCTGTCGGAGAAAACATTTTAAATGAAAAAAAGAAAAAGAGTATTTTTTCTGTATTTATAGAGCAGTTCAAAGATTTATTAGTAATTATTCTAGTTGTTGCTGCTATTATTTCAGCTTTAACTGGTAATATGGAAAGTACTTTTGTAATTTTAGCTGTTATAAGTATGAATGCGATTTTAGGTACTGTCCAATATGTTAAAGCTGAGCAATCTTTAGATAGTTTAAAGGCTTTATCTGCACCTAGTGCTAAAGTCATTAGAAATGGAACTAAAATTGAGATAGCATCAAAAGATGTTGTTCCTGGCGATATTCTAGTATTAGAAGCTGGAGATTTAGTTGTTGCTGATGGTAGAATTTTAGAAAACTTTTCCCTTAAGGTTAATGAAAGTTCATTAACTGGTGAATCTGAAAGTGTTGATAAATTCTCTACTGTGATAAATAGCGATGAAGTTGCTTTAGGGGATCAAAAAAATATGGTTTTTTCTAGTTCATTGATCACTTATGGTAGAGGTACTATTCTTGTAACTAGCACTGGTATGCACACAGAGCTTGGTAAAATAGCTACACTTATGGAAGAAACAGTAGAAAAAAGCACTCCACTTCAAGTTTCTTTAGATGAATTTTCTAAAAAGTTAGCCATTGGTATAATGGGTATTTGCGTTATTGTATTTGCATTAAGCATGTATAGAGGCACTGATCTTTTAGATTCATTAATGTTTGCTGTTGCTCTCGCCGTTGCAGCTATCCCCGAAGCTCTTAGCTCAATAGTTACAATTGTACTTGCTATAGGAACTCAATCTATGGCTAAAGAACATGCAATTATAAAAAAACTTAAAGCTGTTGAGGGACTTGGATGTGTATCTATTATTTGTTCTGATAAAACTGGTACATTAACGCAAAATAAAATGACTGTTAAAAGTATTTTTATTGATAACAAATTAATTGATAGTAAAAAAATAGATTCTAAAAATTATGATTTAAATTTTCTTTTAACTAGTTCTGTACTTTGTAATGATTCCACTTCTGTAGATGGAGCTGAAATTGGAGATCCAACAGAAGTTGCCTTCGTAAATTTAGTTCATCATTACTCTATGAATGAAATTGAGTGTAGAAAAACTTATCCAAGGCTTAATGAACTTCCTTTTGATTCTGATAGAAAGCTTATGAGTACTCTACATAAAATAGATGGCAAGTATATAATGCTTACCAAAGGTGCTCTTGATGTATTATTAGGTAGAGTAACTTCAATTAAGACTTCAAATGGAATACAAGCATTTACTAATACAGATAAAATCAATATCAATAATACTAATAAAGATCTTTCATCGCAAGGCTTAAGAGTTTTAGCTTTTGCTTACAAAGAACTTAGTGAAAATAAAGAGCTTACTTTAGAGGATGAAGATAACTATACTTTCTTAGGCTTAATTTCAATGATTGACCCACCTAGAGAAGAATCCAAAAGTGCAGTGAGTGATTGTAGAAAGGCTTCTATTAAGCCAATCATGATTACTGGAGATCATAAGATTACAGCCTCTGCTATTGCTAAGGAGATTGGAATCTTACAAGAAGGTGATTTAGCTGTAGAGGGATTAGAACTTGATAAGATGTCCGAAGAAGAACTTAACTCTAAATTAAAACATATTTCAGTTTATGCTAGAGTATCTCCAGAACATAAAATAAGAATAGTTAAAGCATGGCAAAATAGAGGTAATATTGTTGCTATGACAGGTGATGGTGTTAATGATGCTCCTGCACTAAAGCAAGCTGATATTGGTATTGCAATGGGTATAACAGGCACTGAAGTTTCAAAGGATGCTGCTTCAATGATTTTAACAGATGATAACTTTGCAACTATCGTTAAATCAGTTACTAATGGAAGAAATATTTATGCTAATATAAAGAACTCAATTAAATTCCTTCTTTCAGGTAATATGTCAGGAATACTTGCAGTACTTTATTCATCAATATTTGCACTTCCAGTTCCATTTGCTGCAGTGCATTTATTATTTATTAATCTATTGACAGATAGTTTACCTGCTATTGCAATTGGTATGGAAAAATCCAAAAAGGATGTTCTAAAAGATAAACCAAGAAATGCTAAAGAATCCATATTAACTAGGGACTTTATTAAAGACGTTTCTGCCCAAGGTTTAATCATAGGAATATTTACTATGGTTTCTTATCATATTGGTTTAGCTACAGGTAGTCATGGACTCGCTATGACTATGGCATTCAGTACATTATGCTTAGCTAGATTATTCCATGGATTTAACTGCCGTGGTAGAAAATCTATATTTGCACTTGGTTTTTTCAGTAATAGATATAGTTGGATTGCCTTTATATCTGGTGTTATCCTTGTAAATGCAGTTTTACTTATACCAGCTCTTCAAGGATTATTTGAAATAACTCCACTTACTGCTAATCAACTATTATTAATTCATTTATTTGCCTTCATTCCAACTTTAATAATACAAATATTTAAAGTAATTAGAGACTTTATTGAAAGCAAAAATGAGAAATCCCAAGAAAAAGATATCCTTGAATCAAAAAATAAGGTAGCTTAAAAAATAGATATTAAAAGTTGAAACTGTACTTTTGATATCTCTAATTGAAATAAAGAGGCTGTTGCATAATAGAAATTCAATTTTTATTTTGTACCAGCCTCCTGTCCTTGGTAGATAAATATTATTTTATTTTTTATCTAGAAAGTAGTATTAATCACCTTACATTTATCGAAATCATTATATTGTTATGTTTCTAAATTCTATAGTATACTAATAACATCTAGATATTAATTTTGTTTTTACTTAGGGGGAGCTATGAATAAATTTATTGAAAAAGCTAAGATCACTCATAATTTAGATAAAGAAGAAATATTAGAATTATTAAAAAACGATAATATAAATGAAGAACTTTTTAAAGCCGCAGATGAAATTCGTCAAAAATATTTAAGTAATTATGTACACTTGAGAGGTCTAATTGAATTTACAAACATATGTAAAAGAAATTGTATGTATTGTGGGCTTCGAAGAGATAATAAAAATCTTGAAAGATATAGATTAACCCAAGAAGAAATATTAGATTTTGCAAAAAAGGCAGTCAGTTATGGTTATAAGACTATAGTCCTTCAAGGTGGTGAAGATGACTACTTTACTAAAGAAAGAATGACTAACATCATAAAAGAAATAAAGAAATTAGGAGTTGCCTTAACTTTAAGTTTAGGTGAAAAGACTTATGATGAATATAAATCATTTAAAGAAGCTGGTGCTGACAGATATTTAATACGTATTGAAACTACAGATAGAAAACTTTATACAGATATGGATCCTAATATGAGTTTTGACGAAAGATTGAATTGCTTAAATAACTTAAGAAATTTAGGCTATGAAGTTGGAAGTGGTATTCTTGTTGGTCTTCCAAATCAAACTTTGGAATCTATAGCTAAAGATATATTATTCTTTAAAGAAATTAATGCAGATATGATAGGGATAGGTCCATTCATACCAAACGAAGATACTCCTTTAAAGGATGCACAAGGTGGAAATCTTATTTTGTCTTTAAAGGTTATGGCTTTAACACGTTTGATACTTCCTGATATAAATATTCCTGCAACAACTGCAATGGAATCTTTAACTCCAAATGGAAGAATAATTGCACTTCAAAGTGGGGCTAATGTTGTAATGCCTAATGTTACTGAAGGTGAATATAGAAAACTTTATGCACTATACCCAGGTAAAATATGTACAGGTGATACACCAGCTCATTGTAGAGGCTGTATAACTGGTAAAATAACTGGTATTAGAAGAGTAATCTCAGATGGATATGGATTTAGAGGAAATCAAAATGCCAATGTTCATGACACAAAATAGACTAGCATACTGACTTGTTATTTATTTTAATATGCTCTAAATTAGTTTCACCCTATTAAAACTAATTTAGAGGCATATATACCCACCTTCTAAATTATACTTATACTTTGAATGTATATCTCATATTCCGCCGAATTCATAAATATACTACTGTTTTTATACTTTTATGTAACTTTTGCCTATATATACGTCATAGGTTTGCTAATATTAAGACATTTTCCAGAGTTAATTATTGCTAATTGACGAATATTTAGCAATAATAACTATAGTCACTATAAAAGTCATTATGCGGAATATACGGTATATTTAAAACTAGAAATGCACATAAGTATACTTTTCACCTTGGTATCTCTATTTCATCACTTTTCTCAAAAGATTAATCTTATTTTTAAATGGTGCAAATCTAAATGAGAATTCAATATAAGTTCCTCTCTTAACTACACTCTTTTCATGAGTAAATGTATCAAAACTCTTCTTGCCATGATATGAACCCATTCCACTTGTTCCTACTCCTCCAAACGGAAGATTAGTTGTTCCAACGTGGAGGATTGTATCATTTATAGTAACTCCTCCCGATGATGTTTCTTTGATCACCTTTTCTATATTGTTCTTATCTTCTGAAAAATAATATAAAGCTAACGGCTTGTCTCTTTTGTTCACATATTTTATTACTTCATTCAAATTATTAAAAGTCATAACTGGAAATATTGGTCCGAAAATTTCTTCCTTCATTATACTTGCTTCTTCTTTTATATCTGTTAAGATAGTCGGCTCAAAATATAATGTTTCTTCCTCATAATCTCCGCCATAATATATGTTTCCATCTTTTAAATATGCAGATAATCTATTAATTTCACGTTTGCTTATTATTCTAGGATAATCTGAACTTTCTTTAATATTTTCTCCATATTGAAGCTTAAATTCTTTTACTATTAACTTTAAAAAGTCTTCTTTAACTTCATCTTGTATAAATAAATAATCTGGTGCAACACAAGTCTGTCCAGCATTCAATAATTTCCCCCAAACAATCCTCTTAGCGGCCTTATCTAAATTCGCATCCTTATCTATAATACAAGGACTCTTTCCTCCTAATTCTAATGTTATAGGAATAAGTTTTTTTGAAGCCTTTTCCATTATTATTTTGCCAACCCTTATACTCCCAGTAAAAAATATATAGTCAAATTTTTGCTCTAACAATTCTTCAACACATTCTTTTCCTTCATTTGTACCCACTACTTTTACATACACTTCATCAAAATTTTCATTTATAATTTTTTCTATTAATCTTGATGTATTTATAGTATGCTCCGAAGGTTTAATTATCACAGTATTTCCTGCAGCTATAGCCCCTATTAATGGAAGAATAACTAATTGAAAAGGATAGTTAAAAGGTCCTATTATTAGAACTGTTCCATAAGGCTCTTTTTCAATATAATTTTTGCTTGGAAAAAGCATAAATGAGCTCTCAATATTCCTTCTTTTACTCCATTTCTTAATATTCTTTAAATGCATATTTATTTCTTCGTATACCATGGCAATTTCACTAAGATAACTTTCAAATTCTGATTTATGCAGATCTTTTTTTAAAGCATTTAGTATCTTCTGTTCATTAACCTTTATTATTTTTTTAAGTTTTATTAGATTTTCTTTTCTAAAATCTATATCTAGCTGCTTAATCTTTTGAAAGTACTCTTTTTGCTTATTAATCAATTCTCTAATTTCCATAATTACTCCTTTAATATTCTAAGTCAAATTTCTATAGTAAATATAATTTTTATCAAATAATTTTAAAGGAATTTTAAATTTTGGAATTCCAAATGCATAAGGCGCTATATCGTATAATTGATAATAAATTATAAGATTATCACCTTCTATATAGAAGCCTTGATCTTCACTAATTCCCTTAAATACATTACCTGAATCAAAATAATTCTCAGGCTCTTTCTCTATCTCTTCTTTTATTTTTGTATTAATTATATCATTATAATTATATTGCTTAACAAATAATTCCTTTAGAGTTAATAAAATCTCATTTTCTTTATCTATCGTATAAGAAGTCCTTGTAGTCATTCCGTGAGCTCCTCCTAAGTACTCGTAATAATCATTATATAAACTGATAAATAAGTTATTATCTTCAGATATTGTATATATTGAAGAAATTTGATAGGGAAATATAGGCTTTCCTTGTCCTCCCCCTTCAAAATATTTTTTTGATGTTTTTTCAGCATCTTCCACTTTTGGCAAAATATCATTATTAATTGTATTATTTATTAAATTTATCTTTCTTTCATCATTCCAATCTATTAATTGAGGTATTTTTATGTCTTCTTTTAAATAATCTAAGTTCTTAATAATTGACTTTTCCTCAACTTTAAATTTTTTTTCATTTTCTATCTTACTACTTATGCACAATTCTTGTGGATAAGCTGTGCATAACATGGAACCGATAATTATTATCCCTGCTATATTACCTGCAATGCTCATTTTAACGTCTCCTTAATTTATACTTTTTATTACTTCATTCATTATTTATCCACAAAATCAGTATGTAATATTATGTATATTAACATGTTCATAACAGGTTATCCACAGTCAGTTGTGGATAATGTTGATAAGTTGTACTATTCCTATATTATGCTACACTTTTGATAATCTTATTCTAATTAGATATAATAAAAATTATAATAAAATATATCTAAATTTCTTTATCTTAATTTTAGCTATATTTTATCATTATTTAAGATATAATAATAAAATAATACTATCTTTTATTCTAATGAAAGGAGATAAATTACATATTTATGTTTAGAAATAATAATTTAATAAAAAATACTTCGAAAAAAAGTATTTCTAAAAATAAAAATACTCTAATTCTTTTTATTATCATCCCAGTTTTCATATTAGGCACATACCTAATATATAATAATACTTTCTTTAAAAAAACTATAATAGATAATTCTAATTCTGTAGATCCTACTGAATCTACAAATGATTTTGAAACAGAAGAATATTATACAGCTAAAGATCAAAATATTCGAGCTTTTGATGAAGGCAGCTTAGTTAATGATAATAGAGGTGTACCTGTATTATATTATCATTCTGTTAAAGAATCTGCTGATAATGAAGTAACAATAACTTCTGAAATGCTAAAGATGCAACTTAAGTACATAAAAGATCAAGGTTATGTTACATTAACTTTACGTGAACTTAAAGAATATTTATTAGACAATACCCCTATTCCCCAAAAAAGCATAGTTATTACTTTCGATGATGGATATATGGATAATTATTATAATGCTTTTCCAATATTAAAGGATCTTAATATTAGAGCAACTATATTTTGTATAACTTCCAATTTGGACGGAAGTTATTATCTGTCAAATGATGCTATAAATGAGATGTCTACTTATGGAATAGATATTCAAAGTCATACCGTTAACCATCCTAATCTTGATAAAATGACTTATGATGAACAATTTTATGAATTAAAAGAATCTAAAAAAACCTTAGAATCAATAACTGGTAAAGAAGTTGATTCAATTGCTTATCCCTTTGGAGACCTTAATGATGATAGCATAAAGGCCGCAAAAGATGCTGGATATACTTTAGGCTTTACTACTAGAAGAGGTCTCTCAGATAGAGATGATAATCCTCTTAAACTTGATAGAATCTATATTAGTTCTAAATATGATATGAATACATTTAAAGAAATTTTAGCTAAAACAAAAAAGTAACTCTAGATAGTTACTTTTCTGTTTTGTTTTCCTCATCTTGTGTTAAATATTGTGGCAATTTCTGCTGATTACCTGCATTATTTATAACTATGGGTATATTATTTTCAGATATGAATTTATTAGTTTTACTAAGTAAACCATACTTAATTGCGTGTCCATTTATTGTCACTAAAGTTGTTTTACTTAAATCTAGCATTTGATTATTTAGTGCATATTCAAATATTTCAGCAATAGCTTCATCTATATCCTTGTCTAAAATATTAATATTACCAACAAGTTCTTTCCCTTTATCTGTCGGTGAATATGCATATATAACTCTATTAAATTTATTAATATCAATTTTTATATTTGAAGTAGATTGTATCACAACTATACTTTGGGTCGTTCTATATTGAATAACTATACCACAGCCGATTAATGTAATTATGAATAAAAAAATGGAAATATGTATTCTATAATTTATTGGAGTTTTCTTTTCTTTACCTTCACATATTTCTCCAACACTTGCTTTACTATCAGTCTTTATTTTTAAAAATTCACCCTTAGATGTAATTATATAAGCAGATTTTTTTACTGATTTTATTACTACACCTTTATATAACTTTTGCTTTTTATCTAACATGCCCCTAACATTATTATCTTCTCTTAGTTTTATCCTAAAATAATCTTGTATAGATTTATAGTTAGGATTACTTAAAATTATATAATATGCTATAATATATTCTCTACATTTTTGTAAATGTTGTGGTTTAATTTTAATTAATTTACTTAGTTTTGGTATAGGTAAATCTCTTTTTTTAATTATTATTTCAAGTATCTCATCATTATTAATTATATAGTAAGCTATATTTAGTGCTATATTTTTATCACTTTCTTTAAGCGGAAAATTCACTAAATCTTTAAGTAAAACATTATAAATATTTAATTCATTCAAAAATAAGGCTATCTTTTTATTTCTATTATTTTCTGCGGAATCACCTATTAATAGCATTGATGGGAGTGAAGCAAATATATATTTATATTTATTAAAACTCAAATCTTCCATATAATTAACACCTCTCTAAAAGATTAACCCTTTATATAACTTCTTCATACTATGTTATTATAGCATAAAAATATTCTTATTTATAAAATTTTATTGCATCTAACTTTAATTTTAAATCAATATTGGGGGAGCTTACTTTATGAAAGGGAAAATTATATATGTAGACTTTATAAAAAAACGTAGAATGACATTTACACATTTTATTATAAATAAATTTATATCTTTATTGCTTGTTAAATTGAACTTTAAGACTACATCTTCCCTTAATTCAGACAGCAGTAAAGATAGGCATATATCTAATTAATATTTATGTTAATCTCGTCTTGTATTTTTTTATATTCCTACCACTAATAATATGTTAAAATGTATGTACCATTAAAAGATTTAAATGAGGTGATAATATGAGAGTTGGATTAGGATATGATGTTCATAGGTTAGTTGAAAATAGGAAGTTGGTTTTGGGAGGAGTTGAGATTCCCTTTGACAAAGGGCTACTAGGACATTCTGATGCCGATGTACTTATTCATGCCATAATAGATTCTTTACTAGGAGCATGCGGACTTGGTGACATTGGTAAACACTTCCCTGATACAGATAATGCTTTCAAGGGAATATCTAGTATTTCATTACTTAAAGAGACGGCTAATCTTATCTTCAACGCTGGATATATAATAAATAATATAGATGCTACAATAATAGCTCAGAAGCCTAAAATGTTACCTTATATTGCGCATATGAAGGAAAATATATCAAAAGCTCTCTCCATAGATATTAATAAAATAAATATTAAGGCAACCACAGAAGAAGGTCTTGGATTCACTGGTGAAATGCTTGGTATTTCTTCTCAAAGTATAACTTCTGTCGAAAATATTAATTTCAGTCATCTATAAAAAATAATAGTCAATATTAAATGTATCCTTTTGCTTAGATGAGTATATAAAACTTATACTCAAATCATTACTGAAAAGAAACATTTATATTGACTATTTATTCTTAAACATACTTAATCACTATAAAAGAAAATGTTTTAAAATACTTCATTTAATTTCTTTAATAAAGTATTTTTAAATATTTCACCTTTACCTGGATTCTTTACTGTACTACCACAAACATTTTTCCATTCATCTATTGTCATGCCTATTGTACTTTCTAGTTCTTTTTCCGTACTTGTTATTAAAGTAGATGAAATTAAAAATTCTCCTAATTCTTCTGGTGTTTTGAAAATTTTTATATATAAAAATTCTTTATTATCACCCTTCCATCTTATATTAAAATCTATAGCAAACTTTCTTAATTGTATTTCAATTTTATCAGCTGGCATTTCCCATAATCTGTTTAAAAATTCATAGTCCTTTTTCATATTAAAGGCAATTTCTTTATTTATTCTATTAAATTTTTCTCCTTCAGCTATAATCTTGTTGACTGTTAAATGTGGAATTCTAGTTACTAGCTTTTCTTGTCCATATATCCATTTATAGAATGCTTCTTGTAAAAATGAGTACTGAATATATCCAAGTAGACTTCTGATGTTAGGCACGTATCCCCATATATTATTTATTCCATTTTTATTTCCAAATATAAGGGTGTGAAAATAGATACTCTTTTCAGTGGGTGGTCTTTGCATAAACATATGCCCTCTTATTGTTTTATTTTGGCTGATAACGTTTTCCCAATAATTAAACGAATTATATTTTTCATTCACTTTAATCACCTTCCCAGTTAATATTTTATAAAATATAATATATTATTAGCATTTTCATTTCTTATTTCATTATACAGTATATTACACTACATTTACAAGTTTAATATACTTGTTGTTTGAAATTATTACTCCTAATACTATTTTATCCTTTATATCTATTTAATTACTAATTTTTTTAAATTTTTATATATATATTAAAATTGATATATTTTATTGATTACCTTATAATAAAATATATCAAGTAATTTAATATATAATATTATATAAATTTAAATTCTAAGGAGGATTGAAACATTGTCGTTATGTGAAATATGTACTGCTGAAGCTGATATACATCATATTGTTCACAGAAGTGAAGGTGGATTTGATATAGAATTAAATTATAAATATTTATGTCCATTCCATCATCGGGGGAAATACGGACCCCATCACACCAAAGAAATCGATCTTAGATATAAATTGGATCTTCAGAATAAGTTATTTGATATTTTAAGAAAAAATTATTATCCATTTAAAGAATTAGCATTAAAGTTAAATATCCCTAGAAATACACTTAAAAGAATAACTAAGAATTTAAAACTCTATAAAGAAGGATATAAAAATTCAGATGTGATTTTTAAAATAATGGGTGAAAAATTCTATGCAGAAGAGATGATTGTTGATTTTACTTTAGATAAACTAATTAAGAATATTTAGAAATATCTATTATTTACTTCACCATATAAAGAAATAATTCTATTCAATTAATAAGAGCTCAATTGTTAAATTAAGCTCTTATTAATTGAATATTTTATGGAGCGGAAGACGGGATTTGAACCCGCAACATCCACCTTGGGAAGGTGGCACTCTACCGTTGAGTCACTTCCGCATATTATTTTGGTGCAGATGAAGGGACTTGAACCCTTACACCGAAAGGCGCTAGATCCTAAGTCTAGTGCGTCTGCCAATTCCGCCACATCTGCATGTTAATATTATATATCATTTCAGTGACTTAAATCAAGAGGATATTCTATAAAATAAAAATCATTTTGATGAAGTCTATACTTTACCCTTATTTAGAAAAATAACAGATGAGTATACTTATCATGCTGCATCGGCAAATATAAATCATAGCTGAGCTATCAGCAATACTTTTCTCCTGCCTAACACGAGATATATGGTACATGTTTGATTTGTTATATTTTCTTTAATTCACTTTATTGATATCTTTATATACTATAATATATATTATAATTTCTTAATTCCTCATATTCCTCTTCATACTCTTTAATTTCTTTTTGCCTAATATGATCTTTTAACTCTGTTACTTTACAACATCCTAATCCAAAATCCTTTGTTGGTAGCTCTGATTCTAGTTCTTCTTCTGATGGCATAGCTAAATATTTCAATTCTTCCTCTAATGTCAAGTCTAAAGCCCTTACATAATCAAATTCTTTTGATATTTCCTTCGAACTTTCTTCTATTGAATTTAATTCTTCTAGATTAAGTTCTTTCAAATCAATTTCTTTTTCTTCTTCTTTTAAATTTTGTGAGTTCAATCCTTCAACATCTGATATTACTTCATTATTCAAGTCTTCTTTTTCAATTCTAAATTGCTTTACTTGTTCTATTAAATCATTGGCTTTGTATAATAAAATGTCAGAACTATTTCTCACCTTTCCTGACAGATTTGCAAGTTCTACTGATGAATCTGTTACTTGCCCTAAAGAATCTGATGTATTCTTTACTTCTAGTGATAATTCATAGATAGTTCGAAAAATCAAATCTTTATTGTAAATAATATTTTCAAATGCACTATCTATATTCGAAACCTTGGGTGCTATTTCTTTAACCAATATTGCTATTTCTGAAAATGATGTCGATGCTTTATAAACTATATCTTTTTGTTTACCTATCTCAGAATTCATATGCTTAGACTCATCCACAAGCTTATTTATTATTTTCATAAGTCTATTTATTATTCTATAAATATTTTGTGCAGATTCTTTACTTTTATCTGAAAGCTTTCTAATTTCCAACGCTATGACATTAAATCCTCTTCCAGCTTCCCCTGCACTAGCAGCTTCAATTTCTGCATTAAATGCCAAGAGATTTATTTGTTCTGAAATTCCATTCATAATACGAGTAATATCATCTACATTTTTCATATCTCCATGTATATATTCTATACTAATTGCAAATTTTTCAAAGCTACTATTAACATTTGCAATTCCATAATTTAATTCTTCTATATCCTTATTTCCTTTTAACGATTTATCATTTATCACCAAAACATCTCTGCTAATTGAATGAGCATTATCTTTAGCTACATTGACTTCATCACTAAAACTATTAAGCTCCTTATTTATTTCTTTGAAATCTGAGCTTTGTCTATTAGTTTTAGTTGAAACTTCTTCTATAGATACGGATATTTCTTCTGTAAGAACTGATAATTGTTCTGCGATTTCAGTTAGTGATAGTGAACCATTTCTAACTACATCAGCATTATTTCTTACTGCTTTTATCATCTCTCTAACAGATATCTTAGCTTTACCTACACTTTCACAAATTTCACTTATCTCATCATTTCTTTTAATATATTTACCATCAATCTGAGTATAGAAATCTCCTTTCGCAATACTATCTACATAAGCTCTAGCTACTATTAATCTATTTATCATCTTAATAGTAAATCCGACTATTACAACAGATATTAATAATATCATAATAATTGTCACTAAAGTGTCTACAATTCCTAAACTGCTTAGAGCACTTAATAAATCTTTTTCTTCAACTGTAATTCCAATAGAAAGCCCTGTCTTTCCTATTGGACTATATGTTATATATCTTATTTTCCCATTATAAGTATATTTTCCAATTCCGGCTTGAGCTCCTATAATCATACTTTTCCCGATATTATTTAATTCATCTAATGCACCTTTATCGGATGTCATGTTAGTGATATTTTTATTTTCACTTACAAGATTCTCATCATCTGCTACTATAAAATTTCCGTTACTATCTACAATTAAAGAATTACCTGTTTTTAAGAAGCTTGTCTCTTTATTTAATATCGAAAAATCTTTACAGTCTTTTACAGATATAATAATTCCGATTATATTATCTGAAGAATCCTTAATTGGAACTGAATATGATATGACCTTTTTATTTGTAATTGGATCTATATATGGATTTGTTATAGCATTTTCACCCTTTATTGATTTCATAAAACTTTGAGTCGTCTTTACTCCCTTCTTATTTCCTAATGCATCTATTGAATTTCCATCTTTATCACTTATACTTATATTTAATTGCTCAATTGTCTTTAATGCAGGTTTTAATATTTCTATTTTTTCGTCTAGCGGTATATTTTTATTAATAATTGTAGGATTACTTGCAATTATCTCAAGATTCTTGATTTCGCTTTTAACTTGATCATCTGCTCTTGCAGCTGCAGTTCTGGTCATTTCTGACATTATTCCCAAATTACTTTGTTTTAAAGAATCACTTGCGAATTTATATCCTAATCCAGATAATACTATAAATGCAATTAATAACATTGGTATTAAAAACATGATAATTTTAACTTTAATACTCTTTACTTTTTTACTCATTTCTACCTCCTAAAATAAATAACCTATGTATAGCTTAATTGTAGTATATTTCCATAAATTCCTTGTTAAAACGTCATTAAAGTAATGTTAAAATTATCAAGGTACTTTTTAAAAAAATTATTCACTTACATTTTCTAACTAATTTGTTGACATTAAAAAATTCAATGACTATAATAGAAAATATTAATATAATTATAATAATACGTTGATGAGGACAGTAAGCTAAAATCTTATTTTCAGAGAGAGAGTATCTTAGTGTGATTATTCTTAAATAAATTTAGACTGAAAACCACCTCTGAGTGACTTTAATAAAGTCCGTCATTATCACGTTACGATAAATTTAAGTGACCTATTTTATTAGGTTATTTAGAATAGTCATGTATATTGGCTATTTTAATTAATCTACTTTTAGGTAATTAGAGTGGAACCACGGATATTACTTCGTCTCTATATTTTTAGAGACGGGGTTTTTTATTTTCAAAATTATATATTCTTGATAAGAATATTTTTATCTACAGCTATTATCAAGCTTATATAAATAATGCAAAAAAATAATTATATTCTATATTAATGAGAGGAGTTTTTAAAAATGATAAAAATAACTTTAAAAGATGGCTCAATTAAAGAATTTGAAGCGGGGTTATCCGTTTATGAAATTGCCAAGTCAATTAGTGAGGGTTTAGCTAGAAATGCTTGTTGTGGTATTGTTAATGGCAAAGTTGTTGACCTTAGAAAAGAAATTAATAAAGATATATCTTTAAGTATCTGCACATTTGATTCTCAAGAGGGTAAAGATGCAGTAAGACATAGTATATCCCATGTTTTAGCTTATGCTGTAAAAAGGTTATTCCCTGAAACAAAATTAGCTATAGGACCTTCTATTACTACTGGTTTCTATTACGATTTTGATAAAGAGGTTGCATTCACTGCTGCAAATTTAGAAAAACTCGAGGCAGAGATGCAGACAATAATAAAAGAAAATCCTGAAATTAAGAGATTTGAGCTTCCAAAAGATAAAGCTTTAGACCTAATGAAAGATGAACCTTATAAAGTTGAATTAATTAATGATCTACCTGAAGGTGAAATAATTTCATTTTATGAATTAGGTGATTTCACTGATTTATGTGCTGGTCCTCACCTTATGTCATTAAAACCAGTTAAAGCAGTAAAACTTATTAGAAGTGCTGGTGCTTATTGGAAAGGCGACGAAAAAAATAAAATGCTTACTAGAATATACGGTACTGCTTTCTTAAAGAAATCAGAACTCGATGTTTTTTTAGATGCTTTAGAAGAAGCTAAGAAGAGAGATCACAATAAATTAGGCAGAGAATTAAAATTATTTACAACTGACGAAAATGTAGGTCAAGGTCTTCCTCTCTTTATGCCAAAAGGAGCTAAAATAATTCAAGTCCTTCAAAGATGGGTTGAAGATGAAGAAGAAAAAAGAGGATATCTTTTAACTAAAACTCCATTAATGGCTAAAAGTGATCTATATAAAGTTTCTGGTCATTGGGATCACTATAAAGATGGAATGTTCGTGCTTGGCGATGAAGCGAAAGATGATGAAGTATTAGCTTTAAGACCAATGACTTGTCCATTCCAATATACTATCTATAACGCTGAACAACATAGTTATAGAGACCTCCCACTAAGATATGGTGAGACTTCTACTCTCTTTAGAAATGAAGCATCAGGAGAAATGCATGGTCTTATAAGAGTTAGACAATTCACTTTAGCTGATGGTCATCTTATCTGTACACCAGAACAGTTAGAAGATGAATTTAAAGGAGTTCTTGAATTAATACAATATATTATGACTACTTTAGGTATTTCTGATGATATTACTTATCGATTCTCGAAATGGGATCCTAAAAATACTGAGAAATATATCAATGACCCTGACGCATGGAATCACACTCAAAATATAATGAGACAAATTCTAGATCACTTGAAAATTGATTATGTTGAAGCTGATGATGAAGCTGCATTCTATGGTCCAAAACTTGATTTACAGTGTAGAAATGTTCATGGTAAAGAAGATACATTATTTACAGTTCAAATTGATTTTGCTTTAGCCGAAAGATTCGATATGAGTTATGTAGATAAGAATGGAGAAAAGAAACGTCCATATATAATTCATAGATCATCAATTGGTTGCTATGAAAGAACTCTAGCAATGCTTATAGAAAAGTATGCAGGAGCATTCCCTACTTGGCTTGCTCCAGTTCAAGCAAAAGTACTACCAATCTCTGATAAATACAATGATTATGCGAATTCAGTTGTAAAAGCTCTAAAAAATAGAGGTATTAGAATTGAAGGAGACTATAGAGCTGAAAAGATTGGTTATAAAATTAGGGAAGCTAGACTTGAAAGAACTCCTTATATTTTAGTCGTGGGAGAAAAAGAAGCCGCAAATAATGAAATTTCTGTAAGAAGTAGAAAGAATGATGATGAAGGTGCTATTAATTTAGATGTATTCATTGAGAGAATTATATCAGAAATAGCTAATAAAGAAAGATAAAATTCGAATAATATATACGAAATAACGGTTATGCATTTGTTTAGATTACTGAAGATCTCGATGCACGATTCTAATGTAGCATTCCACAAAAAGCATAACCGTTATTTCTTTAAATATATAATCAACATTATATTTAATATACTGAGTTGCATCTCTAATAGTATCCTTCTTCTATATCAAGATATACATCTTTTATATTATTAAGTTGTCTTTGTAATTCATTAATCTTAATTTTGATGTTATCAATTAATAAGTTTTTATTTTTCAGATTTTCTTCACATTTAATTATTAATTCATTTACGGCTTGAATTTTTTCTTCTAATTCTAAAAGTATCATATACTCTTTCTTGAAGTATGGTTTTTGTTTTGCTTCCTCAATCATTAATTTTTCTGTTTCTATCATATTAGATTCATTAATAATCTTACTTGCCTGTTCTTTCCATATTTCCGGAGAAAATATATTTTTTAATGTTCCAAATTTATTTTTAGATTCATTAATATGATTTTCAGCCTGTTCCTTTTTGTTGCGCAATTTATCATAATTCATAAATGATGGTAAAAGGATTCTTTTTTCTGAATTCATTATAATATTATTAAATTCTTCTTTGTAATTATTATACTTTTCAGATATTATACCATTAGCCTTTAATAATTCTTCCCTTCTGTCTTCTAACTTTTGTTTTTCTTTTATTAATACTTTTAGTTCACTTTCCTTATCCTCTTTTTCTATAAAAATATCATTATAGTTTTGTTGCTTATGATTCCATAAATTAATAATTTTATTATAATTTTCTAAATTAACAATATCATTATCTGACATTAAATCTATACTCATTATTGCCATTATTATTAAGGGAAATAGTTCTTCTTCCTGCCTCTGATAAGAAAAAGTAGCTCTACTAGGCAAGAATAAAAGAATCATGAAGTATTCATTCGAAAAGCTTGGTGCTAAAATCTCTTTTTCATATTCTTTAACTGAAGATTTCTGGTTTATCAATTTCGCAACTTCAAATATAATATTATAAGTCTCTTTATACGAATCAAGAGCTTCAAACTCTAACATGATTGATAAAAAAACAAAAGGCTGCAATCTTATACTCTTTACACAGGACTCCTCGGACATACTATCTAAATCAAATTTATCATGATATATATACTCTTCTTTTACATTTTTCTCAGATTGCCTTAATATTATGATATTTTTATAAATCTTATCTGCTAATTCTTCATTTATTTGTATATTATTATTGATATTCTTAAAATGATCTATTATTTTTTTCAAATAATATGCATTTATTGCATCTATTCTTTTTATTCTGCCTTTAAAATCTTTTTTAATCATTAAAATTTCATATGCCCTATCTATCATACTATCTAATGATTGTACAAATTGTTTTCTATTATATATATGTCCAAAAGAATTCTGGGACAATTTTATTAGCTTATAATATACGATTAATTTGATTTCATCATCACTTATATTTTTTAGTTGTTCTATATTTTTATTTATTGATTGTAAAAATTTATCCTCACTAGATTTTGATAATAATTCTTTAGATCTATTTATTAGATTAGATGAAATATTAACATTACTAATCATAGTATAAATAATTCTAAGAGCTTTCTCATCTAATCTTAAAAATCCTCTATAAAATGCCTTATATTTAATTTCTTTCTTAATATTTTCATTCAATATTTCTCTAAATATTATTATTTTTCTTTTAGCCTCAATTATATTCTTAGTATAAATATTTATATTTTTATTAAATATCGCATCTTGAAAATTCATTTCCATTGTAATATTGTTCTTTTGAACATCTAATACTTTTTGTAATTCCATATCATATGAAAATTCTATAGTTTCTAGAATATCTTCCTCTTCAATAGCTAGGTTAACTAAATATTCATATGCATTTCTCACTATTCTCAATTCTTCTTGAAGCGATTGTTCCATTTTTTCTATTGATTTATCCTGCTCATCTAATTCTTTAACTAAATTTTTTAATTCTCGCATTTGTATTTCAGCTTTAACAAGTTGACTTTCTTTATTTAAAACTAATTTTTGACTTTCTTTACATTTTTCTTCTAGTTGTTCAAATTTTTTTATATATGTTTTATATTTTTTTTCTATATCTGCTACTTGATTTTTTTGTACTTCGATTTTTTTAATTAGCAATACTTTTATATTTTCCGAATAAGATTTTTCTTCCTTTATTGCTATTATAATTTTGTTCAGCTCACTTATACTTTTTGATTGACTACTCAATTCAATAATCTTTTCTCTTAAGTTATTAATTTGGTTATCTTTTAATGAAATATCTTCTTTAATTTTATCAAGTTCTTTTTGATGATATTCAATAGTCTTTGGAGCTTTAAACTTCTGTTCATTAACTGATATCATTTTCTGTGGTTCATTCTTTTTAAGATACCAGCACAATATATTATGTATAATTTCTAATATTTCTATAGGATGCTTAGAATTTTTTTTATTCTGTGAAGCATATTCATATCCATTAACTAATATAATTTCAATAGAATTACGAATTTCATCTGAAAGATAAAGATCAGACTTCAATTTAATATCATTAAGTAAATTCCACACAGCCACATTGCTCTCTATTTTAAGTTTTTCTGCAATATTTTTCAAAAAACCTTCTGTCACTTTTCTAATAATTATTTTTGTAATCTTAGGAAAATATTCATACACATGTTCGGCTTTTACTAATTCCTCATAGTATTTTTCCATACTGGTCTTTTTAAGATAAATAAAATTACTCTCATTATATTTCATTACACCCCTCCTCATATAAATGCCTCATTTTACATCTTTTTATAAAAATTTTTTTCAGTTATGATATGGCTTACTGGTACATCTTGTTCACTCGTTGGTACTTTCTCTAATATTTGTAACTCATATGCTAATACGAGTTTAAAAATTTTCCTTATATTCTCTTTACTGATTTTCTTGAAATATCTATCATAGAAGCCTGCACCGTAACCTATCCTGCCGCCATATATATCAAATGCTACTCCAGGCACTACAATTAAATCAAGTTCATTAGGATCAATGTGTGGCTCTGTAATACATGGTTCTAGAATACCATACTTACTTTCTGTTAGATTATCTAACGATGTAATTTCTACAGCATCCATCAATCTATTTTTGAATTCTGTCCTTGGAACATAAACTTTTTTATTATCTTTTAAAGACTGCTTTATTATTTCTTTAGTATTTATTTCTGAAGCATATGATATATAAATGAAAATATTTTTTGATTTCCTATAATATTCACTTCTATAAAATTTATCTATTATCTTTCTATCCATTTCTTCTTTTTTTACTATATCTATGCTATTTCGCTTAATTAGTACTTGTTCCCTTATTATTTTTTTATCATCGAATATTCCCATAATGTTAACTCCTGTAATTTTATTTTATATATAATACTAAAATATATTTGTTTTATGCCCCGCTCCTCTGATAGAGCATCTGTTTCTCTCTAATTTTCTTGCAATCCTATATGCTGTAACCTCTGAGTGTAAAAATTCTATTCACATTCATATGATAACTTACCATACTAATTATAATTTTGCTTTATTCCATATTATTATATCTAATAACAGATGTTACTGGTAGTATTAATATTATAGATATATATTTTAATATAATAAACATGGATGTATAAAAATCGGAGATGAATTTATGAATTATAATGTTAAATTAATAAAACAAGAAAATTATAAGCCAACATTTTGGTCTGGTGGTATGGCAACAGAATTAATAACATACCCTTTAAGTTCTGATTATGCAAGTAGAAATTTTTTATGGAGGCTTGGAATTGCTAAAATAGATGTGTTGGAATCCACTTTTAGTAACCTACCAAATATATCACGAAAGTTTATGGTTATTGGAGGTAAAATTACTCTTGACCATGAAAACATATATAAGAAATCACTTAATTCTTTTGATCAAGATACTTTTATGGGTGATTGGAAAACTAAAACCTATGGTAAAGCCTCCGTATTTAACTTAATGACAAAAGAGAATTATAATGGAGAATTAATTCATTTAGATATTATGCCTAAAAAGCAGATTAAATTTAAATATGAGACTTCATTAATTAAAAACATAAGCGCAATTTGTTTTTATGTTGTAGATGGACGCTTAAAATCTAATATAAATAATAAACTCTTTAAAGTTAATTGTAATGATTTGTTGTTAATAGATTGTATCGATTTACGTTTTGTACATGAATTTATATTTTCTAGTAATTCATTAGAAATCACTCATATAATAGCAAGTATAATTTATAACCTATAAACTGTATTATAAATCAAAGCATTTAATTTGTATTTTATTTTTCTTGAAAGCTACTTCTCTTCTTATATCATAGTTAAATTCATTTATAGTAATTCTATAAATATCAGGGCACTCCTCTTCTATCCATTTTTTCATATATTTCGCTGTAGCATATATTTCCGTATAGTAATTTTGATCATAATAATCTGAGAATTCCAAATAAGATACTATGCTCTTTTTATCTAATATGAGATCTTCTTTATCTATATTATTACATATTGGAATAAAAAATCTTAACGGTACTTCATAAGTATACTTTGATTTTCCTTTAATTATTTTTGATTCCATAATCACTCTTCTAAATAAAATATCCCTTTTCTCTTTATCATCTATTTTTAGTTTAAATATTATTTTTCCGATTTTACTTTTTTCTAATTTTACTTTAATCATTTGCTCTCCATCTGTTTGAATTTTTATCTATCTTCTCTCATTTTATCATGCTAAGCAATCGTTGTCTAAAATTAATATTTATTATTAATTTGATTACATCATATTAAATATCTTCTTTATCATAAATAATTTAATATAAAAAGAAACACTTACTTTAATACTTTAAAGCGTAAGTGTTTCCTTTTTTATTAAGCAAATTCAAAAAGTAACAGGCAATATTCTCGTCTGTTATTTTTTTCATCTAACCTAGTTATTAAATTATCATATATTTAAACTAATAATTCTCTGTAAATACTTCAAAATATGCTTGTGGATGCGCGCAAGCTGGACAAGCAATTGGTGCTTCTTGTCCTTCAAATATATATCCACAATTAATACATTTCCAAAGAGTTACATCATCTTTCTTAAATACTTTTCCATCTTCGATATTTTTAGCAAGCTTATTATATCTTATCTCATGACGTTCCTCTACTTCTGTTATTTTTCTATAAATAAATGCAACTTCTGGATATCCTTCTTTCTCTGCTGTTTTCGCAAAAGATGGATAAAGATCTGTCCATTCTTCATTTTCACCAGCTGCAGCGGCCTTTAAATTTTTCAAAGTCTCCGCATGGAATGAAACAGGAAAACTTGCTTGTATTTCTATTGCTTCATCAATATAATCTTCTTTAAGAAACTTGTAAAATCTTTTTGCATGTTCCTTTTCTTGTTCTGCTGTTTCTAGGAATATATTGGCTATTTGGACGAATCCTTCTTTTTTAGCAATACTTGAATAATAAGTATACCTCATTCTCGCTTGAGATTCACCTGCGAATGATTTCATTAAATTTTCAGCTGTTTGACTACCTTTTAAACTTTTCATAACTTTACCTCCCATACATATTTTCTTATTTATATACACTTCTACTCTTAGATTATACTATTATCCCTAATACTTATCTACATAGCTTTACAACTTAATTTATTTTAAATCTATCTATTTCTGATCCTAATTTTTCTGCTAATAATTGAAGATCATCTGCATGATTTGTGAATTTTTCCATAGCGGAAGCTATTTCCTCTGTTGAAGCAGTAACTTCTTCTGATGCAGATGCAGTTTCTTGTGATATAGCTGAAATATTTTCAATTTCTGCTACTGCACTTTGCTTTTTTGTGTTTATATCAACAATAGATAATTTTACTTCTTCAACCTTATCAATCATTATTCCGATTGATTTAAGAATCTCACTAAATATCTTCTGAGTCTGAACTACTGCTAAATCTTGTTCATTTACTATATCTTCAGTGGATCTAATTGCATTCGCTGCTATATAAGACTTTTCTTGTATATTTGCTATAATTATTTTTATTTCCTCTGTGGAATTTTTAGACTGTTCTGCAAGTTTTCTTATTTCTTCTGCCACTACAGCAAACCCTTTGCCTGCTTCGCCTGCTCGTGCAGACTCTATACTTGCATTTAATGATAAAAGATTAGTTTGTTCTGTTATTTGAGATATTTTTTCTGATATATTATTTATTTTTTTAGTACTTTCATTCATATCCTGAATTATATTGTTAACCTCTGTCGTAGCTATTTTAGTTTTATTTGATTTTTCTATTAATGTATCTATCATAGATAATCCCTTAGAACCTAACTCTTTAGTATTTGTTGAAAGTTTATCTATTTCATTAGAACTTGTACTTATTATTTCTAATTTATCTGATAAATCATTCATTTCCGAAGCACCCCTTTGGGCATTTTGTGACTGATTTTCTGCGCCTTCAGAAACTTCTTCTATTGCTTTTGCCACTTCTCCAATAGATGCGGTTACTTCTTCAGACATACTTGCGAGATTTGATGAAGTTTCTAGTACTTCTTTTGATGACACTGTAACAGTATTCATGAGATTTGATATCTTCTCTATCATATAGTTAAAGGAATTAGCTAAATCTCTAAATTCATCTTTTGTTGATGGAATTATAGATACAGTTAAATCTCCATCTGAAACCTTCTCAAAAACTTTTTTTAAATTTTTAATATTTTGAGATATACCTTTACTCAATATCAAAGATAAAATTATTGAAATTAAAATCATGATCAGTATTATAGATAATGTTGTAAATAATATTGAATCTGTATCATTAGATAATTCTTTTTCATTTAATGATGCTACTAATTTCCAGCCAGTAGCTTTATTCGTATCATATACACCAAATTTTTTCACATCATTAAATGTATATGTTATAAATCCATTATTCGATATTTTTACATCATTCCAAAAAGATTGTTTGGATGCTGAATCTGTTCCAAGTAAATCTTTTTGTGGATGTGCTATCATACTTTTACCTTCTACATCAGCCATAAATACATATCCTGTACTTCCTATTTTCTTTGTTCCAATCTTCTCTGTAAGTGTTGCTAAAGAAATATTCATTGCAGATACACCAATTAACTTACCATTTTTTTCTACTGTTCTTGCTACAGACACAGTGTTTTCACCAGTCTGAATATCTTTAAATGGAAGAGTCACTATCACTTCTCCCTTATGTTCTAATGCTTGTTTATACCAAGGTCTCTCTGTAGGATTATATCCATCTGGCATTTTATCATTAGGATATATTTGAAATTTACCATCAGTAGTTCCAAAGTATACACTAAATATATTAGCATTACTTTCTTTTAAGTTCTGTAACAATCCTGGTATATATGAGGCAGATTCACTATTATCGCTATTAACAAAATTATAATTAGTTGATATCATAGTAATCATATTACCAAATCCATTAAAGTAGTCATCAATCCCACCACTTACTTCCGAAAGTGTTTGTTGGCTTGTTATCTTCAATTTATCATTAAGTATTGATTTAGATTGTGTATACGAACCATAACCCAATATAATTAATGGAATTATACAAATTCCCACTAAACTGATAATTAATTTACCCCGAATGCTGTTAAATTTAAACCTTCTTGATTTCATCCTAATATCCCCTTTGATAAAATATATTTAATATAATGAACAAAATTATATACTACTATTTATTTTATAGATATTTTGCTTGTTTTATGACACAATATGTATACTATCGAGCTTTAAGGAAATATCTTTATAACTAAAACTACAATTTTAATAATATAATTTAATTAAATATTCTATTTGGTGTGAAATTCATGTATAAATTAAATAGATTGGTAGATAATCTTATGCAAAATGAAAAAGATGACTCCTGCTACAATACAGAAATCATCTTCTAAATTTATTATATTCTCTTTTACGGCGAGTTTGTTTTACTTACTTCTTACTTTCAATTTTCAAACTATATTCGAATATTTTTCTATTCTCAAAATTATGTCTTCTAAAATATTCTCTTAAATAAATTAGATTTTTCCTGCAATATCCTCTAGTTCTTTGGCTGTAGTGTTTAAAGTATTTAGCCCTGCACTAATCTCCTCTAAACTTGCCGCTTGGCTTTGGAATACTGAATTTATTTCTTCTACACTGCTAGTCACATTACCTACTGAATCTTTAATTTTTTTTAAAATATCATTAATTTGTTTTATTGCTTCACCACTAGATGTAGCAAGTTTTCTCATTTCTCCTGCAACTACGCTGAACCCCTTGCCTAATTCTCCTGCTCTAGCGGCCTCAATAGCAGCATTTAATCCAAGCAAATTAGTTTGTTTTGCTATGTTCTGTACAAATCCTAATATTTCATCAGTATTCTTCATCTCTTCATTTGTTTCTCTAATTTCCTTTAGGACTTGATTATTAGAGGAGGCTACTCCTTGTACACCAGAAGAGACTTCTTCTACTACGCTAGATATTTCCAACAAAGCAGACGCTAGATTTTTAGAGTTATCTAACACCTCAGTTCCCCAATGGTTTTTCCCCATAGCAATACTTCCTACTATATTTCCACTTTCATCTCTTAGCGGGACTGCAATAGCTTTCATCGCAGTTCCAAAGTATTCCTTAGAGACAACTTCTGTCACAACCTTTCCTTGTTTCATACATTTTGAAGCAGGAATATCATCCGGAATTCTTTCTCCTTCCTTTACATTTCCCTCCACAGTTCCACTATTCTTCGATTTTAATATTCTTAAAACCTTTTCTTTACTACATAAAATAAGTCCAGCCTCTCCTTCGAATAATTCACTAATATATGGCATTGCTTCCTCTATGCTTTTAAGTATAACTTGTTCTGATGAATCAATCATTTTATTCCCCTCTCTTTCTCTATTATATATATAATAACTTCAAAATAATAAAAACACTACTTTTTATTTCTAGTCTTATAGCTTTTCATTTTTGCTAGGTAATAAAGAGTTCTTACAGCTACTCCAGTACCACCCTTAGAAATATACTCGCTTTCACTTTCTGCCCAAGCTGTTCCCGCAATATCTAAATGCATCCATGGTACATTTCCAATAAATTCTCCTATGAAAAGACCTGCTGTAATAGTACCTGCATATTTTCCGCCTATATTTTTTAAATCTGCGATATCTGATACAATTAGTTTTTTATATTCTTCAAAGCTTGGAAGTTGCCATACCTGTTCTCCAGATACTCTAGATGCTTCTTCTAATTGTTTATAGAATCCTTGATTATTAGTTACCACCCCAGTTGTAGTAAGTCCTAGCGCACCAAGTACAGCACCTGTTAATGTCGCTAAATCAATAATTTCTGTTACTTTTTCTTTTGTTACTGTGTAATATACTGCATCTGCTAATGTAAGCCTACCTTCCGCATCTGTATTTAACACTTCTATAGTTTTTCCTGCCATAGATCCTATAATATCCCCTGGCTTATAAGCATCTCCAGAAATCATATTTTCACAAGATGCTATAACTGCCACAACATTTATATTTAGTTTGCTTTTCGCAATAGCAGACATAGCTCCAATTACAGAAGCTGCTCCCCCCATATCCGATTTCATAGTGACCATACCATCATTACTTTTAATAGAATATCCACCAGAATCATAAGTCAGTCCTTTTCCTACAAGTCCTAAAATTTCTTCCTTATTTTCTGATTCTCCAAAGTATCTCATAACAATAAGCTTAGGTGGATTACTCGATCCTCTAGCAACTTCTAAAAACGCTTTCATTCCAAGTGCCTCAATAGCATTTTTTTCTAATATCTCTACCTCAAAGCCACTCTCATTTCCTGCCTTTGTAGCTTCTTCTGCAAGTTCCATAGGACTTAAAACATTTGCCGGTTCATTCACTAGATTTCTTGCCAGAATAGTACTTTTTGCTAAAATTATCCCTTCCTCTAAAGCCTGTTTCGCATCATTTAGTCTATCTGTGCCATAATAAACTAAATTCACTTCTTCTAATACTTCTTTCTTTTTTTTACTTTTATATTTATTAAATTGATAATTAGAAAGGAGAATTCCTTCTGATATAGCTTTTATTATTCTTTTTAAACATACTTCGCTATTTTCAAAAATTAATAAATCTATAGAATCTGCCCTGTATTGTTTTAGTATTTTTATTCCTTTTCCAATTATTTTTCTAATTTTCTCGCTAGAGAGTTCTTTCCTTTTCCTAAACCTAGAAGAAATACTTCTCTAAATCCTATTTCTGCCTGAAGTGTAAAATAACTTGTCTCTTCACAAGTTCCTTTAAACTTCTCTTCCTTTTTGTAATAAGAAATTATTTTTTCTATATCCTCTGGCACTCCTTCTATTTTCTTATCTTCATAAACTCCAATTATCAAGAAATTCGATTTTTCTATGCTATAATCCTTGTCTCTAATATTTAATTTCATATCTAATACCTCACTTTTCTCAAAATATTTTATTGTGTCTTCATTAAACTTTGCAAATAAAAGCCTAACTTAGCTTATTACAAAATTTATTATATCTACTCATGTGAATAATATAGCACAATATAATAAAAATAAATATTATTTAACTTATAATACAAATAAGCTCAATAACAAAAGGTACTTTCCTATATGCTTCTTACTTGGACATATAATTTTTCTATTTTTTCATTCAAATTCTTTCTTTAAACTTTAAACTTATTTACTTCTTCTATCATTTGATTAGTCATGTTATTAAGTATTTGTGCTGCTGAAGCTATCTCTTCTGTTGATGCATTCATTTCTTCTGAGGATGCGGAAATTTCCTCTGCTGATGCGGAAACTTCAACTGAAATTGAGGATAACCCATCTATTCTAGTTAAAATAGAATTCTTATCACTTTCTATATTTTCTGCCGAATCTTTAACTGTTTTAATTTTAGGAATTACTTCATCTACCGCATCTATTATTCTCTTGAAAGATATCATTGAATTATCTATAATCTTAGCTTGATTCACCATTTCCTCATCCATTATAATCGCTTCTTGAACTATAACATCAGTATTCTTAGATATTATATTGATCAATTTGCTAATGCTTTCTGATGAATCTTTTGATTGTTCAGCAAGTTTTCTAATTTCTTCTGCAACTATTGAAAATCCCTTCCCTGATTCTCCTGCTCTAGCTGCTTCAATAGCTGCATTTAGTGCCAATAAGTTTGTTTGTTCTGCAACGCTATTTATTATACTTGTAATTTTATTTATTTCATTTATATCTTTTCCTAGAGCTAGAATTTTATCATAGAACTCTTTGAATGAATTGCTTATATTATCTACTGATTGATTTAATCCATTCATTTCACTACTACTATCATTTGCCATTAAACCTATTTCCCTAGAATTTTTATCTACAACTTGTATTTCCATAACCATTGCAGATAACTTATTACTAAATTTATTAAGAATCTCTGTTATGTGTATTAACTCCTCAGACTGGTTACTTGTTCCTTCCGCAACTTCAGATATTGCTTCTGTAACATTTTGTGATACGCTTGCTATTTCTTCAGAAATGGAGGATAAATTTTCTGATTGACCATTAATATTTGAAGAGTTCTCTTTTATTTTATTAATCATTCTTCTTAATGATTCCTGCATTACCTTCATTGAATTAGTCATGTCTCCAACTTCATCTTTTAATTTCAAATACTTAGGCGAAACTTCTTCACATAAGTTACCACTTGCTAATAATCCTAAGTGCTTCAATGTTGATTTGATTCCTTTTGATATACTATTAGCAATTATAAAAATTATACTAAATCCAATTAATATGAATACTATAGCTGATAATGCAACTGATATTTTCAAACTGCCTAATTCTGATAATATTTCTTTTTTTTCTACTCCTACTCCTACAGACCAGTCAGTTCCGATTACTGGAGCATAACCAACATATTTATCCTCTCCATTATATTTGTATTCACCTATCCCAGTTTCTCTAGTAATCATTTTACTTTCAATGTCAGCTAAAGATTGAAAATTCGAATCTTTTTTTGCCTCTTTAATCATATTTTTCATTTGTAAAACCAAATCTCTATTTTCATTTGCAATAGTTGTTCCATCTTCATTTATTATGAACCCAGTACCTGTTTGTCCAAATTTAACTTGATCAGTTAAGTCACTTAATTTATTACCGTCTCGTATTTCAAGTAATGCTCCTACGATTTCATTATTGTATTTAATAGGAACCGCATATATAACAACAACACTTCCATCAGTTTTACTTATTATTGGATCTGAGATGTTGCCTTTACCTAATATTGCTTTTTGAAAATATTCTTTTTCTGTACAACTACTACTTTGTCCATTTGTATTAATTGAATTTCCATCCTTATCTGTAATAGCTATTCTAATACTGCCAATTCGTTTAGACTCATTCAAAAGAATTGGTATTTTCTTTTCCCAAGAGATATTAGAATCTTTTATATCATCTCTTGCTGCAATTGACTCTAGGATACTTAATTCACCTTCAATCCGACCTTGAATATTACTTGCAGTTTGCTCTGCAAATTTAGGAAGTGTTTTTCCTACATTAGATGATAATGCATTTGATGACATAATAAATGAAACTAAACCCAATCCCATACACATAAGACTTATTAACACACCTATAAATAGCATCAATTTTGCTTTTATACTTTTCATAATTTACCCCTTTCTAAAAATTAGTGTGTGGATATGGTCAATCATCTTTAATTCGAATCCACAAAATTCATATTTAACATCAATTTTACAACCATTAATTTAACTTTTTTAGGACAAAATTATAGCTTTACCTTCATATAGCAAGGTAAAGCTTCAATAAAATCATCAATTATGCATTGACTTTCGTATAAAAATAATTAAAAAGTAGTTAAAAATAACCTTGAAATATAATTTTTAATTAGTTAACATATAATATTAGAGATAGAATATACTTAACTTAATTCTAGTTTTTGTTTTCAAGGAAAAATTTTTAACTACTTTAGAAATATTATTTAGTTCTTTATTTTGCTTCAACTGTCTCTTTAATCAAAACTAGAACATTATATCTAGTCGCTATTTTGACTTCCTACTTTATTGTGTGCTTAACAAACGGTACAAGTTTACTTAATTTTTCAAAAAAAGTATTATACATATTAACTTTTTTTATTAAGTTAAAGATACCTTTAACACAATCTTTTTTACCAAACACGGCTCATCAACAGTAATGCAAGCTTTGTGTCCATCTTCAGGATAAAAAATAGTAAATTGTCCTTCATGAACAATGAAATCATTTCCACTAGTGTTTTTATATAATGCTTTATCGTTCTTAGTCAAATCATCTTCCGTTAAAGTTAATTTATCTAATGTAAGCCAGCTCATTTTTTCAACCCCTGCTACAATAAATTGAATGTCAGTATAACGTTCATGTGATTCAAAACGTCCTAAAGAGTCATCTTTTGTAGTGTAAGATTGCACAAGAGCAAATACATCATCGCCATCGATTAAATATTTTCCTACCTCCAAGTCTTGTAAATTACTTTCTTTTATAAATTTGAAAGCTTTTTTCATTTTATCATTTTGATGGCAGTATCGCTGAGAATTTTCTAAATCTGCAATAATCATTTGATATCATCTCCTATTACTATCCGTGTGGTGTAGACTCCACGGATTGTATTTTCTGTTTTATCTCCCTAAACACACCCTATCTTAATTCATATAAGTACCACCATTGATATTTATAGATTCACCTGTTATAAAATCAGACATATTTGAAGCTAAAAACAAAACTGCATCTGCAACATCTTTAGATTCTCCTATTCTACCCAATGGTATTTTTGATAATACCTGTTTACGATATTCATCTGACCACTGCTTAGACATATCAGTTTCTATAGGACCAGGACAAACTGCATTAACACAAATATTATATTTGGCCATTTCCAAAGCCAAATGTTGCGTAAGATAATTTATCCCTGCCTTTGATGCACCATATGAAGGTGAAGCATTTCGGTGTGGAGTTTTAGCTGTGGTGGATGATACATTTATGATTTTACCAGACTGTTGTTTTATCATATATGGCAAAACAGCGCTGCAGCAATAAAAAGTACCATTCAAATTAGTATTAATTACTTTTTGCCATTCTTCGGGTTGAAGTTCTAGTGTTGGTATACGAGTATTAATTCCTGCATTATTTACGAGAATATCTATTTTACCAAAACTATCAATCGCATTTGAGACAAATTTCTTGGATGTACTCGGATCAGATATATCACCTGTCTGAACTAGACATTTCTGATTCAATTTTTCTATTTCCTGAGCAAGTTCTCTCAATAGCTTTTCTTGATTCCCAGTAATTATTAAAGATGCTCCATTTTTAGCTAAAGTTAAAGCTATTTCCCTTCCAATACCTCTAGTTGCCCCTGTAACTATTGCAATTTTACCTTGTAATAACATCCCAGTTCCTCCTTAAAACAATATATATTATTTAATTCTTCACCCATTCTTCAGAAACACAAACATATTTAATATATTGTCTAAAATAAGTAAATGTAACATGAATTTTTTCATCAGGAGTTTGTTTTATAGAAGGATATGAAAATTCACGATTTACTTTTTCTTTAGAATTGTTACTCATACAGTACCCATCACCAACTTCTATATTTCTCTTGTATGGCCAAGTCTTTCCTCCATCTTCAGATATAGCAAGTGTTAATGGTGCTCTTGGTGTCCCCCAGAATGCTGTTTTTCTTCCGACTTCATCTTCTTCCGGAACAAAACTGCTTTCTTCTTCACAAGATTCAGATTCTGTAGTATCTTCTTCATCCTCTATTTCATCATATAATGAAGCTCTACGTTCTGTAGCTTTTTCAGCATTAATATCATTAAACACTAATGCTAAATGACCATTATTAAGTACTGTAAATTGGATAGAAGAATTGTTATTAGGTAATTCTGTAGGAACTGGTTCTGTCCATGTCCTTCCATTATCCTTAGATTCACTCATATATATATTATCTGCCCAACGGCTTCTATATAAGGCCAGTAATGTACCATCATGTAATTTTTCTACATTCATATGAACACAGCCTAAGCTATTTGGAACTTCATACTCAGTCCATGTTTTACCATTATCATTAGAAATTTTAACAGCACTTACATCATAATCACCAGTCCACTTTTTCCCTTTAGGTGTATTACAATAGAAAATTGGAATAAGCCATTCTGAATTATCTAACACAACTATTGGTTGACGTACAAATGTACCAGGTTTATCAAACAAAGTCTCTATTGAACCCCATGTAATTCCATTATCTGAAGATACGCGGTATCTAACTATAGCAGTATCTTGATTTCCTGATTTTTGAGCTGTATATATTAACCATAAATCTCCATTTGGTGCTGGAAATAAAATAGGGTTTTGTTCCGATTTAGTAGAATCATCAGATAATTTTACTAAAGCTCCCCATTCAGATTCTCCCTTTTTAAGCCTTGACATGTAAATTGATATATCAGCTATACCTTCTTGTGTTCCTGAAAACCAAACACATAATAAATCTCCATTGGCTAAAGGCATTACATTAGATGCATGATTTTGAATACAGAAGGATGGTAAAGCTGCTTCTACTCTATCTAAATCATCTGGAACTTGATATAACTTTCCTTGAACTACATTAACATCTTCTTTTTGAATATTACTCAAAATAATCACTCCATTTTAATTTATTTTATTCAACTTTAATATTTAGGCTCAGTATATTAATTATTTTATGGTCATTTGCAATTAATGAAACAATATAAACTTATATTATTTCATTAGTTATTTATAAAATTCTAATTCTTAAGTAACTATTTGTTCCTCTGTTTTTTTATTAGATGGTTTATTTCCACCGAATAATTTTTCAATAATGATTACTACAACAGGAGTAACGATTGCAATATATATGTTGTCAATTCCATATGGGTTACCCATTGCATACCATACTGAAGTTGTAACAGCTGCACCTATAAGTCCTAAAGTTGCTCCGCGATTGCTGTTAAACATTGGAATATAGAATCCTATAACTGCAATAATTGCTATTGATAAGCGAAGTGCTTTAGTAAAGAATGATAATGAAATGATTGATGGGAAGAAGAATACAAATAGTAATGGTGCAAAACCAATGATTAATGAGAAAATACGAGTCATTTTAAATTCTCTCTCAGCAGTTGGCTTACAATAAGGCACATAGAAATCCTTTACAATCAGGGACGCTATAGCCAAAGCTACTGTACTAACACTCAAATATTGATGCAACAAGAGATGTAGTAACGAATCCAGCTAAAGCAGGATTCATGCTATTTATAAAAATAGGTAACGCATATATACTTTTCATATCTGGGTAAAGATATTTAGCAGCTACACCGATTATTCCTAGCATAATTGCAATAGGTAAGCATAATACGCCAGCATATATAGTTGATTTTTTAGCATCTTCAGCATTTTTAGTTGATGAAATCGCTTGAATAATGTATTGTGTTGAGAATATAGAACCTACTGTTGCAACAACCCAAGCAATTACAGTACTTGCACCTATTTTTCCATCCCAAGTGAAATAAAAATGTGGCATGTTTTGAACCATAGGAGCAATTCCACCTGTTTTAGATAATGCAAAAACCAGAATGGCTATAACACCGCAATATTTCATTGCTGTATGTAAAATCGTCACATAAGCAATACTCTTCATACCTCCAAATGCAAAATAGAATGTACTAACACTAGCTATTACTAAGTAAGCTATAGGTAAATTAAGTGAGAATACACTAGATAGGGCTGCTGCTCCACTAATATAATTTCCAACGTTTACAAGAAGCAGTGCATAAATCATAATAAGAGAAACAGCTATCTTTGTTGATTTTCCAAATTTTTGTTCAATAATTCCTGAAATTGTAAGTGAACCTGAATTATACATTTTCTTAACCATGAACAATGAAAAAAGTACAAATCCAATTGTAGCAGCTATAGTAGACCAGGATGCAGCTATACCAGCAGTAAATGCTTCCTGCGCTGTTCCTACTGTAGACTTAGCACCAATATATTCTGACATCATCAGGATTCCTACAACAAATGCAGGCATAGACTTAGCAGCTGTCATAAATTGTTCATTTGTTTTACTTCTTAATTTAACTGTTAGCCATGAAGTAAATATAATATAAACTATTATCATACCACCTATAAGCATAAGACTCGAACTTGAAAATTTACTCACAATAATTCATCTCCTTAAATTCTTATAATATTATATTTTTGGTGCTAACTCTGCACCTGATCGCAATGCTGCAAGCATACTTTTCTCATCCGCAATATTTTTACCTGCTATATCAAAAGCAGTCCCGTGATCGACAGATGTACGTATTATGCCACCCTTTAATCCAACAGTAATGTTAACACCATCATCGAAACCCAATACCTTAATTGGTACGTGACCCTGATCATGGTAACAAACTACAACTATATCAAACTCTCCACGAATAGCACGGAAGAAAATTGTATCTGCTGGATAAGGACCACTTACCTCAATTCCCTCTGATATTGCCTTTTTTATCCCAGGAATCAGTTTTTCTTCTTCCTCACCATTCCCAAACAATCCATTTTCTCCGCAATGAGGATTAATACCACATACAGCAATTTTAGGGTTCTTATAACCCGCACGAGTTAACGTTTCATGAGCAAGTTTAATAACCTTATACGTACGTTCTGGCGTTATTGAATTAATTGCATCTATTAATCCTTTGTGAGTTGTAAGGTGAATTACCTTCAATTTAGGTGTTGTGAGCATCATAGCGTAATCTTCTGTCTCTGTTAAACTAGCTAAAATTTCAGTATGTCCTGGATACATATGACCGCCTAAATGAAGTGCAGCTTTATTTAATGGTGCTGTGCAAATCACTTGAATTTCTCCATTTTTCGCTAAATCAATAGCCTTTTTTATGAATTGGAATGCAGCATCTCCAGCTAAAGGAGAAAGCTCTCCAAAAGGAAGATCAACAGGCAACAAATCTATATTAATGCAATCAATTGTTCCAAGATCAAATTTACTTTCACTGATATTTCCTATATTATTAAATGCAACCTTTGATTTAGTTATAGAAGCTGCCCTTTCTAATAATTTTATGTCCCCAATAACAACTGGACGACAAATATCATATACAGATTTATGTTCTAGTGCTTTTACAATAATTTCAGGGCCAATGCCAGCTGCATCCCCCATTGTAATACCAATAATAGGTTTCATATTCTACCTCCTTGAAGTTTATTTAGTGCATTTACCATAGCCAATTTCGTACCGAAATTGCCGGCTTTTGTTACAACATATATTTCTTTATCAATATCGATATCTTTAGCATTCTTCAGTATCCCAATTGGAATTCCAGATTCTACTTCATCAATCAAATGAAATTCATTCATGTGCAATTGATTCAATACTTGAAAAGCAGTATCTCCGCCGGTAAGGAAAATATGACGTATATCGAGATGATGAATTAATTCCACTGCTAGTTCACCTAATGTATTGGCAATGACATTACTGATTTCGATTGTACTATAATCATTTTCTTGTCCTATTCTCTGCATTTCTATTACATTATTTGAAGAAAAAAGTGCTATATTCTTTTTTTGACAGAATGCCTTAATTGCTTCTTGCTTTAACCTCCTTATTTCTCTATCTTTTAATTTATTATCTACAAGTACTTCTGTAGATCTCATCTCTAATCCAACAACATTTTCATTCAGCAATATTTGATCTAATTGTTCTCTTCCTATTGCACTTACACTTCCTATAACTAATAAAACTGGTTTTTCAGTGGGTTTAATCGTTAACTGTATCTTTTTCTGTTTTAAACCATAAGCTTTTGGCAAATAGTTCATCAGTCCTGCAGAGCCCACCCAAATAACTGAAAATCGAGTTTTATAAATCATCTGTACCAAACACTCCAAGTCAGATTCTTGAACAGAATCTACTGTCACATAAGAAATATCACTTTGCTTAAAGTTTTCTAATCGTTTAACAACTTTTTCAAGCCCCTCTTGTAAATCTTTATAAGAGAGATGTCCAACTTCTTTTTTTGACTGCCCTTGAATTAATCTTGTTATATCAGAATCTGTTACAGGTGTTTTTGGATCATTTGCCACTTCTGTTTCATGTAATTGCTTATTATTAAGAAAATGAATACCATCAATTACCTGACGTCCATTTTTAGGATAACCAGGAGCTATCAACATAAAATCAGGCTGAAAAATATCATATACAGCATTAATCTCCTGCCCTATATTACCTCTCATGGTGGAATCAATTTTTTTGTAAACTATATCAAACTGCTCATTTTTTATCCACTGGCAAATATTACTTACTTTTTTATATGCTTCATTTTCAGAAATTGAGCGACTATCAGTATTGAAAATAATAGCCTCTCTATTTTTTTGTGAGATTAAATCATTTTTTAAAATAACAGAAACATCTAAACCGTAATGTATAAGTTGACCGCCACAATCACTTGCACCAGTTATATCATCTGCAATAACTGCTAATCTTATAGATTTCATGATTTTTTAACCAAGCAATTCATGATAAATATTTTTTATATCTTCTAGCGTAAGTACTTTAGGATTGTTATTTAGCAGACGCTTAACTTCTAAAGCCAACTTAGATAATTCATCTAGATTTTCTTCTTTTATTCCATATTCTGTCAATCTTTGTGGAATTTCTAAAATTGTAGTTAATTCACTAATACGTTCTATAACTTTTTTAGCAATTTGTTCATTTGATAAATTTTCAATATTAATCCCCATTGGCACTGCAACTTGAGAAAGACGATCTATAATAGCATCCATATTAAATTTCATTACATGTGGCAATAACATTGAATTTGCTGTTCCATGAGGGATATTATATTTCCCACCTAAAGGATAAGCCAACGCATGTACAGCTGCAGTACCAGCACTAGTTAATGCCATACCTCCATATAATGAACCTAAAAGCATATTTTCTCTTGCTTTAACTGATGATCCATTTTGATATGCTTCTACTATACTTGAAGATATTAGACGAATTGATTCTAATGCAAACATATCACTTATAGGATTCGCCTTATTTGAAATAAATGATTCAAGTGAATGTGTAAATGCATCCATTCCTGTTGATGCTGTAATAGGCTTTGGTAATCCTAATGTTAGCATTGGATCAATAAAAACAATTTTCGGTAATAAATAGTTACTTACTATTCCTATTTTTAATTCCTGCTCTGGTACAGTGACTATTGCATTAGGTGTTACCTCTGCTCCTGTTCCTGATGTTGTTGGAATTAAAATTGTTGCGATACCAGGCTTATCAACTAAATTTGTGCCGAACATTTCTTCAATGTTTTTATCATTTGTTTTAAGGACAGATATGATTTTTGTAGTATCAAGTACACTTCCACCACCTATGCCAATCATTACATCATATTCTTTGTCTTTCACTTTTTCGAATATGTATTTGATATTTTCATCTGTAGGCTCTGGCATAATATCCATATTTACATCAACGTCTATACCTTTAGCCAATAATTGATTTAAAATCTTATCAAGAAATCCTAAGTCCTTAATAGGTGCTTGTGTTAGAATCAATGCTGACTTTACTTCTGAACCAATCAAATGTAAATGTTCTGCTAATGATTCAATTGAATTTTCACCTGCAATAATATGATCTGCTGTTTGAAATTGATATAACTTCATAATTTTTCACCTCTTACTATTTTTTTGTTTTTCTCTTTTTCTTTATAAAAATCAACCATTTTTCTCACTTTATCAAGTGAATCACCGGATAATTCTGATACAGGGAATCTTGGTGGTCCTACTTCAATTCCATTAAGCTCTACTGCTTTTTTTAATGATGAAGGAATTGCTCCATAAGCAAATGTATCTCTAAGAGGTTGTAAATCCTCCTGTGCTTTTTGAGCTTCCTCTATATTTCCTTCCAACCAATTGTTATAAATTGATACAACTGTTTTAGGTAACATATTAGCAGTTGCGGCAATTGCACCTACTCCACCTGCCATTAACGTTTTCAGAATCAAAGAATCTGTACCTGCAATTACTGAAAACTCTTTATTCTTTGTCACATTAATGTATTGTTGTATATTTTCAAAGTTACCACTGCTATCTTTTATCCCTGCAATATTTTTAACCTTAGCTAATCTTGCAACAGTTTCTGGTTCTATATTCATTCCAGTCTTTGAAGGTATATTATATAAAAGCACTGGTATTGAAACTGATGCTGCTATTTTTTCATAATGAATAGCAAGATCCTCTTGTGAAGGTGTAACAAAATATGGTGTTATAATAGAAAGTGCATCAGCTCCAATTTTCTCCATTTTCTTAGATAATTCAATAACCTCTGCAGTTCCATTTCCCCCTGTTCCAACCATTACTGGAACTCTTCCATTAGTTTCATCAATAACTATCTTAGCAATGTTTAGTTTTTCTTCCTCGCTAAATAAATGAAATTCTCCATTTGTTCCTAATGTGAAAAGACCATGAACTCCTGATTCAATAAAATAGTTTGTCATTTGACGTAATACTTTTTCATTTACTTTTTGTTCATTTGTTAATGGTGTTAGCATTGCAGGGAATATTCCTTTAATATCCATTTTGCATTCTCCTTTTTATAAAATATTTTTTGAAATTGTTTTCATGAGTTTATTGTATACGGTTTTGTTTAATTTGTAAACAGTTTTCTTTGATAAATATTTTATATTTTATATATTAGCTTTATCGTTTAATTATTAAACAGTCGTTTTAACTATCATCACTTTTAAAATAATCTTGCCTAACGATATTTTACAAACCGTTAGTATTATCAATAAGTCGCTAATTAATACAATGAAGAAATATCGAAAGTTGTATTCTATTAAAAAAGTTTTGATAACGTTTAAATTATTATAATTTAAACATTTAGATATAAAAAAAGGCGCCTATTTTAATTTGCGCCATAAAGTAGTTCTGGTTATTTTTAACCGGTTAGCTGTATGAGTATTATTCATCCCCTCTTCTATCCAAACTTGCTTAATAATTCTCTGCTCTATTTCCTCTAATGAACCAGTTAAATCAATATTTAATTTTTCAATTGGAGTTTTTATCTGTTTGAGCACTTTTTCAACATCAGTATTACCTATATAGGGATCGCTTGCTTTAAGTACAATTTCTCCAAGCGCTTGTTTAAACTGATCTATATTGCCATGCCATTGAAAGTTCTTAAGTATTTCTTTTGCATCTTCTCGAATACCAACAATTTGCCTACCAAACTTCGCATTAAACTCATTTATATAGATATGAGCTAAATTTTCTATATCTTCTTTTCTGTTACGCAGCGATGGAATCTGTAAAGTTAAATTCGAAAGAAAATAATATAGTTCGTGCTGAAATTTTCCTAGTTCTATAAGATTTAGAATATTTTCTTCTGAAGAAGCTATGAAACGACACTTATGTTTATTTTTTAGCAAATAATCCATCAACTGTTTCTGAATAGGTATTGCTAGTGTATCAATATTTTTTAAAAAAATCATTCCAATTTCGCTAGCAAATATACTAGTACTGTCTGACTTAACTGTTAAAATAGAGTCCCAATTCTCATCTGAAATTATATTGCAGTCAAGTATTAATAACGGTTTCAACTTATTTGAGCTATTAAAATAAATATATCGAGCTAATTTTTCTTTTCCTGTTCCCTTTTCGCCATTAATCCAAATGGACTTATCAATATTGAAATACTCTTCTGCCATTTTCAATGCATTCTTCATTTTTTCATTTTTTGTTACCATCATATTAGTCACGTTGACCAAACGATTTTTATTGAATGTAATAATAAAAACGCCTGGAGTATCTTTGTGATAATTTAGCTTACATTTTTCAATTCGGAATACTGCGAATAAAGAACCATCTTCAATTGAATTTCCTGTAACCTTCCAATATTCATTTTCCACACATGAAATTAGCTGAAACTTACCGTTCTCTAGTACTTCCCCTACCGAGTTTTCTAATTTCAACATATCTTTAAATTTACTTATCTTTTTATCAAGAAAAATATTTGAATAAATTAGTTTGAGTTCCCTATCATAAACAATTATTCCGCAATTTTCTGCTTCAATTATTTTTTTAGCAATAGATAATTCTCTTTTTATTTTTATAGCATATTCATAAACTTTTTGAGCATTTCTAAATGCCTTTAAAACGCTTTCTTTACCAGAAGTAAGCAAAACCCCATTTAAACCCATATTCTCTGCTTTTTTTACTGTAATAAAGTCACCAATAATAGCTTGGTATCCTTCTTGTTTCAGCTTTATTAGCATAGGTTCTACCTCGGGTTCCTCTTTTATTGTATAAGAAGAAATATCAGTATTCAATATTTCACAAACAGTTGCCGCACCTACTGAAATTGAAGCAAATCCTACAATAGCTACTTTCCCTGGATAATCCCTTAAAAGTGTTAAAACCCTTAACATATCGTATCCTGAAATTTCAATTTCTATAACTGGAATTGACACTTCTTTTTGAATCAGCTCTGCTGTACCACCACGGCTTATAATAACATCTGTATTATTTACCAGTGCTTCCCTTGCTAATTCAACTCCCTTTTCCAGATCCCCAACTTCAACCTGTAATTCAAATTCTTCATTTTTACCAATATCTATCATTAATTTTTTTAAACCCTCATAAGGAGCAATTGCCATAATCTTCATGATTCCACCTACTCTAACAACTTTACTATTTTATTATTATTATATCATACTCATTTATTTATCATAGTGTGAAAAGTTACTGTAAAAGAAAAGTAGTAGAATTCTTTTACAGTTAATCCAGTACATTCAAAACTGATTTCCCATAATTCCTAAATTCCGTAATTCGTGCTCAATTTCTAGATTAAAATCATCTCCTTAAAATAATAAAAAAACCAGGCATTTTAAATTTCTTTAAAATACCTAGTTCTCTTATTAAATTCTATTAATTTTTGGTTCAATCCTATTAAAAAAAGTCAAACTTGCTAACATAATCAATCTTTTTTAACCTAACCTACTCATTCAAAATATTTTTTACGTTAGTTTATTCTACCGTAACTGATTTGGCTAAATTCCTAGGCTTATCAATATCGCAACCTTTAGCTTTAGCAATATAGTATGCGAATAATTGGAGCACTACAACTCCAAGTACTGGTGCAAATATATCTATCGTTCTTGGAATATAGATAACGTCATCTAACGCCTCTTCTAGTCCCTTAGTTCCTTCATAGCAAACTCCAATAACTTCTGCGCCTCTAGCTTTTATTTCTAGAATATTACTTATCATTTTTTCTTTTAATGCTTGTTGAGTTAATAAAGTTACAACTTTTGTTCCCTCTTCAATTAAAGCTATAGGACCATGTTTCAGTTCTCCACCAGGATATGCATCTGAATGGATATATGATATTTCTTTAAGCTTAAGTGAACCTTCTAATGCTAATGCATAATCTAGTCCTCTACCTAAATAGAACATATCTTTTTCTTTATATACTTTTTGTGCTATCTTCTTTATTATTTCCTTATCTTCTAAAACCAACTCTACCTTTTCTGGTAGATCTAATAATTCTTCTTTTAATTTATCTAATCTATCTTTCTTTAATTTACCTGTAATTTCTGCAAATCTCATAGCAATCATATACATTCCAATGATTTGAGTTGTATATGCTTTAGTTGAAGCAACTGAAATTTCTGGTCCAGCTAGTGTATATAATACATGATCAGCTTCTCTTGAAACTGAACTTCCCACTACATTTGTTAATGCAATAATTGTAGCTCCAATATTTTTGGAATTTCTAAGTGCTGCTAAAGTATCCGCTGTTTCACCTGATTGACTTATAACTATAACTAAAGATCTATCTGTAACTAATGGATTTCTGTATCTGAATTCTGATGCAATATCTACTTCAACTGGAATTCTTGCAAGAGATTCAATTAAGTTCTTTCCTACAAGTCCAGCATGGTAAGCCGTACCGCAAGCTACTATAAATACTCTATCTGTATTTTCTAGTTCTTCTTTTGTTATCTTTAAATCATCTAATACAATATCATGGTCCATTGAAATTCTTCCAGCCATAGTATCTCTTATTGCTCTTGGTTGTTCGTGAATTTCTTTTAACATGAAATCTTCAAATCCACCCTTTTCTGCAGCATCTTCATTCCATGTCACATGATATATTTCTTTTTTAATTTCTTTTCCATCTTGAGTGAAAAGTTTAACTCCATCCTTTGTGATTACAGCCATTTCATGATCTTCTAAAAGATATACATCTCTAGTATAGCTTAATACCGCAGGTATGTCTGATGCTATAAAAAACTCGTCTTTTCCTAGACCTACTATTAACGGGCACTCTTTTCTTACTGCAATTAACTTATCAGGTTCCTCTTTACAAATAACACCTAAAGCATAGCTTCCTTCTAGTTTCTTCAGTGTTTTTTTAACTGCTTCAAATAAATCTCCTTTATAATAGTAATCTATTAAATTCGGAATTACTTCTGTATCAGTTTCTGATTTAAAAGTATACCCTTCACCTTTAAGCCATGTTCTTAGAGTTAAATAGTTCTCAATAATACCATTTTGAACTACCGCAATTGTTTCTTTACTATTTAAATGCGGATGAGAATTCGCATCTGATGGTGCTCCATGAGTTGCCCATCTTGTATGACCTATTCCAATATTTCCTTCGACTGGATTTTCTTTTATATCATTAGCTAAATTAGCTAAACGTCCTTTAAATTTTCTAACTTCAATATTTCCTTTATTAAGAACAGCAACTCCAGCTGAATCATATCCTCTATATTCTAATTTTGATAATCCATTAATTAAAAAAGCTGTTGCTTTTCCACTTCCTAAATATCCAACTATTCCGCACATATTAATTCTTCCTTCCTTCTCTTTAAGCTTACCCTTAAATAATTTTTAAGTAAGTCTTTTTTATTTGATTTACTCTAAGTTTAAAAGCTTTATACTAGCAGATTTAAAATAACCTTTCTCTTTTAGTCTATATTTTATTATATAAACTATTTACTAATCAGTAATTTCACTTAAAACGGGTATAATTATCCTAGTACAAAAAAAGCCTTAAACTCTAGAAGGTTTTAACACCAAACTGGATTTGTACTTTAAATTACTTTAAAGTTTTGCCAGTTGTTAACGGTAGTGCTGTATACCGTGGGGCACCCGCCGAAGTTTCGATAACTCCCCAACCTCGTCAACTTGAGTGATACTACAAATCTATGATTTGATTAGTGGAACTTACTCAGCAAATATATGTGAATTGATCTTCTTTTTCCCAAATACATACATTTGATTATTAAAGATTCTCGCTAAACACATGCAAAAACTGATATCATTCAAGTTCTGGCGCTTTATTTTTAAATTAAAAATATTCTTTTATACTACCACTCCTTTGAAATTCTATTTCATACCCTTGGATATATTCTATCATATAAATATTTTTTGTCTATAATATATAATATAACTTTCATCTCAAAATTCTACATTTTTATTATATTTTCATACTCTATTGATATCACCCTTTTTATAACCAATTACCTAAATAAAAGAATATAACAACTTATGGAAAACAGCAGAGGCTTTGAGAAAATTAATGGAATAAGATTTATTTACCAATTATAAGAAGCTGTTGCAAAATAGAGATTAAAAATTTCTATTTTTCAACAGCCTCTTTTTAATGTTTCATTTAATTGATTATATCCCTACAGTATTATGAGAATGCAATCCAAGGTTTTTGAATTTGTTCTTTTAAAGTATTATAACTATCAATTGCACTTCT
>LIDZ01000348.1_pt3 | contig 56924 bp, 62 predicted proteins | sample 644651 | NCBI WGS metagenome assembly LIDZ01 (sample SAMN03856242, study PRJNA289617) | food metagenome | isolation source: wine grapes on drying loft during traditional withering process | host: Vitis vinifera cv. Corvina | place: Italy: Gargagnago di S. Ambrogio di Valpolicella | collected 2014-01 | reverse complement strand
CTTTTTCGACTAGCAAAGCAACGTCGTCAAATTGCATCGCATTATCAGGCGCTTGCTCGGCAGAGATACTGAAAGAATCCGGAGAAACAATCAGCAATTGCGGCAAGTTAGCATCCACAGCTGCTAATAAAGTCTTCACCTGCTCGTTTGGATAAACTGTTAGTTTTGCTTCCAAAGAACGACCGATAATTTTTTCATTACGGGCTGCTTCTAGAGCCTTCAAAACTTTGTCGCGGAAATCTAGGAAGGCTTTCCAAGTATCCACTAATTCTGATTGATTGGCAAACTCCTGATAGCTTGGCAACTCAGCTAACTGAGCGTATTCCTCTTCTTCTTTCAAGAATGTCCAGATTTCTTCAGCTGTATGCGGCAAAATTGGGGTTAATAATTTTGTCAAAGCCACAACCGCTTGATAGAAGACTGTTTGCATGCAACGACGTTCATAATCATCTTCTGCTTGAATGTAAACAACATCCTTAGCAAAATCTAAATAGAAAGCTGATAAATCAGTGGTTAAGAAGTTAACGATCGTTTTATGGATATGCACGAAATTGTATTTATCGTAGCCTTCATCTCTGACACTTTGGATCACTTGATTCAAGCGTACCATCATGTATTTGTCCACTGATCGCATTTCTTCATAGCTGACTGCATCTGTTTCAGGATTAAAATCAGTCGTATTCGCTAATAAGAAACGCATCGTGTTGCGGATTTTACGATAAACTTCAGAGATTTGATTTAGAATATCCATCGAAACACGTACGTCTGATTCATAATCAACGCTGCTTACCCAAAGGCGCAGGATGTCAGCACCCATTTGTTTGATGACTTTATCTGGAACGATAGTATTTCCTAATGATTTAGACATTTTACGTCCTTCACCATCCAAAGCAAACCCTTGTGATAACACCGCTTTGTAAGGAGCAACGCCATTGATTGCCACACTTGTCGTGATACTTGAGTTGAACCAACCACGATATTGGTCAGAACCTTCCAAATACATGTCAGCTGGGAATGTTAATTCCGGACGTTGACGCAAGACCGCTTCATGAGAAGAACCAGAATCAAACCAAACATCCATAATGTCGTTTTCTTTAGTAAATTCGCCATTAGGTGAACCAGGATGAGTAAATCCTTCCGGCAGCAAATCTTTCGCTTCTCTTTCAAACCAAACATTTGAGCCATGTTCAGCAAATAAATTAGCGATATGATCAATCGTTTCTGGTGTGATGATTGCTTCACCATTTTCAGCATAGAAAATCGGTAATGGCACACCCCAAGCACGTTGACGAGAAATAACCCAGTCGCCGCGATCACGAATCATATTGTACAAACGCGTTTTACCCCAAGGAATAATCCAGTCGACCTTTTCAATTTCGTCCAAGATATTTTGACGAAATTTATCGATTGAAGCGAACCATTGTGGCGTTGCTCGATAGATAACCGGTTTTTTTGAACGCCAGTCATGAGGATAGCTATGAGTGAAGAAGTCCAATTTCAATAACTTCCCATTTTCCTTTAGCATATCTGTAATCATAGGGTTCGCTTTATCGTAAAAGATCCCTTCAAAGCCAGGCGCTTCATCCGTGAATACTCCACGGTCATCAACTGGAGACAATACTTCCAAACCATACTTCTTACCGGCAAAATAGTCGTCTTCCCCGTGTCCAGGAGCAGTATGAACTAAACCAGTACCGGCTTCTAACGTAACATGGTCCCCTAAGATTACTAGTGACTCACGGTCATAGAATGGATGAGTTGCTGTCATGTATTCTAAATCAGTACCTTTAAGCTCTTTTAGTACACTGACTTCTTCCCAGCCAATTTCTTTTTGAACAGTTTCAACTAAATCTTTCGCAACAACGTATTTTTTACCGTCTGCTTCAACTAAAGCGTAAACGTAGCTAGGATTAGCCGCAATCCCTTGGTTCGCAGGTAAGGTCCACGGAGTGGTTGTCCAAATGATAAATGAAGTATCTGTATCTAATAATCCTTTACCGTCTTTTACTGGAAAAGCCACATAAATTGAAGCAGATTTTACATCTTTATATTCAATTTCAGCTTCAGCTAAAGACGACTCACTTGAAGGAGACCAGTAAATAGGTTTCAATCCTTTGTAAATATAGCCTTTTTCAGCCATTTTACCAAACACACGAATCTCAGCAGCTTCATAATCTGGTGTCAATGTGATGTAAGGATTTTCCCAATCACCTGCAACGCCTAAACGTTTGAAATCTTCACGTTGAGTGTCAACTTGCGTCAACGCATATTCATAACATTTTTGGCGGTATTCAGCCATCGTCATTTCTTTACGTTTGATCCCTTTGTTCGTCAAAACTTGTTCAATTGGCAAGCCATGAGTATCCCAACCAGGAACATATGGTGCCCGGAATCCTGACATCGATTTTGAACGAATAATAATATCTTTACTGATTTTGTTTAGAGCATGTCCAATATGGATATTCCCGTTAGCATAAGGAGGTCCATCATGCAAAACGAAGGTTGGTTTGCCTTCATTGATTTCTTGGCGTTTCTCATATACTTTATTTTCTTCCCAGTCTTTCTCCCATTGGCCTTCGCGATTAGGCAAATTGCCGCGCATGGGGAAAGCCGTTTTTCCTAATAGCAGGGTTTCTTTCATTTTCACTCTATTTCGACTTCCTTTCCTAAATAAGAACAATAAAAAAAGACAAGTGCATCCCGCAAAGGGACGAACTTGTCGTGGTACCACCCAGATTTGAAATCATACTGATTTCCTCTTCATCGATAACGAGATGAATCGTTACAGGCTACTTTACAATTCACCAGTAAAATTAAACTAGAGGATCTCTCTCATTAGAGGGTCTGCCACACTTCCACCGTCAGTGGCTCGCTAAAAGAATCTAATCAGCTTTTCTGTTCTAGTTTTCGTCTGTTTGATCTGTTTTAATCAACTCAGGAATATCGATGGTCAATCCCATATCATCATGAGTTGCATCAACGCTTGACTCACCTGAGTGTACTGTAAAGTTCGGATCATTGTCAAGCTCTTCAGCTAAGACTTCCTTAATAAGTTCATTGCTGTCACTCACGTAAGCAGTCATCGGTTTTAGAATTTCTTCCCAATCGCCGCTCTTAGCTTGATCCAATTGTGTTTCTAATAGCAATAGTAATTGTTGATGGAAGGTACGAGTTTTCTTCTTCAAGTCATTCGTTTCAGCCGCTAATTCACGAGCTTGGCTTGTGGCATCGCTTAAAATTTCTCTAGCTCTTTCTTCCGCAGTTGAAGTCAACAAGTGAGCTTTCTTCTCAGCGTTGGTAATCAATTCATCTGCTCTATTTTGAGCCGATGTCACGATTACTTCAGATTCCTTGCTGGCAGACGATTTCACTTTATCCGCAGTATCTTGAGCAACAACGATTGATTGATTCAATGCTTCCTTCAGTTCGTTAAAGTACTCTAATTTTTCTTCAGCATGTTTTAATGCTTTTTCAAGTTCACGATTTTTCGCGATGCTGTCTTCATAATCGCGAACGATCATATCTAAAAAGTCATCAACTTCGTCTTGATTATACCCACGCATTTTGGTAGAGAAACTTTTGTTTTGAATATCTAGTGGAGTTAAAGCCATTCATGTCACCTCATCAGTTTATTTTCGTAAAACGCCTAAGCGCAAACGGATTTTTTCTTTCTTGGTTTTTCCTTCAATTGCTTGAACCTGGATTCGTCCAAAACCGCGAATCGATATAACGTCCAATAAATCCAACAAGTAATCGGGACGCTCGTTAACACTCCAGTTTACTTTTACTTTTCCAGTCTCAACTAATTGTTTGGATCGTTGTCTGGAAATATTATATACGGTAGAGACGATCACATCAAGCCTTAATGAAGAAGCAGTCGCACTTTCATCAGACCATGTATCTTTTGGTACGATAATCTCCGTATACGGTTTTTCTTCTAAATGAACAGTGACACGGCCAACTTTTGTTATTTGTGATTCAACATAGTTCGACGTTTCACGTGCCAAGAAAACTTGCCAACGTTCACCGTCAGAAATAATATCCCCAAAATAATCACGCTTCATTCCGGCACTCATCAGCGTACCTAATACTTTACCATGAGAAAGCTCGGTAAATTTTTGCGGATACTTTATTTCGATCATAATGATTTCAAAATCGTCCTTAGTAGGTTCAAAGTATTCCGGATAAATCATGCAACGACAACGTTCAGCTTGCTCATATCCACCAAAAAACATAAATTTCAAATCACTGTTTTCTCGAGTTAATGCCTCAAGAATATACGCTTGACGCGGATCTAAAAAGTTAGTTAAATATGGGGCATATTGGCTTTCCACTTGTTCTAGCCAATCACCAACTGCGTCTATAAACGGGCGTTCTTCAGGTCGAAAATGCTGATAGACATTCTCATTCATACCCTCACCCCCTTTAATACATTATGCTGAAGATTAATTGATTGAGAATTCGCACAATAAAATTTAGTGCAATGATCGCGGCCATAACCGAAAAATCAATTCCGCCAAACTGCAATGGTAAACGACGAAATAAATCTAAAAATGGCTCGCAGATTCTACCCAGCAGTTTCCCTAGAGCGGATTGATACGCTCCTGGAAACCAAGATAGCAACGCATATACGACTAACAACACCGTATATAAATTTACTAAGCGATTGATTAAGTACAATAAATTATATAATATCAACTAGTTGTCTCCTTTATAGTTCAAGTCCAAAAATGTCCTGATCGCCCATTGATTGCAAAGTAGAATTATCTATCTCCATATTTGCGGGGATACAAAGAAACATCTCATTTCCAGCTCGTTTTATATCTCCATCGATCATAAACACCGCACCTGTCAAAAAATCAACGATTCTTCTGGCGCGTCCATCGTCTATTGACTGAAAGTTAATCAATACCGCTTCTCCTTGAGCAATTCGTTTGGCAATTACCATGGCTTCATTATAGGCTTTAGGCTCTACCACAGAAATACGTTTACGCGCTTTAGCAGCAGCTTGAGATGCTGTTCTTCTTTGCATCGCTTCATTATTTGGCATATTGATCACTTTTTCTGTCCTTTTCGCAGATGGTACACTAGTCGCTGGTTTGGTTGGCATTGTTTTTTCTGGCTGACGGACTTTTACAGGCTGGCTGACAGCAGCAGGTTCGCTTACTGCCGGACGTTTCACAAGTTCTTTTCTCATTGGTTGTTTCGATTTATTAACCATTGGCTTTTTTTGCGCCCGTTTCTCTCTTTGTGGTTGTTTTACGACTGGCTGTCGCGTAACAATAGGTTCTTCATATACTTCATCTTCATCAGCTAGACCGAAAAAATCGCTGATCTTTTCAAGATTAATGGCCATTGATTCTGTCCTATCCTTTCTTAAATAATGCAGTTCCCACACGAATATAAGTTGCACCCTCTATAATTGCCAGTGGGAAATCCTGGCTCATCCCCATACTAAGTTCTGTGCAAGGAGCATATTTCAGTTTTAAGGAACAAATCTTTTCCTGTAATTTCTTCAAGGAGGCGAAAATGCTCCGGATCGTTTCATCATCTGCATCAAATGGTGCCATTGTCATTAAACCAACAATATGCACGTTAGATAGATCTTCTAACTCATAAACAAATGACAGTAATTCCTCGGGGCTTATGCCATGCTTTGATTCTTCACCTGAGATATTGATTTCAATGAAACAGTTAATCTTATGTGCAGCTCGTTTTTGGATTTCTTGCGCTAAACGCAGGCTATCTAAAGCATGGAAATAATTTACGTGATTAATAATAGATTTTACCTTGCGTCGCTGCAAATTACCAATCAAATGCCAAGAAATATCCGAATATTGACTTAAATTTTCTTTTTTCTCAAGAAGTTTGTCTACTCGGTTTTCAGCTAAGTTGGTTACTCCAAGTTTCACTAATTCTTCAGCAGCTGATGAGTCGACACTCTTTGTTACCGCAATCAGTGTAACATCTTCTGGATTACGAGAAACAAGAGCACACGACTCCTGAATCTCTTGCTTTACAGTATGCAAGTTATCAGCGATCATGTGCTCTCCCCCTTTTATTTTCTACGGCGAAAGAATGGTGGTGTATCAAGTTCTTCGTCTTTTTCAGGTTTTACTTCTTCGCGAGTAAAAGTTTCGAATTCTTTCTTTTCAATATTTTCAAATTGAGTATCGTCTACTTTTGGTCGAACGTTGTCTTCTTTGCGAATATCCCATTCACCAAACGCTGATTGTGATTCATTATTTTTTGCAGGCTCAATGTCCAAATTTGGTTTTTGAGGTACTGATTGAACTTGACTAGCGCGTTGAGAGCTGCGACTAGCCTTTCGTTCCTTTTTTGTCGGGTCAATCCCTGTTGCGATTACAGTTACACGAATTTCATCGCCCAATTCTTCATTGATTGAAGTACCCAAGATAATATTTACATCGCCAGTAGCTGCATGTGCAACAATATCAGAGGCATCTTGTGCTTCGAATAATGTCATGTCTAGTCCGCCGGTAATATTCAATAATACTTGTTCCGCACCATCAATAGATGTTTCTAACAATGGAGAAGAGATCGCTTTTTTAGTTGCTTCTACAACACGTTCTTCACCGCTAGCAACCCCGATACCCATCAAAGCAGTACCTTGATCGGCCATCACAGTTTTCACGTCAGCAAAGTCCAAGTTAACGTAACCAGGTGCTGTAATCAAGTCTGAAATACCTTGTACCCCTTGACGAAGCACATTGTCAGCTTCACGGAATGCTTCAAGCATTGGCGTCTTCTTATCAACAACTTCCAATAGACGGTTGTTAGAGATAATCAGCAATGTATCCACGTTTTCTTTTAACATTGAAATGCCTTCTGCAGCAAAACGGCCGCGTTTTGGTCCTTCAAAGCTGAATGGACGTGTCACAACACCTACAGTTAAAGCACCTAAATCTTTCGCAATTTTAGCAACGATAGGAGCAGCACCAGTACCAGTTCCGCCGCCCATACCAGCAGTAATAAATACCATATCAGCACCTTGCAATGCTTCTTGAATCGCTTGATCGCTTTCTTCAGCAGATTTTTGGCCTACCTCAGGTTGAGATCCAGCTCCTAGTCCACGTGTATACTTTGGACCTAATTGAATAACCGTTTCAGCTTTTGAATTTTTTAACGCTTGCACATCAGTGTTAGCAGCAATAAATTCAACGCCCTTAACATTTTCTTCGATCATTCGATTAATTGCGTTGCCGCCGCCGCCGCCGACGCCGATAACTTTAATAACTGCGCCTTCGTTAATATTGTTATCTATTGAGAATTCCATGTTTTATTCCTCCTGTGTGAATTAGTCAAAAATATTAGAGAAGAAGTCTTTGATCTTCCCAGTTACTTTTTCGTCATTTTTTGGTTTTGTTTCTTCTTCATATTCTTCCACAGCATCATAGTCGTCATAGACTGGTGTAGTGGATACAGCTGAAACTTGCGGTGACAAGGTGACTTTCTCGCCAGTCACTGCTGATTTAGCCAAGTGATACACGTCATTTAATTCAGCTGAATGATTAACAATGCTTATCACATTGGTGAATACTGGATTTCGTAAGCCCATTTGATTTGGCACATGCAGTTTCACGTTGGTACCAAAAACATCTTCTGCTAACTCTACTACGCCTGGAATGCTGGCAGCCCCACCTGACAGAACGATTCCACCTGGCAAGTCCAATGCTTCAATTTCATCCAAGGCACTTTTAGCCTTACGGAAAATTTGTTCCAAACGAGCTTCAATGATCTCAGCTAGATAACGTTCATCAATTTTTACTGGCTCAGTCTTCCCAATCACATCTACTGGAAACTCTTCATCGGAAGATGTTCTGGCTGGGTAAGCATCACCATAATTGATTTTTAACGCTTCCGCATTATTGAAAGAAGTATTCAATACGATCGAAATATCTTTCGTTACGTATTCTCCGCCTTCTTGATCAACATGTGTGAATTTTAATTGCTTATCATGCATAACTGCAGTCGTTGTTTGACCGCCACCCATGTCAATAACAATTGTACCAAAATCTTTCTCTCCATCAGAGAGAATTGACTCGGTCAATGCTTGCGGCGTGATAATTGTTTCCGCAACTGTTAGCCCGGCTGTTTCGACACACTTTTTAATGTTATGAATGATTGTTTTAGGACCAGTGAAGACCAGACCAAACATTTCTAATCGTACACCGATCATACCTCTAGGATCTTTAATTCCGTCGAATCCATCTACAGTAAATTCTTGAGGTAATAAAGCGACGATTTGTCTTTCAGGAGGAATTGACCGAACCATTGCGGCAGAAGCAACGTTGCGCACGTCATCGTCAGTGATTTCTTTAGATTCGCTGTTTACAGCGATCATACCTTGGCATGGTTCAACTTCCAGAAGGTTTGCTGGCAATCCCACACTGACACTTTTGATTTGAATCCCGGCTTTTTCCTCGGCCTGTTTTACTGCTCGTTGAATTGCGTGAACTGTTTTGTCAATGTCCACAATAATCCCACGATTGATTCCTTCTGATTTTGCATTTCCAACACCAATTATATTCATTTGGCTATCGATGTATTCGGCAACTACAACTTTTACAGATGTCGTTCCGATATCAAGGCCCACATACATTCCTGCTTTTGCCATGAATGGGATTCCCTCCTACTTAAAATTTCATTATCTAGATTGAAAATATCTGCTTTCAGTAAGCACGTCATATATTTCTTTCAAATATACTCACTGCCACCAATTTTACCACATTTTACACGGAATTAAAAAGGCGAATCCGTATTTTCTTCGGATATTTTTAATCATTTTCGGCAGATGGACTGGTTTCTTCTGCCGTACTTTCGGTTGTGCTTTCATTTGTACTCTGTTCAGTGTTATCTGAAGATGATTCTTCAGGATAAGCATAGCTGTAAATTCCGGCTTCCATGTCGACTATACCTTTCATTTCTTGAACATTCATTTCCTCAACAACCTGCGGGTAGTATTTCATTTTTTGCGACATCTCTTGGATAGCTACAATCACTTGATTGCCATCATTCATAAAAATTTGCAAGAGGCTTTTATTTTCGTCAGTAGGCGCATATTTGATTTGTGAAACTCCTTGTCGAACCTCTTCAGGAAGCGCATCATACTGCTTCATCACCGCCAGAATTCTTTTAGGGCCGGTAAATCCTTCTAAAATCGGCAGTGATCCTTGCGTATTCTCAACATTCGTTGGAATGACTCTGCCGTTTGCCAGTATAGGTGAATATTCTTTGTCATGTTCTAAATAAGCCACTTCTTTGTATTCTTTCACATTGACTGAAAATTTATTGACTCCATTAAAATGCACACTGGCATCTTCGATTCGCAATTCTTGTTTTTTTAAGCGATCCACGTGCTGATCGCGATGGAAATATTGAGACCACAAGTTGTTGCCAATTGAAAAATTTAATTTTGCTGTAATTTCTTCTGAGGAGATTTGATCATTTCCTTCAATCGAGATGCTGGATAATCGACTAAGCGGTGAAACATAATATAGCAGCATTATCGCAGGAATCGTGAACAAGAGAATCAATGTAGTAGAACGTCGATACAAGCGTTTATTTCTTTCGTGACGCACATTCGGCAGTCGATCTAAAAATGATCCATTTACGGGACCTTTTAATTTCTTTTTAGGAATCTCTTCTTCCAGCTCTTCTGCCTCGTCCGACTGTTCTGGTTCTTCTTCGATGTTCTCGGGATCTTCTTCGTCACTAACCAATTCTCCATCCGCTTCGCTTTCAGGAGGGACTTCTTTTTCATTTGGATGCTGTTTTAAGTATTCTTGATTCGCCAATTGCCATGGCGTCAGCTTTTTTGATTCTTCGTTGTTCTCAGGCGTATCTTGGTTGCTCAAGCTTGGTCACCTCCTGCCTCATTTATTTCACAATGCTGTTTACTAAGCGCCATAAGCGTTCAGCTGCATCAGGGATGCCTTCTTTACTCGAAGCATCCGCCATCTGTTCCCTAAGGGTATAATTATCCATTATATCATCAATTGCACTTGTCAGGCTTTCACCAGTCAACTCATCATCTTTAATCATACTGACAGCGCCTGCGTCTACTAAACTTTGCGCATTTTTTGTTTGATGATCGTTGGTTACGTAAGGACTCGGGATTAAAATTGCTGGAAGTCCTAAAGCGGTAAATTCCGCAATTGAAGTAGCCCCCGCACGGCCGATCAATAAATCGACATTTGCCATTACGTCAGTCATGTTTTTTATATAAGGTTGTAATGAGATATTCGGCCAAGTTTTTCCGGCTTCAAATTTCTCGTTAAGCTCTTGAAAATAGCGGTCACCTGAAGCATAAAGTACTTGATAATCTTTTTTTGCTAATTGCGGCAATGCTTGGATTACCGCCTGGTTGATTTTTAACGCTCCTTGACTGCCGCCGAAAATCAAAACAGTCGGTCGATCTGGTGTTAAGCCATAGTCAGAAAGCACTTCTGACTTCCCATTGGCGATGACTTCTTGTGCTCGAGGATTTCCCACCAGTACCGTTTTCTTTTCAGGAAAGTATTGTGCAGCATCCGGGAAACAAATCCCCACTTTGTCGACAAAGTGGCTGAGAAACTTATTAGTGATTCCAGGTACGCTATTTTGTTCATGAACGATCGTAGGAATCTTTAGACGAGCTGCTGCATACACCACTGAGCCAGAAACATAACCACCAGTACCAATGACTATATCTGGTTGGAATTCTTTTAGAATTTCCTTTGACCGCTTCAGGCTTTCCATAAACATTTGCAAGGTCTTGATGTTATCCATAGAAAGTTTACGCTTGAAACCTTGAATCTTAATAGTTTTAAAAGGAATTCCCGTTTCAGGAACAATTTTATTTTCTAGACCACGATGGGTTCCTACATACAAAAACTCTGCGTCAGGATGTATTTTTTCCACATAGCGGATAAAAGCTAGTGCCGGATAAATGTGCCCGCCTGTTCCACCGCCAGTTACAAGTATTTTCATTTTGTCTCCTACTTCTCTTTAAGCTTTTCAACAGCCTGCATGAATTTGTCTCCACGAACTTCAAAGCTAGGATATTGATCCCAGCTAGCATTGGCAGGAGAAAGCAAAATGTTATCTCCCGCTTCGCTGTGCTCATAAGCTAACGGAACCGCTGTTTCTACATTTTCAGTCAATATAATCGTTTCGATCCCCGCTTTTTTAGCCGTTTCAGCCAGCTTATTTTTAGTTTCACCAAATAAGATAACGGCTTTTAGACCTTTAAAGGCTGGGATCAGTTCATCAAAACCATTGCCTCGATCTAATCCACCCGCTAATAAGACAACCTGATCATTTTTAAAACCACTTAAAGCCATCTCGGTTGCTAAGCTGTTGGTAGCTTTTGAATCGTTGTAAAATTTGCGGTCATTGACAGCTGTCACGTATTGTGTGCGATGAGGAACGCCGTGGAAGTTGGTCAGCGCTTCACAAATTTCTTCATTGGATACCTTCATCAATTTTGCAGCAGCAATAGCTGCCAAAGCATTTTCAATGTTGTGTTTTCCAGGTACTCCCAAATCGCTGGCCAACATAATTTTCTCAGCTTTAAAATACAAAGCTCCGTCTTTCAAGTAGACTCCGTTTTCTAAAGTTGTTTGACTTGAAAACGGAACAATCGTTGCCTTAGTTTTACGGCTCAGTTCTTGCAGCTCTGTGGAATCCCAGTTAATCACTAAATAGTCAGAAGGATCCATATTTTTTTGGATCGCCCATTTGGCTGCTACGTATTCGTCCCGCGTACCATGATAATCTAAGTGTGCTTCATATATATTAGTAATTACTGCAATATGTGGTCGAAACTCATCAATACCCATCAATTGAAAACTAGACATTTCCATCACAATGTCGTCATCGCCAGAAACTTTTTGGGCTACTTTACTAGCAGGAAAACCAATATTACCAGCTAAATAAGCCTTTCCGGTTGTTCTATTTTGATTCAATAAAAGACCAATCATCGTCGTTGTTGTTGTCTTACCATTCGTCCCAGTAATACCAATAATTGGGCATTCAGAGATTTGGTAAGCTAATTCTACTTCAGTCAGTATCGGTATATGTAACGACTCAGCTTTTGCTACTAAAGGATTATTATAAGGGATTCCTGGGTTCTTAACCATTAAGGCAAAGTCTTCATCTAGTAATTCGATCGGATGACTTCCTGTAATTACCCGGATACCGTCTTCCAGCAAATCTTGAGCTGCCGGGTTTTCTTCAAAGGGTTTCCCATCGTTTACAGTAACAAGCGCGCCCAAGCGATGTAGCAACTTGGCCGCACTAAACCCACTCTTAGCTAATCCTAAGACCAGAACTTTTTCGTTTTCATAACGTTTAATTTGTTTCATGATTTTCATCTCCTACAGTACGATCACTAAAACTAGTATTGAAACAACTAGACCAATTAACCAAAAAATCCCATCAATCTTCCATTCCGACCAACCAGACATTTCAAAATGGTGGTGCAGCGGTGACATCTTAAAGACACGCTTACCCGTTAACTTGAATGAAGTGACTTGAATCATCACACTGGCTGTTTCACAAACGTAAACAAGTCCAATCAATAGCAAGGTCCATTCTTGGTGAAGCATAATAGATACTGCTGCTAGTAATCCGCCTAGGGATAAAGATCCCACATCACCCATGAAAATTTTGGCAGGTTTCTTATTATATGGAAAGAACCCAACTAGTCCGCCAATCACACTGAGGCAAACGATTAATACTTCATATTGTTGTTGATGCCAAGCTATAATACCATAGGCTGCAAAAGAAATTGTTCCTAACCCTGATACTAAGCCGTCAATCCCGTCGGTCAAGTTTACTGCGTTAGAGAAGCCCACTAACCAAATGATGACAAATAGTCCATAGAAAATACCTAAAGGTAAGTCTAAGCCAAAAAAGTTCAAAGTATTACTGTAGCCTTCCATCTGATAGACAAAATAAAACAGGATGGCTACAACTACTTGTCCGACAAATTTTTGTCTGGAAGTCAATCCTTCATTTTGTTTACGAGCCAACTTTAGAAAATCATCTAAAAAGCCAATGATTCCATATAGTAAAAGAACAAACAACAGCAGCAATAACGAAGTTGTCATTTGGTCTTGCCAAATGCTGAACCATACAATAGTAACTGCCGCAGCTGTTAAAAAGCCTGCACCTCCCATTGTAGGTGTTCCTGCTTTTACGTTATGCCATTCCGGTCCCTCATCACGAATTGCTTGACCTTGTTTTTTCATTCTGAAATAGCCGATTAAAAAAGGCATCCAAGCGACAGTAATTGCAAAACTACTGACAAAGGCAATAAATAGTTGTGCCGGTTCCATTCTTTTCTCTCCAGTCCTAACTTAAAGTAATTTTCAATTTTTGATTGGAGACCTCCGTATAGGGTTCAATACTTTGCTTTGTACAATACCCTTCGCCAGTAAACTCCACTTCTATATCAAGTAAATTTGACAATTTCAAGATGTCGGCTTTTGACCAGCCGCGCACATCAGGTAATTCTTTCGTTCCGTCCGTCAACAAAATCAACCGTTCATTAGTCATTACTTTCTCACCTGGTGTAGCAGATTGCTTTACAACCTTGCTGCCGTCTCCGACAACCACTGCATTAACACCACGCTTATTGGCATCACTAACGGCTGTTTCAGTATTAAGATTACGGTAATCTTCCACCGTTACTTGTTGAGCCTCTGAATCATCGGCTGTGTCAGCGTCTTCGCCTTGAAATTCCATTGCACGGTTTAATAGCGGATTCGCTATCTTACCAAGCACACCTTCTGGGTAGCTTTCCGGCTGTTTCAAGGTTAGATACAAAATAAACTCCGGATCTTCAGATGGCAGCATTAAGGCAATCGAATAAATGTAATTCGTAGAACCTGACAAATAAGCACCATCTTGGAAAATTTGTGCTGTCCCCGTTTTAGCTGAAATATTGTATCCTGGCACATTGTATTGGTCATACGCCGAACCATAGTTTTGACTTTCCACTACATCACGCATGTATTCCCGAACTTTTTCTGCCGTTTCAGCTGTGATTGGTTCGCCAACAACTTCTGGTTTAGTGACGATTTCTTTTTCTGTATTTGGATTGACCATTTTTTTAATATAATGAGGCTGAAGCATTTTCCCATCATTTGCAATTGCCGTATAGCCCCGCATCATTTGAAAATTAGTCACACCAATGGATTGTCCATAAGCACTCATCGCTTGGTCCACAATATTACTTGTTGGCATGGTGCCCTTACTTTCACCTGGCAGACCTGAATAGGTACTTTGACCAAAACCAAACTGTTTCAAATACTCTGGCCATTTGTCACCTAGACGTTCTTCCAGCATAACCATACCTACGTTACTTGACCAAGATAAGGCTTGTCTCATGGTCAATACGCCTTTTGCTCCCAAGTCATGATCGTTGATAGTAGCATCAGCAACATTGATCTTACCAGAAGTAAAGCTTTCATTCTCATTAAAGATTCCTTCATTAACAGCTGCTGCCGTCGTGAAGATTTTCATTGTTGAACCAGGTTCATATGTATCCTCAACTAGAATATTTCGCCAAACAGAGTCATCATCCAACCCTTCTTTTGTTTCCGGATTATAAGTCGGCCGTTGTGACATAGCTAAAATATCACCGGTTTTAGCCTGCATTAAGGTAGCTGTCATTTCTGTCGGTTTGGTTTCTTCATCTACTTCATTCAGCAGGGTTTCTAAATAGCTTTGTAACCCAGCGTCCAAAGTAGTATAGATATCTTCACCATCTTCAGAAGGCTTTTGCTCAGCAACTGTTCCTGGCAATGGATTTTGGTTGTTATCCTTTTGGTAAACAATCTTTCCATCCTTGCCTTTTAAAACATCATCATAAGCGGCTTCTAATCCAGTTACCCCGCTAAGCTTTTCATTTTTATCAGGAGAGGCATACCCAATAAAATGGGAGGCAAATGCGCCATTTGGATACATGCGTTTCGTATGATCTTCAAAATAGAGACCCTGTACGCCTGCATCTTTCATCGCTTTTTCGATTTTCTGCTTTTTCTCTTCTGAAATATTTTTGCCCCAAGGGTTGAATTCTACTTGGTACAAATTATCTTTTTTTCCATCTTCTAATTTCTTTAAAGCACTGCTCTTTTTGGCGCCCAATTGGTCGCGCATAATTTCAGCTAGTTTTTCAAAATCTTTTTCTTGAGCGTACAATTTTTCTTTTCCTGAAGTGTATCTTTCAGATAGAACGGCATAGATAGAATAAGAGGTCGCATCTTCAGCGATCGCCTCTCCGTTTCGATCATAAATTGTGCCGCGTTTCGCTGGTATGACCTGTTCACCGCGGTAAAGCTCTTCTGTCTTCTCCTCAAGCGAGGTTCCAGCTACATGTCCGCCTGCAACGACAAAAATCATTCGCCCGGCAAATAAAAAGAACAATCCAATACTCGTAGCAAACAAAATAATACCTACTTTTTTGCGATTGTTCATCGGAGTTAAATTTTTTTTACGGATTTTGCGCTTAATCCTTTTAAAGCTCATTTACTTCACTTTCCTTAAGTTCTCGTCGTTAATCGAAAGTCCGTCCTTCTCAGCAACTTCTTTCAACCGATCCGAACGAGATAATTCATTCTTTTCTTGCTGTAGTTGTGTCGCTGTTCTTTCTTTTTGATCAATTTCAGTTTGTGTATTCGTTATGTCATTTTGCGTTTTGCTAATTTCATTACGTGTATTCACCATGACAATTGCCATGCTAATCAGCATAGCTAAAAGTCCTACTGCAACAATCTTTTCAATACGAGAGATTTTCTTTAAGCGATCTGCCGGGGAAACAAAGACTTCAAAAGAATCTGGCGTTTGGATTGGTTGTTCAGGTTGTGCATAATCAAACTGCTGGTGTTGATTATTTTTTAATTCAGCCATAATTCTTATCCTTCCTTCGTTTTTTCTGCGATCCTTAATTTCGCGCTTCGTGCGCGGTTATTTTCTTCTAGTTCTTCTTTTGTTGGAACAATTGGTTTTCTGTTCACCAAAGTTAATATCGGTTGGAACTCTTCCGGAACTATCGGAAGTCCTGGAGGCATGTCCTTAGGCGAGCTATATTCTTTGAATATCGTTTTTACAATTCGGTCTTCTAATGAATGAAATGTAATCACACTAATTCTGCCTTGTGGAGCCAACAAATGAATTGCCTGCTCCAGAGAAGCTTCAATCGCACCTAGTTCATCATTAACAGCAATCCGGATTGCTTGGAAAATTCGCTTAGCCGGATGACCGCCTTTTCTTCTAGCAGGAGCCGGGATAGCTTCCTTAATAAGCTCCACTAGTTCACTAGTTGTTTCAATAGGCGCTGCTTCTCTTTTGCGCTCGATCAAACGAGCAATTTGTTTAGAAAATTTTTCTTCACCATAACGGAAAAAAATCTTCACTAATTGTTGATAGGAATAGTCATTTACGACATGGTATGCACTTAAAGAAGCGTTTTGATCCATTCGCATATCTAACGGTGCATCTTGATGATAGCTGAAACCACGTTCGGCTTCATCTAATTGCGGGGATGAGACACCTAGATCATATAGGATACCGTCAACGGCATTTACACCTAAAAGAGCAAGCTGATCGGCTAACTCTCTAAAATTGGCTTTAATAAAAGTAACTTGTCCTTTTTCGACATATTTTTTCAAGCGGACAGCCGCATTATCAATTGCTTTTTGATCTTGATCAAACGCATAAAGATGACCCTTTTCATTTAATTGCTGCAATAAATACTCGCTATGCCCAGCACCACCAAGTGTACAGTCAACATAAGTGCCATTAGGTTTAACAGCTAATCCATCAACTGTTTCATGTAATAAAACAGTTATATGTTGAAAGTCTTCCGTCATCAAAAATCCTCTTCCCTAAAATCCAAAATCTACCATTGTCTCCGCAATGTCATCAAAATTAGCTTCTGTTTCTATTGTAAACTCACGCCAACGCGCTTCGTTCCATATTTCAATTCGATTTGCTACTCCAATAATCACACACTCTTTTTCTAAAGCCGCGTGACTTCTCAAAGTAGATGGAATGTTAATTCGACCTTGTTTGTCAATTTCACATTCGGTTGCAGCAGAGTAAAAAAAACGAACAAATGCTCTTGCATCTTTTTTAGATAGCGGCATCTCATTCAATTTTTCTTCCAGCTCATCCCATTGAGTCATAGGGTAGCCAAATAAACAGCCATCCATACCTCGAGTGACTACAAATTTTTCACCTAGTTGTTCACGCAATTTCGAAGGCACAATCAATCGACCTTTTGCATCAATATTGTGCTGAAATTCTCCCATGAACATCCAGATTCACCCCTATCTACCACTGCATGAGTTTAGTCTACCACAATCCCCCACAATCTACCACATTTTCTAGGAAACTAAAACCCGAGTTGTCTGACCTTCACTAACCATATTGAATTGTCAATGATATCAAGGGATTCTGGCAGTTTTTTTAAAGTCTTTTATCTAAGAACTAGGCGAATAAAACTAGCAATAATCAAGATAAAATACATTACTACCGATAATAAAAACGTCATTCGCCAAAACATCTTGAAAAATCGCCCATATACGATTTCTCGGTACCGATATGCTTGAAATAAAACGACGGCAATTCCCAATAACAGAATTGTCAGCAAGAAATACGGTAAAATTGAAAACGTGCTGATATGCTTTGAAATTTCATGCATTCCTACAAACAAAAATGGTACAGATATATCTGGAACTTTAATATTAAAGCGCTGCTTTAATTTTAGGATACTTACAATATAATCTGAACCTAGCAGTATGATGACTGGAAAAACATACCACAATAACAAAATTGGTGAAAATGAACCCAACACACCCATTCCTTCCTACTTATAACTACTAACGACACTATACTTCATTATCATTACATTTTTGTTTCAGTTTATTTAAAATCTAGTAGATTTAGCAACTCTTAATAAAGAACAATTTTTCTTCATACTTCTCAAGATTTGTTTACAATTTCTATAATGCTCCGCGTAAATTTGCAGAGACCACCATTATAGAGTATCATATCTGTGAATATGTACAAGGACGGTGACAAAATTGAAGGAAAAAAAGTCGACCAGCACGTTTTCTAAAATCACAAAAATCGTTATTTGGGTTATGCTGATCTTGATGGTAGGATCGGTTGTAATCAGCAGTCTCATCAGCATTATGTAAGAAAGTCTTTGAATATCCGTTTGGTCTTAATGTTATAAGAATAAACCAAGCTGTAAATCCGACTTTCTTAACATTCTCCAAGCAGACTCATCAGCCGTGGGAAATCTTGCTTTCAACACCAGCAAAAAATACCGCTGTTCCTTTAAATTGTGGAACAGCGGTATTTTTTATTGCTTAGCCATAGCCAATAGTTCCTTAGCATGCTGAAGCGTTAATTCGGTGATTTCTGCTCCGGCAAGCATTCTGGCAATTTCATTTGTTCGTTCAGCTTCAGGTAATTCTTCCACTTTGGTGATCGTTCGACCATTTACGATTTCTTTCTGAATAAAGAGCTGATGGTCTGCTTTAGCAGCAACCTGCGGCAAGTGAGTAATACACAGTACTTGAGAGTTCTCACCAATTTGATAAATCTTATCAGCAATCGCTTGAGCTACTCTGCCGCTAACACCGGTATCAACTTCATCGAATACGATACTTGTTAGCTCCTGTGTTTTGGAGAAAATTGTTTTTAGCGCTAACATTATTCGTGAAATTTCTCCACCGGATGCAACCTTAACAAGCGGCTTAAGAGGTTCACCAGGGTTAGTAGTAATGTAAAATTCGACTTGGTCCAAACCATCTTCTTGAAAAGCAGTTGCCTTGAACATCACTTGAAAGCGTGCGTTTTCCATGTACAGCTGTTTAAGTTCCTGCTGAATAGCTATTTCTAACTTTTCAGCCATTTTTTCCCGCTCATCATGTAACGCTTGAGCTTGTTCAGTTAGGACATTTTCCTTTTCCAACAGTTCATTTTCTAATTGCTCCAATTTCCCTTCTGAGAAATCTGAGTCCAACAGCTCTTGACTGATTTTCTGATAGTAAGCCAAGATGGCTTCAATTGAATCGCCATACTTGCGTTTTAGCTGATGAATAAGGTCTAAACGCTCGTTGACGATCTCCAACCTCTGTTCATCCAGTTCTAAAACATCCAGTTGGCGGCTGATTTCGCTAGCCGCATCCTGCAGCAAATAGTAAGCACTGCTGACATTTTCCGATATGCTTTGATATTCACTATCTAAGGAAGCGATTGATTGTAATTCTTGACTAACCGATCCAATTGAATCCAATGCACCAGCTTCGTCGTTAGACAGTCCCTGATAGCTGTAAGAGAGCGTGTCAACGATCCGCTGGAAGTTCATCAGCTTATCTCTTTCTTCTATTAAACGCGCTTCCTCGCCGTCTTCCAGCTGAGCATTTCCAATCTCTTCCTGCTGAAAAGTCAGCATATCAATTCGTTGGGCAAAAGACTGTTCGTTTTGCTTGTACTTATTCACTCTTCTTGCTAGATCCATATAATTTTTATATTCGGTTTGATATGCGCGTTTCTTCTTTTGAAAAGCTTTTGAACCGAAGCTGTCCAATAAGCGTAAATGAGAATCCGGATTCATCAGTTCTTGATGGTCATTTTGTCCTTGAATATCCACTAAGTATTGACCGATTTTACGCAGACTGGCTAATGTAACGGTTCGTCCATTAATGCGGCAAATATTTTTTCCCGACAAGTTCATATCTCGCTGAACAATTAACATATTGTCTTCGATATCAATTCCTAATTCTTCAGCCAGTTCTTGAAACTCGACTTGCTGGGGCAAGTCAAAAATACCTTCCAGCAGGCAATGGTCACTGCCTTGTCGAATATACTCGATTGAAGAGCGTGCGCCAGCTAATAAGCTGACTGCATCAATAATGATAGATTTCCCTGCTCCTGTTTCACCAGTTAACGCCGTCATCCCATTGGTAAAAGTTAGATGCAAAGAAGAAATAATCGCAAAGTTTTTGATTGTCAATTCCTGCAGCATACTATAATCTCCTACTCTTTTTGACTTCTGCTGTTAATTTCTTGGTACAGTTCTTTGGCGTTGTCTTCTGATCGTGCCACCATCAGCACACTGTCATCATCATTTAACACCGCAAACAATTTTTTACTGAAAAATTTCTCAATTAAATTCGCGGCTGCTGAGGCATTTCCCGGAAGTGTTTTTAAGACAACCATTTTTTCCATTTGATCAGCTGACAAAAAGGCTTCTTGCAACAAATCAGCCAAGCGTTCGGATAAATTTTCTTCGTTCTTATGGGGGACACTGTAACGATAGCCGCCGTTCACTGATGGAACTTTGATCAGTTTCATCTCTTTAATATCACGAGAAATGGTCGCTTGCGTAACATTTACACCTTCGTTGGCCAAAACGCTTACGAAGTCTTCTTGTCTTTTAATATCATTTTCATTAAGCAAACGTGTAATCAAACGATGTCGTTCTTGCTTTCGCATGTGGAACCTCCTAACGTAATTGTTGATGGGCTTGGTCAACGACTTCCTTCAAATCAATTGCAGGATTCATTTCACCTAATGGACCGCCAGCTTTTAAATGAGCTAAAAACTCAATATTCCCTTCACCGCCTGTTATTGGTGAATAAGTAATTGCTTCTACATCAAATCCCGCTTGCGAAGCAAAATGGGTAATATCATCCAGCACATTGAAGTGGGTCGAAGGTTCCTTTACGATGCCTTTTTTCCCAACAAAGGCTTTACCTGCTTCAAATTGCGGCTTAATTAACGCTACTACATCTCCACCAGAACAAATAATCTCCTTTAAGGGTGGCAAGATCAATTTCAGCGAAATAAAAGAAACATCAATCGTCGCAAAGTCCGGTTGCCCTTCAGTAAAATCTTCCGGTTTTGAGTAACGAAAATTGGTGCGCTCCATCACAACTACTCGTTCATCCTGGCGAATTTTCCAGGCCAGCTGATTGTAGCCGACATCTAAAGCATAGCTCATTTGGGCACCATTTTGTAAAGCTACGTCAGTGAAGCCGCCCGTCGATGAACCAATATCCAAAACATGCTTTCCAGCAATCGAAAGGTCAAACTCCTGCAAAGCCTTTTCCAGCTTTAGCCCTCCACGAGAAACATACGCCAAACCTTGTCCTTTTATTTGCAATTGGGTCGTTTCAGCTATTTTTTCTCCCGGTTTATCCAGACGTTCATTATTTTGATCATATACCTGGCCAGCCATGATTGCCCGTTTCGCTTTTTCTCTTGTTTCAAATAGCCCTTGGTTAAAGGCTAAAACGTCAACACGTTCTTTTTTCATGATGTGCTCCTCTACAATGCAAACAATCTAATTAATTCTTGAAAAAGACTGGAGTCAAAATCTTCGGCTTCTTTTAATTCTTCGATCACTTGTGTTGCTTGATCTAACTCTTTTTGCAAAGCCTCTTTTGCTCCTGATACTCCTAAAAAAGAAGGGTAAGTACTTTTATCCTGCTTAGCATCCTGGCCAACATTTTTCCCTAATTCTTCTGTTGTTCCCACTACATCTAACAAATCATCTCTAATTTGGAAAGCCAGCCCGATGTGCTCCCCAAGTTTTTGCAATTGTTCAATCACATAGTCGGTCTGATTAGCCAAGATTCCCCCCGCGACGAAAGCATAGGTTAGCAGTGCACCGGTTTTAGCACGATGAATAGCCATCAGCTCTTCTAGCGAAACCTGCTGCTTTTCAGCAGCCATATCGCCAGCCTGACCCGCAACCATTCCTTCCGTGCCAGCTGCTTTAGCCAGTAGTTGCAACAGCAGCACTTGTTTGTCAGATTCCAAAGAGGTTTCACTTAATAATTGAAAGGCACCCGTTAATAAACCGTCTCCAGCTAAAATAGCCAACGCTTCACCGAAAACTTTATGATTAGTGGGCTTTCCTCTTCTTAAGTCATCATCGTCCATTGCCGGCAGATCATCATGAATTAGTGAGTAGGTATGAATCATTTCTAAGGCAGCAGCAACGTGGTATGTATTCACATCAATGCTGTTACTAAAAGAAGCTGCTGTAGTTAACACGATTAACGGTCGAATTCTTTTTCCGCCAGCTTTTACCGAGTACGCCATGCTTTCAGCCAACGACTGATTACTTGTATGTTCCTCGATAAAAGTCAACATAACTTCTTCTACTTTCGGCAGTTCTTTTGCTCTGAAAGATTGCAGCATATCTAGGCTTCCTCCTCACCTGTAAAGGGCACTTCTTCATTATCATCTGTCATCATCTTCGTCAATGTTTTCTCCGCCTTGCTTAGGGTGTCTTGACATTGTTTGCTTAACAGCATGCCTTTTTGGAACACTTCCAAAGCTTCTTCCAACGGGACATCTCCCCGCTCTAATTGAGCAACAATAGCTTCTAATTCGGCAAGAGATTCTTCAAATGTTGCGTTTTCCATTATTTTTCTCCTTTTTCAACAATTTTATCAATGGTTGATTGAACCGTTCCATCAACAAAATGGATCGTTAATTCTTTTTCTGTTAACTCTTTGACAGAGCGAATGACTTGATTCTCTTGGGTAGTATAAGTGTACCCCCGCCCCATTATTTTTAAAGGACTCAATAGGTCTAAAGAGGCAATTGCATGCGCCATCTTCTGCCCCTTATTTTCCATTAATACTGTCATCTGCTGCTGTAATCGATTGGTTAAATAGTCAACCTGTTGCTGGGTGTTTCTCACACGATTCAACGGTGTTGCTTGCTCAAAACGTCCAATTACTTGAAGCAATTGTTTTTCTCGTTGATTGACTAAAACAGTCGTCTCCTGCTGCAGCCGTTGAGTCAAACGATCCAATTGAATACTTTGCGCTTCATAGAGCCGCATGGGCTGTCTAAAGATATAAGACTGCATGATTCGCTGGTATCGTTCTTTTTTGCGTTCCAGCTGGTTCAAATAGGCTTGTTCTAAACGGTTTTGCTTTTCCTTCAGTCTTAACAGTTCTTCGTTTAACACGGGTACAGCCAGCTCGGCAGCTGCTGTTGGCGTAGCTGCTCGCACATCTGCTGCTAAATCAGCAATAGTTGTATCCGTTTCGTGCCCGACTGATGAAATGATCGGTAGTGGTGAAGCAGCAATTGCTCTAGCAACAACCTCTTCATTGAAAGGCCACAAGTCTTCAATCGACCCGCCACCTCGACCGATGATCATCGTATCAAATTCGCCAGCCTCAGCCCGCTTAATATTTTTCACAATATTTTCAGCCGCTTTGTCTCCTTGAACAACGGTTGGAAACAATACAAGCTGCGCAATCGGATAACGTCGTTTGACTGTCGTAATGATATCTCTGATAACCGCGCCGCTGGGACTTGTTAATACCGCAATCCGTTTAGGAAATCTAGGAAGAGGTTGCTTAGGCAAGGAGAAAAGACCTTCTTTGTTTAGCTTCTCTCTCAGTTCAGCCAATGCTTGATATAGCGCACCTACTCCATCAGGTTCCATATGTTCGATATAAATTTGGTACATTCCGCTAGCTTCATACAAAGCGACTCTGCCAACAACTAAAACTTTCATTCCTTCTTTAGGATTGAACTTCAGTTTTTGAAAAGCACCCTTGAACATAATGGCGTTGATCTTTGATTGTTCATCTTTCAAACTAAAATACTGGTGATTGTTAGGCCTTAAGCGAAAGTTCGATATTTCACCAGTAAGGTAGACGCGATCCAAGTAAGGATCAACATCAAATTTACGCTTGATATATTTATTTAAGGCACTAACTGTTAAATATTCCTGTGCCACATCATTCACCTAGTTTCTGCCGTCGACACGCCTCAACTGTTTGCTGCATCAGCATCGTAATTGTCATTGGACCTACTCCCCGAGGAACAGGCGTGATAAAACCAGCTATTGGTTCCACTTCGTCAAATTTAACATCACCGATTAGTTTGCCCGCTTCGTTACGGTTCATTCCTACATCAATGACTACAGCACCCGGCTTAATAAACTCTTTCGTCACAAAATGCCCTTGACCAATTGCAACAACTAAAATGTCAGCCTTTTTTGCCAATTCCGGCAAGTTGGCCGTTTTAGAATGGGCAATGGTTACCGTTGCATTTTCCGCCAATAATAGATGAGCCATCGGTTTGCCCACAATATTGCTGCGTCCGATAATTACAGCCTGCTTTCCAGCTAAAGAAATTTCATACGCTTCAAACATTTTCATGATGCCATAAGGGGTACAAGGAATCATGTGAGGCGCTCCGGCAAATAATCGTCCTAAGTTCATTGGATGAAATCCATCCACGTCTTTGGTGGGATCAATCGCTAAAAGTACTTTTTCTTCATTAATATGTTTTGGTAATGGTAATTGAACTAAAATACCGTGAAATTCTTCTGCTTGGTTAAAATGTTCAATTTCTTTTAACAATTCAGCCTCTGAAATTGTCGCTGGGTAGCGCATAACCTTTGAATGGATACCGATGCGTTGAGCAGCCAGTTGTTTGTTTTTTACATAAGTCTGGCTAGCAGCATTCTCCCCTACCAATAAAACGACAAGCCCGGGACGCAGTCCGGCTTTTTCTAGTTCTTTTACTTCTACTGTGGTAGCATCTTGAAGTTTCTCAGCTAATTCTTTTCCATTAATAATTGTTCCCATACTTCCACCCCTGTACATCTGTGTGATTTGAAATGAAGCTGGAAAAAATAGCTCAATTAGCTATTTTCCCCAGCTTCATTAATTTCTTTCATTACATTCGATAAAATGCCATTCACGAATTTTCTTGATTGGTCATCGCTAAATGTTTTAGCTAATTCAATTGCTTCATTTAATACTACACGATTAGGTACTTTCTCGTTATAAAGCATTTCATAAATACCAATTCGCAAGATAATCAAATCCATTTTAGCAATTCGTTGAATCGACCAATTAGAACGCAAATGTTTTTGGATAATTTGATCTAATTCAAGTTTGTGGTCTAGAACACCACCTACTAATTCGTCTAAATAGATAGGCACAAACGCATCTTCTTCTTCACTAACCCATTCAGCCTGATCTAAGCTCAACGCGTGATTGATTGCATCTTTTTTTGTTAATTCTTGGTTAAAATCCAACGGAAAAAGTGCCTGCAAGGCTTTTTCGCGGATTTCATGACGTGATAACTCTTTACTCATCGTTTTCCTCTTCATCATTGAATAGTTCTTCAAGGGTTGGTTGTTCCAATTTCTCCGCTACTACACCAACCACATGGATATTTACTTCGCTTAGTGCAACATCCGTCATAAATAAAACTTGCTGTTTCACACGTTCCTGCATATCCATCGCTACTTTAGGTACAGAAATACCATACTCAAGATACGTATAGATATCGACTTTTAGTCCTTGCTCATCGTTGGTTAAGTAAACACCTTTTCCATGAGCTGCTTTTCCTAAAAGCTCAGTGACATTGTTGGCAAATGATCCCCGCATGCCATAGACACCTGCTACTTTTGATGCAGCAATTCCGATAATAACTTCAATGACTTCTGGAGCAATAATAATTTCGCCAAGATCTTGATTTTCGCGTAAAACTAAATTTTTTTCATCTGCCATATTAACTCTCTCCTTTATGCCCGTGAGACATAACTACCGTCTTGGGTATTAACGATCAGTTTATCTCCTTGATTAACGAAAAATGGAACATTAACTGTCAAACCAGTTTCCATTATCGCTGGTTTTGAACCACCAGAAGAAGTGTCTCCCTTGATGTTCGGTTCAGTTTCAGCTACTTCTAAAGTAACGGTATTTGGTAAATCGACTCCTAAGATTTCACTACCGTACATAATTACATTTAATTCAGTATTTTCTAATACGTAGCGCATCTCATCTTCTATCTGTGTTTGTGGGATCTCGATTTGTTCATAATTATCCATATCCATGAAAACGTAGTTGCCGCCATCATCGTACAAATATTGCATTTTACGATTATCGATTTGAGCTTTTGCTACTTTTTCACCTGCGCGGAAGGTTTTTTCTTGCACCCCGCCCGTACGCAAATTTTTTAATTTCGAACGAACAAAAGCAGCGCCTTTTCCGGGTTTTACGTGTTGGAAATCAACGACGCGCCAGATACCACCATCTACTTCAATTGTTAACCCAGTTTTAAAATCATTTACTGAGATCATTACTATTCCTCCTTGATTCTTATCAACTAGAGATTTGTTTCTAGTTTATCATTTCTTGGACGCTTACGCTACCACTACTAGAGAATGATTAGCTCCTTTGGTGAATGGGTTAATATACGGTTTCCCTGTTCCAGAATAACTAAATCATCTTCGATTCGAACACCGCCTAACCCGCTAACATAAATCCCAGGTTCATCAGTAACTACATTTCCTGCTTTTAAGGGTTCTTCATTCACCCAACTTAAGTTTGGACCCTCATGGATATCAAGGCCAATTCCGTGACCTGTGGAGTGACCAAAAGCAGCACCATAGCCAGCTTCCGTAATGATTGAACGAGCAGCATCATCTAACTGTTGTCCAGTAACTCCAGCTTTTGCTTGTGCGATAACCTCAAGCTGTGCCTTAAGCACGATTCCATAAATCTCCTTCAGTTGTTCACCAGGGTCACCAATTGCGAATGTCCGGGTAATATCAGAAACATACCCTTGGTAAATACAACCAAAATCCAAAGTAACCATTTCGCCGCGTTCAATGATTTTCTCACTTGCTACACCGTGAGGAAGGGCTGAACGAACACCCGAAGCGACAATAGTATCAAAAGAAGTCCCCGTCGCTCCTAAAGAACGCATGTAAAAGTCTAATTGATTGGCTACCTCAATCTCTGTCATACCTGGCCGAATCATTTTAAGCACATGGCCAAAACCAGCATCGGCTATACTGCAAGCTTTTTCGATAATAGCTAACTCAGATTCATCTTTTTGTTCTCGCAGCTGCTCGATTAAGCCACTAGCTGGTGCAAATTCTGCTTCAAGAATCTCTTCATACGCTGAATATTCTGCAAAAGTGATAAAACTATCTTCAAAGCCTAATGAAGAAATTTGATCCTTCTCAACTAAATCAGCCACCACTTCGCCAATTACCCCTTGATGCTGCAAGATCGTCATACCGCGTACCTGTTCGGCAGCTTGTTCAACATAACGAAAATCTGTGATGAAATAAGCATTTTCTAACGTGACAACTGCTATGCCAGCCGTTCCAGTAAAATTAGTTAAGTAGCGCAAATTCGCTGGGCTTGTAACCAAATAACCGTCCAGTATTTCTTCTTTCATTAAATCCCTTAATCTATTGATTCTTTCTAGCATCATTTACCGCCTCATTTCCCTACCTATTATAACAAAAACTAATCAAACACAAAAAGAAACAGGAGCAAAAACTCCTGTTTCAGTGACGATTTATGGAAATTGATAACAATACTAAAATATTCGCAAACAGCTACTTTAATCTACTTATAGAAAGTAAACATAATGCTACCTTCCAGAGAGGATTAACCCGATTTGAGCAATAATAGCACTTCCTAAATACGTTCCGATGAAGACAAAGATAGCAACAATCGCCACTTTCCATGAAGTTTTTCTCAGATCCATCAGACTATCTGCCACTGACAAACCCGCAAAAGCCAAAATAGGTGTTGTGATCGATAAGAAATCAACCCCGGCAATCGCTTGAACAAAAAAGTCTGACATTAAACAAAAGAATAATGACACTAAAGAAACCCAACCTAAAATGGGAAAATCAGCTAGTATCTTAATGCCCGTTTTCTTCACCATTGCTGAAACGAAAACACCAATCATGGAAAATACCCAAAGTACAACTAGCCCTTGAATGGTTTGCATGTTGATTGGAGTTGAATCTGGATTTTTTACTAGCTTTACAGTTTGAGTAAACAAGATCAGACTAACGCTCAATAGTAAAACGAAAGAAATTTTGATGTATTCATTAGTTTGTTTCTTTTCCACGACGTGATCCTCCTGTTAATAAATTGTACATAAAGCGTTGCAAAGGAACGGCAATGAATACCATTGTATAAGTTCCTAAAAAGCTGGTCAGCAGCTGGCTGGCAGCAGCATAAGCCGCAATCGTTGTTTCATTTTCAGGCATCAAAGCAATCAACGATGACGATGCCGCTGTCATCATACTTGCAGAACCAACCCCCGAACTCATAGCTAACGCCCGATAATCCAAACCAAGACCTGCCATAATTGGCGCAAAAATACTAAAGAAAATTGAGCCAAAAAGCGTTCCGATCAAATAAAGTGACAATACGCCTCTTCCTTCAGGAGAATTTAATGTGTATTTTTCTGAAATATACGCTAGCTCCCCTTCACGACCTAAGCCTAACGTAGCACCGATTGCTTCCCGACGAAGGCCTAGGAATAGAGCAATTGGCAAGCCTAAAATAACTGTCCCAACATTTCCCAATTCTTGGAATAAAAAGACCCATCCCACACTCAAAATTTCTCGCAAACGAGGTGCTACATCGGCACCGTAGCGAGCCATTAAAGGCAGCATAATGTACAACAAGTATTTGGCCGAAAATTGAATATTAGTTTTAGAATATATTTTAGCTATTAGCCCTTTGCGAATCATCGGCAACCCTAACAGCATCGCAATTAACACGGAGAAAACTAAAGGTAAAACAGTAATAGTCGTATTACCGATGGAAATAAACTGCATACCAATCATCTCGGCAATAGTGACGACTACAACAACAAAACCAATTAAAAATACTAACTGCTTTTTCATACAACTCCTCCATCAATCGAATCAATTAATTTTTTGTACTCCTCAAATGATCGACGATAGAATTTCGTCGCATCCAAATTTCCAGACATTTCAGCAAAAACTGTTACTAAAAACTCTGGGAAAGTTTTCAAAACAAACTCTGGATCAATCATCTTAAAATCATCCCCATGAATGGTGCCTTCAAAACCGCCATAGCTGATTTGGATGCACGGCCGCATAAAAGCAAGATCTCCAATATCGCCAGCCGCAGCTATACCTCCACGATCATCAATAATATCAGGAATAGCGTCACATTTTGAAAAAGCCGTTTCCACAAAGGTATTCAAATAGCGGTCTTGAACAAATGGTAAATAGCCCATTTCCGTTTCAATTGAAACTTCACCTTCCAAAGCATAGGCGCTTCCTTGAGCCGCGTGATCCAATTTTTTAGCCACTTCTGGCATGTATTCTAATGTTTTGCAACGTAAATCAGTTCCTACAGTGATCCGATTCGGAATAACATTCGTAGACATGTCACTTTCCATAACAATCGGATTCACGCGAATAGACTCTGTGTCTTTAAATTGCTGGCGGCTCAACCCGATTGCAGTATTGAATAGTGTTGAGATGCTGTATGCATTGATTCCAGAAAACGGATCAAACCCGGCATGAACAGCTTTTCCTGAAAAATGGTATTTTTTATACAAAAATCCAGCTAAATCGCAATTTACCTCAATGGTTGGCCGTTCAAACAATTCACCAATCGCATGCACACATACACCAAAATCAATATCATCAAAAACCCCTAGCGACATTGCTTCAGGCTTTCCGCCAAGAAATTGAATCTTGCCAGCTTCACGAAGCTGTTTGCGGAAATCTAAATCTAAATATTCTTCCGCGGGTACAAACACGAAACAAAGATTGAAGTCTAAGCCCTCATATTCTTTAGTTTTTACATAATGATTATATAACGCTAATGCAATTGCCACTTGAGTGAAGTGTCCGCAATTGTGGGCAGCTCCCGTTTCTGGATCAGCCTGAAAGTGAGTTGGGGCATATACTGCATCCAATTCCGCGATAAAACACATAGTTCGTTCCTTGTCTTGGGACAAGTAAGTCTTGATCCCCGTGTCTGAAAATTGCGAAAATTCAATCTCTGGATTGATTCTTCTTAACTCTTCGATAACCTTTTGAGATGTTCGCTGTTCCTTGTACCCTAGCTCTGGATGCAAAAATAAGTCCTCGGTAAACGGTAATAATTGTTCATAGTACTGAGAAAAAGTTGTCATATTCTACCTCCTATTAAATGAATCTATTTTATATTACCGATATCTAGGAGAAATTTCAATCACTTCAGGATAAAGATGAATTCTTTTTGTTTACGAACCATAAAAGATCACGGTATTTCGACTTTTAGGAAGGATGAATAGCAGGAATTAAATCAATCAGAATCATCTATTAAGATAACAACAACGCAAGCAAACTATTTAAACATTCCATTTTCTCTAAAAAAATTTCGTACAGGCTAACTTGCACGTCTTTTTGGAGCAGCATCCAAAAAAAGTTGATAAATCAACATTTTCCAAAAATAGCCTTGCAAGTTAGAGGGGACCGTTGCAAATAAGCGAGTTTTACATTTTCAATAGCCTAGCGTATATTCTACTCGTCGGCCGAGGATAAAATAAAAAAGAGACAATTAGTTTGTCATTTAAACTCTAATCCAATGAATAAAGGCAGGTCGAATAGAAAGCGGTACGTGGAGAAAATAGACTTGCTTCCAAAAGGACTCCTAACTTTTTTCCAAGCTTCTAATTTTAATTTTTTCGTTAGTCAAATTTGCTAAAACCCCATTAAATCAGCATTCCTAAACGATAAGACCGAAAATTAGGCGGATATTTTTAAAATTAGCGAATTTTGCATTTTCAAAAGTCTTCTGTATATTCTAGTCATCGGCCGAAGATAAAACAAAATGGAGGAACTACTCATGGAAAAACAACCTTTTTCACCCCAAAAAATATTTAGTTTAAAACTTGAAACTTTAGAACAAAGAATTACCGAATATTATGAAGAATCCCAAGATGGCGCAACGACTATTCAACTACTTTTAGCTTTGCGGGTTCGCTATCAATTAGGAGCAGAAGAGTTTGCCTTAGTCTTAAAAGATCTGGTCCATCATTTATTCACACGCACCAAAGTTACTCGCAGCATGAAGCGCTTTTTCTACTATTTTGTGGATTACTTTGAAGATGTAGAATGGGAAAAGTTGACCTTGAAGCTCTTCCCTGTCAGAAATTTTATTGAAAAAGCCAAATCAATCGTCAAGTCGCAAATCGCAAAATTCTTGCCGACTGAAACAGCTGTACCTTGAGAGACATCAATTATTACCTGTCACTTATGCAAAAAGTTAACGAAAGGAGATTATTGAAATGATCAAACTAGTTAGCACTTTCTTAAATAGTGAGGGGAACAAACACACATTGAACATGAAAGACCCTAATACTGAGAAGAGTCCTGAAGAGATCAAAGAAGCTTTAGAATTGCTGACAATTTTGGATATTTTTGAAAAAGATGGTGTTGGTTTATTTCAGGAGGTTGTCAGTGCCAAATATGTGGAAACAATTGAAACACCGATTTTTGATGAGGAGGAATTGTTCGGGGAGCCCGATGAACTCATTGCTTTTAATCAAGCAAGTTTACAGTTGCCTTGGCAAAAACCAACCACTGCTCCAGCGATCACAGAACTCCCGGCAAACTGTTCGATTCAAATTAATTTACCAGAACAAAGGACATTTTTAGAACAACAGACAGAATATTCAAGTCATGAACCACAGGTCGCAGTAACTGATCCCTCTATCGATCGTAAGGAACCCTACAATCGCATAAGAGAGCTGGCCCAACGAAAGGTCAGGTGCACAGTAAAAGAACGTCAGCAAAAGATTCCGCCTGATTCGCCAATTCGTTAATTTCCCTACACCCGTCACGTTCATTGACAACTGAATAATTCGCTAGTGTTTGTCGCAAGATGATGCTCTTGTTCATCGGCTATTTCTAGAGCAGCCGATGACGTATCTCTTTCACATTTTCGGTCATGTTCACCTTGTTTATTTGATAAGGAAATTCACCTGCCAGCTGATAAGTCCCTGGTATTGGAATAGTTAGCTTATCCATATGCGCGCTGCCTTTCGCTAGATAGCCAGTCCCCATTTTCAGCATATCTTTTAAGCTCAAGTTATTGCCAGAAAACTCTTTGACAGTGCCATAATTTTTCGTAATAGAAGATAATTTAGGACGAACTGTCTTTTGTTTCATTAAGCGAATGACATCCTCCTGCCGTTCAAATACATCCAAACGACCGTCGTCATCAACTTGATAAGAAATATACGCATCTAATTCTTCAAGCGATAGACGCTGCTGGCCAGGGTTAAAGTGCTGATTGTTTTTTGCTGCGGTGAATTCTTTATAAACCGTAACAGGAATTTTTCCATCCGCTTCTAGCCCGGCTTCTGCTACTGCACTCATACTATCGGTTTTCTTCAAAATTAAATATTTTTGGACATCTAGTGAGAAAGCGTCAGAAAACAATTGTAGAAACTTTTCAATGGGTACTGTCATGTATAAATTTCCCAGTACAGACTTTCCCACAGGTAATTCAGGCGAAAAACGGGCCAAACGATTATTGCCCTTTTTTAAATTGTAGAGAAAGAAGCTGGATTTTTCGTTATCGTCAAAGATAAATAAAACGTTCATTGCTGCACTTCCTTTCGAAGATTCTTACAGTATAAAGAATTATCACAAGAAAAGCTATCCGCCAAAAGACCGAAAAAAAGACCTTGATCTGCACTAGATCAAAGTCTAAGTTTCTTACATAATGGTTCCCATTGCAACATTTTCATCTTGGGTATTGCTGATAGCTGCCTCAATTGCAGCAGCCAGAGCTTGGCTGATAAGGCCAGCAGACATACTTGGTGTGCCTTCAGGCAATTCAGTCACTTGTTCTGGCAGATACGGAACGTGAATGAAGCCTCCACGCATAGCTGGGTACTCTTTTTCTGCTAAGTACAGCAAACGATACATGATATCGTTGCAGACAAATGTACCTGCTGTGTAAGAAACACTCGATGGAATATTTTGCGCTTTTACGCTATTCACCATCGTCTTTACAGGGATGGTTGCAAAATAGGCATTTTTTCCATCTTCATGGATTGGCTGGTTTAAAGGCTGCTGGCCGTCATTATCAGGAATACGAGCTTCCATCAAGTTGATGGCTACTTTTTCGATCGTAACTCCTGAACGTCCGCCAGCTTGTCCAACACATAAAACGATATCAGGCTGGTGTTCCTTGATTGCAGCTTCTAACACTTCTCCGTCTTTTTTAAAGACAGTCGGAATTTCAATTTTGATGATCTCAGCCTCTTGAATTGTATCTGGTAATAGTTTTACTGCTTCAAATGCCGGGTTAATAGTTGCTCCGCCAAAGGGATCAAATCCGGTAATTAATACTTTCGTCATATCATTTCCTCCTATTTAAATAGAATCATATAGCAAATTTGAAAAACTAGGAAAACGACTGCTAATAATACTTGATTTTTAATTACGCCAAAGCGATCTTTCATTTCCAACATCGCCACGGGAACGATATTGAAGTTCGCGGCCATCGGTGTACATAGAGTACCACAATATCCGCAGGTTAATGCAACCATACCGATTAATACAGGATCAGCTCCATAAGCTAGAACGAATGGTCCACCAATACCCACCGTCATTACTGTGATAGCGGCAAAGGCATTTCCCATGATCATAGTGAACAGCATCATACCAATGGCGAACACGATAATCCCAACATTCACGTTACCTTTAGGAATAACTGTCGCTACCATGCTGGAAATAACCTCACCCACACCGGCTGCTGTAAAAATCGCGCCTAAACTAGCTAGCAGCATTGGAAGCATACTCAATGGTCCAACAGTCGACAGCATCCGTTCGGCATCATCTAAGAAAACGTGGGGTTTGTTTTCGCTGGAAAACAGCATTAAAATGATAATTGAAACACCCACACCGACACCGACACCTACTAAAGCACCCAGTGTTGTAAACAAAGCAAACAAAATTGCGCAAATCCCCATAGAAAGGGCCGGAATAAAAATCTTCATCCCAACTTTATCAGCCATTTTACGGGTAAACTCAGCGCTAGGAGCAGTATCTTTTCCTTTGCTGACTTTTTTCAAGATTGCTGGCAAGGTCATGATGATAACCAGTACACCATTAATCATTGGCGGGATCCAACGGCCAAACGTCAATACCAAACCTAATGAACACCAGAAAACGGCCGTACCGATCGGCGTTGGATTTTCTTTATCTCTCGCATTTTTAATACCGGTATATATGGAAATCAGTCCCATAATCATGTAGATGACTTCTAATAATTTTTCGCCTAACAGTACTTCTGGACTAGTAAAAAATGACATCCTGTTTCCTCCCTATTTTCCGTTACCATAATATTTTTTGAATAAACGTTTGTCTTTTAAGAAGTAGTATACAATTGCTAACACTACAGCAAAGATCGCTACCGGAATTTCAACCTTTGATAAATCAATCAGGTTGGTTTTGTACCCTAAGTCATCCAAAGTTGCTTGAACCAGAAGCGCTCCAGGTCCGCCGATGAACAACACTTGGCAGAAGAACCAAGCAATATTTTCCATACCAGAAGACATTCCTTTTAGTTCTTCGGCATAATCCGCGTTCACTTCTTTGCCTTTAGATTCGACTGTACCTAAAGCCATTGGCATGATAATTGGACGAACGAAGCCGGCAACGCCGCCGAAGCTGATGTTGAAGGCGGCAAAAATTCCTCGCATAATTCCATACGCCCCAATTACTGCTCCAGCAGAGGCGTTTTTGAACTTGCCGATTAAGGCGGCTGCCGATTCTTTCAATCCGTTACGCTCAAGCGTTCCGGTAATCAGCATGATGATGATAAAAATAGCCATTGCACGGTTAGCAACAAAGCTTGTTCCTAATGTTGTCAGCAGTCCTTCAATTCCCAGACCACCAACTAAGGCTGTCACAATTGCTGCCGTCAAAATAATCAAGATTGAATCCTTTTTTAGTGCAAAACCGATAATAACAATCAGTATTCCTAAAAGCTTTAAATATTCCATGTGTTTTCCTCCATGATTTTCCTAATCTAATAAATTTATCTGCCTGCTTAGGCAATTATCGGCCGTAGCCGTGTGTGACAAAGTTCAAATGAATCATTGGTGAGTACTGTTTGATGACGATAGGCCTTCTTCGCGGCTAAGAGCATGTCAATTGTTGCCAGATCATGCACTAGATGGGTATTCGCACACAGCTTTAAGTAATCTCCTTGTGCCGTTTCATCCGCCACCTCGCTGGTATAAGCTGCTGACGTGATCCACGGAAAGCGAATCGACGGATAACGATGGGCCGGATCGGCTGCAAACTCAATCCAGTAATTAATCATTTCTTTGTAATACTCCGCTGGGAACATCTCAGGCAGCCATTGGTGAGCATACGTTTCAAATTGTCTGGCCCATTCTAAGTTCCAACGACACATTTCCGGCTGTTTCGCAATTGCTTCTGCAATCACATCCTCCAACTTTTTATTTAACGGACGATTCCAACGGTATTCCTCGTCAGAAACCATCCAAAAATAGCCATATAATAAGGATCTTGGTAGCCAAAATCCTTTATAAGAAGGTGAAGTGTAGCCTGAGAATGGTTGTTCCCATTCATGGGTTGGTACCCCGTGATTATCAATCATGATATCCGGCAGAAAGCGTTCATACAATCTAGTCATCCCTAAAGCCTCAGGATGGTTGGTATCCAAATTGAAGTAGTCATAATAGAATTCTTTTCCCACTGCATTAAAGCGAGCAACGTGTAGCTTCCAATGTGGATTGTCTTGCTGCAATTCGTAATGAATCGCTGCACCGTCAACATTTTCTAGGGGAACAATCACTAGATTTAATTGCTCCGCTGTCTCGTGATAATTTTTGTTCGTTAACAGCTCTTTAATTAATAGGAAGGCACCGTTAGTACCAGCTACTTCATTGGCATGGTGACGAGCATTAATAATCAGCGACGGATGATTAGTTAAGCGTTTGGTTCTTGAGTGATAGCCTTTGGTTTTGGGCGCTAGTTCGATTGCATAAATTTCTCGACCTAAGTAAGAAGTCGCAATCGGATAAACGGATAGCTCTGGTACTTCTATCAGCTGTTGGATGATCGCCAGATATTGCTCATAACCAATCACTTGATCTTCGTAAAAATCGACGGTTTCAATCTTTCTTGTTTGTTCAATTTGAACCTTTTCCGATATCTCTGCATCAAAAGTATTCTCTCTGCCAATAAAAGTAATTTCTTTGAAGAAAGAAAAATCAAATCCTTTGGCTACCAGCCGTTGATTAAGTAATTCCGAGTATGCGAGCAGGACCGTATCATCGACCCCTTCGACCGCAATTTTTGCGGTGAGCCGTTGATCGCTGTAGCCAATTTCCTGTAAAAAGGCAGAAATTTCTTCTCGTTTTTTCGGATGCTTGACAATAGAACCTTCGTTTAAAATCCTCGGCTCACTTGCTAGTTGTTCCAACAAAGTGACTTTCAAAGTAGGCTTCCCGGTTCCTTGTTTGATTACCGGAAAGATAAGCCCTGGTTCTTCAAACATTTCACCACACACTTGATAGCCAAAGTTCTCCCCTGCGAAGTACAGATCTTCGTGCAAGGCATTCAAGCTGGAGATCATATCGTTGCGGCTGGACAGCAAATGATCCGGTTCGCTTGCAATCACTTCAATTTTTAACTGAGCAAAAAAGGGCTGCTGTTCTTTAGATAACTCACCCTCAGCTTTTTCTAAAACAAAAGCTTTACAGTCAGCCAACACTTGATCCTGATAAAGATCCCAAATTTTTTCGACATCAGTGACGATTCGCTTTTCTAAAACGATCTCACCATTTACCTTGGCTTGAAGTCTACCAGTCGGCGGATGAACTTTCCCTAAACCCGGATAAGCATCCAAATAGGGTCGCTCGGCGTAACTAGCTGCATAATGATCTTCAAAAATGACTTCTCCCTGTTGGTCCTTCGCGGAAATCAAGTAAGTAAGCGGTTCGTCCCCCTCATAAGTAGTAAACGCGACTTGCTCTTCACTAAGACCTAATTCACTGACTAATCTGTCTTGAATCGGATACAGCTCTTGGAGATAACGAATTGGCAGATCATTCCATTTTTCTGGGTCTTGACTATCTAAATTGTTATAACTGGGAACCGCACCTGATTCTGTGATCCACTCAGTAAACCCTTCAGGCATAAACGGTTTAAAAGCGATGACTAATTTCTCAACAGCCTGATCCTTCAGTGCCGGAATAACATATTCGTCCAGCCAAGAGTAACCTTGCTTATGAGCACAAACCAATTGGATATTGGTTAACTGCGCTCCTTTTCCGGCTATTTCTGCTGCAATTTCTTCCTTTAAGGATTGACGGACTGCTTTTTCTTCACTTAGTACGCCGCTTATTTCCACTTGGTCAGCTGGTTTCAAAGTCGGATAAACTTCTTTAGCAAGATATTGGCGAAAATCGTCTACCTCCCAAGAAAGCTCATACTTCTTTTCGTAGACCGGCTGTATATCCTTATAATTTTTAAAGGTTGTTTCTGGAAAATAGGCTTGAACTTCTTTCAAACACGAACGTATTTCTGGCGAAACATAAGCAGTTGTTTTTTGTGACGACAGTGACTGCAGATAGCTGAGCTGACCATCAAGATTCTTCATTAAGAAACCATCGGCAATATACTGAAGGTAACTGCTCCAAGTCTCAAAGACCGAAAGCTTTGGAAAATGCTCACAAACCAGTGCTGAAAATTCTTCTAAGTCTGTCCCTTGTCCCTGAACAACTAATATCGTTCCATCTCTACCTGGTTCTTCTTTTATCTGACACTCCGCTGCTTCACGGAATACCAGTGCGTTTCCGCTGGTATACTCTTTAGCTAACAGCCAATCATCAATCTGAGTTGTTTCCATGCCAAAACGAAAAGCAAAATTACAGGCAGCGTTTAAGATCGATGGACTAGCGGCCACTGGAAGAATTAGCTTAAAATCTAGCTTATCTGGCAATTGATCGAGATTCTCATCTTTCAAATAGGTTCCCGTTTGAAAGAGTGTTTCTAAGCCTTTTTTGCTGCGCCAATCAAAGCTAGAAATCGGCTGAGCGTGATCTGAAGCAGCCTGATAGTCTTCAGGAAGCAATTGCGAATACTCTGAAAAATGAGCGAACAACTTCTTCTCACCTGCGGAAACTTCTTCAGCGCCAGTCAGAGAAGCTATCGGAAATGTAGCTGCTTCACTGGAAAAACCTTTAACTAATGCTGCTTGAATCAACATTTTTTGCTCTTCCCAGCTAGTGTTTGTTGGTACTTTTAACATGGGCTTCCTCCATTCCATACTCAATGACTACTTTTGAAACAAGGTTCCTACTTCTTCACCTTTTAGAATGTTGAAAATAACTGTCGGCTCCTTGCCGTTAGCTAAAACCATCGACAAGCCAGCCGACAATGCTGCATCAGCTGTTTTCAATTTACTGAGGATACCTCCGCGACTATAAGGGCCGCTTTGCGTGCTAGATGAAGCAAGCATTTGACTGTCCACTTCTCTAAGATGTTGCAGCAGCTCTGCGTCTTCGTTATGTACTGGATTGTCAGAGTATAAGCCTTCTACGTCGGAAAGCATGATGAATAAATCTGCCTTCATCAGTAGTGACACATTTAAAGCAACCTCATCATTATCCTCAAATTGACGTTGCTGATGCACTTCATCAATTGATACTGCATCGTTTTCGTTAATGATGGGCACTGCTCCGGAAGCCAATAATTGCTTGATCGTTTCAGCAAACGTTTGACGACTTTCTGAAAAATCTAAAATATCTCGCGTAAGCAGTAGTTGACCGACCTGTTTACCATAATCGTCAAAAGCTTCTTGGTAGGCTTGGATCAACAATGTTTGTCCGACAGCTGCACTAGCCTTTTGTTGAGAAACGGTAAGTGATGCTTCAGCGAATCCTAATTGTGTTCGGCCAATCGCCACCGCTCCCGACGAAACGAGAATGACCTGCTTTTTTTGTCTCATTAGTTCTGCGATTACAAAAACCAATTGTTGCATAACCGAATAATTGATGGTTCCATCAGCAGAGATTAGTGCACTTGTGCCGATCTTTACCACAATTACAGTTGCTTTCTGGATATCTTTTCTCATATACACACCTTATTTTCAAAAGGAAAAAACCTCTTATTTTCTTGCTTTAATCCACAGTTCCAAAGATATTGATTCTAAAACCCAAAGCAAAGTTCACTTAAAAATTGAATTTTCTGAAACTTCAGAACGGCGTTTCAACATTCTACTAGAAATGTCCATTCAAATCAATACCTATTTTCGTCAACATGTTAAAATGGAAACTAAATAGGAGGTTACTTATGGACAACCAAGCAGAAATAATCAATCAAATTCTTCATTTCATCTCAGAAGGTGAACAGTTAAAAGAGACCCAACGTTTCGCGTTTAAAACCGACGGAGCCGCTGAATCGACAGCTGAACATACTTGGCGGCTTAGCCTATTCGTTGCTTTGTTTTGCTCTTTTTATCCTCAATTGAATAAGGCTGAAGCGTTGGAGATTGCTTTGATTCACGATTTAGCCGAATTAAAAACCGGTGATATTCCCGCAATTGATCAAGTAGATGCCCAAAAGAAAGCTGAACAGGAAACCTTAGCTTTTAACAGTCTTACTGCTCTTTTACCTGCAGAGATGGCCGCTCACTATGATCGTCTTTTTTTAGACTATCAATTAGGAAGAACCGAAGAAGCGCGCTTAGTAAAAGCGTTAGATAAGGCCGAAACCATTTTGCAGCATGTTCAGGGCAAAAATCCACCGGACTTCAATTACCAGTTCAATCTGGATTATGGAAAAGAGTATTTTTCTGATCCTTTTTTAAAAGATTTACGAAGGATACTTGATCAGGCTACTTCGGATAAAATTTAAAAGAAGGGACGTAAAAACGAATTTTACGTCCCTTGTTCTTTAAATTGTAGTAGCCTTCATGACTTCTACGCCAGAAAGTACCTCGCCTTTTTTCTCCAAAGCATGTGAAGATACATGATCCATATTAGTAATCATCACCAGCATCGAAGTTCCCTTGCCGGCTTGCTTAATCGCTGCTAAGTCAACATCCGCCAACAAAGTATCGCTTTGCAATGATTGACCTTCTTGAACATGAATATCAAAAGGTTTTCCTGCTAAATCCACCGTATTAATTCCCATATGCAAAAGTACTTCCAAGCCACTATCAGTAGTAATCCCAATCGCATGTTTTGTCGGGAAAATAGTTGAAACTTTCCCTTTTACCGGAGAGTAAATTTTACCATCCTTTGGTTCGATGAAATAACCGTCACCCATCATCTTTTCAGCAAATACCGGATCACTTGCTTCTTCCAAAGGATGAATGGATCCTGCAGCCACCGAGCTGAAAATTTCAGTTGTTGCTGATTCAGTCGTTACAATTTCTTCAGCAGCTTTTTCTTCTGCTAATTTCTCTTTCGGAATACCAAAGAAGAAGGTTGCGACAAAACCACCGGCATAGGCTGCTAATAAGCCTAAGACGTAACCCCACCAGCGACCGTTAGCAATTAACGGAATTAATGCTGCCCCTGAAGGACCCACGGCGATTGATCCTACTCCACCGATCGCTCCAATTACCGCACCACCGATACCGCCGCCGATACAAGCAGTAATAAACGGACGACCCAGCGGTAAGGTAATTCCGTAAATTAAAGGTTCACCAATTCCTAAGATCCCCACCGGCAAAGCACCTTTAATCATTTCGGAAAGCTCTTTGTCTTTGCGCAAACGAACCCACAAAGCTAGAGCAGCTCCGACTTGTCCAGCACCAGCCATTGCCAAAATTGGCAGCAGCAGTGTGCTTCCTGTTTCATTAATCATTTGAATATGAATAGGTGTCAAAATTTGATGCAAACCAAACATGACCATCGGCAAGAATAGCAATCCTAAAACAAAACCAGAGAAAGCACCGCCAATATTCAACACCCAAGTAATCCCGCTAACCATGTTGTTGGAAATAAAACCCGCCAACGGCATGATTAGAAAAATTTCAGCTAAACCAATCACTAATAAAGAGATGGTTGGCGTGATAATTATATCAAGAGAATCAGGCACAACTTGGTGCAATTTCTTTTCGACAATTGATAATAACCAAACGGCGAAAATGACTCCTAAGATTCCACCTTGACCTGCCGACAACGGTTCGCCAGTAAACAAGTTCATTAGGGGCGCTTCGGGATTCATACCCGTTAACATTACAACCGCACCAATAACTCCACCCATTGTAGGATTCGCACCAAACACCCGTGCCGCATTCACACCAGTATAAATCACCAAGTAGCTGAACAAACCATTTTTCAGGATGTTCATTACATCCAGATACTGCTGCCAAACCGCTGCATCTAATGTTCCAGCAGTGATCATATTCGTAATGACCGAAGCAATACCAGCTACAATCCCAGTCCCAACAAAAGCTGGAATCATCGGTACGAAGATATTAGAAATGTCTTTTAAAACTCTCTTCATTCGTGATGGTTTCTGTTTAGCTTTTTGTGCCGCCTTCATTTCTTCCGCTTTTGCTTGCACCTTATCTTTACCACCCAAGGGTGCTTCAGGAAGATCTTCACCTAACTCTACACCAGCTATATCCACCATTGCTTGGGCAACTTTATTTACTTTTCCTGGACCAATAATTACTTGCAGCTGTTCGTCATCCACCACGCCTAAGACACCAGGGATTTTCTGCAGCTGCTCTTTGTTTACTTTATTCTCATCACGGATCGTCATACGCACGCGAGTCATACAGTGAACGACATTTTGCACGTTGTCCATACCGCCTGCACCGGAAAATATTTCTTTTGCTAATTCATTTAAAGATAAATCGGCCATTGTTTTAACTCCTTATAATGTTTTTCTGACAAAGCCATCTGCTTTGTTTAGTTTTTGCTGGGCTGTTTCTTTGTCGCTTTGAGTCAAGATCATCACAATTGCCAACTTCACATTTTGCTCCGCTTCAACAAAATAAGTGGCTGCTGTTTCGTAGTCAACCTCGGTTGCTTCCATAATAATCCGTTTAGAACGTTCAACTAATTTTTCATTGGTTGGTTTCACATCAATCATCAAATTGTTATAGACTTTGCCGATACCAATCATGCTGATGGTTGAGATCATATTTAGAATCAGTTTTTGCGCTGTTCCAGATTTCAAGCGGGTAGAACCGGTTAAGAATTCCGGACCACAATCCACTTCAATCGGATACTGGGCATGACGGCTAACTTCAGCATTCTTATTGCATGAAATTGAGCCTGTAGAAGCGCCTACTGAACGGGCATAATCTAGTCCGCCGATCACATACGGTGTCCGTCCGCTGGCAGCAATACCGATCACCATATCATTTTCATTTAACGCTAATTGCGCCAGATCTTCCTGTCCTAGTGTCAACGAATCTTCGGCACCTTCTACAGCCACGGTCATCGCCTCGCTGCCGCCGGCAATTAACCCAATAACTAATTCAGGACTAACACCAAAAGTAGGAACGCATTCAGCAGCATCTAAAACACCTAAACGTCCACTTGTTCCAGCACCCATATAGATCAAACGACCACCTTTTTTGAAAGATTGGATCGTTTGCTCAATCACGCCTTCAATCTCCGGCAAAGATTCAGCTACAGCAGCTGGTACATTCCGGTCTTCCTGATTCATTAAATCTAACGCCTCAGCAACCGACATTTCGTCCAAGCCAAAGGTTTTTTCATTTCTGCGTTCTGTAGTTAAATTATCTAAATTCAAACTATTCATGATTCTCTACACTCTCCAAAATAAATTTCGTACCTGCCTGAATCGCTGACAACAGTGAACGATCCTTCTCAATAACCCGTCCTACCACGTTTACTTTTTCGTCAGCAGATAAAGGACGTTTAACTATCTGAATTTCTCCCATATATCTCAGGTATTCTACATTATCTATCGTCACCATGCCAACCTCACGTTTTTGCGCTGGTAAAGGTGGGACAGACGCTGGCTGATTAAAACGTGCATCAGCACTTCGGATGACATCACGAGCCTCATCCATTCGATTTTTATGATTGCCAAGAACCAGCTCAATCTGTTCATCGTAGGACTCAACCTGCAATAAAATTGTTTGCTCCTTGTTATACAAAGCAAACTGCTTTTGTGTTTCTGCTGCTAAATCACCGTCCCCAATATAGACTAAATCCACATTCAAATCTAGTGCAGCACTTAGCGGATGCTGGTGACGATGGTTTTCCAAGGTTGGCAATCCTTCGTATAGTGGACCACGCTTTTCGCCGTCGCCAGCAACAAATGCCTGGATGGCAAATCCCCATTGCTTCAACCATTGATTCTTTTCATCAAACCAAGCTTGATCCAAACCAGTCTCAGGTCGCGGGTAATAATTGTGCCAAGCCTCCAAATTAGTAAAATCCGCCTGATACTTTTGTAGTTCTTCCACATCTTTTTCAGATATGGTGGATGCATTCAGGGCTACGGTTACTTGATGTGAAGCTTCAGCGATCTGTTTAGTAGTGATTCGATCATCCATTCTCAAACCAGTCACACCGATTTCCTTTAATTCATTGATTCTTTCTAAAGAAAAACCCGCAGCTTCTAAAGCGTTTCCTGAAATGTCCACCATCAGATCCAACTGAAGGTCTTTGGCCATTAAGCCTAATTGCTTTAGTCTGACTTGATACATTTCGGGGTTCTCTTCCGGGATATGCAGCGAAGTGAATACTCCTGAGAACCCAATTGATGCCATTTTTTCAATATAAGTACTTTTCTGTTCTGTCATTTCTTCTGTAAGGAAGATAGAAAAGCCAAACATACCATCCCTCCAATTTCGCTGTAAGCGTTTCATGGTGATAGTATAACTTTAATTCGTTTTTTGTGCAATACTATTCCATAAAATTTATCATACATAAGAAATAGCATTTCCCTCAGCGTACAAAAAAAGAACCTCTTTTCAGAGATTCATTTTCTATTCCTCGATTATTTGCGTTTGTTCGTGCATATCTACTAGTTCTTCATAAACCTCAAGATCACTAGATTCCTGGACTTCCGTATCAATCACTTCCTGATATTCTTGTGAGAGTTCACTGCCTGCTTCTTGAGCAACATCTCGATTCGGATCCAAGGGATCTTCAATCGGTACCCATTCAGGGCTAGGTTCAGCATGGTCATATTCCATATTCAGATTTGCCTGATATTCTTCTTCAGTGATATCGCCATTTTCAAAGCTTTCTTGAAAGGCCAGTGTCCGTTTTTCTACTTCAGCTTCTTTCGCCTTCCGTCGTTCAAAATCTTCTGTCCAATTCTCATCTAACATGGTGGTTCCTCCTTCAATAAGCTGCTTGCGTATAAAATAATTACTTAAAATTCTGCTGGTTATCTTCCAATTAGCAGAAGAATCAAATGACCCTTCTTTATAAAAAGCCGGCACGTCTGTTGAGGGCATGCCGGCTGATATGTTATCTTAATTCAAGTGGTACTTTTTGTTACGCGTTACTTCTACTAAGAAAAAAGGAAACAACTGCTACAACGATTACTGCTCCTATAATGGATGGAACAAGAGCCATTCCAGCAAGTGAAGGTCCCCAAGAGCCTAATAGTCCTTGGCCGATAGCAGAACCAACTAGTCCAGCTACAATGTTAGCGATCCAGCCCATCGAGCCGCCGCGATTTGTGATAGCACCTGCAATAACGCCAATAATAGCACCTACGATTAATGTCCATAGCCAACCCATAGTTCTTCAACCTCCCTCTATTTAATATTTATTACAATGTTTATGTTACTCGCTCTTTCAAAAATGCGCGAAGAATATGCTTGAAAATAAAAATACTATTAGAAAATTGACGTTTTTATTCGCCGATTTGAAAGCCCAAATACTTAGAAAAGACTAAAGTTGTACGGCCTTTTGCAGAAATGATTATTGCTTAAAAAACGTGTGAAAATTTTCTAAAAATAATTTCATAGAGCTGGATTATTTTGTATGATCTGCTATTATTGATGAAACTTTCAGAATATTTTAAATCTATCGAATATTCAATGAAAAGAGGATGCTTTATGGAAAACAAATTACAAAAACAAATGACTTCACGTCACATTACGATGCTTGCCTTAGGCGGAGCGATCGGTGCTGGTCTTTTCAAAGGCAGCGGCGAAGCGATTGGTATCGCCGGCCCTTCTGTCTTACTAGCCTTTCTTTTAGGAGGTCTTGTCTTATTTATTGTAATGAGCGGATTAGGCCGATTGGTAATCGCCAACGACAATGTTCATGGTCTCTCAGGAATCATCCAGCCCTTCTTAGGTGAACGATCTGCCGATTTTATTGATTGGTTGTATTGGTCTTTATGGATGATCAATATCATTGCTGAAGCAGTCGCGGCTGCCAGCTTCCTGCAATTGTGGTTTCCGCATGTTCCAGCCTGGCTGTTTGTCTTCTTTCTGGCAATATTAACGACCTTGATCAATTTGTATTCAGTTAAGCTTTTTGCCGAAACAGAATACTGGCTGGCTTTTGCTAAAATTACCGTTATTGTTTTGTTGATTATCTTTGGTCTTTTTCTAATCGGACAAGAAATGCACGCGGTGGGTGTTTTACCTACCTTCCAAAGAATGAATGACCACGGTGGATTTACTCCCCATGGTCTTAAGGGATTAGTTAGTTCTTTACTTGTGGTTATTTACTCTTATGGCGGTTCCGAGCTAATTGCAATTACCGTTAGTGAAACAGAAGATCCTAAAACAGCCATTCCTAAAGCAATTAAAGGGGTTATGGGCAGAATTATCTCGTTTTACATTATTCCCATGCTGCTGCTTTTAATTATTTATCCTTGGAATATGTTAGCTCACAGCAACGTCAGTCCGTTTGTTTTGGTTTTTGAAAAACTGCACATCCCTTTTGCTAGCGATATTGTGAACTTTGTGATTATCTTGGCGCTATTCTCATCCATTAATTCCGGGGTCTATGCTTCATCACGTACTCTTTATTTTCGCTTAAAGGATGCTAAGGGTGTTTCAAAAGGTTTAGCCGTTCTTAACAAACATCAAGTTCCGCAACGAGCAGTACTATTCTGCACCGGAACACTGTATATTGGAGTAATTCTGTCCTACTTTTTAGGAGATAAACTTTTCAATTACTTAGTAGGTTCATTATCTTATTCTGTGTTATTAACTTGGCTGATGATTACCTTCGCCGCTTTTGTACTTGCCAGAAAAAAAGGCACGAAAGCCGAAATTATTTTTAGTGGTCTAGCGATATTAGTATTGTTGTTAATCCTTGTGGGTATTCTGTTAAGCAACCCGCTCAGTGTAACACTCATGACAGCGGCAATTTACTTGATTATTCTGTTAAGCTATCAATCAAAACATTATCGAACTCAGACAGATCACTCATAATAGAAAAGAAGCCTGACAAAAAATGCTTGAAAACAGCACCCGCTTGTCAGGCTTCTTCTCTATTTAATTAATTATGGTAAATCAGCAATCGTCTCTAAACGAAGAGCCGCATGTTGAATATAGCGCTGATTTTTCGCTTTATCTATTTAAACCAATTCTACTTCTACTTCGATATTTCCACGAGTGGCTTTTGAGTAAGGACAAAATTCGTGGGCTTCTTCTACAATGGTCTCTGCCTGTTTTGCTTCAATTCCTGGTAATGAGACTTCTAAAATCACACCAATTTGAAATCCACCCTCTTCTGTTTGATAAAGCGATACCCGTGCTTTGACCTCAGAATCAGATTCCAGCTGATGTTCTTCCAACATGTGTTGAACTGCTCCATTAAAACAAGAAGCATAACCAGCAGCAAATAATTGTTCAGGATTAGTCCCTTCAGCATGGATAGAAGGCGGCTCTATTTTCATGTGCATTTTTCCTCCTGGAGCTTCAACATCGCCATTTCTTCCGCCATGATTGATCATAGCTGTTTCATACAATTTTTTCATTTGACATCTCCCTCTCTAATTTCAGTCTATAGCTATTCAATGAAGAATACAATGAACTTGCCTACAAATAACAACCAGCTTATCCTCCAAAGACAGCTGAGGATAGATAGAAATCATTTTTGTAATTTTTAAAGGTTTGTTATACTAAAATCGAAAGGTGGCGTAATCAATGAAAAAAGCAATAGCTTTACTTTTATTTACTTCTATTTTACTAGCAGGTTGCGGAGGCAATACAGAGTCTTCAACCGACAGTACACAAACAGTGGAAACGAACCCAAGTTCCAAATTAACCAGTTCAACCAGCACACAATCAAGTGCATCTTCTACTTCAAAAAGTAAAGAAACTTCTGAAAGTACATTCGCTGCAACTTCAGAAACAAAAGACACGACTGAATCAAGCGCCAATGAAGAAGCTAATACGAATGCTTACCCTTATCAAACAGAATTACCAGGGGTAACCGTCTTTCGCTTTCACGGCATGAATGTTCCTGATTCAGTAACCATTGATCCAGCTCAAGGCAATGTTACTATTAATAATGGCAGTTCTGCATCAAGCTACAGTATGTCAATACAAAATGTTCCAACTAGAGAAATTCGCGTTTTTTCTGCTAGCAATAATCAAATAAGAACAGTCAGTGTAAATACCGCCTTGCAAATCGGTGGGCGTTTATCTGGAGATGGGCAGCGAGATTTTGGCAATGACACATTCTACTTATTCCGCAACAGCAACGGCGGTCTTTCGTTAGTCACTCCAAATTACGCGGGAAACGTAATGCCAGAGGATACTGATGTCATGCAAGAGGTTTTACAATAAAATGAATGCATACAAAAAGAGCTAGTACCTTTACAGGAACTAGCTCTTTTATTATCGAAATTATTTAACAGTTACTGTTGCGCCAACTTCTTCAAGAGATGCTTTTAATTCTTCAGCTTCTTCTTTAGATACGCCTTCTTTAACTGGTGCAGGAGCGCCGTCAACTACAGCTTTAGCTTCTTTCAAGCCTAGGCCAGTTGCTTCACGAACTGCTTTGATAACTTTAACTTTTTGATCGCCAACAGCTGTTAACTCAACAGTAAATTCTGTTTGTTCTTCAGCAGCAGGACCTGCAGCAGCGCCAGCAGCAGCTACAGGAGCAGCAGCAGATACGCCAAATTCGTCTTCGATAGCTTTAACTAAGTCGTTTAATTCTAGGATTGTCGCGCCTTTTAGCTCTTCGACAATGTTTTCAATGTTCAATGCCATTTTAAATTTCCTCCATAATGTATGTTTTTTAGTTTGTATTCTTATGCAGCGATTAAGCTACTTCTTCTTCTTTTTCTGCTACTGCCTTGACAGCGTAAGCCACGTTGCGGACTGGCGCTTGTAGGACAGATAAAAGCATAGATAGAAGACCGTCGCGGTTTGGAAGTTTTGCAAGAGCAGTAATTTCTTCAAGAGAAGCTACCTTGCCTTCAATGATCCCGCCTTTGATTTCTAATGCGTCAGCTTCTTTAGCGAACTCGTCGATAATTTTAGCTGGAGCAACTACATCTTCATTACTGAATGCTACGGCTGTAGGACCAGTAAAGACTTCTCCTAAACCTTCAAGTCCTGCTTTTTCAGCGGCACGAGATAGGATAGAGTTTTTGATGACTTTCATTTCAACGTTAGCGTCGCGTAGTTGTTTACGTAGACGAGTTACTTGATCTACAGTTAAACCACGATAATCAACGATAACGACTGAAGCTGCTGCGCTGAATTTTTCTGTGACTTCATCAACGATAGCGGCTTTTTTAGCGATTGCTACTTCACTCATTTATATTTCACCTCCTGATTTTGATGGAAGGGATTTTCTTATAAAACTACAAAAAAATACCCTATGCCACCGTAGACATAGAGGGACTATTGAATGTTCTCCAATAAATGTCCTCGGTAGGAAATTAAGACTTACGTCACCTACTGTCTTCGGTACAGTTAATTATTAACCTCGACTACCTTACCATAGGTTCGGCAGTCGAGTCAATCATTAATTTGAAAATTTTACATAGATGCTTGGTCAACGTGGATCCCAGGACCAAATGTAGTAGTCACTGTGATGTTTTTGATGTATTGACCTTTGGCTGTTGAAGGCTTAGCTTTCACTAAAGTATCATTGATAGTTTTGAAGTTTTCGATTAACTTCGCATCGTCAAATGAAACTTTTCCAATTGGTGCATGGATGTTTCCAGCTTTGTCTACACGGTAAGTTACTTTACCAGCTTTTACTTCTTCAATCGCTTTAGTAACGTCCATAGTAACAGTTCCTGTTTTAGGGTTTGGCATTAAGCCTTTAGGTCCTAATACACGTCCTAATTTACCAACAGTTGCCATCATGTCTGGTGTTGCAACAACAACGTCAAAGTCGAACCATCCGCCTTGGATTTTTTGTACCAAGTCGTCGTCACCGACAAAATCAGCGCCTGCTGCTTCTGCTTCTTTAGCTTTTTCGCCTTTAGCGAATACTAAAACAGATTGTGTTTTACCAGTTCCGTTTGGCAGTACAACTGCTCCACGGATTTGTTGGTCTGCTTTTTTTGGGTCAACGCTTAATTTGTATGCTACTTCAACAGTTGCATCGAATTTCGCGATATTTGTTTCTTTAGCCAAAGCAACTGCTTCTTCTACAGAATATGCTTTTGAGCTGTCAACTTTTTTTAATGCTTCTTGCATTTTTTTGGTTTTTTTAGCCATTTTGTTTCCTCCTTATGTGGTTATAACGGTAGAACCTCCCACGTGTTTTGATTTTTCAATCAAGAGACGACTGAGAAGCTTTAGGTTCAGGAATTATTCGACTGTAATTCCCATGCTTCTTGCAGTACCTTCAACCATGCGCATTGCTGCTTCAACGTCAGCTGCGTTTAGGTCTTCCATCTTCAACTCAGCGATTTCTTTTACTTGGTCGCGAGTAACTTTTGCAACTTTAGTTTTGTTTGGTTCGCCTGAACCTTTTTCAACTTTTGCTGCTTTTTTCAATAATACAGCAGCTGGTGGTGTTTTTGTAACGAAGGTGAATGAACGATCTTCGTATACAGAGATCACTACTGGAATGATCAGACCTGCTTGATCAGCGGTACGGGCGTTAAATTCTTTTGTAAAGCCCATGATATTGATACCGGCTTGACCTAGTGCAGGACCTACTGGGGGAGCTGGTGTTGCTTTCCCTGCAGGAATTTGCAATTTAACTAGTTTTTCTACTTTTTTTGCCACGAGACATACCTCCTTGAGTCCGTGATGTGGTTAATTGGAGATAAAGATTTCTCCTCCCACTTGGTACAGCGTGCAAAAGGCACACTAGAGTATGATAGCAAACTCCTTACATAATTTCAAGAACTTTTCAATTTTCAGACAATAAATATTTTCTTCACAAACACTTCCTATACGATTAGAATAACAGAATAAAATGCTAATTTACCTATGTACCGGGCCTCTTTGTGTTAAACTATAATCGAATTGGTAACGAATTTATAGTAGACAATCAAGGAGGTTTTAAATAATGGAAAACTTAAAGTATCGCAGCGTTTTTGATATCATCGGCCCTGTTATGGTTGGACCCAGCAGTTCACATACTGCAGGTGCTGCACGAATTGGCAAAGTCAGCCGCATGATCTTTGGCGAAAAACCAGATTCAGTAGAAATTGATCTGTACGAATCATTTGCTAAGACCTATCGTGGACACGGGACTGATATTGCCTTAGTCGGTGGTCTATTAGGAATGAATCCAGATGATCCCCGCCTATCTGAGTCCTTGAAGCTGGCTCATGAAGAAGGCATTGAAGTCTTGTTTGTTCCAAAAAAGGAAAAAGCCAAGCACCCAAATTTGGTGACTATGCATTTGAAGAAAGGTAAATACAAAATGTCAGTAACCGGGATATCTATTGGCGGCGGCAATATTCAAATATCGGAATTGGACGGCTTCAGTATTTCCTTATCTATGGGAACACCTACCTTTATTGTTGTCCATGAGGATGTACGCGGTTTATTAGCCCAAGTCTCAGCAGTAATTTCAGACGCGGGAATTAATATCGGTACCGTGACTATGACCCGCCAGAAAAAAGGCGACAATGGTATTTTAGTCTTGGAGGTTGACGATAAACCTTCCGATAACTCCACCAAAGAAAAACTACGCTCGCTGGATCATGTATTTGGTGTGACCTATTTTGATTAAGGATAAAACGATTAGAAAATTTTGAAAAAAAACGGCAGTTTAGAATACAAGGAGGCAAGAATATGTTTCTTTCGATAAAAGACTTGGTAGAACAAGCACAAAGCTATCCTACGATAGGTGAATTAATGATTGCAACAGAACAAGAACTTACTGGCCGCAGTCGTGAAGAAATTATTGAATTGATGGAACGTAACTTGGAAGTCATGGCTGATTCCATTGATGAAGGAATTGCTGGCGTAAAATCTGTGACTGGAATTACCGGCGGTGACGCCAAACGGTTGAATGAGTATCTCGATTCGGGTAATTTCCTAAGCGGTGACACGATTTTACGGGCAGTCCGCAACGCAGTGGCTGTAAACGAAGTTAATGCGAAGATGGGCCTAATTTGCGCGACGCCTACTGCTGGTAGCGCCGGTGTCGTAGCCGGTGTACTGATGGCCGCCCGAGAAAAATTGAATCTGACTCATGAAGAGCAGTTAGATTTTCTGTTTACAGCCGGTGCCTTTGGCTTAGTCATCGCTAACAGTGCCTCTATTTCAGGCGCTGAAGGTGGCTGTCAAGCTGAGGTTGGTTCAGCCAGTGCAATGGCGGCGGCGGCCTTAGTCGCAGCCAACGGCGGAACACCGCAAATGGCAGCTGAAGCAGTTGCCATTACTTTAAAAAATGTGATGGGCTTAATTTGTGATCCAGTAGCTGGCTTGGTTGAAGTTCCTTGCGTAAAACGCAATGCCATGGGATCTTCTCAAGCCTTCATTTCAGCCGATATGGCTTTAGCCGGTATCCGCAGCGTAATTCCGCCTGATGAAGTAATTGACGCGATGTACAAAGTGGGTCGGGCAATGCCTTCTATTTTCAAGGAAACTGCTGAAGGCGGCGTAGCAACTACACCGACAGGATTACGTTTAAGTAAAGAAGTTTATGGCGAGACTCCTGCTGAAGAACAGCCTGTATAAATTAAAAATGAACCGTTGATCGGCTTAAACGCCTGCATCAACGGTTCATTTACTTTTTACATTAGTTTCGTATTTTTCACTTCAGCAATTGTTCGAGTCCCAGCTAATTGCATCGTAATCGACAATTCTTTGTTTAAGTGATCAAACACCGAAGCAACCCCTTCGGCTCCACCAAGATTTAATCCATAAATCACAGGACGACCGATTGCGACTAAATCTGCGCCGCTGGCTAAAGCTTTAAAGACATGTTCGCCCCGACGTACACCACTATCAAATACGATTGGCACACGTTTGTTCACAACACCCGCAATTAATGGCAATACATCAAAGGATGCAGGTCCGCCATCTAATTGACGTCCACCATGATTAGAAATCCAGATACCATCGGCTCCGGCACTAATAGCCACTTCCGCGTCTTCAGGGGATTGAATTCCTTTTACAAAAACTGGCAAGTTCGTCAGATCTTTGATTTTCTTAATGTCTTCAGGCACTAATCCTTGTTTTGCAGCTGCATATATTTCAGCGATTCCTTTTCCTTCACCATCGCCAGCAGCATCTTTTTCACTGTAGGCTGCCAAGTTAGGCATTGGTAGCGGGAATTCGAAGTGATTAATAATATCTTCTTCGCGATATCCGCCCAAAGTAGAATCAGCAGTTAGGATGATTGCCTTGGCACCAGACTTAACGGCTTTTTCTAAAATGAATTCATTAAATCCATCATCTTTACTCATATATAATTGGAAAAATTGCGGTGCATCTGGGGCTGCGGCCGCTGCATCTTCAATTGTTGTATTTGCATAAGTACTAATGGAGAAAATAGAACCGGCTGCAGCTACCCCTTTGGCTGTATCTGCTTCGCCTTTTTCATGCGCCAAACCTTGCGCAGCAGAAGGAGCTTGAATGATTGGTGTCTTCAAGTCAATGTCCCAAAGCTTAGTACTTAAATCAGCGTGATCAATTCCACGTAATACTCTTGGCATAATTGATTTTTTATTGAAAGAAGCGGTATTTTCCTTCATTGTCCATTCATCTTCAGAGCCGCCACGGATATAACCAAATGCACCTTTATCCATACGTTCTTTTACTCGCGCCTCTAATGAAGCGATATTAACAATCTCAATTGGATGTTCTTCCTTGCTTGCTTGATAAGTCATCGTAAGACCTTCTTTCTTTTTAGTACGACAACATACTACTACTCTTACAAAATGTAAGCAAACATTTTTACTCGAAGATGAATTGATTCAAAATAATATCCACTGTTTCTTCCGGTGACAGCTCTCCATTAGCAATTTTCAAATATGGACTTTTGGGGAACTTTTTGATAAATTCACCGGTTTCGCTATTCAAACGCTGCTTTTGATGACTAGCCATCAATTCTTTCTCCGACTGGATAAGATCTCTTTTGGAAGGCTTAGCTGCTAAACGATCCGCACCTTTATTTCTTTCTAAGCGAATCGCCAAAGGACTTTCCAATTCGATGAAATAAACCGCCTGCTTCTTACGGACAAAGATCTTTTCAATATCTTTAAGAAATTGCCAATCCTTTTTATCGTCAAAATCAATCACCAGCGTAAACACTAGGTGCTTGGTTGGATTTTTTTCAGGCTCCTCAGCAAAAGCTTTAAACAGCATTTTGCGTAACTGATCTGACAAATCAAAGGCTGCTTGGCGATAGCCTAACATTTCGGCAAAAACATCAAGTGTTTGATGATTATACAGCAATCGTCCCTCTATTTTTTGCGCCAATACTCGGCCGACCGTCATTTTCCCTACTGCTTGCGGCCCCATCAAGACAATTAAACTCATTTCCTCAACTCCCACAACTCTTCAGCAATCTTCTGGTCCACTGCCAAATTCTCATGTAGTTGGCTATGTTGGGCATTTTGGCCTGTATACACTTGTTGATCTACAGGGATGCCGTTCTGCTTTAATAAAGAATAAACGGAAAGTGCACTAGTTGTCGGAACAGTTCCATCACCCAAAGTAGTCTCATTCAACTTGCCAGCTAATAGGAGTATCGATAAATTCTCAGGTATATTTGAAACACCGCTCTGATAATCCACGTACCGACTAGCTTTCTGAGTCGGACCACTTTCCAGCAGCTCTTCTAAGTTTTGTTCATTGGAGGTGTCAATGAGATCGTTGAAAGGCGAGCCAATTGCAATCAGTTTGGTCACTTTAGCTGCATCCTCCGGCTCTCCGTAAGTAGTCAAGTAACGCAAAGAACTAACCCCGCCCATCGAATGGCCCACGATGTTGGTTTGATCCACTCCTTGACTTTTCAAATACTTCAGTACCGTGTAAATCCAATCTGTCTGGTTCCATTCATTGTTGGTATTATCTGCAAACAACACTTGAACCATCGGATTACTATTTGCGTGACTGAAACTACCATCCACTTGCAGCGTTCCGTCTGCTTGAACGGTAATAACTAATTCCTTTTTTGCCAATTGCTGACTTTCAAAGCGACTAATCATCCCGCCAAAGGAATTGACTGTACCGCTATAGCCATGGATAAACAAAGTCGGCATTGCGCTTTTTTTTACAGTTTCAGTCGAATTAGTCGTTTGTTCACTAGTATTGGATACCGTAGTTTGCTGGTCATTTCGTTGACACCCGCCAATTAAAAGCAGCCCGATAATCAGAGCAACAGCCATAATAAATCGCTTCATCTTTATCCCACCTATCAAAAAAAACTGAGACAAAATGCCTCAGCTTGTTTTAAATCTTGTCAATTTGATCGAAATCTAATTCCGTACTTGTTTCACGGCCAAACATATCAATGTTGGCTTTAACTTTTTCACGCTCTTCGTCAATTTCAGTAACAACACCCTCAAGGCCAGCAAAAGCTCCCTCAATGATCTTCACTGTTTCACCAAGGCCAACCTTCAATTCATGTTGACGCGTGCTCATACCTAATGAACGTAAAATGTGATTAATTTCTTCCGGCATCAATGGTGCAGGCTTGCTTCCAGCCCCGTGAGAACCAACAAAGCCTGTTACGCCTGGTGTATTACGAACGACGTACCAAGAATCATCTGTCATCACCATCTCTACTAGGACATAACCTGGGAAAGTTTTGTGAACGATCTCTTTTTCTTTACCGTTCTTGATTTCTTTTTCTTTCTCTTCCGGAACAACTACGCGGAAAATAAAGTCTTCCATTCCCATACTTTGTGCTCTAGATTCAATGTTTGCTTTTACCTTGTTTTCATAGCCGGAATACGTATGCAGTACATACCACTGTTTCTCAAAAGATTCCATTTTTGTCCATCGGCTCCCCGTTCTAAAATAAAAAAACCTCAGATACCTAAGGTTTTTTCTCAAAGACAGTATAGCATGCTTTTTTGAACTTGGCTACTAGCGAATGACCAAATTAATCAATGCTTGAATCGCTGTATCCATAATGAAAAACATAGCAGCGAATAAAATTGCTGTTTCAATGACTACTAATGAGTCATGACGCAACTGTTTTTTTGACGGCCAAGTAACCAACTTCATCTCTTCTCTGACACCACGTAAAAACTTCACTAATTTCCCCCCTATTTTGTTTCCTTATGTAACGTATACTTACCGCAATGTTTGCAAAACTTATTAATTTCTAAACGCTCTCCGCGCTTGCCTTCACTGACAGATTTGCTGTAGTTTCTAGAACCACATACTGTACAGGCTAGAGCCGCTTTTTTCGTAGCCATAGCGAACCTCCTTACAAAAACTCACATCGTAACATTATCATCTAATCCAATTTCTGTCAATCGGGCAAAAATTAATTACCTTTATGAGAAGGAATATGATAGTATAATGAAAGAACGAATCGATTATTGGAGGGCGTTTTAATGTTATTAGAAAGTCTAGTTTATCCCAAGAAGGATTTAACTACGATTACAGAATCGGCGACACTGCAAGAAGCTTTAGATATCTTGGAAGAGACCGGTTATCGTTGTGTTCCGATTTTAGATGAGAGCAAACAAATCTTTCGGGGAAATATTTACAAAATGCACATTTATCGTCACAAAGCAAATGGCGGAGACCTGCAATTGCCTGTCACTCATCTATTGAAAAACGCAACCAAGTTTATTTCCATTAATACTTCTTTTTTCAAGATTTTCTTCACGATCAAAGAGTTGCCGTATATCACGGTGTTGGATGAAAACAATCATTTTTATGGCATTTTAACTCACAGCACATTGCTAAGTATGCTATCACAATCCTGGAGTGTCAAAGCCGGAAGTTACGTTCTAACCATCGTATCTTCAGGTAAAAAAGGCGAACTAGCCGTGATGACCAAAATTATTTCAAAATTCTCCAGCATTGCCAGCTGCATTACATTAGATGTCGGTAAGGATTTGCAAGGCCGAAGAACCTTGATTACTTTGCCAAACGGCGTAGACGAACAAAAACTTGCGGCAATTGTTGAACACTTGGAACGCAAAAACTTCGAAGTAAGAGAAGTTGAAACACTAAGCTTACATTAATTAACAGAGGTACTGAGTATATTTCATATTCAGTACCTTTTTATTTAAGGAAAGGCAGGTATTATTATGAACTGTACCCTTAGGGAATGGCGTTTAGAAGACGCTCAAGAATTGGCAGCTCTCCTTAACAATAAAAAAATTCAAGGAAATTTGCGAGATGGTCTGCCCTACCCGTATCGCAAAACGGATGCTGAAGAATTTATATTGACCACCTTACTGACCAATCGGGAACTTTCTTTAGCAATTGTGGCCGAAGATACCATCATTGGAAGTATCGGTGTCTTTCGCCAAGAGAATATTCATTTTCGCACGGCTGAAATCGGCTATTACCTTGGAGAGCCCTATTGGGGAGAAGGTTTAGGAACTGCTGCTTTGAAACAAATTTGCCAGCAGGTTTTTGAAACAACTGATATTGTTCGGCTCTTCGCGGAACCATTTTCAGATAATATCAGCTCCTGCCGCATGTTAGAAAAAGCCGGCTTCCAACTAGAAGGGACTTTAAGAA
>LIDZ01000179.1_pt1 | contig 57672 bp, 55 predicted proteins | sample 644651 | NCBI WGS metagenome assembly LIDZ01 (sample SAMN03856242, study PRJNA289617) | food metagenome | isolation source: wine grapes on drying loft during traditional withering process | host: Vitis vinifera cv. Corvina | place: Italy: Gargagnago di S. Ambrogio di Valpolicella | collected 2014-01 | reverse complement strand
CATATTAAAGAAAATAACAAGCCAAAGATGCGATGTATATTTTGCGTCAGACAAGGAAGTATATTTGCCTCATAGCGGGCCTATTAGGTGAATATGCTGACGTAGTATGACACAAAATAGACTAGCATACTGGCTTGTTATTTATTTTAATATGCCTAAAAAAACTAAAGGAAATTAATATATAAAGTTGAACTATTTCATATCTACTAACAATGAAACTCAATTTATAATTAAGAAAAATAAAAAAATCGGCAAGCTGAAGTAATTTGGAATGTCGATTTTTGATTATTTAAGATACTAAAATGTTCTATTAATGTTTTGTTGTTGAAAAACAAAGTTATATAAGATATTCTGTTATAGTAGTTAACTTAGCATATCTTAGAAATATAAGGATTTATACTAATAAGATTTTTATGAATTATAGGAAGGAGTTTTAAATAAGTAATAGTGAAGCTAAAAAAACAAGAAGTATTACAGATATATGATATGGATAGCTTTAATGAGACAATATTGAGATTTGTAAATTTCCAGTAAAAGATATTGATAAAAATACTCAAATAAAAGATATAGATAAAATATAAAAAAATTAATAAGGGGAATTTAAAAATGTTGAAAAATATGAGAATATCACAAAAACTATTTGCTACTAATATAATAAGTGCAGTATTCTTAATTATTGTTGGTATTGTTGGATTGGTGAGCATGAATACTATCAACAAGAATGGTAGTTATATCTATGAAAATAGTTTGATTAGGCTAGAGAAGATGTACACTGTACAAGGTAACAGCTATAAAGAAAAGATAGACTTAGAGCATATGCTTAATATTAATTTTATAGAAGATATAGATGCAATGGAAACAGATATGAATAACATTGCAATAGAGAATACTAAACTCTTTGCAGAGTACGAAAAGATACCTTTTGCTAATGAGGAAGAGATGGATAACTATAACAAATTAAAAGCTACACTACCAGCATATAGTGAGGCATTAAAAAAGGTAGCAAGTTTAGCTAAAAATGGTAACTACATAGAAGGGACAAGAGTTTACAAAGAAGAGTATTCTGCACTTAGGTCACCTCTAAAAGAAGGTCTAATTTCGATAATAAATGAAAATATATCATCAGCTGAAAATAAATCGAATATAAATAAGGCTGTATTTAGTCAGTCTTTTAAAATGTTAATAGGTATTATGCTATTAGGGGTATTAGTAAGTTTTACAATAAGTGGAAAGATAGCAATATGGCTAACGAAGAGAATAAATATTGTTGTGGAATTTGCAGATAATTTAAAAAATAGAGATCTGACACAACAAATGAATATTACTGCAAATGATGAACTGGGGAAAATGATGAATTCTTTAAATCAAGCAGGAGAAAATATAAAAATATTAATTCATGAAATAATGGCGGGTGCATCTAATCTGAGTTCTACTAGTGAAGAACTGTCAGCGACTACAGAGGAGATCTCTTCGAAGATGGAAATAGTAAAGGAATCTATAAATCAAATATCAATAGGTTCACAGCAATTAAGTGCTACGACAGAAGAAGTAAATGCAACAACAGAAAATATTGCGGAAGATGTTGGCCAAGTGTCAGAGAAAGCTAATTATGGAGAGAAGTCTTCGAAAGAAATTGAAAAGAGAACTATCGAGATTAAAGTTAGTGCAAATAAAAGTTATAACATAACCAATCAGATATATGACGTTAAACAGCAGAATATAATTAATGCAATCAAGGAGGGGAAGGTTGTTCAAGAAGTAAAGATAATGGCAGAAGCAATAGGAAGTATTGCGGCTCAAACTAATCTTCTTGCTTTAAATGCAGCAATAGAAGCCGCTAGGGCTGGTGAACAAGGCAAAGGCTTTGCAGTTGTAGCAGATGAGGTCAGAAAATTAGCGGAACAATCAAGTGGAACTGTAAAAAATATACAGGAAGTGACAGACAGAATTGAAAAGGCATTCAAAAATCTTTCAGGCAATGCTAATGAAGTGTTAGATTTTATTGAAACACAAGTGAAACCAGATTATGAATTACTAATAAATATTGGGGAGCAATATGGAGAAGATGCCTCTTTCTATAATAAATTATCAACAGAAATTATGACTTCAATGGATACAGTGACGGAAACTATTTCAGAGGTTAAAAGTGCAATTGAAAATGTATCGGCAATAGCAGAACAATCGTCTACTAATTCACAGGAAATCTTAAGCAGTATCGATGAAACAAATTCAGCAATTCATGAGGTTGCACAAGCAGCACAGAGTCAAGCAGAATTAGCAGAAAAACTTAATGAAGTGATTCAAAAATTTAAAATATAAAATATTATTCATATCATATATTTAAAATATTCATTTTTTAATATCCAAGTTTAGAGGCAATCATAAATTTAATAACAGAGTAGCAAAAGAGCCATTAGAAATCAACTATAAATTGGTTGATTTCATTGGCTTTTTTGATTAGATTGTAGAAAAAAGGATACTTCTAGTGAATGAAAGATTATACTAAGACAGCCCATTTTAGTAATTAAGATTGTTAAAAAAATACTTATGCTTTAAAATAGTAAAACAAAAGTTTATAATAAAATAGAAGTTAAAGGACAACCTTAATTTGTAAAATTTCACAGTAAATATTCTATATTAATTTTAAAGTGAATTAGCTATTTGATTTTTTTTAGAATACTATAATATAGAAATAATCTATTGAACTAAATAATGATTTACTAATTAAAATTATATAGATGGGAGAAAACACATGAAATAAAATAACATTTTAAAGATTTGTCATATAATTTGTATCAGATAAGGAAGTAAACGTTGTTCATAGTGGCTATTAAGGGGACTTAACGATTCTACATGGCAGAGAATTGGTATGGTATTTTTTATTAGTCTAAGTTAAGAACAATTATAAGGAGTTTGATGAAAATGAAAACAGAACAAGGTCTGGTAATTGAGGTGACTAAAGATGTGGCCAAAATTAAGGTAGGCAGGCATAATGACTGTAAAAATTGTGGCGCTTGTCCAGGAGACGATAGTGTGATTATAAGCGCAAATAATAAAGTAGGAGCAAAACCAGGACAAAGAGTAGTTTTTGAAGTGAAGGAGGAAAATGTTTTAAGGGCTGCATTTATTGTTTTTATTTTACCACTAATTGTTGCATTTATTGGTGTATTATTGGGGAGATTTGTAGGGGAATATAATGGGCTTGATATAAATGTTTTTCAAATCATAGGTGGAATAATCGCTTTTGTATTATCTATGATATTCGTAAAATTATTTGATAGAGCTACTACAGCAAGTAATAAATCCCAGCCAGTAATTCTTAGTATCTTATAATAAATGGTTTAATTTTATGTTTTTTATCATATAAGGCATATCCAAGAAAATAATAAGTCAGTAGGCTATTCTATATAATATCTAGCCGTTATAAAACTGGCATATGGATAATAGGTAGGTATCACTTGAAAGCATAAATTCCACCTGAAGAGGTTGACTTTCTGTCATACTATGTCGGTATCCTGAGATAATAGAATAATATGATCCAAACATACTTAATTATCTGACACAAATATAGATAGTAACTTTAATTTCCTATCTTATTCCATATGCTGAATAATTTATTATTTGAAAATAAATTCGTGAGGTGATTGTTGATGTTAAAATATTTTCATGGAGGAATTCATCCTAAAGACAGTAAAGGATATACTTTTGATAAAGCTATTGAATCTCCACCGCTACCGTCTAAAGTGATTATTCCTATGAGCCAGCATATAGGAGCTCCTTGCAGCCCCATAGTGAAGGTTGGTGATATAGTTAAAAAAGGACAAATTATAGCTAAAAGTGATGCTTTTATGCATAGTCCAGTGCATGCATCGATTTCGGGCAAGGTTATTAGTATCGCAGAAATGCCACATACTTCTCTCGTTAAATGTTTGTCAATTATTATTGAAAATGATGGCTTGGATGAATGGATCGAAGATATTCCATTATATCGTGAATGGGATAAACTAGAGATTCAAGAAATCCGTGATATTATTAAAAATGCTGGAATAGTTGGATTGGGAGGAGCTACTTTTCCTACACATATTAAGCTTTCCCCAAGTCCTGATAAGAATATTGATGTATTTATTGTAAATGCAGCTGAGTGTGAGCCATATTTGACAGCGGATTACAGAATGATGCTTGAATATACTGAACGCATAGTCACTGGCGTTAAAATAGTTATGAAGGTGCTTGGCGTTAGTAAATGTCTTGTAGGAATAGAAGATAATAAGCCAGAAGCTGTACAGGTAATGAGGCAAGCTTTTAAAGGCACACCTGTGCAAATAATAGCATTACCTACAAAATATCCTCAAGGTGCAGAAAAAATGTTGATAAAAGTACTGACGAATCGTGAAGTTCCATCCGGTGGACTACCTATGGATGTTGGTGCTGTAGTACAAAATGTTGGAACTATGGTATCAATCTGTGATGCTGTAGTTAATGGAATACCACTAATACAAAGAGTTACTACAGTTTCCGGAGATTCAATTAAGGATCCTAAAAATTTATTATTAAGAATAGGTACTAGCTTTAAAGATGCAATAGATAATTGTGGTGGATTTAACAAGGTTCCTGAAAAAATAATTATGGGAGGCCCAATGATGGGATTTGCTCAATCCACATTGGATGTACCTGTAATTAAAGGCGTATCTGGGATATTGGCTTTAAGTAAGGATGTTGTAAATTCCGGAGAAGAATCTTCTTGTATTAGATGTGGTAGATGTGTTAAGGCTTGTCCTATGGGCTTAGTACCAAGCATGTTAAGTATATTAGGAGAAAGGCATAAATATAAAGAAGCTAAAGAAAAGTACAATTTATTTAATTGCATAGAATGCGGAAGTTGTGTCTATACATGTCCTGCAAAACGCAATATTGTGCAATACATAAAACATTCAAAAGCACAGAATCTAGCAGAATCAGTAAAAAAATAGAGGGAGACGAGATAAGATGAGTTTGCAAAGTAAGATACAGGAAATTAAAGTAAAGGAAATAGAGATGCAAGAAAGCAGATTTACTATTTCAACCTCACCACATATACGGTCAGAGGAATCAATTTCAAAAATAATGTGGAATGTAAACTTGGCTTTAGCACCTGCAGCTATTTTTGCAATATATTATTTTGGCTTTCCAGCGTTAATTAACATGCTAGTTGGATCAATTTCAGCAGTTGCGATGGAATATTTAGTACAAAAGTTTCGTAAAAAGAAAATCACAGCATTTGATGGAAGTGCATTTTTAACTGGTCTTTTATTAGCTATGTCCGTTTCACCAAGCTTACCACCTTATATGATGGTAATTGGTTCATTTGTAGGAATTGTAATAGCTAAACATTCCATGGGTGGATTAGGATTTAATATTTTTAATCCAGCTCATATTGCAAGAGCAGCACTAATGGTATCTTGGCCAGTTGCGATGACAACATGGACGAAGCTAACAAGTTCTGTAGATGTTGTTAGTAGTGCAACTCCATTAAATATATTAAAACAACAGGGTTATACAAAATTAGTTGAGACTTTTGGAAGTAATACAGAAATGTATAAGGCTATGTTTATTGGTACAAGGAATGGAAGTATCGGAGAAACTTCTACTATATTACTTATAATTGGAGGAGTATACCTTTTGTATAAAGGATATATTAATTGGCAAGTTCCTGTCTTAATGATTGGAACAGTTGGAATACTGACTTGGATTTTTGGAGCTAATGGATTTTTTACTGGTGATCCATTGTTTAATATGATGGCTGGTGGTCTAATATTAGGAGCATTCTTTATGGCAACAGATATGGTAACTATTCCTATCACTATAAAAGGTCAAGTGATTTTTGCAATAGGAGCTGGTATGATAACTACTTTAATTAGATTAACAGGAGGTTATCCAGAAGGAGTTTGCTATTCAATTTTGCTCATGAATTCTGTAACGCCATTAATCGATCGTATAGTAAAGCCAAAAAAATTCGGGGCAAGGGGGTAATAAAATGTCAGAGGCACATGTTAAGAAAGAATATTCTATTTTTGAAGTAGCGATAAATTTGATAGCAGCTTGTTTAATTTCTGGATTAATAATAGGAGTAGTATATTTTATTACAGCACCTATTGCAGTACAAAAAAGTGAAATGCTGAAACAACAAGCAATGAAGGATTTGGTTACAGATGCAGAAACGTTTAAGGAAGTACCGGATAAGGAGCAATGGTTTGCCGCTGAAAAAGCAGGGAAAACAATAGCTTACGTAGTACCTACTGAAAGCAAAGGGTATGGTGGAACAATTAAAATGCTTGTAGCTGTTAACTTAGATGGAGCAGTCATCGATTATAATATATTGTCAAGCAATGAGACTCCAGGCCTTGGAGATAATGCCGCAAAAGAACCGTTTAAAAGTGAATTTAAAGGAAAGCAAGCAGAAAATTTGACAGTAGTAAAGGATCCCTCTAATAAAGAAAATATTCAAGCTATGACAGGAGCAACTATTTCGTCTAAAGCTGTAACAAAGGCTGTTAAGGAAGCCGTAGAAGCAGTAACGCAGTTTACAGGAGGTAAATAATATGAAAAAATTATGGGAAATTTTTTACAAAGGTTTGTTTGATGAAAATCCAATATTTATATTATCTTTAAGCCTTTGTCCAGCACTAGCGGTTACAACTACAGTTATTAATGGATTAACTATGGGTCTATCAGTATTATTTGTTATTACAGTTAATAACGTAGTGGTATCTTTAACACGTAAGCTAGTAAATCAAAAAGTTAGAGTTCCAGTTTATATAACATCAATTGCAACTATAGTAACTGTGTTACAGCTTCTATTACAAGCATATTTTCCATTGTTGTATAAATCGCTTGGGATATATTTAGCATTAATAGTAGTTTTTGCAATAATACTAGCAAGAGCTGAAGTATTTGCTTCAAAAAATAAGATAATTCCATCTTTCTTTGATGGGCTTGGTATGGGGTGTGGATTTACAATAGCTATGGTTTCTATAGCTGTTATAAGAGAACTTCTTGGCAATGGAACAATCTTGGGTTATGTAATACTAGGAAATTGGTATAATCCAGCATTAATTATGATTTTGCCACCAGGTGCATTTATATTAATTGGTTATATGATAGGTGCTATTAAACTTTATAATCAACGTAAAGAGTGCAATAGATTAAAGAGGAGTGAATCATAATGAGGGAATATTTTATGCTGTTTATAGGTTCAGTGGTTGTAAATAACTTCGTTTTAACAAGATTTCTAGGCCTCTGTATATTTTTCGGAGTTTCTAAAAGTCTAAATGCATCGCTAGGAATGGGTATGGCAGTTACTTCTGTTATAACACTTAGCTCAATGTTGGCATGGGTAGTATATAATTTTGTACTGTTACCATTTCATCTAACATTTTTAACAACAATTGTTTTTGTAGTACTTATAGCAAGTTTTGTGCAATTGCTAGAATTAATCATAAAAAAACAAGCACCTGCTTTATACAATATGTGGGGTATTTATCTTGTTTTAATAGCAACAAATTGTATAGTATTATCTGTGCCATTGTTGAGTGTAGAATCTAATTACTCATTTCTTAAGAGTACAGTCTTTGCAATAGGGTCCGGAATGGGATTTGCACTTGCATTGGTACTTATGGCAAGTTTAAGAGAAAAATTGGCATATGCAGATGTGCCAAAGCCTTTAGAAGGAATGGGCGTGGCATTTATCTTAGCGGGTATGTTATCGCTAGCGTTTCTTGGATTTTCTGGAATGATATAAGTTTAATAAGGAGATGAATGAAAATTATGTATACTGCGATAATGGTTTTAGTAGTAATGGGAGGAATTGGAGCGATTTTTGGATTTATTCTTGCTTTAGCGAATAAAAAGTTTGCATTAGAAGTAAATCCGCTTATTCACATCGTAGAGGATGTTCTTCCTAAAGGACAGTGTGGCGCATGCGGTTATGCAGGATGTATGGCTTATGCAGAAGCTGTAGTTCTAGACGAAAAAGTTCCTCCAAATTTATGTGTACCTGGTAAAGATGCTGTTGCAAAGTCTGTAGCAGAACTTACTGGAAAAATAGCTGCAAAAGTAGAAGCAAGAGTAGCTAATGTTAGATGCAGAGGAGTAATTGGTAAAGCAACTTTAAGTTATAATTATAAGGGAATAAAAGATTGCACTGCTGCGAACTTACTCCAAGGTGGACCTAAGGGATGTAAAAATGGATGTATTGGATTTGGAACTTGTATAAGTAGTTGTCTTTTCGGAGCTATGACTATGAGTGAAGAGGGAGTACCAGTTGTTGATATGAAGAAATGTACTGGCTGTGGAAAGTGTGAAGCATCATGTCCGAAGAAGGTCATACAAATGATATCAACAAATGCACCTGTGAAAGTTGACTGTAACTCTAAAGATAAAGGAGCTATTGCTAGAAAAGTATGTAGTGTTGCTTGTATAGGCTGTGGAATTTGTGCAAAAAATTGTAGCTATGGTGCTATTGAAATTCAAAACAATATTGCAGTAGTCGACTCAAAAATATGTGTTGAGAAATGTAGTGAGGCAACATGTATTACAAAATGCCCAACAGGGGCAATAAAAGCGGGAAATCAATTAAAAGCATGCAAAAATGCGACTATTTTAAAAGCAACTATTTAAAGTGTTACATCATAATGTTACGGGATGGAAATCTCTTATATTTATCTTTTAGCCTTCGTGTAGTTGATAGGAGATTGGAGTAAACATATGAAGAAAAGTATATGTGTATTAATAGCTTTCATTTCGGTTGTTTTAAATTTCACTTCATGTGATAGTAGCAAAAATCAATCTTATAAAAAAAGTAATATAGTAATGGATACAGCGGTGACATTAAGTGCTTACGGTGCAAATTCAAAAAAAGCAGTTGAAGAGAGCTTTAAAAAATTGGATGAAATTAATGAAATGGCAAGTACTACCATAAGTGATAGTGATGTTTACAAAATCAATAGTTCTTCAGGAAGCAGTTACGTGAAAGTTCATCCTGAAATTATGAAAATGATAGAGACTTCTATAAAATATTCAAAATTAAGTGATGGAGCATTCGATATTACGCTAGGTCCAATAATAAATTTGTGGGGTATAGGCACAGATAATGAAAGATTACCTCTTGAAGAAGAAATTAAAACTAAATTACCACTAGTTGGATATGATAAAATTAGTATTAATGAAAAGGATAGTAGTGTTATGCTCCAAAAACAAGGGATGGCTATAGATCTGGGAGGAATTGCCAAAGGATTTGCTGCTGATGAGGTATTAAAAATCTATAAAAAGTATAATATTGAAAATGGGCTTATTAATTTAGGTGCAAGTTCTATTTATGCTATTGGTAAAAATGAAGAGAATAAGCAATGGTCTGTTGGAATTAAACATCCTAGAAATGACGATCCTGAGAAATATATGGGAATAATAAAATTATCAGATGAGGCGTTATCCACATCTGGTGATTATGAGAGATATTTTATAAAAGACAATAAAAGATACCATCATATTATAGATCCGAAAACTGGATATCCAGTAGATAATGGCGTTATGAGTGATACAATAGTTATAGATGGTAACACAGAAGATAATTCTATGTTATCAGATCTTCTCACCACAACAGTCTTTGCATTAGGTCCAGAAAAGGGTTTGAAATTAATAAATAATTTGCAGGGAATATCTTGTGAGATTACAACGTCAGACTATAAGGTTTATACATCAGATGATTTTAAAGATAAGATCATAGATTTAAATGAAGAGTTTAAATTTGAAAATTAGAGATAATTAAAGAAAAAAATATAATTTAAAGTATAAAAAGCTGAAATTAGATGTATATTTGTTTTATAGTACTGATGAAAACTTCGACAAAAGTTTCTAATGTCTATTTAATAAATATGCAGCTAATTTTTTTGTTTTAATATACTCTAAAGTGTAATAAATATTGAAGGGAATACCAAATATAAGTAGAATTTAGGAAAGAATTATTAACCCAAATTTAAATCTTTAAAAAAGGTAGTTTAGACATATGTTTAACTACAAAATTTGCGGTTATCCCAATAAAAATTCCTGTGCCAACACCGGCTATAGATAAAATAGGCAAATAAAGCATAATAGCTATGTTCTTAACTATAATTGAAGCTACAATTAGTTGCCCTACATTATGAAATAAAGCACCACAGGCGCTTACACCTATTATACTAAGATTATCTTTTCCTAGTGATTTAGCAATTATCATCACAGAATAACTAAGGATTGCACCTACAGCACCATACATAAAGGTGGATAGGTTTCCACCAAACATAGTTGAAAGTAAAAGTCTTAGGATTATTATCAAAAAAACATCCTTTTTACTTTTTAATATGTATAATGCTATAACAGTAATTAAATTTGCTAGTCCAAGCTTTGCACCCGGTGTAATAAACGGCACTGGTATCATGCTTTCAATAGTGTAGAGTGCTAAAGCTTGTGAGACTAAAAGACCTATAAAGACTATTCGGAATGTTTTATTCATTCGATTCACCTCGGTGTACGTTATGTAATATCAATATTTTTATTATTATCATTGCTCTTAATTTCAATCATTAATTTGTGAGGAAGGCAAACTGAAATTTGACCTGCCCTTGATATAAATCCAGATTTTATACAAATTTTATCTCGGCAGTCTGCATCTACTATTCCAATAGAATCGTCTTTAATTTCAATGGTATTATATCCATACTTTGTTTTAACAGCTATCTGATTTTCTCCGCTATGTTCAGATAAGAGTATTTTTTTATAAGAGTTACCATCTACAGTTATTTCTGCGTAAGTTCCATTATAATGTTTACCCATTATTACTCCAAAAATAAGTTCAGGAATAAAGGATAAACATATTAATAAAACTATAATAATTATATCCCACTTTTTAAACATAATAGTTCCTTCTTTAATCTTAGCTTTACGAATTTATAAAGTGTATATTTGTAATGTAATTTCCTTCAATGCACCTTATACAGATTAATTTTACTTTAAGGTTATTATATATTCTTAATGAATATTTGTATATATATTTAGGTATATAAAAGAAAATAAGGGGAATATAAATTATAGTTATTATAATATTAGATGAATCTTTAACATTTAGATCATGAATTAATAGTATTAAAGTTCTCATTTCCATTAACGCAAATATATTTGAATTGATAATGAACATAAGTTTACAGCGTCAACATACTATGATATTATATTGTTAAATGTTTAATTGGATTTTAGAAAAGATGCTTTTACATGCAAACTGATAAATATAATCATGACTATTTAAGAGAAAGCCATATAAAGGTGGGCTAAAAGTTATTTAAGGAAGTCATGATATGAATTTTTACAGTATAATAATATTTTGAATAATATAATTCAAAATTGACTTTATATATTATGATATGTTATTTTAATACAAATACAAATACAATAAACAAAGCATATTAGAAAGAGGCGATTATTTGTGTATGAAATGAAAGAAGAATATAAAATCGGGGTAGAAGGTATTGATGAACAACATAAGAAACTTTTTGAGTTAGCGGATAAAGCATATGTGTTACTAAAAGATGAATTCGCCCTTGATAAATATGATAAAATAGTAGCTATAATAAATGAATTGAAAAATTACACTATTTTTCATTTTAAATCGGAAGAAGAATATATGAAGAGTATAAGATACAAAAAATTATTCACTCAAAAAATAGAACATGCTAAATTCATTAAAGCTCTTGAAGAAATAGATTTAAGACATCTTGATGAAAATCAAGATGAAGGTTTAGTAACTATGCTGAATTTCTTAAATGATTGGTTAACAGAACATATATTAAAAAATGATAAGCTTATAGGAGAATAAGGTAATTGCTAGAAATATGAATTATAGTATAATTGCAAGGACGTATATACGTAAAAATCTAAAAGTACTAAAGACGGTTGATTCAAAATAGCTTAGAATTATTTTGAGACAACCTCTTTTTATAATTCAATCAATATTTGTAAATGATTATTATAATATGATATAATTCAGATAATTATTGTAATCGTATTCAAAAAATATGAAATGTGGATTTTATGAAAGTAATTAAAATAAATAACTTCAGAAAGGTGTGATCTCTATGCTAAATAATTTTAAAGTAAGAACAAAGATTTTATCACTAATTTTAATAATGTCTATTGCAATTATAGCTATATCTGTTATTAATATTCAAAAACAGTATGAATCAAATCGCGTTTCATTAAATGTATTAGAAAAGACTATTCGACAGGACTATGATGACAATATCAAGGGACAAGTAAATACTGTAATTACATTGATTGATTTCCTAAAGAAGGAGAATCAGCAGCTTCGCCTAAGAGAGCATATAGTAAATATTATGAACCCTTTGGTTGGGTAGTTGGAACTGGCAATTATACAGATAATATTGATGATATGATAGCTATTCAAAGTGACGTTACAACAAAGAATTTTAATAATAATAAGAGATTAATGATTATTATTTTGCTAATAGATCTTATTTTAGCTATTACTGCTACTTTTGTAGTAGCGAAAGAAATTATGAAGGGTTTGTATATTGCTATTGAACATATGAAAATTATTGCAACAGGAGATTTTTCAGTGAATTTGCCTGAAAAATATTTAAATAGAAAAGATGATTTCGGCGAACTTGCCGCACCTATGGAAGACATAAAAACATCAATTAAGGCTTTAATTGAAAAAATACAAAGTGAATCTAAATCAATATATACAGTTATTGAAGATGTTGATAAAAATATTCTTGGACTAGATAGAAATATAAAAGATATTTCTGAAACAACAGAAGCATTAGCGGCAAGTATGGAAGAAACAGCAGCTTCTTCTCAAGAGATGTCAGCAAGTTCACAAGAAATTGAAATGGCAGTTAGAACTATTGCACAAAAGTCACAAGAGGGTTCAGAATTAGCAACGCAAATTAACAGGGCTGATAGTACTAAAATGAAAGTTACGCAAGCTAAAGAAAAAACGAATAAAATAATAATTAAAGTTGGAAAACGATTGGAGTAGGATCTAAAGGATGCCAGTGTGGTTGAACATATTGGAGTTTTATCTGACTCAATTATGAATATTACATCACAAACAAATTTACTTTCACTAAATGCAGCTATTGAAGCAGCACGTGCGGGTGAGGCTGGAAAAGGTTTTTCTGTCGTGGCAGGAGAGATTAGAAAACTTGCAGAACAATCTAAAGATACTATTATTCAAATACAATTAGTGACGAGTGAAGTTATAGAAGCAGTTAGAGAACTCTCAGATAGTTCGAGTGATTTATTAAACTTTGTTTCCAATCAAGTAACAGAAGATTATGAAGAATTTATGAATGTAGGTAATAGGTATAGTGAAGATTCAGATTATGTAGATAGTATAATGACTGATTTTAGTGCAACAACAGAGGAGCTTTTATCATCCATACAAAGTATGACACAAGTGATCTCAGAAGTAGCGAATGCTTCTAGTTAGGGTGCAAAAGAAACAACAGAAAATGCACAAAGTGCTATAAACATAACAATACAATCTAATGAAGTATCAGAATTGATTAAAAAATCAAAAGAAAGTACCATGAATTTAGAGAGAGAAGTGAAGAGATTCCATATATAATATGATACGTTAAAAGGTAAGGATAGCTGCCAAACTATTTTTAAAAAATCTTATGAATATAAATAAAAATGTTTCATAGAAATTAAATATGATATTTATTAAATAATATATTGTAAAATTTATAATAAAGTTATATAATTAAGAAAATTAAATATATCTTCAGGGCAGGGCGTAGATCCCTACCGGCGGTATAGCCCGCGAGCTTTAACACAGCAGATTCGGTGTAACTCCGAAGCCGACAGTATAGTCTGGACGAAAGAAGGTAACCTATTAGGAATTAAGATTTTCTTTATTCTTATTTATCTGAGTATGTGCCCTGATGTATTTTTTACATCAGGGCTTTTTGATTCATATTAATTAAATAAGATAAGACGATATAAAACGATTAATTCACTAATAAGCTACACCAGGAGATAACTTTTGGGAGGCAAAAAAATGAATAACAATACTAACAAAATGATTAAAATTTCTTTATTATCAGCATTGGCACTTATACTTATGTATATCGATTTCCCAGTAATACCAATATTCCCATGGCTTAAGATTGATCTAAGTGATGTGCCAGCATTGATAGGCGCATTTGGATTTGGACCTTTAGCAGGAGTGCTTATAGAACTAATAAAAAATATAGTAATAGTATTAATAAAAGGAACTCAAACAGGATTAGTTGGAGAAACAGCAAATTTTTTAGTTGGAGTTGCATTGATATTACCAGCAGGACTTGTATATTATAAAAATAAAAGTAAGAAAAATGCAATTTTAGGAATGCTTTTAGGAGCAGTTTGTATGGAAGTAGTAGGTATTATAGCAAATGTTTATTTCTTATTACCAGTCTACGGAATGCATATGTCAACAGCAGAATCAATAAAATATATAACTGTAGGATTATTACCATTTAACGGTATAAAGGCCCTGATTGTATCAATATTGACATATATAATATATAAAAGAGTATCAGTTTCAATTTTCAAGGTAGAACCAAATTTTGGTAGTCGCAAAATAAAACAAAAATGATATAGTAAATAAATATAAGATTGTTTCAAAATGAGTAATGGTCATTTTGGAGCAATCTTATTTTATTATTCATATGTATAAAATATTTTAAATTTATGGATAATATTTAGAAAAGCAATAATGAATATTTTAAATTAGCAATTGAAATTTTATACAAAAGTATGTAGTATAGATCTTAAAAAAATTAATAGGAAAATATTATTAACGCACAAAAAGTAATAGCACAATTTTCATAAAAAAGTATATAATATGTATTTATAATTAAAAATTGTATTCAAAGTAAGATAAGTAATTTTTTTGTGAGTTAATTTAAATACTTAATGAAAAAAATGTGTGTAATACTATGAAATTATAGATATAGAATGAATTTACACTAAGAAAATTATGATTAATTAATAATAAATATTGAATAAATACGTTTGATTTGATATTATACTATTATGACATAATATAAGAGAACTATGGAATCCAGATGAAGATAAATTAAACAGATGTAGAGTTTTAAGAAGAGAGATTTAATTAATATATATGTTATAAAAAATAATTTAATAGATAATTATTAATGTAACTTATATGTTTTATTAATATTTAAATAATTAATTTAAGGAGGTTTATATTATGGAAAAGTATATTTGTACAGTATGTGGTTATGTTTATGATGAAGAAATAGGTGACCCAGATAATGGTGTTGAAGCTGGAACAAAATTTGAGGATGTTTCTGAAGAATGGGTTTGTCCATTATGTGGAGTTCCAAAGTCAGATTTTGAAAAAGAGTAATAATAAATATTGTGTTTAAAAAAATTTAATTATAAAGGGTTATCAGAATATCTTTTAGATTTCGATAGCCCTTTTATATATATCATTATGTATTAAAATTTAATATGAAATATGATTAGATTAATTCAGATATATACCTAATGCAAAGTATTTTAACAAATAAATGGACAGGAGAAGGTTAGTATGTTTACAGAAGAAAGATTAGAGGAAATATTAGATATATTAAAGATAGAAGGAAAAGTTAAAGTAAAAGATTTAAGCCGAAAGTTCAATGTAACAGAAGATTGCATTAGAAAAGATTTAAAACAATTAGAACATGCAGGAAGCTTGAAAAGGACATATGGAGGAGCAATTCAAGTTAGGGAATCTTCTCAAGTATATGATATTGCAGAAAGAGAGAAAATAGATATTTCATATAAAAATATAATTGCAGAAAAAGCTGTGGAATTAATACAAGATAGAGAAACTATATTTCTAGATGTATCAACAATTAATATACTAATAGCAAAGACTCTTCTAAAAAGCAAAAAAAGAATCACTGTAGTAACAAATATGTTAGATATAGCCAATGTTTTATCGAGATCAAATAATAATATTACAGTAGTGGTCGCTGCTGGAGTTTTAAATAAATCATTAAATGGATTCATTGGATCTGCAACTAATGATTTTATCAAAAAATATAAATTTGATAAATCCTTTATAGGTAGCTGTGGAATTGATGCCTTTGATAAAAGTATAACTACTTTTGAGATTGAAGATGGGATTACTAAAGCTACAATAATACAGTCTAGTAAAAAGACATTTTTAGTAATGGAAAATAAGAAGTTTAATGTAGATGGCAATTATAAATTTGCGCTAATTGATGATATCAATGCAATAATAGCAGATAAAAATCCAAATGAACAAATTATGGAGATATTAATAAATAATGAGATTGAGTTAATATAAAAAATAACTCATAAATGAATATTTAAGGTAAAAAATAGATTTAATCGTATAATCACCTGAATTAGATCTATATTTATTCCATAGGGCTTACGAAAACTTCTCTCCAAGTATAGAGAACTAAACAAGCGTATTAGGTTTTATGCTTTTAAGATATATACAAAACTAGAAATAAGGGGGGGCATGCAATCGTAAGAAATGTATGCCCCTTATTATTATCTAGGGGCATAGTTAGCATAGTTATTGTTCTCTTAGCCACATTATTATGGCATCTTCTTTATTGTCTGCATAGTATCCTTTTCTAATTCCCTCTTGTTTGAAATTATATTTTCCGTAAAGTGATCTGGCAGCTTTATTGCTGCTTCTGACTTCAAGAGTATATGCAACACATCCTTTATCCTTACAATAACTAAGTAATCCTTCAAGGAGAGTAGAGGCAATACCTTGTTTTCTATAATTTGGATGAACTGCTATATTTGTTATGTGCGATTCATCTAGCACAATCCATGTTCCTATAAAACCTATCACTCTATTATCAATTTTTGCAACTAAATACTTAGCAATAGGATTAGTTAATTCCTGTATATAAGAGATTTTACTCCAGGAAATAGAGAAACTCAATGAGCTAATATCTAAAACTGAATCAATATCTTCATCTCTCATTAAACTAATAACTACATTCATTCTTTACTTCATCCTTTGCTCGTATTCTCGTTCAGCTTGTGGCTTCTTTAAATAAAACGGAGCGGAATTTGGATCATCAAAATCACCATTTTTTAATAATATACTACCAAGTTCACCTAAAGAAGAAGCACGAACTAAATTAAGGTGATTAGGAGGGAAGTAACAATTTGGACAATTATCAATTAAATAATCTTTATATTTGTCAACACCATCACCTATAAATATAACTTTCTCATTTTTCGTTTTAATAATTTCTATAAGTTCATCAACATCTAAAGCAGAATAGTCTAAAAGTTTTTCTAATGTGACCGGCAGATCAGATTTTATATTAGGATTTTCTAATTCATTGCGATCATTAGTAAAATTAGATTGTCCGCTATACAATGACGTATATACACTATTTCTTAAGGCATCCATTATAGGACATATAAGTCCATCAAAATTAGATACGCTAAGTGCTAGGGCATCTAAACTAGAGATACTAACATAGGGTTTACTACTTCCGAAGCTTAGACCTTTTATTGTTGCCATACCTATCCTAAGTCCTGTAAAAGAACCAGGTCCTTTAGAAACAACATATCCATCAATATCATCAACACTTAAATTATTATTCTTTAATAATTCTTGAATGATAGTCATTAGTATGACAGAATGTTGCTTTTTATCATTTAAAGTAATTTCTCCAAGTAATTTCTCATCTTTCATCAAGGCTACAGTTGCTACCTTTGAAGATGAATCTACAGCAAGTACAATCATATTTTCAACTCCTTTATATAATTATATCTCTCTCCATACGGAATTAAAGTTATCTTTCGATAATCCTCACCCTTAGCAAAATCTTTTTCTATTTTTATATGAAGTAAATCATGTGGTAAAATTTCTTCTATATAATTTGCCCATTCTATAATAGACACTGCATCTGAAAATATATAATCATCAAACCCAATCGCATAAATTTCATTAGGATCATTAACTCTATAAACATCAAAATGATTAAGTTTTAGTCTTCCACCTTCATATTCATTAACAATTGTAAATGTTGGACTCGTAATATTATCGTTTATACCTAAACCTTTTGCAATTCCCTTTGTTATATGGGTTTTGCCAGTACCTAAATCTCCAGTTAAACAAATTATATCACCAAATTTTAATAATTTACCTAATTTTATTCCTAATTCAGTAGTATTATCTACACTATAAACATTAAATTCCATTAAATACCTCCTTAAAATGAAAATTCATATATTATATTTAGAAGCCGAAAAATAATTTACTTCTATATTTTGATAGTATATAAAAAACTTAAGAATATAAATTCTCATTCTTTTATTTTATATTAAAATTTTATAAAAGCAAATTAATAATGTATATTGGTAAAGGATATTATTAACTTCAAATATAAAAAAATACAAAAAAATGTAATAAATTTATATATATTTATTTTAAATTAGTTGATATAATGAATTAGGTGTATACTAAAATATATTACTTTTACATATCATTATAACAAATACTTTATATTTAGATTAACTTCAAATATAAATATAATTTAAAAATCAGTAAATATATTACTAAATAAGATTATAAAGAAAAATAGTCAAATTTCGGAGGTGACTTATTTTGAAGAAGATTACCTTTGCGATGGTAATAATAACTATTGCATTGTCTTTTAGCATGAGTTTATTTTCAAGTCCCTTATCATCAAGTCCTTTATTAGCAAATACTGAAAATACTAGAACTGAAATTAGAGATAAGTATTTAAACATAATGACAGTTAATAAACCACAGTATGATATGGTTAAGAAAATCATAAAAGAAAAAAATAATGTTGAATATATGTTTACTAATGAAAAAGATATTAGTGAATTTAAATATAGTGAAGATGTTTTAAATAATATATCAAATATGGATCTATTCATATATTCAGGGACATCATTTGAACCTTGGTGTGTTTCATTTATTGATGAGTTAAAGAAGGGGAATCTTGGAATAATAAACTTAGCGAGAGGTATAAGACTTTTAAATTATGATAATGATAATAAAGAAAATCCTTATTATTTTGAAGGTATAGAAGAATATAAGATAGCACTATATAATGTAAAGTCAGCTATTCAAGATAGAGATCCGCAAAATAGAGATTATTACGAAGAAAATTATAGTGAAGCTATTAAAGAATTTGATAATAATATAAAAGTATATCAAGATAAAATAAAATCACTTGACGAATATAAATTTATAACATTAAATAATGATTTCGACTATTTAACTAAATCTTTAAACTTAAATACGATTCACTTAGATAATCACGAAATAGCTGAATTCATAAAAATTAACAATTTAGATCCTAAAAAAATTATTATAATAGTAGATGGAGAACAAGGAACAAAAATTAATTTATCAGGATATAATACAATAAAATTATGGAGATATTATGGAGATATGTCTTTTGATGATTTGATTTTATATAATGTAAAGGAATTATCAAAGTGGGCAAAACAAAAAGAAACTACTACTTCAAGTAATATAATATAATTTTAATTATATTCAATATGAAAAACTTGTTGATTTATTTGTAAATATGTTATATAATAATTATTGTCCTAGGGGTATGGCTCAATTGGTAGAGCAGTGGTCTCCAAAACCATTGATTCTAGGTTCGAGTCCTAGTACCCCTGCCACAGAGGTCGTAGTACGTTGTACTGCGACTTTTTGTTTTGCAGAAAAATAAATATCTATATGATATAATTGAAATACTACACATATCTGTATAGAAAAGAAATCTATTAGTAAACGATTATGAAAGAATTACATATGCAATATCTTAATTTAAGAGGCTTATATAAAATTATATGAACTATATATTAGGAGGGAACAGTATGGAAAAGGCAATATTTTTTGATGTAGATGGAACACTATTAGACTGTCTAAATGGAATAACTGATATTACTCCAAGAGTAAAAAAATCTATTAAAGCATTACAAGATAAAGGGCATTATGTTTTTATAGCAAGTGGTAGGCCGTATGCATTTATAGGTAAAGAATTATTAGAGTTTGGTTTTGATGGTTTTGTACTAACTAATGGTGCACACGTGGTGTTTAGAGATAAATCGATTTATAAAAGATCAATTAATAAAGATTTTATAAAGAAAATGATTTACAACTTTGAAAAATTTGATATTCAATATATATTACAAGGAGAAGTATATTCGTATATAAAAGAAGACTGTAAAGAGTTATATTCATATTATGATAGTTTTGGCATTTCTAGAAAACATCTAGAAAGTAAATATAATATAGACGATATTGATGTCTATAAAATAGAAATGTTATGTAAAAACAAAGAAGCAATAGATTATTGTGCGTCTTTAGAGAATCAAGAATATGATTGTAATTTAAGTAATAATGTTTTTGAATTTTATTCTAAAAAAAATACAAAAGCATCTGGAATATTAAAAGTTCTAGAAAAATTAAATATACCTATAGAAAATAGCTATGCATTTGGAGATGATACAAATGATATAGAAATGCTAGAAACAGTTGGATGCGGAATTGCTATGGGAAATGCTAGTGAAAAAATAAAGAGTCATGCTAAAAAAGTAACAGACACAGTTCAAAATGATGGTATAGCAGTAGGAATAGAAAGATTTATAGGATTACATTAAGATTTCAAGTCTTGACAGAATCTGAGAAAAGGATTATAGTTCCATTATTAGTTTAAACAAGGACGTTTAAAGAAATCAATTTTTTGAACGTCCTTGTTTTATTATTTTAGAGGAAATGATAATATTAAAAATATTCTAATAAATTTAGATATTAATAAGAAATAAAAAGGACAATGGTGTCAAATATTAATTTGAACTATTGTCCTTTTTTGCATGTATCAAATATGAATATTATATTTGTAATTAAATTTAAATTAGATGTTTATAAAAAGAGGTGAGATTGAATTTTAGATAGTGAAATATATAGTATAGGAATTGATATTGGGACATCAACAACTGAAGTTATAGTGAGTAAATTAAGGGTTAAAAATATTGTAAGTGCTTCACTTATTAAGGAAACAGTGATTGAAGACAAAGAAATAATTTACAAAAGCCATATTGTATTTACTCCTCTTGTAAATGAAGTGACTATAGATTTTTTTAAGATTAAAGATATTGTTTCAGAAGCTATTAGGTTAAGTAAAGTGGAAATAAGTGATATATCGACAGGTGCAGTAATCATAACAGGAGAAACTGCACGAAAAGAGAATGCTAGTGAAGTATCTAAAAATCTTTCTGAGTATCTAGGAGATTTTGTTGTAGCAACAGCTGGCCCTAACCTTGAATCACTACTCGCAGGATACGGCTCAGGCGCCTGTGATATATCAAAAAGACTTAATAGGAGAATAATAAATCTTGATATTGGGGGCGGAACAACTAACATAGCCATCTTTAACTGTGGTAAATGTGAACAAACTTTTGCATTAGATATTGGGGGAAGGCTTATAAAGTTCGATCATGAGGGTAAAGTTATTTATATCTCAAAAAGAATTAAATTTCTTATAAATGATATGGATATAAACATTAAATTAGGTGAAAAAGTAAAAATAATGGATTTAGAGATTATATGCGAAAAGTTAGCCAGGAGCATATTAGAAGTTTGCGGTTTAAAGGAATTATGTAAAGATACACAAAGATTATTTATAAGCGAAGAATTTGAGCCTTTTAATGCTGATTATATAAGTTTCTCGGGTGGCATAGGAGAGTGCATAGGTCAAATTAATGGAAATATGGAACTTAAAGATATATTAAAATATGATGATATGGGTCCACTTTTAGGTGCGTGTATAAGTAAGGAATTCGAGAAATATAAAGAAATTTTATTATCACCAAAAGATAAGATAAGAGCAACAGTAATTGGAGCAGGAAATCATTCATTAACAATAAGTGGTAGCACAATATCTTTTGATAAGACAATATTACCACTTAGAAATATACCTATACTTAAGCCATTTGATGAGAAAGAAAATTTAAATGAGATATATTTACAAGGGAAGAAAAAAATTAATATGTTTGAAAATACTCTAGTTGCAATTTCGCTTGTAGGCCCTAAAAGTCCAAGCTATGAAGAGACAAAATTAATTGCAAATGAGATAATAAAACTTTTTGAGGAAATTAATGGACCGATAATTGTGGTTTTAGAAAATGATTTTGCAAAAGCTTTAGGACAAGTAATTTCTTTAAATTTAAATAAGAAAAGAGAAGTTATATGTATAGATAAAATATCTACAAAAAATGGAGATTATATTGATATAGGATTGCCAATAGGTAATGCCATTCCAGTCGTCATAAAAACTTTGATATATGACTGTTAATAAAAATAAGGAGTGAGAAAAATGAATAATGAATTAAAAAAGACATTAAAACCAATACAACTTTGGGGAATAATCGTTGGAATGGTTATATCTGGAATGTATTGTGGGTGGAATTATGCTTTAGAGTTTACAAGTCCCATTGGTTTTACTATAGCAATCTTAGTAGTTACAATTTTTTATACTACATTTATGTTTAGTTATGCAGAGCTTTCAACTGCCATTCCACATGCAGGAGGACCTTCTGAATATGCTTCAAGAGCACTTGGAAAATTTGGAGGCTTTTTTGCTGGATTCTCATGTTTAGTAGAATTTTTATTTGCAACTCCGGCAATAGCATTATCAATAGGTGCATATATTAATTTTTTACTACCAGCAGTACCAACAGTAGTAGCCGCATTAACCATATATGGAGTATTCGTTCTTATAAATTGTTTAGGAATAGAGACAGCGGCAAAGGTTGAGCTTGTTGTTACTGTTATTGCCATAGGAGGATTACTTTTATTTATAGGAGTAGGAGCTCCACATATAGAATTAAAGAATATCCTTGGGGGAGAAATTTTCAAAGGTGGACTTAATGGAATATTCAGTGCAATACCTTTTGCAATTTGGTTTTATTTAGCTGTAGAAGGTGGGGCAATGTCAGCAGAAGAGTGTGAAAATCCTAAGAGAGATATACCAAAAGGTTTTATATTAGGAATAGCTACTCTTGTTATATTAGCGATTGGAACATTTTTTGTAACAGCTGGAACTTCAGATGCAAGTATTTTAAGCGCAACAGATTCACCATTACCTACAGCATTAGAAGGAATATATGGAGCGGGGCTATTGTCCAAAGCAATGAGCTTTATTGGATTATTCGGACTTGCAGCAAGTTTACATGGAATAATAATTGCGTACTCAAGGCAAGCATTTGCAATGTCTAGGTCAGAGTACTTACCTAAGTTTTTATCAAAAGTAAATTCTAAAGGAGCACCAGTATATTCTATAATTACAATGAGCTTAATAGGAATGATTTTTGTTTTAACAGGACAAACTGCTGTAATTATTGTTATATCTTCATTTGGAGCTATAGCATTATATATAACAAGTATGGTTTCTTTATTCATTTTAAGAAATAAAGAACCAAATCTTAATAGACCATTTAAAGTAGCATATCCAATAGTTCCAGGAATAGCACTTGGAATAGCGTTAGTACTATTAGTAGCAGTTACAATATCAAATCTTTCAACTGTATTTTGGGTGGCAGGAGCGTATGCACTAGCAATAATTTATTACTTTGTATATTCTAAAATGCAATCATCAAGTAAGGAAGAAGCTAATGAAGAAATTAATAGTGAAATTGGCTAGAAGGAGTGACATATATGATTTTAAAAACAACCCTTTTGGGAAATGTATATAATTTTTCAGATGTAAAGGAAGTTCTAGCAAAAGCGAATGAAGAAAAATCTGGAGATAGACTTGCAAAAATTATAGCTAGTTCAACTAGAGAAAGAGTGGCTGCAAAAGTAGTGCTCTCAGAATTAACTATAAGTGATTTAAGAAACAATCCAGTAGTAGATTATGATAAGGACGAGGTTACTAGAGTAATTCAAGATGGGGTTAATGAGGAGATATATAATAAAATAAAATCTATGACTATGGGAGAGTTTAGAGAATTTATTTTATCATCAAGTGGAGAGGAAATAAAAAATATAAGAGATGGTTTAACTTCAGAAGTTGTGGCGGGTGTAACCAAGCTTATGAGTAATATGGATCTCATATGTGCTTCAAAAAAAATAGTTAATATCGCAACTTGCAATACAACTATTGGAATGCCAGGAACACTTTCGGCAAGGCTTCAACCGAATCATCCAACAGATAATATTGATGGAATAATGGCATCAGTTATGGAAGGCATAAGTTATGGGGTTGGAGATGCAGTAATTGGACTTAATCCAGCAGTAGATACCATAGATAGTGTTTCTAATATATTAAAATCCTTTAAAGATTTTATGAATAAGTTTAAAATACCAACTCAAAATTGTGTTTTAGCACATATCACAACTCAAATGGAGGCAATTAAAAAAGGAGCACCTATGGATTTGATGTTTCAAAGTATAGCAGGCTCTGAAATTTCAAATAGAGGATTTGGAATAGATGTAAAACTGCTAGATGAAGCATATTCAATTATGAAAGAACTGAAGTCTTCAAAGGGAGATAATTTTATGTATTTCGAAACTGGACAAGGATCTGAATTATCCTCAGAAGGGCATAATGGAGCAGATCAGCTTACTATGGAGGCTAGATGTTATGGTCTTGCAAAAAAATATAATCCTTTTTTAGTCAATACAGTTGTAGGATTTATAGGACCAGAATACCTTTATGATGGAGCACAAGTTATAAGAGCAGGACTTGAGGATCATTTCATGGGTAAATTAACAGGACTATCTATGGGAGTTGATGCTTGTTATACAAATCATATGAAAGCAGATCAAAATGATTTGGAAAACTTAGCTGTATTGCTTGCACAATGTAACTGTAATTATTTCATGGGTGTTCCAGGTGGTGATGATGTAATGTTAATGTATCAGTCTACAAGTTATCATGATATTGCAACGTTAAGAGAAGTAACAAACAAAAGACCAATTAAAGAATTTGAAATAAGACTTGAGGAACTTGGTATAATGAAAAATGGAATATTGACAAATAGATCAGGGGATCCATCAATATTTTTGAATATGGGGGTGTAATTTATGGAATACGATATTTTAGAAGATATATCTACCATCAATTTAAGTGATAGAGTTTCAATAGAAAATCCAAAAGATCATAAAGGATGTATAAGTTTAAAACAATCCACGCCAGCAAGAATTTGCATTGGAAGAGCAGGGACAAGATATAAAACAAGTGATTATTTGAGACTTCGAGCAGATCATGCAGTTGCAATGGACGCAGTTTGGTCATATGTAGATGAAAGTATAGTTGATGATTTAGGATTCTTTAAGATTCAAACATTAGCAATGGATAAAGAAGAATATATAACAAGGCCAGATTTAGGAAGAAAATTTTCAAAAGAAGTTATAAATGATATAAAAGAAAACTGTAAATGTAATATAGATGTGCAAATTATAGCAGGAGATGGATTAAGTTCACCAGCGATAACATCAAATTTAAAGGATATATATCCAATGATAGTTGAAGGAGTAAGAGATAAAGGATATACGATGGGGACCCCAATTTTTATTAAACATGCTAGAGTCGCAACTATGGATAAGATAAGTGAAGCAATAAACTCAAAGATTACACTAATACTAATAGGTGAAAGACCTGGACTTGCAACAGGAGAGAGTATGAGTTGCTATATAGCATATAGATCAAGCAGTAAAAAGCCAGAATCACAAAGAACCGTGATATCAAATATACACAGAAATGGAATGCCCCCAGTAGAAGCAGGAGCACAAATCGTAGAATTGATATCAATATTAATGAAAGAAAAGAAAAGTGGAATAGATCTTAAACTTTAAAATAAATTCATGTTTATTTAACTCTTTTGGTATATAACATATTTTTTTATAAATATAAAAAAATATGTTATAAATTTACTTAGAAGAGTTAATTTTTTTTTTAGAGATTTTAACTATGTATAGAATTAGATTTCTTTAAGAGACGAAAGTAGTTTTATTGACTATTTCTATAAGCTAATGGATAATAGAAAAATATAAAATATTTATAAAAATATGCTAAATGTGAGGGGATCTTTATATGATTGGAGAAAGAATCAGAGAAAGAAGACAACAACTAGGACTTAGTTTAAGAGAATTGGCAGAAAAAACAGAGTTAACATCTGGTTTTATAAGCCAAATAGAGAGAGATCTATCGGAGCCTTCAATCTCTTCATTACGTAAAATTTCAGAGGTATTAGGCGTAGCTGTATTTTACTTTTTAATAGATAACAAAGCTAAAAATCCTGTAGTTAGACATGATGAGAGAAAGAAAATAAGATTTGCTGAATCGCATATGACATATGAACTATTATGCCCAGACATGGATAGACAACTTGAAATGTTTATGGCTAAATTGGAGCCAGGCGCCATGACTTGCCAGGAACCGCTAACTCATCCTGGAGAAGAAGTAACTTATGTACTGAAAGGAATAATGTGGATAAAAATAGGTGCGGAAGAATATACACTAGGGGAAGGGGATACTATTTATTATTTCGGTACAACTCCACATCAGATTATAAATATTGGAGAAGAAGAAATGATATTTATATCAACGATAACACCACCTCAATTTTAAATCATTAATGCAGGCATTATGGAATAATTGACAAATATATTAAGAAATGATATTATACATACATTAAATAAGTTTAGTGATATTAAACTTTATATCTGGCAACGGTGTCATCGCATTTTAATTTGTGATGGCTTTTTTTATTTAATTAATTAAAGTAGATAGTAATATATAGCTGTTAAAATAAATATAGATAAATTATTGATTCAAAGAGGCATTTTATTACATCTATATTTAAAAACAAGCTATTTAAATATTAAATATATAAGTTTTACACTCTAGAGAATTGAGAATAAGGTAAATAATACCTTAGTTATGATGTACTAAATAAAATTAGAAGGAGAAATTTATAATGATTGAAGACTTTAAGAATATTAATTATAAAAGGAAAGAAGAAAATAGAACATCTCTAGATTTTTTAAATATGGATGTCGCTAAAAAAGCACAAAAATTCCATAGCAGTTTTCATAAATACAGTATTACACCATTAACAGAACTAAAAGATTTAGCTAGTACTATAGGAGTAAATAATATATATGTAAAAGATGAGTCATACAGGTTTGGATTAAATGCATTTAAAGTATTAGGAGGAAGTTATGCAATAGGGAATTATATTGCTGAAAAATTAGGAGAAGATATAGAGAATCTTTCATATGAAAAAATGATATCGGATGAAGTAAAGAGTGAACTTGGAGATATAACATTTATTACTGCAACTGATGGGAATCATGGACGTGGAGTAGCATGGACAGCTAATTGCCTAAAACAAAAATCTGTGGTTTATATGCCTAAAGGTAGCTCTAAGGAAAGATTGGATAATATAAAAGCAGAAGGCGCAGAAGCCTCAATAACTAATATGAATTATGATGAAGCAGTAAGGTATGCAAATGATATAGCAGATAAAAATGGATGGGTAATGGTTCAAGATACAGTATGGGAGGGATATGAAAAGATCCCAACTTGGATTATGCAAGGCTATACGACAATGGCTTATGAAACTTATATGCAACTTCAAGAAATAAAGGCAGAAATGCCAACACATATATTTTTACAAGCAGGGGTTGGATCTTTTGCTGGTGCTGTGCAAGGTTTTTATGCTAGTGTTTATGGAGAAAATAGACCAATTACAACAATAGTAGAACCAAATAAAGCTGATTGCATTTATAAGACAGCAGAAAAAAATGATGGAGAGCTCCATTTTGTAAAAGGTGATATGGAGACAATAATGGCAGGGTTAGCGTGTGGAGAACCTAACAAAATTGGATTTGAAGTACTAAGAGATTATAGTGACAATTTCATATCATGTCCAGATTATGTAACAGCAAAGGGCATGAGGGTTATGGGTAGTCCTATTAAAGAGGATAAAAAAATTATTTCAGGAGAAAGCGGTGCAGTTACGCTTGGGCTTGTTACAGAAATTATGTTAAATAAGGATTTGGAGTGGCTAAAAAAAGAGTTGAAACTTGATAAAAATTCAAGAATACTTTGCTTTAGTACTGAAGGAAATACAGATAAAGAAAATTATAGAGACATAGTATGGAATGGAAAATACCCAAGTTATAAATAATAGGGGGAGCTATATAATTATGGATATATACCATCGAATTTAGATATATTACTTAGTGTAGTAATAAATATTGAATATAATATCAGATATAAGAGTAATTTTTAAATTGGATATCTATATCAAATGATAGGGTAAGATTAAGGAGGAAGAGTATGGAAAACTATGAGAAAAATATTAAGATATTGAAGGGAAATATTATATATACTGAAACTATTGATTTGTTTAATATAGTTAAAGATGGATACATAGTAGTGCAGGGAAAATTTATTGAGGGTGTATATAAGAATTTACCAAAAAAATTTAAAAATATAACAATCCAAGACTATGGAGATAAGTTAATAATTCCTGGATTTATAGATTTGCATACTCATGCTTCTCAATTTGCTATAAAGGGTATTGGATATGATAAAGAATTAATACCTTGGCTTGAAACTTATACTTTTGTAGAAGAAGCAAAGTTCAAAAATACATCTTATGCTACAAAAGTATATAAAGAATTTGTGAATGAACTTTATGATGAGGGAACAACAAGAGCAGTTATTTTTGCTACAATTCATCATGAAGCTACAGAAATTTTAATGAATTTACTTGAGGAAAAGAATATCTTTGCATATGTAGGAAAAGTAAATATGGATAGAAATTGTCCAGATACATTAAAGGAAAACACTGATGATTCAATTAAGGACACAATAGAATGGATAAAAAATTATGGTAAAAAATATAAATTCGTAAAACCGATAGTTACTCCAAGATTTGTACCAAGTTGTACAAGCTATTTAATGAATGAGTTAGGAAATATTGCAATCAAGTATAGCATACCAGTGCAATCGCATCTATCAGAAAATTTATCGGAAATTCAATGGGTTAAAGAATTGCATCCAGAATGTAAAAATTATGGAGATGTGTATAATAAATTTAATCTTTTCGGACAAACAAAGACAATAATGGCTCATTGTGTACATTTAACACAAGAAGAGATTGGCACAATTATTGATAATAAAGTATTAATAGCCCATTGTCCAACTTCTAATGTAAATTTGGCCAGTGGAATAGCACCCATCAGTAGGTTATTAAAAAACAAGGTAGAAATAGGACTTGGATCAGATATAGCCGGTGGTGAAAGTTTAAGTATGTTTTCTGTAATGGCATCTGCAATAAGAATGTCAAAATTGAGAAAAGTATGTTTAAAAGATGATGAAAGCCCTTTAACACTTCAAGAAGTTTTTTATTTATCAACTAAAGGTGGAGGAAAATTCTTTGGAAATGTTGGGAGCTTTGAAAAAGGTTATGAATTTGATGCTTTAGTAATAGATGATAATAATTTGTGGAAATTGAATATTGGTAGTATAGAAGAAAGAATAGAAAGGTTAGTATATCTAGGTAATGCAAAAAATATAATTACTAGATATGTGGCTGGAAAAGAGATATAAGAAGGGATTGAGTTAATTTATGGATAATAATAAAAAAGAAAAATTAATAAAACTTTGTCAAAGTATTATTAAGATACAGAGCTATTCTGGAAAAGAAGGAGAAGTTGTTAAGTGTCTCGAAGAAACAATGAGAAATATTGGCTTTGATGAGATTATTGTAGACAAGTATGGAAGCATAATTGGAAAAATAAAAGGAAATAAACCTGGAAATAAAGTTCTTTTTGATGCTCATATAGATACGGTTCCAGTTGAAAATTTAGAGGACTGGAAGCATGATCCTTTTGGAGCTGAAATCTGTGGAAATAAGATTTATGGAAGAGGAACATCGGATATGAAAGGATCTTTAGCAGCGATGATAATTGCAGCAGAATATTTCTCTAAAGATAAGAAAAGAGATTTTCCGGGAGAAATATATATTTCAGGGGTTGTTCATGAAGAATGTTTTGAAGGGGTTGCAGCAAGGAATATAAGTGAACTTGTAAAACCAGATTATGTAGTAATAGGAGAAGCCTCAGAGCTTAATTTAAAAATAGGACAACGTGGACGTGCTGAGGTAGTAGTTGAGACTTTTGGAGTTCCAGCTCATTCAGCTAATCCAGAAAAAGGGATTAATGCTGTCTATAGCATAGCAAAGATAATAAACAAACTTCAAGATATTAAATTTAGAGAAGATGAATTTTTAGGAAAGGGAATATTAGAACTTACAGATATTAAGTCATCACCTTATCCAGGTGCATCAGTTGTACCAAGTTATTGTAAGGCAACTTATGATAGAAGGCTGTTAGTTGGAGAAACTAAAGAAGATGTTTTAGAGCCTATAGTAAAATTAATTGAAGAGTTAAAAAAGGATTATCAAAATATAAATTACAAAGTTTCTTATGCTAAAGGAATTGAAAAATGTCATACTGGAGAATTTATTGAAGGAGAACGTTTTTTCCCAGCTTGGTGTTATAAAGAAGATGAAATATTTGTAAAGAGAACTTTTGAAGGCTTATGTAGCATAGGTTTGAATCCTAAAATAACTAATTACTCTTTCTGTACAAATGGAAGTCATTATGCAGGAGAAGCCAATATAAAGACTATAGGATTTGGTCCATCGAAGGAGAATATAGCTCATACTATAGACGAATATATTGAAATAGAACAATTAGCTGGTGCTTGTGACGGTTATTATAAAATAATGGAAACATTATTAGGATTAGATAACTAAGAAATGAGGTGGATGATAAGTAATGGTAACATAGTGGATGGAACCAATAAACCAGCATATATTGGGGATATAATAATCGGGGATGATACCATTTTAGAAATTGGAAACTTAAATAATAAAAAAGAGGAAATGGATTATGTACTAGATGCAAGTAATTTAATTGTTTCACCAGGATTTATTGATACTCATAGTCATTCTGATTTGAAAATATTAAGTGATGGAGATATTAGACCTAAGTTATATCAAGGAATAACTACTGAAGTTTTAGGGCAAGATGGTATATCTATGTCTCCTTTACCGAGGGAATTTGTTAAGGATTGGAGAAAGAATTTAAGTGGTCTTGAAGGCGATAGTGATGAAATTTCATGGGAATATGAAACTGTAAATGATTATTTTAATGCTATAGAAAAAAAAGGTTTAAAATCTAATATATGTTATCTTGCACCTCATGGAAATATCAGAATGGAAGCAATGGGGCTTTCGGCTGACAAAGCAAATAGGGAAGATATGGATAATATGAAAAATATATTAAGAAGAGAACTTAAATCTGGTGCAGTTGGATTATCATCTGGACTTATATATGTTCCATGTGCTTATGGTGATACCGAAGAATTAATCGAGCTTTGTAAAGTAGTTGCAGAATATAATAAGATTTTTGTCGTACACCAGAGAAGTGAAGCTAATGAAATTATTGATTCTATGAAAGAAATAATTAGAATTGGCAAGGAAAGTGGCGTAAAGATACACTTTTCTCATTTCAAAATATGTGGAAAAAATAATTGGGATAAGGTAGATGAGATGCTTTCTATTATGGAAGATGCAGAAAAACAAGGAGTACAAATATCCTTTGACCAATATCCGTATGAAGTAGGGAGCACTATGCTCGGAGTTATAATTCCACCGTGGGTTCATAGTGGTGGAACTAATAAAATGCTTGAAAGAATAAAATCAAAAGAGTTAAGAAAGAAGATAATAGATGAGATATATGAAACAAATTGTAATTGGGATAATTTCGTCGAATTTGCAGGTGTCGATGGTATATATATAACTTCCACAAAAACTGACAAAAATAAAAATGCAATAGGAAAGAGTTTAAAAGAGCTCGGAGAAATAAGAAATCAAGATCCTATAGAAGCAACCTTAGATTTATTAATAGAAGAAGAAAATGCAGTGGGTATGATTGATTATTATGGATCAGAGGAACTTATAATAAAATTTATGCAAAGGCCAGAACAAAATTTTTGCACCGATGGACTTCTAGGTGGAAAACCGCATCCAAGAGTATATGGATCATTTCCGAGGGGCCTCGGAAGATATGTTAGAGAGCTTAAAGCAATATCGCTTGAAGAAGCTATATATAAAATGACATATAAATCCGCAAATACAATGGGAATAAAAGATAGAGGGCAGATAGATGTTGGATTTAAAGCAGATATAGTAATCTTTGATAAAGACGAGATAATTGATAAAGGAACATTTATAGAACCAGAACAATATCCAGAAGGAATACGATATGTGATAGTAAATGGCAATATGATTATTAAAAATAATTACTATATACCTGGAAATTATGGAACAATTATAAGGTACATTTAAAAAATAACAGATCAATATATTTTGGTCTGCTATTTTCTATCATATACCTAGAGTAAGAAGGAAGAATTATAATGAGTGTAGATGGAGTTATATTAGCAGCCGGATATTCAAGTAGAGCTAACACTTTTAAAATGGAACTTGAGATTAATAACAAAACAATATTACAAAGGTGTATAGAATCCTTATATGATGAATGTAATAAAATAATAGTAGTTAGTGGATATAGACATGAAAAAATAGATAAGTTAGTAAAAGATTATAGTAAGGTGAAAGTAATATACAATGAAGAGTTTCCTAAAGGAATGTTTAGTTCAGTAAAAAAAGGAATAGAAAATGTTACTGCAAAAAGATTTTTACTCTCACCTGGAGATTATCCCATGATAAATAAAGACATAGTAAAAAAATTATTGAAAAGACAAGAGGAAATAGTTATACCAAGTTTTAATAAAAGAGGAGGACATCCAATTTTATTAAAGAGTATTTTAATAAAAGAAATATTAAATGAACCAGATGATTCTAATTTGAAGATATATTTAAGTAAAAAGCGATGTTCATATTTAAATATAGATGATAAAGGAATACTGTTGGATGTAGATACTATTGAAGACTATAATTATTTGAAAAGTATAATTTTGCCTAAATGAAAATAATTTACTTGTATCTGCTATTGAAGATTTTCATATAATTACCTCTAACATCATTATTTTTATCTATATGTTTAATATTATATATTCAAAATATAAGTACAATTTTAAAATTTGATTATGTAGATATATCAGAAAATAATCTATATTCACTTCTACTGAAAATTAATGTAATATTATTGACTTTTATAAGAAAAAAGATATATAATATTTAATAGAAGTAAAGAAATTTAATACGAGTTAAATTAGACAAAGAGGTCTTATTTCAAGTAGAAGAAATGAGGTCTCTTTTTTTATATTAAAAAATAGATTTATAAGGGTATATAACTATATGAAAAAAATATTTTAGTTTGATATATAAGATTGGAGGAGATATTATTTTTGATTTAGGAATATTAAATGGAAAATTATATTTAGAGGGAAAATTTATAGAAAGCAACTTATATATAAAAAATGGAATTATAGATACAATAACAACTTCTTATTTAGAAAGTACAGAGAACTATGATGCAAAAGGTGAAATGGTTTTACCTGGATTTATAGATGCCCATGTACATTTCAATTTAGGTGTTGGATGCAATGTTTCAGAGGATGATTTTTATAATGGATCAATAAAGGCAGCGATAGGAGGAATAACAACATTTATAGATTTTTTAGATCCTATTAAAAATGTTAGTCAATTAGATGAAGCTTTTAATACAAGATATGAGCTTGCAAAAAGAAGCGTTATTGATTATGGATTCCATGTAACAATTGCAAATCCTGATGGAAATGTTAAAGACCTTTTAAATAAAAGTAGTTTACTTGGAATGCCAAGTATAAAGCTTTTTACAACTTATGCCTCAACTAATAGGCAAACGAAAGATAGTTATATAGATGAATTGCTAAAATATTCAAGGAGAACTAAAACACGAATATTAGTTCATGCAGAAAACAATGAAATGATAAATGAAAAAGATGTTTTAGTAAGGGATCATGAGAAGTCTAGACCAGTACTTTCAGAAATCACAGAGATTTTAAAACTTGCTGAAATAGCGAGATATAGAAATGGCCTTTTATATATTGTTCATACCAATTGTGGTACTACTCTTGAAAGAATGAAAGAGATGTATGCTAAAGAGTTACACTCATCAATAATATTAGAAAGTGCACCTCATTACTTTAAACTTAATTCGTCATTATATGAAAGAGAAGATGGATATCTATATACTATGACGCCACCTTTAAGATGCGAGGAAGAAAGAAAAAAATTAATTAGAAATATAGATGCAGTAGATGTAATAGCTACAGATCATTGTCCATTCCCTAAAAAGCTTAAAGACAAGAAATTCACAAGTGAAATTTCTATGGGGATCAGTGGAGTAAAATATTCGTTTTTAAACATGTTTACCTTATTTGGAGAAAGCATAATTCCTAAGTTTACAGAAAATCCATCTAAAATACATGGATTATATCCGAAAAAAGGAACTTTAATGCCAGGAAGCGATGGAGATGTAGTAATATTTAATCCAAATAAAGTGACAAAGGTAGTAGACGAAAATTCTGTATATAATAATGATCTTTTAAAAGGAGAAATAATGGCAACTATATCTAAAGGTAAGTTCATTGTTAAAGAAAGCAAATTCTTAGGTGGACAAGGAGAATATCTACCAAGGAGGCTAGAAATATGATTAAGGCATTAACAAATGTGAATATATTCAATTATGACTCACTAAAAAAAAATCACTATGTGCTATTTGATAAGCAAATAATAGAAATAGGTGCAATGGAGAATTTCAAATGTGTAGATGAAGTTTATGATTGTAATGGATGTACTTTAATGCCTGGTCTTGTAAATGCTCATACCCATATATATTCAACATTTGCTAGGGGATGGATTACTGAATTTAATCCCAAAAATTTTATAGATTTATTAGAACAAATGTGGTGGAAATTAGATCGAGTTCTTGGAGAAAAAGAGATTTATTATAGCGGTCTTGTAAGTGGAATAGAATTTATAAAAAATGGAGTAACTACTGTAATAGATCATCATGCAAGTGGAGCTAAAATAAAAGGGAGCTTGGATTTATTAAAGCAAGCCTTATGTGATGAGTTAGGGATAAGAGGAATTTTTTGTTTTGAGACTAGTGACAGGTTTCCAATAGATGATTGCATTAAGGAAAATGTAGAGTTTAGTAAAAATAACTCAAATATGGTGGCTGGATTGTTTGGAATGCATGCTTGTTTAACTTTAAGTGATGATTCTTTAAAAAAAATAGCAAATCAAAGTAAAGGGATGCCAATACACATTCATGTAGGCGAAAGTGATGAAGATAATATTACAAGTCTTGAAAAATATAATAATACTCCAATAGAAAGATTAGAAGAACATGGACTACTTAGAGATAACTCGATTTTATCTCATTGTATCTATTTAAGTGAAAATGATATGGATATTATAAAGAAGCATAAGGTATATGTGGCCTTAAATCCAACCTCTAATTTCAATAATGCAGTCGGTTTAGCTGATGTATTAGAACTTGAAAAAGGAAATATAAAATGTCTACTGGGAAATGATGGACTCGGATTTAATCTAAGCAGAGAAATGATTAATTTAGTGTTTGGAATGCATTTGAAATATAAGAGTCCTACCGCATATTCATTAGACAAGCTTAAGAAAATCATAGAAAATAACTATGAGTATGCAAGTAAGATGTTAGGCTGTAAGCTTGGAAAAATTGAAAAAGGATATGAAGCAGACTTTCTAACATTAGATTATAAGGCACCAACACCAATAAATGAAGAAAACTTATTTGGTCATTATTTTTATGGAATGTTAGATAACTTTAAACCCAAAGATGTTTGGTGTAACGGAGAAATTAAATTAAAAGATTATAAAATACTGCAAGATGAAGATAAAATATTTAAAGAATCAGCAAAAGTAGCAGAGGAAATTTGGAAAATGTGTAAGGAGAAATAAATTATGAATTTAGAGACAAGTTTAGGTGGAATGAAATTTAAAAATCCACTAATGCCTGCATCAGGACCATTAGTTGGAGATAATGAAAAAATGAAAATAATATCTGATTATGGAGTCGGAGGTATGGTTACAAAGACAATATCGAGAAAAGGTGCAGAAGTAGTTAGACCTTGTATATTTGGTGGAAAAGATTTTATTATGAATGCAGAATTATGGTCAGAATATGATCCAGAAGTATGGATAAATGAATTTCTTCCAAATATAAAAAAAGAAATAGACAAGCCTCTATTCATAAGTGTTGGATATTCAAAAGGAGACATGGAATATTTAATACCAAAACTTGATAAATTTGCAGATGCATTTGAAATATCAACACATTATGTAGGTAAGGATTTAACAACAATAAAAGAAACCTTAAAAACTATAAGAAAATATACTGATAAACCAGTATATATGAAGATGAGTCCTCATATACCAGATCCAGTTGGATTTGTAAAAATGGTTATAGAAAATGGTGGAAATGGAATTGTAGCAATTAATTCTTTAGGTCCAACTATGAAGATAGATATATCATCTAGAAAGGTTTTAGTAGGCAATACAGAAGGGGAAGTGTGGACTTCTGGACCAGCTATAAAACCAATTGCATTAGCACTTGTCCATAAAATCAAGAAAGCTCTTCCACAATGCGAAATCATAGGTGTTGGAGGAATATCTACAGCAGAAGATATAATAGAATTTTTACTTGCAGGAGCTAGTGCAGTTCAAATGTTATCAGCTGCAATGCTTAAAGGAAAAGATTTATATAAAAAGATAATTAATGATCTCCCAAGTGCTTTAGAAAAATATGGATTTGATTCAATAGAAGAAGTGATAAACACAAAATTAGAGACTGGCAATGTAAAGTATGAGCCTAGCTATCCATCCATTGATTATGATAAATGTGTTAACTGCAAATTATGTGAGAATATATGTCCATATTTTGCAATCAATAGTAAGAATAAAAAGGTAGTAGTTGATAAAAGTGAATGTTTTGGATGTGGATTATGTCAATCTAAGTGTCCAAAGCAAGCAATAGAGAATGTATTTTAAAACTTGTGTAGCTGCCAATATAAGTGGTACACATATGAAGAGCTGAAATCAACGATATTCTGGTGTTTTGGTTATTTATAATGTTGATATGGACATCTATATGAAGTGGAGGGAAAGAGTATGGATAGTATAAGAAAATCAGTTATTAAAACTGATCATACAATAAAAGTAGATGGAACTGCTAAATATATAGCAGATATAAAATTTAATGACAGTTTGCATGCTAAGACTTTACGCTCAGAAAAAGCTAAAGCTACTATTAAGGATATCATTATTCCAAACTTGAAATCCGGATATTATGTAGTTGAAGGAAAGGATGTTCCGGGCTTAAACAAAGTAAAAGTCATTCAAAATGATATGCCAATATTTGCAGATAAAGAAGTTAATTATATAGGAGAACCTATACTTTTGGTTGTAGGTCCAAAGCTTGAAGAAGTTATGAAGATTTTAAATGAAATTAAGGTTGAGTATAAAGAGGATGTTCCTATTTTTGATATGAGAACTTCTAAAGATGTATTTGCTCAGTATGAATATGAAAAAGGAAATATAGAAGATGCGATAAAAAAGGCTTCAAGAATTATTGAAGAAGAATTTTATACAGGATATCAAGAGCAGGCTTATTTAGAGACTCAAGGAGTAGTAGGAATTTATGAAAATGGAAAAACTTCGGTGTATGGAACGTTGCAATGTCCATATTATGTTAAAGATGCTGTGGTTCAAGCACTAGGCTGCATGCCAGATCAAGTGAGAATTGTTCAAACTACAACTGGTGGAGGTTTTGGTGGTAAAGAAGATTATCCTTCATTAATAGGAGCGCAGATTGCAGTTGCAACTAACAAGACTAAAAAGCCAGTAAGATTAATTTTAGAACGTGAAGAGGACATGTCATTCACAACGAAAAGACATCCAGCTCTATTAAGATATAGGACAGCTCTAGATGAAAATAATAAGATAATTGGAATTGATGTCGATATAATATTAAATGGTGGAGCATATTCAACACTATCTAGTGTAGTTCTTCAAAGATCTTTAATATGTGCAATAGGTGTTTATAATATATCTAATATTAAGGTTCAAGGAAGAGTAGTTAAAACAAATACTGTTCCAAATGGCGCGTTTAGAGGATTTGGTGCACCACAAAGTATATTTGCTATTGAAATGCATATGGCTCATTTAGCTAAAAAAATAGGATATACACCACTGGAACTTAAAAATAAGTATCTAGTAAAAACTGGTGATGATACAAGTAGTAGTGGAAAATTTCTACATGAAGTGAAGCTTAAAGAGATGATAGAGAAGGCTAAGGAAATGAGCAATTTTAGTGAGAAATATAAAGAATATTCCAATGAAAAAGGAATTATAAAAAAAGGAATAGGTATGTCAATATTTTTGCATGGATGTGGATTCACTGGAAGTGGAGAAAGAGATTTTATAAAAGCTAAGGTTAAGCTCTTAAAATATCCAGATGAAACTATTGAAATTTTAGTATCTAACACAGATATGGGACAAGGACTTCAAACTACATTAAAGAAAATTGTTGCAAAAGTTCTTGATAAAAATTATTTAGATATAATATATAGAAATCCAGATACAGATAGAGTTCCAGATTCAGGTCCTACAGTGGCTTCAAGATCTACTATGGTAGTTGGAAAATTACTTGAAAGAGCCGCTCTAAAACTTAGGGGAAATTGGATTTCGGGAAAGGAACAAACAATAGAAGAAAATTATAAGCATCCAGATTCGATACCTTGGAATATAGAGACATTTAATGGCGATGCTTATCCAAGTTATTCGTGGGGAATAAATGTAGTAGAAGTTGAAGTTAATACAATAACAGCTATTACAGAAGTAACTGGAATATATACAGTTTACGATATAGGAATTCCTATTGATGAAACTATTATTGAAGGACAAATACAAGGTGGTGTTATACAAGGACTTGGATATGCCTCATGTGAAAATATGGAATGTGAGGATGGAAAGTTAAAACAACATAGTATAACAGATTATATTATTCCAACTTCTAAGGATGTTGTAAATATGAAAAATGTATTAGTGGATAATCCTTGTGACCTTGGACCATTTGGGGCTAAAGGAGCTGGAGAATTAACGTTAGTAGGAACTGCACCAGCTTATGCGGCTGCTATAGAAAATGCATTAGGAGTAAAAGTAAATAAAATACCTATAACTCCAGAATGGATAATGGAGGCTATGACGAATGAGTAAAACAATCACTTTAAAAATAAATAATAAGGTTATTACTACACAAGAAAATTCTACTAAAAGACTTTTAGATTTCTTAAGAGAAGATATGGATATAACAGGACCTAAAGAAGGTTGTGGAGAAGGAGAATGTGGAGCTTGTGCAGTAATTATAAACAAAGAATTAATAAATTCGTGTTTGGTCACAATAGGTTCGATTGGAGACAAAGAGATTACAACAATAGAAGGATTAAAGGAGACAAAACAATTTGATGTTTTAGAAAAATGTTTTTCAGAAGCAGGAGCAGTGCAATGTGGATTCTGTACACCTGGCATGATAATGGCAGGACATGCGTTATTATCTAATATTCCAGAACCAACAGAAGACGATGTAAGGGAAGGCATTTCAGGGAACTTATGTAGATGTACAGGTTATAACATGATAATTGATGCTATATTGATGGCAGCTAAAAGAGGTGCTGGATTATGGTAGATGGATATTCGCCAAGTACTTTTGAAGAAGCACTAAAAATATTAAATAAAGAAGATGTAATTATTTATGCTGGAGGCAGTGACTTAATGGTTAAAAATAAAAATTCAGCCTCACTTCTTCCTAGATTTAATAAAAACTTATTATATGTTGGAAATTTAAATTTGTTAAAAGAAATTAAAGAATATGATAACAAGATAGAAATAGGATCAGCTTGCACATTGACTTCTATTTTAAAAATAGAAGGGGTGCCGAAAATATTAAAAGAATCTATAAGAAATATAGCTTCTCCAGCTATAAGAAATATGGCGACAATTGGAGGCAATATATGTAATGCATCTCCAGCGGGGGATACATTACCAATATTATATGCATTAGAAGCCAAACTTAAATTAGCCAGCATAAATTCCATGCGGGAAGTTAATATAAAAGATTTTATATTAGGACCTGGAAAAATTATTCTTAAAGATAATGAAATATTAGAAAGTATATTGATAGAAAAAGAAAATTTTAATAAAATATATTATCAAAAAGTAGGGGCTAGAAAAGCATCAGCTATATCAAAGATATCTTTTGTAGCTCTTGCTAAGGTAGAAAATCAGAAAATAAAAGATATAAGAATTGCTATTGGGTCAGTAGGGCCTAGAATAGTTAGGTTAAAAGAAGGGGAAGATATATTAATAGGGACCGAATTAAAGAATATAGAAAATCTGATGCTCCAAGTAGAAAAGGTTTATTCAGAAAAGGTAGTTCCTATTAATGATCAAAGATCTACAGCTATTTATAGAAAAAAGGTAGTATTAAGGCTTATTCAATATTTTTTAAATATAGAATTAAAGAAAAATTAAAGGGGGAGAATAAAAATGAGTAAAAGTATTAAAAAAAGATTCCTAAAAATCCTTAGTGTAGCCGCTTGTTCTGCAATGCTACTAGTTGGGTGTGGTTCTTCAAACACCGCAAATTCAACAGATTCTGGAAAAGAGACAAAAACAAATGAGGCTTCAGCAGAAAAATTAAAGGTAGGTTTCATTTATGTTGGATCAGCTTCAGATGGAGGTTATAGCCAAGCACATGATAATGGCCGTAAATATTTAGAAGAGAAACTTCCGAATGTTGAAACTGTAGTTAAAGAATCTGTACCTGAAGGTCAAGAAGTAGAAAAAGTAGCTACAGATATGATTGATCAAGGTTGTAAGGTTATTTTCGCAACTTCTTTTGGATTTGGGGATTATATAGCAAAAGTATCAAAAGAATATCCTGATGTTAAGTTCTTCCACTGCTCAGGAATTACGACAACAGATAACATGAGTACATATTTCGGTAGAGAGTATCAAGGTAGATATCTTACTGGAATAGTAGCAGGGATGAAAACTAAAAATAACTCAATTGGTTATGTAGCAGCATTTCCGATTCCAGAAGTTATTAGATCAGTAAATGCATTTACTCTTGGTGCAAGATCAGTAAATCCAAATGCAGTAGTTAAGGTAACTTGGACTAATACATGGTATGATCCAGCAAAAGAAAAAGAAGCAGCGTTATCATTACTTGATCAAGGTGTTGATGTTATTGGACAATATCAAGATACACCAGCAGCGCAACAAGCAGCTGAAGAAAGAGGTGCTTCATCTATTGGATCTGACTTAGATATGTCAGCATCAGCACCAAAAGCTAATATGACAAGTGCTGTTTGGAATTGGGGCTCTTATTATGTGCAAGCGGTTAAATCAGTTACAGATGGAACATTTAAATCAGAAAGCTACTGGGGTGGAATAGATACAGGAATAGTTGATATAGCACCATTAACTAAGAACGCACCAGAAGGAGCACAAGCAAAAGTTGATGAAGCTAAGGCTAAAATGGTAAATAAATCTTGGGATGTGTTTACAGGACCTATTAAAGATCAAAGTGGAACTGTAAAGATTGCTGAAGGTCAAAAATTGACAGATAAAGAATTATTAAGCTTTGATTGGCTTGTAGAAGGAGTAGAGGGACAAATTAGTAAATAAGGCACAATCAAAAAATAATGAGGAAAGAAGGTCTCTTTATGGAACAATGTGTGAGTGTTGAATTAAAAAAAATAACGAAAACTTTTGGATCGGTTATAGCTAATGAAGATGTGGATCTAAAAGTAAAAAGTGGAGAAATTCATGCACTCCTCGGAGAAAATGGGGCTGGAAAAAGTACTCTAATGAACATGCTATCAGGAATTTATAATCCTGATAGCGGTTCAATTTTTATAAGAGGAAAAGAAGTTCAATTTAAATCTCCAAAGGAATCAATTGAATATGGGGTAGGCATGGTTCATCAGCATTTTAAATTAGTTGAGAGATTTACAGCAAAAGAAAATATAATTGCAGGCAATAAAGGAAGTTTTTTCACAAGAAACAAAGATGTAGATACCAAAATATTAAATTTATGTGAAAGATATAATCTACCAATAGATTTAGATAAAAGAGTAAGTGAGATGGCAATAGCTGAAAAGCAAATGTTAGAAATTGTTAAAGTACTATATAAAGGGGCAGATATTTTAATATTAGATGAACCTACAGCAGTATTAATGCCACAAGAAGTTAAAAAATTGTTTAATATAGTAAGAAAAATGAAAGAACAAGGGTGTGCAGTAATAATAATAACTCATAAATTAAATGAGGTAATGACACTATGTGATAAAGTATCAGTTTTAAGAAAAGGAAAAAACATAAAAACAATAAATATATGTGATACAAATGTTAATGAACTAACAGAACTTATGGTAGGACATAAAAGTGATTTAAAAATAGATAAAGTTATTTCAAATAAAAATGCATTAATATATGATATAAAAAATATTTCAGTTAAAAATAATTTAGGAATAAAAGTATTAGATAACGTTAGTTTCAGTATGAATGAAGGCGAAATTTTAGGTGTAGCTGGAGTTGCAGGAAGTGGACAAAAGGAACTTTGTGAAGCTCTATTTGGATTGCAAAAAATAGAGAGTGGAAACATTATATTTAAAGAAGAAGATATTACTAATAAATCTCCAAGAAAGGTTTATAAGAAAGGCATAAAAATGGGACTTATACCTGAAGATAGATTAGGTATGGGACTAGTTGGCAGCATGGGAATTGTAGATAATTTGTTGCTTAGAGAATATCATTCTCAAAAAGGATTAATTCTAAAAAGAAGTGAATTAAAAGATAAGGCTACAAGTATGGTTAAACAATTGGAAATTAAAACTCCAGGAATAGATCATCCAGTAAAGCAATTATCAGGAGGAAATATCCAAAAAATATTATTAGGTAGGGAAATAAGTATAAGCCCTGATGTACTTATAACTTCTTATGCAGTAAGAGGTTTAGATATTGGGGCTACATATCAGATATATGATCTTTTAAACAAAGAAAAGGAAAAGGGAGTATCTATATTATTTATTGGGGAAGATTTAGATGTTATCTTGGATTTGTGTGATAGAATAATGGTTTTATGTGGTGGAAAATTAATTGGTATTGTAAATGGAAAAGATGCAACTAAGGAACAAATTGGTATGATGATGGCAGGACATATTCAAGAAGTAGCTTTAGACAGTAGAGAATGCCAAGCTGAAAAAGGAGCAAGTGTGAAAGGCGGAGACTTACATGATTAGAATGAGAATAGTAAAAGCAAAGAAATTAAGTAAAAAGAAGAAAGTGTCTCTTCAAATATTTGCAGTTCTACTTGCTTTAGTATTAACTGGTATTTTCATTTTGCTTATGGGTCATAATCCTATTAAAGTGTATATATCAATGTTGCAAGGATCTTTTGGGAGTGGACATAGAGTTAAGGAGACAATTATAAAAACAATACCTCTTGTTATAGCAGGCTTAGGTATAGGAATAGCCTTTAAAATGAAGTTTTGGAATATTGGAGGAGAAGGGCAAATGCTTATGGGTGGATTTGGAGCAACCTTTATAGCATTAAACTTTAAGGATTCGCCAAAATTCCTAGTAATAATATTAATGATAATAGTGGGAGTTGTTTGTGGTGGATTATGGGCTTTAATTGCAGGAATTTTAAAGGCTAAGTTTAATACAAATGAAACCATAATTACATTAATGATGAATTATATTGCTCTAAAGTGGATTACTTATCTTCAATATCAACATTGGAAGGATCCAGCATCATTAGGTTTTCCAAAGATTGCAAATTTTAGTGAGAATGCAACTTTGCCAAAAGTATTTGGAATTCATATAGGATGGATAATAGCAATTATTCTAGTAGTAGTAGTACATGTATTTTTAAACTATACAAAGAACGGTTATGAAATATCTGTACTTGGAGAAAGTGAAAATACTGCGAAATATTCTGGAATGAGTGTAAAAAAGATAATATTACTAACTACATTTATAAGTGGTGCATTAGTTGGACTTGCAGGCGTAATACAAGCTTCTGCTGTTACAAACACTCTTAGTATTCAACTAACATCTAATGCAGGTAATACTGCAATAATAGTATGTTGGCTTGCAGGTCTTAATGCAATATGGACATTAGTTGTTTCAATAGCTTTTGCTGTTTTAATCCAAGGTGCATCTTATATTCAAACAGCATTTGGAATACCTCAAGCAGCTGCAGATATTATACAAGCTATGATCTTATTTTGCGTTCTTGGATGTCAATTTTTCTTACAATACAAAGTGATATTTGAACGTTACATAAAATCTGAGAAACAAGAAAAAATGAGTAAAAGAGGTGAGTCATATGCAGATTAGTCTATTTTTATCATCAGCAGTTATAGCAGGAACACCTTTGCTTTTTGCGACACTTGGATGTATTTTAGGTGAAAAAGTTGGAAATTTAAATTTAGGAATAGAAGGTATGATGCTTATGGGTGCCATTGGTGGATTTATCTTTGGGTTTAATACAGGAAATGTATTCTTAGCACTTTTATTTAGTATGTTACTTGGAGCAGCTGGAGCATTAATATATTCAGTTCTTACGGTATCTCTTAGAGCAAGTCAAGTTGTTACAGGATTGGCATTAACTATATTTGGAAGTGGTTTCTCTAGTTTTATTGGAACAGAGTATGTTGGAAAAACATTACCTCAAAATATTCAAGAGTTATTATCGCCTATTAAGATACCTTTAATAAGTAAGATTCCTTTCATAGGAGAAGCATTATTTAATCAAAGTATATTTGTATATTTAGGATACATATGTGCAATATTAATATTCTTTTATCTGAATTTTACGAAATATGGATTGAATATGAAGATGGTAGGAGAAAATCCTTATGCAGCAGATGCAGCAGGAATTAATGTTTCTTTATATAAGTATATTAATTTGTTAGTTGCAGGAGGATTATGTGGACTTGGTGGAGGATTTTTATCTTTAGTTTACATACCTTCATGGCAGGAAAATGTAACAGCAGGTAGAGGCTGGATTGCAGTAGCACTTGTAATTTTCGTTGGATGGAATCCCATAAAAGCAGTTTTTGGAGCCATTTTATTTGGAGGTTTAGATATATTGGGGGTAAGATTACAAGGGACAGGTATAGAAGTAAATCAATACTTTATAACAATGCTTCCTTATATAACTACAATAGTTGTTTTAGTTATAGGTGGCATTAAAAAGAATAACTTAAATTCTCCTCCACAGGCACTTGGAGAGGCTTATTTTAGGGAAGATAGATAAAGATGATTTGCAGAAAATAAAGTTAATTGAAGGAGTTTAGGTCTAATAAAGCTCATCTAATATAAATATATATTAAGGATATTGGGGGAAGAGAGAATGGCAAATTTAATTACACTAACGGTAAATGATGTAAAAATGAGTAAAGAAGTGGATATGGATTATTCACTTTTAAAATATTTAAGAGATGATTTAGGTCTTATGGGAACAAAAAATGGCTGCGAAAAAGGACATTGCGGAGCTTGTACAGTGATAATAGATGGAAAGGCAAAGCGTGCATGTCTTGTGAAAATGAGTAGAATAGATAAAGCTAATATAGAAACTATTGAAGGATTATCATATGGAGATAAGCTTCATTATATTCAACAAGCATATATAGACGAAGGTGCAGTGCAATGTGGATTTTGTACTCCAGGAATGATAATGTCTACAAAAGCGTTACTAGATAAGATTGATGATCCTACAGAAGAACAAATAAAAGAAGCTTTAAAGGATAATATATGTAGATGCACCGGATACACAAGCATACTAAGAGCTATACATCTAGCTGCTAAATATAAAAAGTTCTATGAAAATGATGGATACACATCTAAAAACAATAATTACATTGGAGTAGCTGTGCCTAAAATTGATGCAACTAAAAAAGTAAAGGGAGAACCAATATTTGCAGCCGATTATACTACAGAAAATATGCTTTATGGTAAATTATTATTTTCTAAACATGCCCATGCAAAGATTAACAGCATAAATATTTCTAAAGCAGAAAATGCAGAGGGTGTAGTATTGGTGTTACTTGGAAAAGATGTTCCAGGTAGGAATTCTTTTGGGTTATTTGTGGCAGAACAACCGGTGATAGCTGAAGATGAAGTTAAATATTTAGGTGCAGTTGTAGCAGCTGTTTTTGCAGAAACAGAAGAACAAGCAGAGAGCGCAAGAGATTTAATAGAAGTAGAATATGAAGTTTTACCTGCTCTTTTGTCACCAATTGAAACATTTAAAAAAGATTCTCCATTGATTGATAAAGATAAGAAAAATAATATAGTTCATGAAGTTCATGTGCAAAAAGGTGATATTGAAGACGCTTTTAAAAAAGCAGATATAATAATAGAAGGTTATTATTATACTCCAGCTATAGAACATGCCTATCTAGAAACAGAAGCATGTCTATCTATTCCAAGTGAGGATGGTGGAGTAACAGTTTATTCAGGTAGCCAAGGATCAGTAGATTTTCAAAAAATGATTTGTGCTAGTTTAGATGTACCTATGGAAAAAGTTAGAGTTATATATACACCTTGTGGTGGTGGATTTGGTGGTAAGGAAGAACCAACGGTACAAATTCATGCATCTATTGCAGCTATTAAAACAAATAGACCTGTGAAGATGGCTCTTACTAGGGAAGAATCTATAAGAATTAGTACCAAAAGACATCCAATGCATATATGGATGAAACATGGAGCAACTAAGGATGGAAAAATAGTTGCAGTTAAATCAAAAGTAATTGGGGATTCTGGGGCATATGAATCTGCAACAAAACCGGTTATATTTAGATCGGCAGTAACAGCTACAGGACCATATGTGGTAGAAAATTTTCAAGCAGATTCTTATGGAGTACGTACTCATAATAACCCTAATGGCGCTTTTAGAGGATTTGGAAGCACTCAAGCAAGTTTCGCCTGTGAAATTCAAATGGACAAAATAGCTAGAGCACTAAATATTGATGCAGCAAAGCTAAGAGAAATTAATGGATTTGCAACTGGAAAGAGAACGGGTACAGGTCAACTTTTAGGAGAAGGAATTGGATATTTAAAAACTTTGGAAGCTATTAAAGAAGCATTATACAAGGAAAAAGATAATTATAAACCATCTTCTGTTACTAAGAGAATAGGCATTGGAATAGGAAGTTCTTATAAAAATGTTGGAATAGGAACTGGACTTTTAGACAAAGCAGGTGCAATAGTTGAAGTCATGCAAGATGGAAAAGTACAAGTAAGGATGGGTGCAACAGATATGGGTCAGGGCTGCGATACCATTTGTGCACAAATTGCAGCAACAGTACTTGAAATTCCATATGAGCTTTTCGAGGTAATTGCTTGTGATACAGAAATTTGTCCAGATGGAGGAATGACTACAGCATCAAGACAAACTTATGTTACAGGAAATGCTGTAAGAGTAGCAGCTCAAGCTTTAAAGCCAAAATTTAATTTATATCTGAATAATTTAACTAATGGTGAAAATAAAAAAATAACACAAGATTTATTAAAAGAAGTATATTTATTAAGTGAAAAAAATAATGATAAATTAATGGAAGAAAGAGATTATACTCCACCAAAGACATTTGCTCATAAGAAATGTGCGGATATGAAGCCAGGAATAAAAGAAGAAGAGCTAAAAATACATTATGCATATTGTTTTGCAAGTGCAGGAGTTATTGTAGAAGTCGATACATTAAGTGGTGAAACAAAAGTTTTAAAAGTATTCGCAGCTCAAGATGTTGGTAGAGCAATAAATCCACAAAATGTTAGAGGCCAAATCGAAGGCGCAGTTGTAATGGGGATGGGATTAGCTCTTTCAGAAGAATTCCTAGAGAATGATCAAAAGATATTAACTGATAATTTAAATAAGGTTGGAATACCTAAAATTAAATCAATGCCAGAAATAGAAGCATTCATTGTAGAAGTTGGAGAGCCAGAGGGACCATTTGGAGCAAAGGGAATGGGTGAAGTTGGATTAAATCCTATGGCACCAGCGATATCAAATGCAATTTTTGATGCAGTTGGAGTTAGAATGCAATCACTACCTATGAAAAAAGATAAAATTTTGAAAGCGATACAAGAACTTCAAAATTGCTAACATATAATACAAAAAATAAAAATGATGATAAAAAAATATTATAGGATTCTAAATAAGAAGGTGATAGGTATGAAAAAAAAATATTATAATAATCTTTCAAATAAATTGCATGTAAATGGAGAAATTAGTGAAGTAACTGTTATAAAAGGCAACCACAATGGAAAAAACCTTTTAGGAGAAAAACTTTTTAAAAGCAAAGATTATATTTTTATTGAAGATGAAAATAATGAAAGCTTTTGGAATTCTGTTTTAGAAAAAATAGATTTTAATAAGGGTACTCATATCTTATATCTAGAAAATGGAGTAGAATTATTCATAGAATATATAACAAGAAAACCACATTTAGTTATTTGTGGTGGAGGACATATAGCGCTACCTTTATGCAAGATTGGAAAAATGTTGGATTTCAGTGTAACTATAATTGATGATAGGCCTGAATTTGCTAATTGTGAGAGATTCCCTATAACCGATAATATTTTATGTAAGGATTTTAATGAAGCTTTTAAGGAAATACAGTTTAATAAAAATACTTATTTTGTTATTATTACAAGAGGTCATAAAGATGATAGAAAGTGTTTAGAGATAATACTTAAAAGTGATTTCTTTTATGTCGGGATGATTGGTAGTAAAAGTAAAGTTGCATTTGTTACTAATAATATGTTAGAAAATGGATACACAAAAGAAGAGATAAATAAAGTACATACACCAATTGGACTCAGTATAGGTGGTCAAACTCCAGCTGAAATAGCTGTAAGTATTGCTGCCGAGATAATCTTAGTTAAAAATGAAAAGGAAAGCAGTAATATAGATGATAATATTTTAGATGAAATTTGCAAAGAAAAGAATGTTATGATGCTCACAACAATAATAGAGAAACATGGTTCATGTCCTAGAGGTGTCGGTACTAAAATGCTTATATATGAAAACAAAGAATTTATTGGAACTGTCGGTGGAGGAAGCATAGAAAATGCAGTTTATAAGAAAGCATTAGAACTTATTGAAAGTAAGGAATGTATGGTAGAAAAATATGATTTGTCTAATTCTGATGCTTCAAAACTTGGTATGGCTTGCGGAGGAACAGTAAAAGTTTTATTTGAATTTATTGATGTATAAGATGCATCTTTAGGCTGTTATTTTCTTTCATATGCCGTAAACATATGAAAGAGTTAAGGAGATATATATAAATGAAGATGATAAAAACAGTAAATGCAGTCGGCCATGTTTTATGTCAGGATATTACACAAATAATAAAAGGAGTAACTAACAGAGTTGCTTTTAAAAAAGGACATATTATTAAAAAAGAAGATATTTCAGTATTACTTTCATTAGGTAAAGATAATATTTATATATGGGAAAAATCAGAAAAAATGTTGCATGAAAATGAAGCAGCATATATTCTATTTAATATATGCAAGGGAAAAAATATGAGTGGAAGTCAAGTAAAAGAAGGGAAAATTGAAATTATAGCAGAGGCTGATGGTCTTTTACAAATTGATGTAGATACACTAAACAGGATTAATTCATTAGGTGAAATGATGATTGCTACTCGTCATAATAATTTTCCAGTTAAAAAGGGAGATAAATTAGCAGGGACTAGAATTATTCCATTAATAATAGAAAAAGAAAAAATGGAAAGAGCTAAAAACGTAGCAGGAGATAACCCATTGCTCAATATTTTAACATATGAACATAAAAAAGTTGGAATAGTTACTACCGGAAATGAAGTTTTTTACGGACGAATTCAAGACACATTTACGCCTATTATATTAGAAAAATTATCTGAATATGATGTCACAATTTTGGGCCATGAAATAGTTGATGATAACTTGGAGAATATAACTAACCTAATTAATAGATTTTTAGACAAAGGTGCAGATATGATAATCTGTACAGGTGGAATGAGTGTTGATCCTGATGATTTAACACCAAGTGCAATAAAAAATACGGGTGCGGAAATCGTATCTTATGGCGCACCAGTATTACCAGGAGCAATGTTTTTGCTATCATATTATAATGGAAATATTCCTATAGTTGGATTACCAGGTTGTGTGATGTATTCTAAACGCACTATTTTCGATTTAGTTTTACCAAGAATAATGACAGACGTGAAATTGAATAATAAAGATTTAGCAGTAATGGGCCATGGAGGATTATGTTTATCATGTGATATATGCACTTATCCAAATTGTGGATTTGGAAAGTGTATGTAGCAATATATAGATGTATGATTTAAAAGAAAGGAAAAATAAAAATATGAAATTAACTCATTTTGATAACAGCGGTAATGCAATAATGGTAGATGTAACAGATAAAGATATAACAGAGAGAATAGCTATTGCTAAAGGCAAAATTAGAGTGAATAAAGATGTATTTGAAGCTATAAAAAATGGAACATCAAAAAAAGGAGATGTTCTAGGTGTTGCAAGGGTTGCAGGAATTATGGCAACTAAAAGAACAAGCGATTTAATTCCTATGTGCCATGTTTTAATGATTACTAAAAGTAGCGTTGACTTTGAAGCATTTGAAGAAAAGCTTGAAATAGAAGCAACCTGCACTATTAAGGTAAGCGGTAAGACAGGTGTTGAGATGGAAGCATTAATGGGAGTAACAGTATCACTTCTTACTATATATGATATGTGTAAAGCTATGGATAAAACTATGGAAATAGGCGAAATTTATTTATATAAAAAAACAGGTGGCAAAAGTGGAGATATAGAAAATAATAGATAAATATTAACTGAATTTAGAGTTCAAATGATTTTATACTTATGAGGTTATAGAAAGGAGGAATATAAGTATTGATAGATTTATATGGGCGTAATATAGATTATCTTAGAATATCTATAACTGATAAATGCAATTTTAGATGTAAATACTGTATGCCAGATGAGGAAGAGAACACTTTATTAGACAGTGATATTTTAACATTTGATGAAATTATTAAAATCTGTAGAAGTGCCTCTAATTTAGGTATACATAGAATAAAAATAACGGGAGGGGAGCCTCTACTTAGAGCAGATTCAATAGATTTAATAAAAGCTATTAAAGAATTACCACTCATAGATAATATTACATTAACTACTAATGGAGTGCTTCTTTATGATAAAGTTCATGGATTGAAAAATTCTGGAATTAATAGTATAAATATTAGTTTAGATACATTAAATAGAGAAAAGTTTAATGACATGACAAGAAGAAATAAATTTGATAGTGTTATTAAAGGAATAAAAGAAGCTGTAAAAATAGGAATAAAAATTAAAATAAATTGTGTACCTATCAAAAATTTTAATTTAGATGAGATAGCTGATATTGCACGTATTAGCAAAGAGAAAAATATAGATGTTCGTTTTATAGAAATGATGCCAATTGGAATTGGGACGTCCTTTAGAGGAATACCTAATATAGAAGTATTAGATATTCTTGAAAAACAATATGGAGCCTTTACACAATTAGAAAATTATAATGATAATGGGCCTGCTTTATATTATAAAAATGAACAGTTTAAAGGACGTATAGGATTTATTAGTGCTGTGAGCAAAGAATTTTGTAAGAATTGTAACAGGATTAGGGTTACTTGTGACGGAAGTTTAAAGCCATGTTTATGTTACAGTACCGGAATTGATCTAAAGAATTTAATTAAAAATGGCATTAGTGAACAGGAACTAACTAATGAGATAAAAGATGGAATTCTAAGTAAACCAGAGAAACATGAATTCAACGAAGAAAAGAAATCAGACAATATAGAAATAAAGAGAATGTCGCAAATTGGAGGATGATTTTATGGGAAAAGTAATAGCTGTGTGTATCAGTGAAAAACGTGGTACTCAAAAAAAAAATATTAGAGAAGCTAATTTTATAGATAACTTTGGAATAGAGAATGATGCTCATGCTGGAAATTGGCATAGGCAAGTAAGTTTATTATCTTATGAAAAGATAGAAGAATTCAACAAAAAAGGTGCTAATGTAATGGATGGAGCATTTGGAGAAAACCTTGTAGTAAAGGGAATTGAATTTACTAGTTTGCCTATTGGAACGATATTAAACTGTAATGATGTTGTTTTAGAGATTACTCAAATCGGTAAAGAATGCCATAGCCATTGTGAGATATATCAAAAAATGGGCGATTGTATTATGCCTAGAAATGGTGTATTTACAAGAGTTATTCAAGGTGGAAGAATAAGATGTGGAGATGAAATGAAAATTGTATAGAGTAGGAATAATTACAGCTAGTGATAAAGGGTATGTAGGAGAGCGAGAAGATAAAAGTGGAAAGGCTATTATAGAGATAATGGAAGGAAATGGATATAAAATTGAGATATATAAAATTCTTCCAGATGAACAAAAGATTTTAAGTGATGAAATGAAAAAATTATGTGATAATAGTATTGTTGATTTAATCATTACAACAGGTGGGACAGGGTTCTCGAAAAGGGATCATACACCAGAGGCTACTCTTAAAATAGGTGAAAGAATGGTGCCGGGAATAGCAGAAGCAATAAGAGCGTATTCTATTACGATAACTAAAAGAGCAATGCTTGGTAGAGGTATATCTGTTATTAGGAAAAATACATTAATTATTAATTTGCCTGGAAGTGAAAAAGCTGTAAGGGAAAGTCTAAATTATATTGTATCAGAACTAGAGCATGGCATTAAAATTCTAATTGGGGATGAAGTAGAATGTGGATCATAAATTGGTTTCATTTTTCATAAAAAGTGAGAAGTTCAGATGATTACATATATATACTAAATATTTCTAAAGTAGAATTTAATATAAAATTTATTTTGATTTGGGGGAACTTAAAAATGTTAAAAGTAACAAAAACAGAAAAAGCTCCAGCAGCTATTGGACCATATTCTCAAGCAATAGGTTTTGGTGATTTATTATTTACGTCAGGGCAAATACCATTAGATCCAGCAACAGGTGAAGTAGTAGGTACGAATATCGAAGAACAAGCTACACAAGTTATGAAAAATATCTCGTCTATATTAGAAGTGAATAACATTGATTTTAATAATGTTATTAAGACAACTTGCTTTATTGCTAATATGAGTGATTTTACTAAGTTTAATGAAGTTTATGCTAAATATTTTATCAGTAATCCAGCACGTTCTTGTGTTGCTGTAAAAGAACTTCCTAAGGCAGTTTTATGTGAAGTTGAAGTAATAGCTTGTAAAAATGTATAATAGTATACTTCGATAGAGAAAGGGACTGTTACCAAGATTTACTTTATATAAAGTTTATCTTGGTAACAGTCCCTTTTCATCAGAAAAAGTTAAGCCTTTTCAATTTCTGAAACTAATTCAGCCATAAGATCTTTGACATTAGTCATCTTTGTAAGTCTACTAGCATTTTCGCCACAGAAGATAAGTCCTTCATCAACATCGCCTTTAACGGCATTTATTAAAGCTTTACTTATACAGTAAGGAGTGACTGCGGGATTACAAGGTGTTAAACAATTATAACAAAAAGTTATTTTTTCTCTTTCAGTAAGAGTTTTCTTAACGAAAGGATTTCTAATAGCTCTTCCAGGCATTCCTACAGGGCTTTTTACTATTTGTATATCATCCTTTGAACAATTTAAATATGCATCTTTAAATGCCTGAGAAGCATCACATTCCTGAGTAGCTACAAATCTTGTTGCCATCTGAACACCGCTAGCACCAAGTTTCAGATATTTAGCAATATCATATCCATCAAAAACTCCTCCAGCAACTACTACTGGGATATCTTTATTATATTTTTCAGCATATTTTTTTGTTTCCTCTATTATATCTACAACAATTTTATCGAAATCTAGATTTCCATCTTCTAATTCTTCTAATTTAAAGCCTAAATGACCACCAGCTTTTGGACCTTCAATTACAATAAGGTCTGGCACTATATTATCATGTTTATCCCAAAGCTTTAAGATTACTTTCGCGGCTTTTAAAGAAGAAACAATAGGTGCAATTTTTACATCAAAGCCCTTTACTATTTTAGGTAACATAATAGGAAGTCCAGCACCAGAGATTATTAAATCTATCCCAGCTTCTATTGCAACTTTTATATGCTCTTCATAGTTAGTTGTTGCAACCATAACATTAATTCCTATTATTCCATTTGCTGCTTTGGTCTTTGCGATAGTAATATGTTTTTTTAAAGCCTTTAAATTTGACTCTAAAGGGTTTTTCTGAAAGTCATATTCATTATAACCAAGTTGTGCAGCAGAAATTATTCCAATTCCACCAGCATTTGCAACAGCAGAGGCTAAGTTAGAAGATGAAACACCAATGCCCATACCACCTTGAATAATAGGAATAGGAGCAATTAAATTTCCAATTTTAAGAGATTTAAAATTCATTTTAAATATATCCTTTCACGAAAAATTCGACAATAAAATATTTTGACAATCAAAGTATTTTACTATATTATAGAATAATATTAGCACTTAAACAAGTAGAATTTTTTAAAAGTACTATTTTTATTAAATACTTTTTTAAACATGTATTACATAGTTATATATGTAATATAAAATTAGGTTTTAAAATACTTGATTTATGTATTTCTTGACAGAGACTATTATTGCGTGATACAATAAAAAAATATCTTAGGGGCATGGCTCAATGGTAGAGCAGTGGTCTCCAAAACCATTGATTCTAGGTTCAAATCCTAGTGCCCCTGCCATGAAGGTCGTAGTACGTTGTACTACGGCTTTTTTATTTTTATATTTGGAGTACTCCAAATATAAGGTTTTATTTTTTCTTATAACTTATTTCATATAACAGACTTCATTTAATTTATAAATTCGTTTAAGATGGTACTGTTCATAATTTTAATCATCTACTACGAAGGTAGCGTAAAAATGAAAAGACTACTACTCTTTTCATTTTTAACCAACTTAAATATTTTATGTTTAACAAATATAAGAGTAGGAAATAGAAACCGTTAGGTATAAGTCAAACTGTTAAATTTATGAAAATATCAACATATTGCCGGATATTATAAAAATATGATAATATATTGAGTGATTTGTTATATTTTTTAAATTCATATACAAATAATATGATACAAAATTATCATAGCAAAAGAAGACTTTTTGACGAATAGATTAACTAAATAGGAGGACCTTATGAACATTTTTAAGAGAAAATCAGTAGATCAAATACTGGAGGGTATACAGAAGACGGCTTTAAAGAAAAATCTTAAAGCTAAAGATATAGCTGCATTTGGTATTGGAGCAGTAGTAGGAGTAGGTATATTTGTTGCTACAGGAGAAGGTGCACACTTAGCAGGACCAGCAGTAATTATTTCATTTATTATAGCAGGTATAATAGCTTGCATTTGTGGATTATGTTACTGTGAACTTTCAACTATGTTCCCGGTGGCAGGGAGTACATATTCTTATGCATACATAGTGTTTGGCGAAATAATTGCAATGATAATCGGATGGTGTCTTACTGCAGAATACCTAGTTGCTTGTAGTGCTGTTGCATCAGGATGGTCAGGCACCTTCGTTGGAATATTAAAATCAATAGGAATAACAATACCAACAGCCTTTATTTCATCTCCAAGTAAAGGTGGAATAGTAGACTTACCAGCCATACTAATAATCGCATTAATAACTTCTATATTATGTTATGGTATGCATGAAAGTGCAAAAATAAATAATATAATTGTAGGTATAAAAATAGCTGTAATTATTATATTTGTAGCTCTGGGAGCATCACATATAAATCCATCTAACTATCATCCGTTCGCTCCACTTGGATTTGATGGTATTTTTGCAGGAGCAGCTACCATATTTTTCTCTTATATAGGTTTTGATGCCATATCAACAGCAGCAGAAGAGGCTGAAAATCCTAAGAGAGATATTCCACGAGGACTTATAATTTGTTTAATAGTAGTTACAATACTTTATGTTTCTGTTGCATTTGTACTTACAGGAATGGTTCCTTATAAAGAAATAATTTCAGAAAATGCAGTTCCAGGGGCATTAGCAAGAGTAGGTATAAGATGGGGAGCAGCGCTAGTAGGAGTAGGAGCAATACTTGGAATGATTTCTACACTAATGGTAATGCTTTATGGGCAAGTTAGAATATTCATGGTTATGTCAAGAGATGGACTTTTACCAAAATCATTTTCAAAGATACATCATATACATAAAACACCATATATTTCAACAATAATAACTGGAAGTATAGCAGCAATAATAGCTGGATTTTTACCATTAGACTTTATTGTACAATTTTTAAGTATAGGAACATTATTAAGTTTCATAGTAGTTTCCGTTGCGGTTATAGTCCTTAGAAAAACTATGCCAGATTATAATAGAATGTTCAAAGCTCCTGGAGTACCATACACTCCGATAATATCAATAATATGTTGTATAGCTCTATTGAGTAGATTACAAGCAAAAACGTGGATAGGTTTTTCAGTTTGGCTCATTATAGGACTTTTAGTATACTTTTTTTATGGAAGAAAACACAGCATACTTCAAAATAAAAAAATTTCAGATGGATCAGAAGATAAAGTATAAAGTTAGAAAAACAGAGAGATCGTACTTATTAAGTTAAATATATATTTCGCATGAGCAAGGAAAGTATGAAAAAAGTAGAAATCTTAATTAAAAGATTTCTACTTTTTCTATATTCTAGATACCTATACAGTGAACAATGATAAAGAAGATTCATCTAGTGATAATTTAATATATGCAAAGAAATTTAATGAAGTTGTATATGGACATATATATAGAAGTCAGAATGTGCTAAAGAGATAATTAATTAAAATAAAAGTATTCAAAATGAAGTTGAATACTTTTTATTTTATAATACTCGAACTTATATGTCGGCTTATTATACCCGGCAGGTTGTGCGAAAACTCATTTTTACAATTTAACAACCGCAATATATTGTAGATAAAACTTATTTTAACCTATATATATTGTGATTTGAGAAATTTGATTTTTAATTTTCGCACAGTCTGCCGGGGTAGTTACGCTAGTGGATGTTACTTATGAGAGGATTTAATTAAAATACAAATAAGCACATAGAATCAATTATATGAGTATATTTATAAGACAACTATATCTAGTGTATCACTACTTGTAAAAGCTAGAAAAACAGAGAATCATTAAGAAATGAAACTATAAACATATATAATAGAAGAACTGTAGTTAATTAGCGCAAATATGTATGTTAAGATAAAAGACGTCGCAAGAGACAAGAATAACTTGAAAGAATTCAGATGAAACTTCTCGAAAACAGAGTTTAAAAGAATTTTAAAATAGTTATTGACAAGATCTAAA
>LIDZ01014854.1_pt20 | contig 57893 bp, 27 predicted proteins | sample 644651 | NCBI WGS metagenome assembly LIDZ01 (sample SAMN03856242, study PRJNA289617) | food metagenome | isolation source: wine grapes on drying loft during traditional withering process | host: Vitis vinifera cv. Corvina | place: Italy: Gargagnago di S. Ambrogio di Valpolicella | collected 2014-01 | reverse complement strand
TCTCCCAGAGATTGGCGAGCGATATGGCCTTTGTCGAGAACAATTATTGGTTCTGGTGGTTAGGTTGGGCAAACGGCAGGCACCCGACGGACGTAGGGGAAGTTTTGCTGGACGGGGATGGGTATACCGTAACCAAATCGAAGGCATTTTACGTGCTGAGCAAAATCTTCAACAATGTACCTGTCGGCTCAAAAGTGAGACGCATCGATGCCGAACCGGCCTCCGGCCTGACAATGGCTGACTCGGTTTGGATGGATGGTGTTGCTTTCGTGAACGGGACCCAAACGACCGCACTGGTCGTAAATCCGACGGATCAAGCCAAAACTGTAAATATTAAAGGCCTGACAGGATTGACCGCAAACGTCTATCAGGCTACCTCCAATATTGCACTAGGTCAGGATATGAAGCTGGCAACCTCCCGAAATATTCAAGCCGGGACGGCCGCAGTCATCGAACTGCCAGCCAAAAGCGTATCGGTTGTGGTCACATCCGCTACAGATACGGCTCCGCCGCATGTTGTCTTTGATCAATCCGGCAGTTCTTCGACACCTGATGCATCTTATGCGGTAAGAGATTCACAATTCACGGTGTCCGGTCATCTGGATGAAGCGGGAACGCTGCTTATTAATGGAGTGCCGGTTACAGTAGGCAATGATCTTAGCTTTAGCAAGGTCATAACGCTGCAAGCGGGCATGAATACGATCACTGCTGCAACTACTGACACCCTGGGGAACGCGGGCAATCCGGTGCAGCTGAATATCAGGTATGATCCAAGCTATTTGGGGTTGTCGCTGGACCAGAGCGGTGTAGTATATGTTCAGCAAGCGAACTACAATGTGACGGGACGAACGAACGGAAGCGCCACGGTCAAAATTAAACAGGAGTTTAACGGTGCAACGGTGAGTACAAACACCTATAGTGTCGGCACGCCGACCCCGCATCAGAATGGGGATGTGCTCCGGCAGATTTTTAACGACAACTATGTCAAGGCAGGTATTCTGTCGGGTGGTCTGACAACAAATGCGCAAGTCGTTAGGGATGTTAACACCACATTTTCACCCCAAGAAGGCACTTATTCGTTAAGATTGAAATTAAACAATCCGGCAGGGTTTTCCCGTATTAATGTCGACTTTGCGAATACAGCGTCCGTGGGCGTGACAGAAGATTATTCGACAGTCAAGGATACAGCAGCGCTCCAGTTCTGGGTCTATACCAAAACCAAACAGGATCACTTCTCGGCCTTGTTGGAATCGGATAACAACGGCACCGCAGTGGAAGCCCGTATTCCGCTGACCAACTATATCGCCGCAGCCGATTACGGGAATAAGTGGGTACAAGTGACAATTCCATTAACCGATTTTGAGGCTGCCGCCCATTATAATCCGGCAACCAACCAGACGATTGCTATCCCGATTGCTTGGGACAAAATAAAAGGCATTGGCTTTACCAACGATGCCGCAGTTTATTACGATCCCCATGTGGACGACATCAAATTGGTTTATGCTAATCTTTCTTCCGAACCCTCAGTGCCGAAATCTACGGAATTTAGCGCAGGACTGAAGCTGCTCGTCGGCGATAATACCATTACCGCCTCAGCAAACAATGAACTGAACCAACAAGCGACACCTTCCATCGTTCATGTGGTATATGATCCTAATCCTCCCGTTCTAACTGTACCTGCTACGGGGACGACTGCAGGAACCAGCTATGTGCTGAACGGAAGCGTTAATGAAACCGCAACGGTTAAGGTCAACGGAGTTAAGGCTACGCTGAAGACCGACAATTCATTTACGGTTGTCGTGCCAGTCGTCAAAGGGGCGAACGTTATCAATGTTGTGGCAGAAGATCTGGCCCACAATGTCTCTCAGGCTGTAGTCAACGTAACCAGCAATCCGATTGACGACGGTTCGTTAACTCCCGGTGTAACCTCCGGAAACAGTACGGGGGCAGCGCCTTCCATTGACGGAAACCTGACGGAATCCGGCTGGATGATTAATAACCGGGTAGAGAAAATGATAACCGGCACTTCTGATAATAATGTAAGCTTCGGCACGATGTGGGATGCCAACTATCTTTATGTCGGCGTGAAAGTACTGGATGCCAATTTGAAAAATGACTCTGATCCGGCCAAAACGTACCAGGACGATTCGGTAGAAATTTATATCGATGGCGACAACAGCCGGAGTACCACTTACGGTTCGGACGATCATCAAATTACGCTAGGTTGGCATGATAGCCAGATTGCCATTATCGGCGCCATGAGTGGGGTCCAATTCGCGCAGCAGGATATCGATGGCGGATTTACGGTCGAAATGGCTATTCCTTGGAGCGGGATCGGTATAACGCCGCCCCATTCCGGTTCCGTAATCGGCTTTGATGTTGCCTATAATGATGATGATGGACATAATTCCGGCAATCGCGAAAGTCAATTGATGTGGCGGGGGAATGGGGATAACTGGCTCAGCACGTCCGGCTTTGGGACCTTGTATCTGAGCGAGGGGAAAAATGTGACAGTCGCGCTTGAACCTTCAGGAGCTTTAACCACGGATGGGCAACTGAATGAACCTTATTGGGCTTTGCGCAGCAGGGTGACCAAGAATATCACCGGTACGTCGAATAACAGCGTGAGATACGGTGTGCTTGGAGATACGCAGAATTTGTATGTTGGTATTGAGGTTCTTGACGCAGACCTCAAGAATGACTCGGCGCAATCCTATCAGGATGATTCGGTAGAGATTTATATCGATGCCAACAATAGCCAGAGCACGGCGTATGATGCCTACGACCATCAACTCACGCTCGGCTGGCATGACAGCCTGATATCCATGATTGGAACTTTGCCTAATGTACAATATGCCCAGCAGGATATTAGCGGAGGTTATACGGTGGAGCTGGCCATTCCATGGGCTTCACTGAACATCACGCCAGCCCGGGACATTACGCTCGGATTTGATGTCGGGATCAACGACGATGATGGAAATAATGGCGGCAACCGCGAAAGCCAGCTGATGTGGAGCGGAACAGGGAACAATTGGCAGAACACTTCAGGTTTCGGCCATTTGCTGGTACACAATTTAAGCCTGGCATTGCCGGTTGTTACCATACCTGAGCCGGAAGGATTAGAGGTCTTTACGGACAACGCTGCAGACTTGAGTAAATTGTACGCAAAGACCGCGCATATCGTGAATGCTGCTGGACATCCGGAGAATTTTAATAATGATGTGGACCGGATGACGCATAACATCGATAACCCGGCAGAACCTGAATACGTGATCTATCAATCACCTGCCGCAGATATTTATTCTTTTGATATTACGACGGGGCTTTATTCCAATACGCCGCAATTTACCCTATACGGTTCTGCGGATAATGTAACTTATACGAGGATTACGGCACAATCAACACTCATTGGCGGCGCTAACAGCTACTCCGTGTTCAGCAACACCGCGAGCAATCTTCCGGCGGGAACGAGGTATTTGAAGATTGTTTTCCCCGGAATGGCAAACTGGATGGAACAGCTGATGAATGTATCCTTTAAGTATTTCGGTGAAGCCTCCGGACCTCCTGAGGATGCGGTTAAAGCCGAATTAACGGACGACGGCATCGATTTGACGAAGTTGTATGACCAATCCAGTCATATCATTAATGTGCAGGGCGGGCAACTTGATAAATATGCAGGAGACAACGATCGGATCATTCACAGCAATGACGATATCATGGCCCCTGAATATGTGACCTATAAGTCCCCGGATGCAGATATTTATTCGTTCGATTTCAATGTAACATCATGGGTTAGCCTGCCCTCTACAGTCAGTTTCGCGGTATATGGTTCCGGAGACGGTGTGAACTTTACCAAACTTTCCGTAACTCCAGTGATACTGAGTACTTCATCCGGCTACAATACGCTTAGTATCCAAACGGACAGTATAGCTAGGGGTATCCGGTATTTAAAAATTGTGTTCCCTTACGGTAACCTTGCTTGCGACAACTGGACCAGTACAATCAACAAAGCAAAATTCACCTACGGAGTCACGTCGACCAACCTAAATGAAGATGGCGATGGAGAGAGTTAAAGCATTCGAGTGATCTGACTTTGTATTTCATGGAAAGTTGAAAATGGGATGTCCTTATAGGACATCTCTTTTTTTGCGAATATAACTATTTATAGATTTTATTGGCACATTGGCTTGAATAATCGGCTCAATCAGCTGTTGACTTGACGTGTGGACAGAGCGGAGGATCGAAAGAACCCTCCGACCCGCAGCGGCTTCGCTCACAAACGTTCAACCACGCTGCCAACAAACATGGATAGAAATTTTAATGATAGAGGTGTTTTTTTGATTAAGGTATTCGCAGACCATAGCTATAATGAAACTGCCGGCAAGAATGAAGGAATCAGGTGATGGGATGGAGAGAATTACCCAAGAGGTAAAACTGGAAGTTGTACAAAGAATTGAAATGAAATATCGCTTGTATTTGCCCCAAGATTACAGAAGGGATGAAGCTGCAACTTGGCCTTTGGTCGTCTTCCTCCACGGGGCGGGCGAGAGGGGCAATGATCCGCAGCGGCTGGGAGTGCACGGCATACCAAGGGAAGCGGACGAGGGCCGGGAGTTTCCTTTTCTGATCTTGGCTCCTCAATGTCCGGAACCTTCCGTCTGGATCATGCAGCAAGATCAAGTCATGGAACTCATAAGCAGGATTTGCCGGGATTACCGTGTAGATCCGCAACGGATTTATTTAACGGGAATCAGCATGGGCGGATTCGGAACATGGGAAATCGCTATGACGTATCCCGAAGTGTTCGCCGCGATTGTTCCCATATGCGGTGGAGGCATGTCATGGAGAGCGGATCGCCTGCTGTCTACTCCGATATGGACATTTCATGGCGGGAAAGATGACGTTGTTCCTCTCGTTTACACAGAAGAGATGGTGAGAGCACTGAGGGTGCTCGGGAATCCGGTTCAATTTACGGTTTATCCCGAGGCTGGACATGACTGCTGGACGGAAGTGTACCAGAGGGAAGACATTTACGAATGGCTGCTTGAGCAGTATTTACCGACAAAACTACTAATGTAAAGGGTGTATAAATATGAATCATAAAAAGAAATTTGTCCAAGTTGGAACCGGTGGAAGATCCGAATTGTTCTATGCAGCGATTGCTACGGATTTTAAAGAAACCTCGGAGTTGGTTGCATTTTGCGATCTGAATCAAACCCGTATGGATTACGCCAATAAACAGCTCACAGAGAAATATGGCTATGCGGCGGTTCGCACCTACAAAACCGAGGAGTTTGATCAGATGATCGAGACGGAGAAACCGGATGCCGTCATCATTACCAGTATGGACCGCACGCATCATCGCTATATTATCCGTGCCATGGAACTTGGCTGCGATGTTGTAACGGAGAAACCAATGACGGTTGATGAGAAAAAATGCCAGGAGATTCTCGATACTGTTGAACGTACGGGACGGAATGTCCGCGTGACGTTCAATTATCGGTATGCCCCCCATCATACGAAGGCCAGAGAGCTGATCGAAGATGGAGTCATCGGTAAAGTAACCTCGGTCCATTTCGAATGGCTGCTGAATACCCAGCACGGAGCGGATTATTTCCGCAGATGGCATCGCGACAAACGGAACACCGGCGGACTGCTTGTGCACAAATCGACACACCATTTCGACCTCGTCAACTTCTGGATCGGCTCACAGCCGGAGACGGTGTTTGCCTTTGGCGACCTGATGTTCTATGGAAGGGAAAACGCAGAGAACAGAGGCGTGACTCAGTTCTATGAACGGGCAACGGGCAATCCGCTGGCCAAAGACGATCCGTTCGCACTGCACCTGGACCAGAACGAGAACTTGAAGGCCATGTACCTGGATGCGGAGCATGAGGACGGTTACCGTCGTGATCAAAGTGTATTTGGCGATGGAATCAGCATCGAGGATACGATGGGGGTTATCGTCCGCTACCAAAACAATGCGATTATGACATACTCCTTGAATGCCTATATGCCTTGGGAAGGCTACCGGATCGCTTTTAACGGCACCAAAGGCAGAATTGAAATGTCCGTCGTCGAGCAATCGTATGTCAACTCCGGCGGGGAAAAAGCGGACGAAGGTGCCATATTGGGCCAAAAAATCACGGTATTCCCGATGTTCGGAGCCCCTTATGAAGTAAAGGTGGATGATGGGGTTGGCGGGCACGGAGGCGGAGATACAGTCATGCTAAACGATATTTTCGGAACCCCGGTGTATGACCGCTTCCACCGCGCAGCTAATCATATCGATGGAGCGCGGTCTATTCTGACAGGCATCGCGGCGAACCGGGCCATACGTACCGGCCTGCCAGTGAAGGTCAGCGATCTTGTCACCTTCAAATGAAGCCACAGAGCAGAGTTCTATAACGGGGGTTAAGTCTATGAAATTACCGAATATTTGGGGGCCGGGCAATTTATTTGCTTATTCGGGCCTGGATGGCATATGCACTTACAGCGATAGTCTGGTTGGTACTTTATGCGGCGATCGGATCGGCGTCATCTTTTATACGACAATTAAAAGCCAGCTGTCACTGGTCCTAAAAGATATTAAAGATATCGATTATACAGTAGTGTCTTCCGATATTATTCAAGCCCATTTTACAGGGGGGGGTGGAGAGAACCACCCGTTTACGATGCTGTTCTATGCGCAGGACACCGTAATTGGACAGACTACCGAAGCGGCTTTGCCGGTCGTTTTTTTCGAAGCGGCTGTGGATGCCGTTCCTGAAACAGTGGGAAATGTCCGTGTGTACACATTCGGCGATGAATATTTCGCTTTGGCCGTCAATCGCGGTGAACCTCTCGTCTCCTTTGCTTATGCGGTCAGCCGTATAAGCAAACAGGATGCGGCAGACAAAGCCGCACTGGCGGTGAAAGCGAATATTCAGGTGGAGTCGGCCAAAAAGCTGGATTTTTTTGCCCGGCTTCCTGAAGCCAAGACAGGTAATGAGGATACGGAAAAATTGTACTATAAATGCTTTTCGACGATGAAATCGCAGGTATACACCCCGGAAGGGCAGTTTCGAGCCCGGTGGACGACACCTGACCGGCTCCCCCACAAACGGTTGTGGCTCTGGGATTCGGTGTTCCATTCCCTCGGGAATAAACATATTTCGACGGAGCTTGCGTATGACAGCATCAAGGCGGTTTTTGATACGCAGCAGGAAGACGGATTCATTCCACACATGTCATCGCCATTCGAAAGTTCTGAAGTCACTCAGCCGCCAGTCATCGCTTGGGGACTTTATGAGCTATACCAGCATTCCGGGAACCCGCAAATTTTAGAAGAGTGCTATGCGGGATTGCAGAAATATCTAATGTGGAACAAGCAACACCGTGACCGCAACGACAACTGGCTGTTCGAATGGAAGGTCGAGGAAGACAATGTCCACTGCCGTTGTGATGAATGCGGGATGGATAACTCTCCGCGGTTTGACGATGTGAAAGAAATGGACTGCATCGACTTCTCCTGCTTTATGGCGAATGAGGCCAGAATTATGGTGAAGATTGCGGCCATATTGGAGCGGAATGAAGATGTGAAATTTTGGCAGGAGTGTTTTGACAAGATCAAAGCGGCCGTGAACGGCTATTTATGGGATGATCAGGACCAGTTTTACTATGATAGGTTGCTGCAAGGCGGGGAATGGAAAAAGGTGAAGGCAGTCTCTTCCTTTTTGCCTTTGTTTGCGGGGATATGTGAGCCAGATCAGGCGGAAGCGCTTGTGCGGCATCTGGAAGACCCGGCTTCGTTTGGGACAGAGCTTCCGATTCCCAGCATTTCGCTGGATGACCCGACCTTCGGAACCGACATGTGGCGCGGTCCGGTGTGGATCAATTACAACTATATGATTTGCCGTGGATTGAAGGAGTATGGTTACCACGAATTGGCGCAGAGCATTATTCAAAAAACGATTAACACCCTGACGTTTTGGTATGCCCATGACGGAGCGGTTTACGAGTTCTACGATAGCACGGATATAGTCTCACCCAGTCATCTGAATCGCAAAAGCAAAAGCCTGAAGCCCTACCAATTTCAGGTTCGCATGCAGAGCATCAGAGATTATGGCTGGAGCTGCACACTTCTGCCGGCGATGATTCTGGAAGGCGAGGCGGGAAATGGAACAGGAACGTTATGAATCGCAGCACAAAAAAATGAATGGCATTCGAACCGTCTGCTTGAAGGATCTACAGAAACAGGCTGAGGTTGAACTTGTACCTGATATTGGAGCTAATGTATTCCGGTATCGCGTGGGGGAGCAGGATATCTTGCTCTCCCCTCCTGATTTGCACACTTTGCGGGAGGAGTCGAGCGGTTACGGCATTCCCATCCTGTTTCCGCCCAGCCGCATCCGCGGCGGGGTTTTCTCTTTTGACGGCAAAGACTACCGGTTTCCGCTCAATGCTGGAGAACATCATATCCACGGGGAACTACGAGGGACTCCCTGGAAACTGATGGAAATCGGTGCCGATCGTGATCGGGGCGCTTATGCCGTGTGCGAGCTGCGAGTGGCGGATTGGGAGAGCTTGGCTGCCTATTATCCGCATGCCCTCCGGTTCCGGTTAACGGTTAGTCTGATCCGGGGAGAACTTCATCTCGATGGTGTCATTATCAATGAAGGAAAGGACGCAGCACCTTTTGGGTTCGGCTTTCATCCTTATTTCGCCTATCTGCCGGAGGAGGCTGATCTCGTGTCTATTCAGGTTCCAGCCGTATCCGAATATCCGGTCGATGCGGAGGGATTTTTCACAGGTCCGCTTCGCGCAACTGAGGTGTGCCAGCAGCTGTACAGAGGAGTGCGACTGTCCAATCTCCCCCAGGATGCGGATCATCGGGTCGTGAAGCTGGAAGAAGGCCGCAGATATTTTGTGGTGAACCGTCCCCGTTCCGGTATTCGAGTGACCTGTGACTTCTCGCATGAATTTGGGTTTGCCTTTGTATTCGTACCGCCTTGGGGAAATGCCGTTTCCATCGAACCTGTCAGCAGCGTTACGGACGCTTTTCATCTGCCTTTTCCTGCCGGAGACACGGGGGTACGGAGTTTAGAGGCGGGAGAACGATTCGATTATGCTGTACATTTTCAGGTTGCAGATATGCTGTAACACGGCAATTGTTCAACCACTAAAGGATGTGACTCCCAATGAAGGGGATTGTTACCGATATTCAACGATTTTCGCTGCATGATGGACCGGGGATACGAACTACGGTGTTTATGAAAGGCTGCAATATGAGCTGTGCCTGGTGTCACAACCCGGAAACGATTCGTACCGGTCCGGAACTGCTCTATTATAGTTCAAACTGCATTCATTGCGGGGAATGTGCACATGTCTGTCCCACAAATGCGCATCGCATGGAGGATGGCCGGCATGTCTTTGACCGTTCCTTATGTGAGGCTTGTGGACGATGTGTCGAAGTTTGTTTTTCCGGGGCCTGCGTCTTGTCAGGCAAAGATATGGAAGTGGAGGAAGTTCTGGAGGAAGTGATGGAGGACGAGGCGTATTATCACCGTTCAGGTGGGGGAATTACGGTGTCCGGCGGAGAAGCATTTATGCAGGCTGATTTTGTGGCGGAACTGCTGAAACGTTGTCACGAGAGGGGCATTCATACGGCTGTCGAAACCAATTTATCTTTTCCTTGGGAACGAATGAAAGCAGCGTTTGTCCATACGGATCTGGTTATGCTGGATATTAAACATGGGGACTCGTTGGAACACCGGAAATGGACGAATCAAGGAAACGAGCGGGTGCTGGACAATATTCGGCGCTTAACCGAGACTGAGATCCCCTATATCGTGCGGACTCCGGTCATTCCCGGCGTTAACGATTCCGCAGAATGTATCTCGTCAATTTGCCGGTTTCTGGTTCAGGAAGGCCGAGCGGAGTATTACGAGCTGCTGCGGTTCAATCCCTTTGGTGGCGTAAAGTACCATGCGTTGGGGAAACACGATGCTTTTGCAAATGCTGCGGTTCCGGATGATGCTGTCATGGATAGTCTGAAAGGGATCATTCGGGACTTCGGATTAGCTTTTAAAATCGATTGAAGGGGTGGACTTTCCATGAAAGATACCATCATTCGGGAATACCTGAACAATTTTGATATGGAGCATGAACTAAGTTTTGTTGAACGGATTCGGATGTTGCGGGAGCGGAAGCTGGCCCAAACCAAATGTAAGGTGGAACAGGAAGGCGGACTTGATGAAGACGATTACGGCAGAATCATACCTCCAGAAGGATTTAGCTGGAAGATTATTCCGAATCATTCGGACGGGTCTTTCTATGGATATGAGGGGTGGACGGAGAATTTCTGCAGTCTGCTCCAGCATCATCCGTTGTATTTGGATCCCTTGGATGCCATGGCGGGGAAATGGATGTTCTTCCTGTCGAGAATGAAAGGCCCAATCTGGAAGCCGGAACTCGACGATTCCCATCTGCTGCCGCTGCAAGCGAAGTACGATATTATCAGCGGCATCGGACTGGATGCCCATTTTGCACCGGATTACCGCATTGGATTGGAGCTGGGCTGGGGTGGACTGCTGGATAAGCTGAAAGCCTATGAAGATAAAAACGTTCCTGCGGATGCGGCGAAAGCCGAATTTTACGAATCGGAAAGGAGAGTCATCCATGCCATTCAGGGCTGGATCCGGCGAACAGCAACACTCTCCGGGGAGCTGGCTGCCATCGAGCGGCATCCGCAACTGAGACGCAATCTTCAGGATATTCAGGAAGTGAACGAATGGATTGCAGTGAATCCTCCCCGGAATCTTCGGGAGGTTTGCCAATGGATCTGCTGGTTTAATATGGCCTCACGGACCTATAATCGGGACGGAGCGGGCGGCCAGCTGGATGAACTTTTGCGGCCTTACTTTGAACGGGATGTTGCGGAGGGGCGGATCACGGAGGATGAAGCCCGTTTCTATATTGCTTGTCTTTTGCTCAACGATACCCATTATTACCAGCTTGGAGGCCCGGACCGTAATGGGCGGGATATGACCAGCCGCATTTCCTATGTGATTCTCGAAGCGGCAGCGATGATCAACACGTCCTGCAATTTGACGATACGGGTGCATGATGGGCTGGATGAAGCCTTTTTCCGCAAATCGGTAGAATGCTTGCTGGTTAACGGGAACGGCTGGCCCCGTTACTCCGGGGACCGGGCATTGGTGGAAGGGTTTGTCCGTGCAGGCTATCCACAGGAGTTGGCCCGGGAAAGAATCGCGGTCGGCTGCAATTGGATGTCCCTGCCGGGACTGGAATACACCATGAATGATTTGGTGAAGGTCAATGTTGCCAAGGTATTCGAGATTTCCTTCTACGAAACGTCTGAGTCCGCTGCCGAAGAGCCTTCCCTGGAACGGCTGATGCGGTGCTTCCAGCAGCATTTGCAGCAAGCAGTGGAGATCGCTGCAGACGGCATCGCGTTCCACCTCGCCCATCAGGCGGAGAACGAGCCCGAGCTGGTATTGAATCTACTGTCCCACGGCCCTATCGAAGTGGGGCTCGATGTGTCGGCTGGAGGCGCGCGGTATTATAACATGGCTATTGATGGTACAGGATTGGCCACCGTGGCTGATTCCCTAGCGGCGATTGAGCAGCGGATCGTGAAGGAGAAACGCCTCACCTGGAAGCAATTAGCTCTTTGGATGAAAGCAGATTATCAAGGATCTGACGGTGAATACACGCGTCTGATGATGAAGGCCAGTGAACGTTATGGCCACGGTAATTCAGCAGGGGATCACTGGGGAGTAAGAATATCCAAGATATTTAGCGAATTGGTCAGAGCACAGATGGAACGTTACCCTGTCCAATTTATCCCGGGCTGGTTCTCCTGGGCTAACACGATCGGGCTCGGGAAGACGGTTGGAGCAACTCCCAATGGACGAAGAGCCGGGGAAGCCATCAATCACGGGGCCAATCCTGCACCAGGCTTCCGCAAAGACGGGGCTGTGACCCCAATGTCCAATATTGTGGCCGCAATCCAGCCCGGATACGGCAATACCGCGCCTCTTCAGCTTGAGCTGGACCCTCATTTGGCCAACGATCAGGGCAACATCGACAAGATCGCGGCTTATATCCGCACCATTTTTGATCTAGGAGCCACTCTGCTTAATATCAATCTGCTCAGTAAGGAAAAGGTGCTTGAAGCCCACCGTGATCCAAGCTTGCATCCCGATCTGGTCGTCCGTGTTACGGGCTTCACCGCCTATTTCTCTATGTTGTCCCCGGAATTCCGGCAGTTGGTCGTAGACCGGATGCTCGAAGCATAATAAAGGGAGCTAACGAACGGAGGGAGAAGATGGAAGAAGCGGCAAGAGCGCTGATTATTCAGCCTCGGAAAAAACAACGCTGATCACCTGCTGGACTATCCCTTTTCTGACGCCGCCTTGAAAAGCAATGAATGCAAAGAAATTAAAAGTACTTTACACTTTTTTATAACACGTGTTATATTTTCATTGAGGTGCTGATATGGGCAAAAAAAGAGTGACCAGCTTTGATGTAGCCAAGCGGGCAGGTGTATCCCGCAGCGTAGTTTCTGCTGTACTGAATGATACTCCCGGAATCGGGGTTGGGGCAGAGACGCGCGACGCTGTGCTCCAAGCCATACGTGAGCTGAATTACCATGTGGATGCCGGAGCGCGCAGCATGAGGACTGGGAGAAGCATGACTCTGGCTGCTTTCGGAGATACCCGTCACCCCTTGTTTGCCCGGCTGCTGGAGGGAATGCAGAGAGAATGTGAGAACAGCGGGTATCATATTCTGCTGTGTTCTCCCCGCCATAAGGGAAAAGGCCAAGGCAGAGCGGAGCTTCTAGAGCTCTATCACCAGCGGAAGATCGACGGTATTGTGACACTTGATCATACCAGCTATGGTGATGAGGAATGGGCCGCAAAGATCAGCGCTGCCGGAGTACCCTATGTTTCCGTTGAGGGGTACGCGGAAGTGCCTAGCGTATATTCCGTGCTGGCCGATTATTCGGGGAGTGTGGAGACAGCGCTGAATTATTTGCTGCGGGAGGGGACAGCACAGCGGCATGGCCCCGTCTATGTTGAGGTGTATCATGAGGACAGTGCAGACAATTGGGCGGAACGAAACCGCCGCGATGCCTATACCAGTTGGTGCAGTACGCATGGGATGAAGCCATCCGTGATTCGACTGGAGGAGCAGCAGGGAGAGTGGACAGCATGCCTGCAGAGAGTGGCGGGTAACGGGTCGCCGTTGCCGCCGCTGCTGGTCAATTGGTCAAGCGCTATTCCCGATCTGTATCGGGCGGCCCACAAGCTTGGTCTGCGTATTGGCGAAGATTTGCGGATAATGGCTGCAGATAATACCATTCAAGGCCATCGTCTTAGCCTGCCGTCCCTGAGTTGTGTAGAAATTCCTTATGTCAGTATGGGGGAAGAGGCCGTTCGCTGTATCCTGAAGCAAATGAACAACCAGAATGAACCGGCCCAGGCAGACAAAATTTGGCTGCCCGCAGTATTAAGGGTGGGAGAAAGCGCGTAAGCGTTTCTTCTTATCGTTAGATAACACGTGTTATATCCAAGGAGGAGAATGAGGATGTTTTGGACGGAAGAGAAGCTGGCGATTAGATTGCAGGAACTGGAAGGCTACCGATATCGTGAGATTCTGCCGCTGGAAGAATGGTTGGTTGCCGAGGATAAGGACGGGGACAATGGCACCTACCCTTCCGTGCTTACAGGGGACAAGAAGCTTCGTCAAGGTGATTACTGGACCGGCAACGATGTATATTTGTGGCTGCACAGGAAAGTAGTAGTGCCTGCCGGATGGCAGGGCAAACGTGTTGTAGGTTTGTTCGATTTCGGCCGGACGGGCGGAGGGAATAACAGTGGCTTCGAATCGCTGCTGTTTCTGGATGGCAAACCCTATCAGGGGGTGGATTCCAACCATCAGGAAGTTTTTTTGGAAGAGGAGGCTATCGGCAGAGAGCTGGATTTTACCTTTCGTTTATGGTCGGGCCTGAACGGTGACGGACAACCGATTCCCCAAGAGCACCGGATCAAACGTGCAGAGCTGGCTTATCTGGATGAATCGACCGACAATCTGTATTACACGGGTCGAGCGGCGCTGGGTGTGTACAAGCAGCTTGCCGACAACCAGATTGAGAAGCATGAACTGCTGATGGCGCTGAACCGATCCTTTAACAAACTGGACTGGTCCAGACCCGGGAGTGAGGATTTCTATGCCTCTGTCCAGGATGCGGAGAAGCTCCTGCTGGAAGAAATGGCGCGTATGGAGCAGCAGCATCCGGTTACTGTGACAGCCATCGGCCATACCCATATTGACGTTGCCTGGTTATGGCGCCTTACCCATACCCGTGAGAAAGCGGCCCGTTCCTTCTCCACCGTGCTCCGGCTGATGAAGCAGTTTCCGGAATACGTCTTCCTGCAGACCCAGCCGCAGCTCTACGCTTATATCAAGCAAGATTACCCGGAAATATATGCCGAAATCAAGCAGCGGGTGGAGGAAGGACGTTGGGAAGCCGGAGGTGCGATGTGGCTGGAGGCTGACTGCAATCTGACCAGCGGGGAGTCGCTTGTCCGCCAGATTCTTTATGGCACGAAATTTTTCCGTGAGGAATTTGGGGTGGACTGCAAGTATCTATGGTTGCCGGATGTATTTGGCTACAGCTGGGCGCTGCCGCAGATTCTGCGCAAGTCAGGCATTGACACCTTTATGACAACCAAGATCAGTTGGAATCAATATAACCGCATGCCTCATGATACGTTCCGCTGGAGAGGGATTGACGGCAGTGAGGTGCTGACCCATTTCATCACCACGCCGGAGAGCCCTGATTCCAGCGCATGGTACTACACGTATAACGGCCTTATTGAACCGTACTCCGTGCAGGGAATCTGGGATCAGTATCGGGACAAGAATCTGAACCGCGAGCTGCTGCTCTCCTACGGCTATGGTGATGGGGGCGGAGGCGTCAACCGGGAGATGCTGGAGATGCGGCGGCGGCTCGATACAATGCCTGGTCTGCCCCAGGTGAAGCCGGGCCGGGCGGATGACTATTTCGAGCGTCTTCATGAAACGATAGAGAGCACAGATCAATATGTGCATACATGGGATGGTGAGCTGTACCTGGAATATCATCGGGGGACATACACCAGCCAGGCCTATAACAAACGGATGAACCGCAAGCTGGAACTGTTATACCGCGAAGCAGAATGGATGCAGGTACTCTTGGCCGCGGAGACAGGCGGATTTGCGCAATATCCTGCGGAGTCATTGCAGGAAGGCTGGCGGATTATTCTGCGCAATCAGTTCCACGATATTATACCTGGTTCCTCCATTCATGAGGTCTATCAGGACTCACGGCTGGAATACGCAGAAGCGGAGCAGCTTGGTCTGGCTGCGCTAGATGCGGCGGCAGCGGGACTCGTCTCTCCTGCAGACACTCTGCTCCAGAAGGAATATACCCTGTTCAACAGCGCATTTTTTGCTGGTGACTGGCTGGTAAAGGTTCCTCATCACGAAGGGGATACCGTCTGGAATGATGCTGCGGGCAAACGACTGTCCGCTCAGCGCAACGGTGATCATTGGCTGGTCGAAGTCACAGACGTGCCGGTTATGGGTAGCACAGTAATCAGAGCAACAAGTGTTCGACCCTCTACGGAGAATATGGAGCTAATCGTTCCGTTTACCTGGCAGGATTCTACCCTGACAACTCCATTTTATATTCTGGAATGGAATGCGGCTGGACAGCTGAGTCGGATTTTTGACCGCAGGGAAGATCGCGAGGTGCTGGCTCCGGGCGAATGCGGCAATATACTGCAGGTGTTCGAGGATAAGCCGAAGATGTACGATGCCTGGGACATTGATCTGTATTACCAGGAGAAAATGCGGGTGATTAGCGATCTGCATTCCGTAAAGCTCATAGAATGTGGTCCGCTCGAGGCTGTTCTGGAATTTACTTGGGAATACATGGATTCTTCCATCATCCAAAAGGTGAAGGTATACGCCGGAAGTGCGAGGATTGACTTTGAGACTCTGGTTGACTGGCATGAACAGCATCAACTTCTGAAGGCGGCATTTCCTGTGGCTGTACGGGCTACGGAAGCAACCTATGACATTCAGTTCGGCAATGTGAAGCGGCCGACCCACTGGAATACGAGCTGGGATTATGCACGGTTCGAGAGCGTTGGCCACCAATGGGCCGATCTGTCGGAACGGGGGTACGGAGTAAGTCTGCTGAACGACTGCAAATACGGGTATGACATCAAGGATCACACGCTGAGACTGTCGCTGATCAAATCGGCCACCAACCCGGACCGACTGGCAGACCAAGGTGAACACCGCTTCACGTATGCTCTGCTTCCGCATGTTGGAGATTGGTCCACGGCGAGCACAGTGCAGGATGCTTGGGCGCTGAACAACCCGCTCCGTGCAGTTGAAGGATCTTATGCTGCCGGAAGTGGCAAATCTCTGATCACCAGCGATGCCCCGAACATCGCTATCGATGCCGTCAAGATGGCCGAGGATGGCAGTGGCTGCATCGTGCGTCTGCATGAATATACGGGAACACGCTGCTCCGTGAATCTCCGCAGCGATTATTCCATCCTCTCGTGGCAAGCATACGATCTGATGGAGCGTCCGCTGGAGACGAAAGCGATGAACAGCCCAGTTGTTAGTCTCGACTTCAAGCCGTATGAAATTCACACTGTCCATATTACATTCGGCTGATCTTAATAGGGGCTGGTTCTCTCCAAAGTTTTAAGTAGAAACCTTGAGAAATCAAGGTTTTTTGGTTTTTTATGCGAAAGCGGGTTTACGGGTGGGGATCATCCCAACTTCCGCAGATGGCTTTTTTCTACTCACAAATTCTTTCCAATAATGCTCCCAGCTGTTCCGCTAATACGATATGGGTTACAGGTCTTTCGTTTGTAAACCACCATTCGACTACACCCACATACGAAGAAGCCACAAATTGAACGACAAGAGCTTTAGTTAACCCTTCGTTTTTCCCTTGAGTATTATCAACTTCGTCTTGGAACTCTTCAATAAGAAATTCAAGGAATCGACTGCGGAAGAAAGGTGCTCCTTTGCTCGTCAGCATCGTGGAGAAAAATGCGTAATTAGCTTCAAAATATTCCGTCCAAACCACTGACCCCGTTACAAAATCCAAATCAGCTACTGCTGCGCATCTTACCCGGAGTTCTTCAATATGAATTTGGATGAGTTTATCCAGCAAATCGTATTTATCCATATAGTGCAGGTATATCGTTCCGCGGCTGACGTTTGCTCTATCTGAAAGATCCTGAATGGTAATATCGTCAAAGCTTTTCTCTGTCATAAGTTCAATAATTGCTGTTTTTAAAGCTTCCTGGGTTTTAAGGATTCTTCTATCCACCTTAGGCATATTGCTCACCGTACTTTCTTTTGTCATCAATATTTATATATTAATCTATAAATCATGAAAACACTGTAGATAATGAACAGATTCTATCTTTCGTTTCATTAATATACAAATCGCATGAAATTAACAATTGGCAACAATTTTAATTGGAATATAATAATAGACATGTGCTCATTAAAGTAACTGTGCTTATTATCGTCAATGGGAAGAGACGTTTACTAACGTCCGGATTATTATTTTATTTGAACAAACTACAATACAACGGAGAGATTTAGTCTTAATCGATATTAAATATTGCGGCATTTGCCATTCGGATATTCACAATGCGCTTTGTGGACTCTTGCGGAGAATGTGACTTTTGCCGGAGATTCGCCGTGCGGCGGAGTATTACTGCGTCGAACGTTGGCGGTATCCGAGAAACCCAAGAGATGCTCGACTTTTCGGCTGAGCACGGTATCGCTCCTATGATCGAAGTCATTCATGCTGACCAGGTTGATGAAGCTTATGAACGTGTACTCAGCAGTGATGTGCGCTACCGGTTTGTAATCGATAGGTCTACCTTGTAATCTTTATATTAGAATGCACTGGAGGTGCAAACCATGGAACTTACGGAAGCGGCAAAAAAGTATCATGAACGGCTGTTTCCAGGTTATGAATCCAAGTTTCTGGAGTCTGATCCGGAATTTATTGAACGGTTCGATAACTTTGCCTTTGATGAAGTCGTGAGTCAGGATGATTTGGATGACCGTACACGCATGATGGCCATTCTGTCCGTCTTAATCGGCTGCCAAGGCATTGATGAGTTTAAAGTTATGCTATCAGCAGCACTGAACTTTGGCGTTACTCCTGTGGAAACGAAAGAAATAGTTTATCAGTCCGTAGCTTATCTGGGCATTGGAAGAATGAATCCTTTTCTGCATGCAGTGAATGAGATATTGTCGGCACGGGGCGTGGAGCTGCCTTTACCGTGTCAGGCGTCTACAACAATAGAGAGCCGTTTGGAAGCAGGGATTCAGGCGCAAGTGGATATTTTTGGAGAAGGCATGAAAGAATTCTTTCGATCGGGTCCGGAAGATAGCCGGCATATCAACCACTGGCTTGCAGCGAACTGCTTTGGGGATTACTATACTCGAAAAGGGCTCGACTTCAAACAAAGAGAGATGATTACATTCTGCTTTCTTCTGGCCCAGGGTGGATGCGAACCACAGCTGACTAGCCATGCAGCAGCCAATATGAGGCTTGGAAATGATAAGTTGTTTCTGATTAAGGTTATTTCTCAATGCCTGCCTTTCATTGGTTACCCGCGTAGTCTGAATGCTCTCAGATGTGTGAATGAGGCAGCGGCTTTGGGTATGAAATGACCAAACAGCTACTTGAGAAGGGTGACAAGGTCATCGGTACTGTCCGTGATAAAAATAAGAAAGAAAGAAGGAATCGTTGATGAAAAATGAACATCTTAGCAATAGCACTATTTTTCCGTTAGGAGAAAAGCTTGAAGCCTACTTTATCGGTGACGCCTACTTGCAAATGGTGTTTACAGATCCAACGCCTCTAAATACCGCGATCGGAAATGTAACTTTTGCTCCAGGGGCCCGCAATAACTGGCATACTCATCAGGTTGGACAAGTTCTGTTAGTCACCGGCGGCAATGGCTGGTATCAGGAAGAGGGGCAACCTGCCCGCTCGCTCACAACAGGTGATGTGGTCAATATTCCACCTCATGTGAAACATTGGCATGGCGCGACAAAGGATAGCTGGTTCGTACACCTGGCCATGACACCAGGACCGACAGATTGGTTGGAAGCAGTCGAGGATGAATGGTTTGATAAACTGTAGGGATTAAAGCATTAGGAAATGGAGGGTTGTTCTGTGGAATACACTAAATTTGGCAACACGGGCATGGATGTCTCCCGGATTTGCTTGGGTTGTATGAGCTTTGGAGATGTGCAGCCGGGAGGGCATCAATGGGTACTGGACGAAGAGCGCAGCCGCACTATCATCAAAAAAGCTCTTGAGCTCGGGATAAACTTTTTTGATACAGCGAATATTTATGCCAGTGGAACCAGTGAAGAGATTACTGGACGGGCTCTAAAGGATTATGCGAATCGGGATGAAATTGTTCTCGCTACAAAGGTCTGGGGACGTATGCATCAAGGCCCCAATGGTGCGGGGCTGTCCCGAAAGTCTATTTTGAGTGAAATCGACAAAAGCTTGAATAGACTAGGAACCGATTATGTAGATCTCTACATTATCCATCGTTGGGATTATAGTACACCGATTGAAGAAACCATGGAAGCCTTGCACGATGTGGTGAAGTCCGGAAAGGCTAGATATATCGGCGCTTCGGCCATGTTCGCTTGGCAATTTCAAAAGGCCCTGCATGTAGCGGAGAAGAATGGGTGGACACGATTTGTATCCATACAAAATCATATGAATCTCATCTACCGCGAAGAAGAGCGGGAAATGATGCCGCTTTGCAATGACCAAAAAATCGCGTCAACTCCTTACAGTCCGTTAGCATCAGGAAGACTGATCCGCGATGGATCAGAAACCACGTATAGATCTGAAACGGATCAGATTCAAAAATCAAAGTACGATTCGACTGCGGATGCAGATCGATTGATCATTGAGCGAGTAGCATCACTTGCAGAGAAGCGCGGCGTTCCCCGCATTCATATTGCGCTTGCATGGCTGCTGCAGAAAGAATCAGTAGCGGCTCCTATCGTGGGGGCAACCAAGCTATCGCAGCTTGAAGATGCAGCAGGTGCTTTATCGGTGAAATTAACTTCTGAAGAAATATCATTCCTTGAAGAACTGTATGTTCCTCATCCTGTAGTGGGAGCTCAGTAAGCTTTGATAATCAATAGGCGCACGGCGGACAAGCCATTAAGGTTAACTCAGGAGGAGTAGCAATGGAGTATGTAACATTAAATAACGGAGTCAAGATGCCAATTTTAGGATACGGCGTTTACCAGATTCCAGATCAGGCTGAATGCGAAAAATGTGTACTTGATGCTATAAGTGTGGGCTACCGCTCTATTGATACTGCACAAGCATACCGGAATGAAGAAGCTGTAGGCCACGCGATAAAGAAAAGTGGAGTTTCCAGAGAAGAGCTGTTTATAACCACTAAAGTTTGGATTTCTAATGCAGGCTATGAACGAGCCAAAGCATCCATTGAGGAATCTCTGAGAAAACTTCAACTGGATTATCTGGACTTAGTCCTTATCCATCAGCCATTTAATGATTACTATGGAACATATCGCGCCATGGAAGAACTCTATAAGGCGGGTATAATCAAAGCGATCGGGGTAAGCAACTTCTACCCGGACAGATATATCGACCTTGTTCAGTTTAGTGAAGTGGTTCCAGCTGTCAATCAGGTGGAAACCCATGTCTTTAACCAGCAGGTAAAAGCACATGAAATTATGAAGAAATACGATACGCAGATTGAATCCTGGGGTCCTTTTGCAGAGGGCAAAAACGATTTGTTTACTAACGCAACCTTACAAGAAGTTGGCGATAAATATACTAAATCTACAGCCCAAGTTGCTTTACGTTTCTTGCTTCAAAGGGGCGTGGTGGTGATTCCAAAAACGGTTAATAAAAATAGAATGGAAGCGAACTTCAACGTCTTTGATTTTGAATTAACAGAAGAAGATATGAAGAAAATTGCCACACTCGATACTGGAGAGAGTGCATTTTTCTCCCACTCTGATCCGCAAACCGTTGAATTTTTAACTGATTATGGAAAAAAAGGATTGGAATAGTGCGTCTAGGAACCACATTCCAACACACAGGACCCTGACGAGAATACTCCTTTTCAGAACTTGTCTAACCACAAGTTCTGGAGAGGAGTTTTTATATTGGCTTGGTCCTGTGCAAACTGCCGCTGGCTTTTATGGGTAATAGTCCGAATATCCAAGGCGGGCCTATCGTCAATGTAGCTCAAGCGCATACGAAGTTTGCCGAGGATATAAATAAGGGGACCTTTCAAATGCCTACTTTTCAACTATTTATTAAGCCCTTTTTAAGTTAGTGAAATGAAAAAAGAAAACTGATAGAATGACTCTGGGATCAATCATTCGAATATTTATTATGGCGGTCCTTATGCATTGTATCGATTGTGAGTTTCTTGTGAGACTGCTGTTATATGATGTATTCATTCGGTATGATGTGGAACGAGGGGTTACTAATGAAGAATTGGGGCAAGTTTTTGATTGTAGCGGTGGTGCTGCTTGCTGTTGCGCTGCTGTTTTTGTATATGGATTCGATGAAAAGCTTGAAGGCGCCCCTAGCCAAGCAGGGAGTACTGGATTTGAGGGGAATTGGCCTTCCGGATCAAGGCTTGGTGAATTTGAATGGCGAATGGGCTTTCTATGAAGGCAAGCTGCTGGCACCGGCTGATCTGGTTGAAGAAACGGCAGATCAGGACGTTTATTTAGCTGTACCCGGAGCATGGGAGGGAAAGGGTAAGAGTAAGAGCGATGGCATGCTCCGGAAGGGTTTTGGCACCTATCACCTCAAGCTGCTGGTTCCGAAGGCAGATGCTATCTACGGACTTAAAATTAACAATATCCGAATGTCCCATAAATTGTACATCAACGGGAGTCTGGTAGGAGAGAGTGGCATTCCCGCGACCTCCAGAGAACTAAGCCGTCCTGGCAATACCCCATATACTGTTTTTTTTCATTCCGATGAGGGAGCAATTGATATTGTCGTTCAGATAGCCAACTACGAGTTTATTTACGGGGGCATCATCCGTCCTATTCAGTTTGGCGCTCAGAAAGAGATATTCCAGCTAGGCAGTTTTAGCATCGGTGCGGATTTGGCCTGCATCCTGATATTTATTATGTTCGGAGCCCACCAACTGGTTATGTACTTTCCCGAACGCCTGGATAGAAGCAACTTGTACTGTGGATTATTTCTGCTGGTTTTTTCGGTGGGGCAAATGCTTCAGGACGAGAAGCTTCTCCAACGTCTACTTCCGGATATTCCATTTTATGTGTTGTACAAGCTTCTGGATCTCAGTATATTTATACTCCCTATCCTGGGCATTTTGTTCTTTGCTTCACTCAACGCCCGACTCATGTCCCGGCGGGGGAAGATGCTGCTGATTACTCCATTCGCAGCTTATATTGCGGCCATAATCGTGTTGCCCTATCGGACATATACCGAGGTCAAGCCGGAGTATCTGCTGTATCTGGCTTTTGTAGATCTTTATATCATTATAAGGCTGGCTACTCTATATTTCACGACCGGGAAGGGTACATATGAAAGGAAAGAGCTGCTCTTGTTTTTTGCATCAATGATGTCGATGATGATTTATTTGGTGGGGGATTACTTGTCCTCAGAAAATATTCTTGCCTCCGATATTTTGAGTAAATTGGCTGGTTTGGGTTTTGTCATGCTAATGAATACTCTGATGGCAGTTCGCTTCTCACGAGCTTTTGAGAAAACCAAAGCCTTAACGCATGAACTGATGGTATCCAATCAGGTAAAAGATGAGTTCCTCATGCATACCTCTCATGAATTCAGAACTCCGCTGCATGGAATTATGAATATTTCTTCGTCACTTTTGGACAATGTTGAGGGTACTTTGTCTGCCGGACAGATGGAGAATTTGTGGCTGGTGAAAGATACGGCAATGAAGCTGACTATGCTGATGCAGGATTTGATCGACGTCACACGGTTAAAACATGGGGATCTGCAAATGCAGATTACTATAGTTAACGCGCGGGCGGCGGTGCAGATTGTGTTGGATGTACTGCAATTCGAGTTAGCCGATAAGGATGTGGTGCTTGAGAACTGTGTGCCGCTGAACTTGTGGGTCCATGCGGACGAAAACCGTTTCAGACAGATTCTATATAATCTAGTCCATAACGCTATCAAGCATACGAAAAAAGGGAGGATCTCTGTAGATAGCACAGTTATGGATAGCATGGTTCATCTGTTCGTGCAGGATACAGGCGAGGGCATATCCCGAGACAGGCAGTCCGACTTACTTGAAAGGGATGATCCCTTCGGTTCAATCGCACCCGAAGGTCGTTACTCCGGCATGGGTGTCGGGCTGTATATCAGCCGCAAGCTGGTGGAGGGGATGGGTGGACAAATCCGTATTGAGTGGACAGAGGCGGGACAGGGGACATGTATGGCATTTACACTGCCATGTGCGAATGAGGCTGAGTCTGCAGTAGAAAGCGAGGGGGTAAAGTCAAAGCTACGGACTCCTCGGAGTTCTGGGTCTCTTGAGATTAAGGAACAATATGACTACACGATTCTGATTGTAGATGACGAAGCCTCCAATATTCACACGCTGCTTACCATTTTGCGTAGACATCCTTACAATGTGCTAACCGCGCTGTCTGGGAGAGAAGCGTTAGCCAAAATCAGTCGGTATCCACGAATTGATTTAGTCATTCTCGATGTAATGATGCCGGAAATGTCAGGCATTGAGCTGTGCCGTATGCTGCGCGAGAAGTATACTATCCTTGATCTGCCAATATTATTCGCTACCGCCAAGGACCGGTCGCAGGATATTGCACTTGGTTTTGCGGCTGGAGCGAACGATTATTTGACTAAGCCATTTGATGGAGAGACCCTGATCGCTAGAATTCAAACGTTATTAGCTTTGAAGACCTCTATTCATCAGGCCATTCAGAATGAATTGGCTTTTTACCAGGCCCAAATCAAGCCTCATTTCCTGTATAATGCCCTGAGCAGTGTGATTTCCTTCTGCTATACGGACGGAGAGAAAGCTGCGTACTTATTATCTAACCTTAGCCAGTATTTACGTTATATTCTGGATATGGATCATAAGGAGCTATTCGTTCCTCTGGGAAGAGAGCTGGAATTGATAGATGCATACGTAGAGATTGAGAAAGCCCGTTTTGATGGACGTTTTGAATATGTAAGTTATGTAGACGAACACATGAAGAACTTGCTGATCCCCTCCCTAAGTATCCAGCCGTTTGTGGAAAATGCCATTCGTCACGGTCTTTTTGATAAGGACGGGCAAGGCAATGTCACACTCTCAGTTTCTGAAGGAGAGAATTACCTGCTAATAACAGTAGAGGATGACGGTGAGGGCATTTCAGACGACATACTGTACCGTATTTCTAGCGGGGGCAGGCCGCTGGAAGGAAAAGGAGGCATCGGAATTTTTAATATTCGGCGCAGACTGGAGTCGATTTCGGGAGCGACTTTGACTGTGAGCTCCAGACTAGGCCGGGGAACCAAGGTGACTGTGTATCTGCCTATGGAACAAGATGAAGGATGAAAAGGAGGAGGTAACTTTTGTTCAGAGTAGTCGTTGTTGAGGATGAAAAACCGATCCTGGAATTAATGAAGGTAGTGGTTGGAAGAAACCCCAATTGCCTTGTTGTGGGTGCTTTCAGCAATCCTCTGGAGGCTCTGGAGGCTCTTCCGTCCCTTAAACCGGATATTGCGTTTTTGGATATAGAAATGCCTAAACTGTCCGGCCTGGAGTTAGCCCACAGAGTGAATGAATGCTGTGAGCAGACGCGTATTGTGTTCACTACGGCCTACAAAGAATATGCTCTGGAGGCTTTCGACGTATTTGCTTTTGATTACATTCTGAAGCCAATTACTCCAGCGAGTGTCCAGCGGATTACGGATCGTCTTCTGAAGGAAGTCAAGCGGTCCGCTTTACTGACTGTCGATCTCCCCCCCCAAAGGGCCTCCATCCGCTGTTTCGGCGGTTTCGAGGTTCGTAATTCCAAGGGAACTCTGGTGCATTGGCCCACCCGTAAGACCGAGGAACTTTTCGCCTACCTGCTGTGTTATCCCAATCAGGAAGCTGGCAAGTGGCAACTGGTAGATGCACTGTGGCCGGACATGGATGAGGAGCGCGCCGTGCACAATTTACATAATACGGTTTACCGGCTGAAGAAGCTCTTGAAGGAGCATGAACTGGGTCTGGATGTGGGGAAAACAGGAGAGGGCTATCTGCTAGTGACGCTTCTGACCTCCTACGATTTATTGGAGTTTCAGCGTTATATCCCTGCTCTGTCTGATGCGCAGGAGGATATAGCGCGCTTGGAGAGCTTGTGCGTGATGTATCAAGGGCATCTGTTTGACCGTAAAGATTATCTGTGGAAGCACCGGCTTGAAGAAGAATACTGCAAGCGATTTATGTCTATGGTCCACAATTTAGGACGGCTGTGCCTGGCTCGGGAGGATTGGGTTAGCGCAGAGCAGAGGTTAAGCGCGTATTTGGCGCTATATCCCTTTGATGAGAATATTAGTCTCTTGCTGATGAAAGTTTACGCTTCGAGCGGCAAGTGGGAGAGAATGGTCAGATATTACGCTGATTTTGAGAAGAGTTACTGCAGAGAGTATGGAATTGCCCCACCTCGGGAAATGAAGGAAATCGTTGATGCTTATGCTAGAGTCCGACAAGAGTAAAGCGTGTTTGTTCATAAGAATGTGGTGCGTGTACTGAACCATACGAATCAAAGAACCGTCAGCCGGATTAGGGCTGACGGTTCTTTGTTCAAATATAAGAATTTATATGTTTCACACGATAACTTATCCTTATATTTCTCGAAGAAACGGATGCCGCCTCTTTCAGAGGACGGCAAAGCCGTTTCTTCTTGGTATAAGAGTATTGAAAGAAGAATATTTCTTCAGAGAGATGTGGGATACAGCGGGCCGGTGGAGGTGTCAAGAGATGCCGAGTGCCGAGTTCTTGATGGCATAAATTATCCTTACTTCTGATATATTTCGACATCACTAGCGCGTATTTGAGAGAAATTTGAGAGAATGCATTTCTATAATAGAGCGTAGAGTGTGACTAAAGTCATGTATGGAAAGGATGGTGGCCAAATGCGGCGAAAGGTCGGAGCGGTCATTCTGGCGATCTTTGCCGTGTTATTGCTGCAGGACCGTGCGTCTATCTCTCGGGCGGAGACGCCGGTGCGTTACGATGCGGAGAGTATTTACGCCTATGTGGAGGAGGCAGTGTTGTATGTGCGGGCGTATCGTGATGACGGTACGTTAAAGGATGTAGGTAGCGGGTTTCTGATTCAGCCGGACGGTACGGCGTTGACCGCTTATCATGTGGTGGAAGGAGCGGCGCGGCTTGGCTGCGTACGGAATGACGGCTCTGAGGCCGCTTGCCGGATCCTGGTTCTGGATGAAGCGGCGGACACGGCGGTGCTGATGTTACCACCTCCAGGCAAGGATAGTCCTTACCCGTATTTGCCTTTGCGCACAGGCCCGGTTAAGCACGGAGAGAAGGTGTTCGCCATCGGGTATCCCATGAAAGGGACGAAGATCATCACTGAAGGAATTGTGAACGCGCCTGGCGTTCCTATTAACGGGAAAGAACGTGTCTTAATGTCGGCAACGCTGGTCAACGGCATGTCCGGAGGGCCGCTGGTCGATCAGGATGGTTATGCTGCGGGACTTCTGTCCGGTTCTCTTCGCACCATGAGCGGCATTCATTTAGCAGTGGATGCAGAAACGGTGAAGCGGGTGGTCAGCCGGAAGGGGAGTTAGAGAGTCGGCGCAGCATCCTGAATCTGCTGTGAAGCGGCGGGTTGCTCCGGCGGTATTTTTACATAGAACCAAAATTCGTACAAGAAGGTGCATGAATGAGAACATGGGCAAAAAAAATCATGTCCGCTGTACTTGCCGCAGTGATGCTGACGGCGGGGGTGCCTTGGTTAGGCGCGGAGCGGGTAAAAGCGGCGGGAAGCTACGAGGATGTGAACATTTATGGAACCACAATCTATAATCAGAGCACGATAGCCTCCAATCCCCCCGTACCTAATGACAATGAGTATGAAGAGGGCGTAGATACCAGCGAGTATGACGCTTTTATGTGGTTTCAAAGATCGAAGCAGTCTCCACTACCGGGTGTATCATTCACGATGGATGATACGGGCGATCTTTATGGTACGGATAAGATCGATGATGACTTTGACGGAACGATTGCAGTTTCCCAAATTGAGAACCTGAAGCAGCTAGCATTGAGCGGACAGGGCGAGTTTCGCTTCTTCGTGCGCAATCTATATGAATCCGACGACGATTTTGTGAGTGCCAAAATATCGACCAGTGTATCGGGCTTTTCCAAATACCTGGAGCAGCACGGCAATTCCAATCCCAGCCGCAAAGATAACTTTGATTCCGGCTGGCAGAAGCTCGATGTCAATGATGTGATTAATATCAACATTGTGGTGGACGGGACGGCGACTATGGTGGGTGTCCACTTGTATTTCCGCGACATCTCTAGTCCCACCGTCAAGGACTACATCTTTGATACCACTGGTACACAGCGTAACAATGCCAATATTGAAGAGAATGAGCTGCTGCTGAAATGGGGAGACAAGGTGGATCTGACCTACCCGTTCAGTGAACCGCTCAAGGCTTATTCCGGAGAGGCTTCCGATCTGAACCGGCACCATCTGTTCACCAACCCGGCAGGAACAGGGTTACCTGCAGCAGGGGATAACCAAGGCCTGACGCTGCCCGCTTCAACGAACTGGACCAAATATACGGACAAGCTGAGTTATACCTATGAGGCGGTCAATTACCAGCATACGGGCAATTTGCCCATTATGAATGGCGGCGAGCTGACCGCGCTTCCGTCCGGGATCAACTTGAACGACAAATCGCTGAAGCAGAAGATCATCGACGCCGATCTTCACGATGCTGCCGGCAATCCGCTGATTGTCAGCAATTTCGGCCAGCGGGCCGCTGTCTCTGCGGGTGACACCTTCATTCGCGGAAAAACCATTAATCCATTCGATACGACGATTGATTCGGGCAATGCCAATGACGGCTACCGGGTGATCGTTGACGCTGTACCGCCCAAATACAGTTTCGCAGCCAACGGCATTCAGCCGGATATTGTCACGGGAAGCACGTTGAACAAGGGAGACACCCTGGATTTCAAGGTGCGAATGACGGAAGACGTTGTCGCCAAGAAGGGCCTGTCGGCCGACGGGTTGTTCCTGTACTTCAACAATGGCATGAGGGCTTATTATACGGAAGGAGAAAATTCATCCCTATGGACCTTCCGGACGACTGTGACGGAGGACGATCTGGATGTGGCGCTGCTGAAGGTTATTGCTCTAACCCATTCGTCTAGGGCCGGCGACACGCCTGCCTACGCAGACAAGGGCGTGATTCAGGATTACGCCGGTAATCTCTTGATGGACCCGGTAAATACCAGCAAGTCGGCGAACCCTGCGCCTACAGACCCATCCAAACAGGTGCCCAACACCAAGATTGATTGGGCGAAGCTGTCCATTGACAACACAGACCCGAATTTCAACTATGTCTACGACGAAACGGGAGCAACTGATAACGTGTGGGCCAAATCGGGCAGAATCACCATTGATGCCCGTGATCCTGGAGTAATCGCTCCCGCGCTCGACCCGGATGAGGCCGGACAGACCCGGCCAAGCCGTGGTATCTATCGTCCGCTTAACATGACTGGTTCAGCTGATTCCCCAGGTCTGGGTCTGGTCTACTATTACTGGAGTCAGAGTCCGGATGATCCGTTGGCCGGGAAGGAAGCCGACGAGTTCGCGGCGGTCAAGCGCTATTCCCTTACAGGGCAGCAGCCCCGGGAGGGTCTGTATCCCGGCGAGCTGGCGGACTTCAATCTGATGGTGGGCAACAATAGCACCAATCTGCTCTCTCCTCCCGCTCAGGCACGTATGACTGAGGGGAGCGGGACCTGGTATTTGCATACATGGACGGCGGATATGACCTGGGATACAGCCCGGGAGCTTATGCAGTACGAGAAGATGAAGACATACAAGACCAGCCATGCCGACACCTACAATGGCTGGATGAATGAGTATAAGGCTAGCCACACGGACGCATCCGATGCAGACGCCGAAACGTATGCCAACGGCAAAGCCCTCGAAGCAGTGGGCGATTACAATGATCTGTCGCTGTGGACGGAGGCAGACTTCAAGCTTGACGATTCCAACTGGATTTATGGCAAGACCGCCATACTGTTAGACAACAAAGCTCCTGTTCTAGGTGCTTCCATCTCCGGCGTCAACCATACGGCGGTGGTCAAGGCTACGGTTGAGGCGTCGGATGAACACAGCGGCATTGATCCGGATTCGCTGCAATTTCAGTGGGTCAAGGCGGGTGAGTCGCCCGGCGAGTTAGACTGGCGGGTTGTGCCCACGGACCGGATCGTGACGACTCTGAACCATGTCATTGAAGACGGGGAGTACATTCTCTACCTGAGAACTTCCGACCGGGCAGGCAATACGGCCGAGTTTCAGATGAGTGAGCCTGTTGTGGTCGACTCCACGAGTCAGGTCAGCATCACCTTCGCGCCGGAATCGCCGGAATCCTACATCCAGAGCCGCGACATTGAAGTTACCGTTAGCGGAACGGGAGTGCAGGAACTGCTGTACGCCTTCAGTCCCTCGGCCGTCCGGCCGGCGGATAATCTCTACCAGACAACGGTGGTGGAGGCTGTCTATGAGGGCGAAAGCGTTACGAAATCAGTCTACAGCAGCGTTGTTGCAGCAGTGTACGGCCTGAATGGATACCAGTATCTGAATGTACGGGTTAAGGAAGACGGGACCGACCGCTACTATGAATACAGTTCACTGTATCGGTTCGACAATGCCGCCCCTATAGTGTCGTTCAGCCTGAACGGCGTAAGCTATCCTCGTTCTGCCTATACAGTGCTTGTGACGGCAACCGATCTGTACACTCCGTCCGGCACATCCGTCCAGTACCAGTGGGTACCTGAGAATGCCGCTCCGCCAGATGAGTCTTCCGCCGACTGGATACCGCTTCCGGCTGACGGCAAGGCGGTTCTTGACAGCAATCTGCTGGCTCCGGGCACATCAGCAGGCTTTGTTCTGTATGTATACGCCCGGGACGGACTGGGCAATGGAGCCGTTACCCACACCGGAACATTCCGCTTGTTCCGGGCGGATACCTCCCCCGTGGAGGTTCTGCAATCCGATCTGATTGCATTTCAGAGCGGAGCTGGCGAAGAGAGCAAGGCGACTTTGCAACTGGAGCTGAAGAGCGTCTCTAAGGACGGTTTTCAATACTCCATCTCCAGCGATAACGGTGCCACATGGAGCGTGTGGAGACCGTACACGAACTTTGTGCAGGTTACCGTGGCGCAGTCCGCTCCCGAGCAGCTTCAACTGAAGGCCAAATTCCGCTCCCCCTCGGGAGTGGAGAGCAGTCCTACAGTCATTGATACGAGCCAATACGATGCGGCAGCTGATCCGCTGTATGCTCTGGCCTCTTACAGTACACTGAAGCCCACGAAGAGCGGGGGCATTTCACTTAGCATCGCTGTTCCGACAGGAGTAAAGGTGACCCCAGCGGCGGATAATCCGGCTCTTGCGGAGCGGGTCAAGAGCAACAATTTCAGAATTTCGCAGAATGGCCTCTACACCTTTGACCTGGTAGACCTGACGGACCCAGAACGCACAGCGGAATTACTGGCTGTGGTGAGCAACATCGACTTAACCTCGCCGGAAGGAGTCGTTGAATACAACATCACCGGTCCGACCAGGGGGAATGTCACCGCCAAACTTATCGCTTCTGAGCAGGTGCGCATGGTGAACAATGGCGGAAGAGACAGCTACATTTTCAAAGATAATGGCTTGTTTACCTTCGAGTTTGAGGATGAAGCGGGGAACACGGGCTCTGTTACGGCGACCGTCGCCAATATTGACAGAACCCCGCCAGAGGTGTCGCTGGTCAAGACCTATGCCTACGGGGTGGGTGGCTCCAAGTTTTTCAAGACCCTTTTGGATGATCAGGGAAATGTTGTGCTGGCTGTGGGGGTTGTGCTTACGGTAGGGAAAAGTTCCCCTGGAAGCGAGAATTTCCAGGTGGTGCAGGGTAAGAATCCAACGGTTCTTCTAAAGAACGATCCGGTACGGATCATCGTGCAGGATCCGCAGGGCAATACCACGGCTCTGGAGGAGAACATTGAGAGCATTGCTCCCGGACTGGGGCAGCCCCGGATCAGCCAAGAATTTGTGGATGAGAACGGGCAACCACTGGCTTCAAGCAAGCTGGTTGTCATTGGCGGCAAGACCTATGCCAAGGGAGTGGTAAAAGTGACGCTGAGCGGCCTGATCGATGAGCCTAACCAGATGTTCGCGGGAGCTGTGCCGGTGATTCAGGGGAACGGCTATGCCAACAAGATCAGTGGCGCAGACGGCAGCTATTCCTATTCCGCTACCTACCATGCCAACGGCAGCACCAGAACGGTGCTTAGCGATCTTCTGGGCCGAACTGTTGTTTCCTCCATTCAAGTGGATGGACTGGATAATTCGGCACCGGAGATCAAGTTGAAGCATCCCGTGACTGCAGTGGTCCGGGGTCAGAAGGATTTTGATCCGCTGCGGGATCTTGGCGGCTACACCGTCTCAGATAATGTATCTGCTGCGGATAAACTCAAGGTCACACTTAGCAAGGTCGATCTAACCCGGACCGGCAAGCAGACCGTCACTTATACCGTAACCGACCAAGTGGGCAATACAGCAAACACCACGCAGGAGGTTGTGGTCATGAATGACAGCGGGCTGCTTATTACCGGCAACGGACAGGTACTGTCCTCCAGCTTGGCGGAAACCGTGTTGTTCGACACCAACCGAATTACCTTCAGCGTGCTTGGCTATGACAAGATGAACGTAAGCGGGAATGAGCTCGTCAATGAGCAGGCGACGTACACCCTTCTGTATCACTCCGGATTGTATCGGGAAGGTCAGATGAAATATATCGCTGAGGAGATACCGCTTAAAGAGCTGACGGCGAATCAATACCAGGTCGTTTTCCCGAAAACAGGCTGGTACACCATTATCATCAGAACACAGGAGAGAGAGCGGGAGATCGTCTCCTTCTTTATCGGCGGCATGGAATTATAAGCAATTCATAAGTGGCTATGCCGAAGGATAAAGCCGGGCGAACGGGAGAGGCGGAAAATAGCCTCTCCCGATGTCGGCTTTCTTCCTAAATTCTAAGAATGAAGGGGTCAAGATTGATGAGAGGAATAAAGCAGGCGATCACGGTTTTACTGGTAGTGCTCCTCACCTTTGGTTCTCCTATCTCGGCGTTTGCCAATGAGATCAGCAAGGCAGATACAACAGTTCTGAGCAACACCCTCGTCAAGGTAACCGTCAATAATGATACGGGGCGCTTCGCCATTCGCACAGTCGACGGCCAGCCGATCCGCAAGAAGGATCAGAATATTAACATGATGTTCAAGGGGGACGATCCGGAAACCTCCTTTACAACCTTCCGCATTGACGGAACGGATTATATCTTTGGCAATCCGTACAAGTTCGGTGCAGCGTTCTTTTCGGAGATCAGCACTCCCCAGATTGTACAGAATACCGACGGAACCAAGCAGATTGAAACGGTATGGACGATTAAGGGCATCCAGATCAAGCAGATCATCAAGCTGTATATGAACACTTCTGATGTGATGAATGCCGGCAATGTGAATGTAAGCTATCTCGTTGTCAATAACACAAAATCCACGGTAGAGGTAGGCTCTCGTATTCTGCTGGACACCATGGTTGGAAGCAACGACGGTCCGGCCTTTCAAGTGGGTAAGGTCTACAAGACTCCCTTGCAGGTGGAGCGGAGACTGGTGGACGAGGATAAGCTTCCTCCCGGCATTGGTGAGGATGAGAAGGCACTCTATACGTTGCCGGCTTATTGGGTCATGAAAGACAAGTATGACAGCACAGACCCTCTGGCTACTAACGCCGTGGCGTATGGATTCAACAATTTTTCCGAGAAAGACATGAATATTGTGGATGAAATGGTAGTGGGCCACTGGAGCAAAATGGCCAACACCAAGTGGGACTATGAAGTTAATCCCAACCTGGACTTCACTACGGACACGAACGATTATGGCACTGCAGATTCAGCGGTTGCGTTGTACTGGAACCCGGATGCTGTCCCTGCGGGTGCTGTACACAGCTATGAAACGGTATACGGTCTGGGGGAAATTGTGCAGCCGGACAAGGCATTTTCTATCCGTTATATCGATCCCGTGAACCAGTTGGCGGCTCTGGAGGATAGCAGCGGCTATGAGAACGAGGGCGTCTTTGATATCACAGCCGAAGTGGAGAATCTGGAGGCCTTCAACACGGTGCAATCCAGCATCAATGTCAGTCTGCAGCTCGATAACGCGCTCAAATTCGTCGATGTGGATACGAGCGGGAAGATCAAGCGGGATGTCAGCGGGAAGATCATGACCAGAACCGGCAATTCGCAGACCGCGATCTTCCGCAAGGAAGCGACACCAGCGGAGGCGGAGCAGGGCATACAGCCAAAGTTCAAGCCTGGAGAGACGGTTACGGCCTCCTTCAAGGTCATCGCCACAGGCAAGGCCTGGCCGACAACGCCGGAATATTTGATGTCCGTCAGCAGTCCGGAGACGGAAGCCAAGCTGGAGAGCATCCAAGATGAAACGGTCAAAGCACAATACAAGTCGAGCAAGGCCAATTTTGTGCTGCTGCCGCCTGTCGGCAAAGCTACATCAAGCTATGTATACGCGATGTCACCGGAAGAAGTGTATACCTCCGATGTGAAGTATATTACCCTCAACTTGTCCAACATTGAGGCGTATAACACCGGAAATGCTACAACGGACCCCAATTTTGACCTCTATTTAAAAGAAGTCGCCACCGGCAACCGGTACAAAGTGCCGGTGAAGGATTCGGTTATTCTTCAGCCCGCCAATGACGGGCAGGTAGGGGATATGCGGGTCACCTATCGAACCGGGGAACTGGTGGATAAAGACGGCAATGTCCTGAAGAATGATGACGGCGAGGAGCAGAAGGATCTGGGGCCGGATTTACCTCTGGGCGAATATCAGGTCGAGATCGACTATAAGGACTCGGCGGATACTGCCGGTCTGTATGATCTAACCACCAGCCAGCGGTTTGTCGTCAGTGATAAGGAGGAAACGCGGATTAAAAAAGCGAGTATTCTAGCCATCGTCAAGAGAACCTTCGATCTGACGACTCCATATGACAACACCAATAAGAGCGATTTGGAGGAAGCTTACGCAGAGGCATTTCCGGGGTATACGCTTCCCGGCCAGGTGGCCTATGCGGGGCTGAAAAGCTCTTTTACAACAGCTATGAATGCTATGGTACTGGGTGCCAAAGTGACAGATCCGGAATTTGGCGGAGAGTATTTGACGCAGGCGGAGGAGATTCCCGCTTACCATCTGGAAGCCTTCGAAAGCGAGGAAGACCTGGAGGCATTCAAGGAGAGTCTGGCTGAAGAAGACAGCGGCACGGGCAGCGCTGAGGATGAAGAAGCATCCGGTGACGAGGTGCTGCTGGAAATTCGCGGGATGATCAACCAAATCGGCAGTGGTGATGACGCCGAGTACGTGGTGGATACGAAGAGCGAGCCAGCCATCATCAACAATGCGGTGGCCTATGAAGGCAAAGACATGGTATTTGCGAGTGGCAAGCTCAATGTGCTGGGAATTGACAACGTAATCGATACGGAGAAAACGCCCTTTTTTGATACATTGAGTGCAAAAGGAGACGGAACCCTGAGCGTGGCGGGTAGCGGCTTTGTCTTTTTCAACGGCGAATGGACGCTGGATTTCTTCAATGGTTTCAATAAATCGCTGACCCAGGGGGAAAGCGATGACGAAGGCGACGACGAAGCGAACGAGGAAGAGGAGCAGAAGAAAGAAGATGAAGGCGGGGGCGAAGAAGACGATTCGCTAAACGGGACTTTGACATGGGCAGCGGGAGCTTTGGCCGATCGGCTGAATCCTTTGCGCCAGCTGATGATCCCTGATGTGTATTTCAACCAGCGAAGCCTGTTCGCTGCTCCAAGCTTCTCTATCAACGGCTTTGGCATGAAGTTTAACGATTATATCCTGCGTCCAGGGGGGATTTCGTTCGGCGGCGGCATCAGCTTGAAAATTGTAGAGTCGGAGATCAAGAATGTAATTTTCAATGATAACGGTTTTGTGGGGATTGACGCCAACCTCAAATTCGATCTGAACGAGGATATCGGACTGGTTTCCAAGCCCAAGGAGGGCGATGAGGAAGAAGGCGACATGCCATCAGGTGAAATCACAATTGTTCATTATGTGCAAGAAGTGGAGGATGTGTCCAATACCTATGGCATTAAATTCAACGCGACTGTAAGCAGCGTGGGTGTAGGAGTGGAGCTTGCTTTCAAACAGGTGGCGGACAAGCGGATTCTGCCGGATGCTATCGGCTTCGAGGCGGATCTTGGCGATCCGGGCGTGCTGATTACTGGCGCGACCTATCTGACCAGCATCCGCGGGGCGATCCGCGAACTGGCGGATACGATTGCCGGTGAAGGCGATGTGCCGCTGACGCTTGAGGCCGGTGCCGATATCACCTTTGGGGTAGAGCCGGCTACGTTCTACGGCAGCATCGACATGACACTCAAAAAGTCGGGAATCAAGCTGGTCGGCAAAATGGACTACAGTCCTTCACCCGAATCGGAGAAACTGGCCATGCTGACCGAAGCCAAGATTGCGGCCCAATGGATGACACCATGGTTCGTCAGCGCCTCCGCAACGGTAGACGTTCTGGGCTGGGATGTGATTGTCGGTAAAGCCTCCCTGTTCGTCGGAGAGAATCTGATTAAGAACCGGATTGATTTTGAAGGTTTCGTGGGCGCGAAGCTGCAGATTCCTTCCGATGTGCCTTTGATCGGCGGAATGCCTTTGGCCGGCGTATCGCTGGGCGTCAACAATGACAAAATGTGGGGCAGCATCGCCATTCTGTTCATCAGTCTGGGCGTGACTTATTATTTTGACGGAGATATTGAATTCGGAACCTCCGGGGAGAAGCTTCCGGACGGACTGCTCTATTTGCAGGTTCAGGACCCGGAAACCGGACCCAAGCTGGTCGTATTCGGCCAGGGTGCGGAAGCGGTGGCCACTTCATGGGTAACGAAGGAAGATGTGCAGCATGAAATTGAGTATCACAGCCTCGCCGATGGCGTGAGTCTTCTGGACAACGGGTCGCTGGATGTGGGCATCGGTGGCATCAAGGTGTCTGATGACGGCAAGCTTCATGAAATTCCAATGTCGGCGGTGAGCGGCAATGCGATCCTGGAAGTGCAGTATTACGGTGATTCCGTGCCGCAGCTTGCAATAAAGGACAACAACAGCCGTGATTACAAGATCGTCTACGATGAGCGCAAAATCAACGATCCGAACGCTAATGCGTTTACTCAGGAAATTGCCGGGCAGAACGAAACGATCCGAAAAGCATATATTGCCATTCCGGCCAGCCGGGCTGGCAGCGGCACTTGGAAGCTGTATGCAGATCAGACGGTGGAGACGCGGTTGTTCAACATCCCCGAGGTGTCCAAGCTGGATGAGGTCAGACTGGATCAGGACAGTGCAGACGCGAATGCCTTCACCGCTTCATGGAAGGTATCCAATGCCAAGCCGGACGATACGATCAACCTGTATCTGACGAAGGACGCCGTGTTACCACCCACTTCCTCGGACGGAGCGATTATAGCGCCCGGAGATGCGGGCGTGCTGATTGCGAAGGACCTGTTGGTGGATCAAGGGGGTAGCGTATCCGGCAGTGTCACTTCGGGCAGCACCCGGATCGACGTTACCCAGGTTTCATTGCTTGGAGCAACGGAAGATATCAGAGGCCTGATGGCCCAGGGAGATTATTATCTGCGGGCGGAGCTGCAATCGTCCACAACCTTCGGAACGAAGACAAGTGCGGACAAGTTCAAGCTGATGGACCCGCTTGCTCCAGCTGAGGTTAGCGACGTGGTAGTCAAGCCTGCGGGCAACGGATATTTCGAGTTGTCCTTCAAGCCTGCGGTGAAGAAGCCGGGGCAGACCGATTACGAGCATAGCTACAGCATTGAGGTGCTTCAGCAGAAGGACGGGAAGCTTGCGGAGTACGAGAATTTCAGCTCCCTTCTGTTCACTGAGGAGGAATTACAGCCGTACTGGAATGAGCAGAGCGGCAAATATGAAGGCATCCGGCTTGGCGGCTGGACGCCGACCTCCAAGTCAAGCCAGGTGGATCATTCCAGCCTGGAGGGCAAGGTGGTCGAAGGCGATTCGCTCAACTACAAGGGGCTGAAAGTCGGGGAGAAGTATGTCGTTGGCGTATCTGCGGCGGTGAAGCCGGACAAGGATGCGGACAAGAATGAGAATCTGCATTATTCCAAGCGGGTGGATACAGCAAACACGCTGCTTCCGGTTCCGGCGAAGCCCGTTCTGTCTATACAGGGCGTAGGTTCAACCCAGATGGGGACGGCAACCGCCGCTTATGCGGAGGTACTAAGCAGCGCTAAGAAACAGAGTGTTAAGGTAGTTTCCGATCAGCAGAATGTGGAGGTGGAGGCGATTTATGACGGCAAGTCGCTCGGTAAAGTAGGGCTTGCAGACCATTCAGCCGGGAGTGCCGGAACGTTGGACTTCTCCACCTTCACTACGGACGGCACATACGCAGTGGAACTACGGACGAGAAACAAGACGACCGGCGATTTCACTATTACTATGTTGTATTTGACTGTGGACACTATTGATCCGGTTCTGTACATTGATACTCCGCTTCCGGGAACACGAACGGCCGGCGGCAAGATCAGGGTATCCGGACAGACGAGCAATGATGCTGTGCTGAAAGTGAACGGGCAGCCGGTAACGGTTGGGAAAAATGGACGCTTTGACGGAGAAGTCACTGCGACTGGCACTGAGCCGACGCTGAATTTGACGTTTGAGGCTGTAGACCGGGTCGGCAACAGCAACAGCGCCTCGGTCGTGCTGACCAATGGCGGATATCAGGTGCCAGTTGGCCTGATTTTGCGAAAAGTGACCAGCCTTGGCGTTAAAGATGAGCGGCAGCTGGAAGCCTTCCTGCGGGTACAGGACGGTAAGGATGCAAACGGCAATGCTCAGTACAAGGAAGTACCTGTAGCCAACAGTGATCTGGCGAAGCTGACCTACTCCTTGTATACGGGAGAAGCCGCCGAAGTATCTGAAGACGGCAAGGTGAAGGGCTTGGCTGAAGGCTCGGCGATTGTGTCCGCAGATTATAAGCTGTCGGATAGCAAGTCGCTTCAAGGAATGACGGTAGTAAATGTAGTGACCGAAATCATGGTCTATACCTCGGCTGTTTCCGGCAATGGAGCGGTTACGAAGGTCAATGTGTTGTCGGCGGGAGACATAAACGACTCCAAGCTGGTCTACAAGGTGTATCCTGCGGCGGACGGCGTTACGATTGCTCCACGCTACAAGGATGACGTAAGCGGCTGGACTCTTCTTCCTGACGACGGTGTTATTCCGGCTGTGAGCGGCGTTCGGATTGCCGTAGCCAAGCGCCCGGACGGCGGCAAGCAGGCCTTGGCGGTATCGGCGTTGATGCCGGCACTGCTATGGAGTGATAGCGGAAGCGGCTCCGGCACAGGTGGCGGTGGTGGCGCAGGTGGTAGCGGTACAGGTGCCGGTGCAGGTGGCAGTGCGAGCACCGGCGACGATTCTGGCATTCTCGTCGGCGGCTCCGCAGTTAAGGCGGAGAAACTGGATAACCGTCTGGTTGCCAGAATCTCCGACACTGGCGACGGCTCATCCAAGATTCTCCTGATTGAAGGCAAGGATACAGCGGTCAGCGGATATGAATTCGCTATTGATCGCAAAGTGCTGGCGCAGGCAGCCGATCGCGGGCAATTGCTCCGCATGGCTCTGCCTTTTGCGGAGCTGTCCTTCCCTTCCGGTGCGGCGGCAACAACCGGCGAAGATCTGAAGATCGCCATTGACAAGAACAGCAGTAGCCGGAAGGCAGAGTTGGCGCAAATCGCCAAGACGCTAGGCTCCACTCTGCTGGGCGACGGCGATGGAGTTACCTTTGATATACAGGAGTCCGGCATTTACAAGAACCGTTCGGTGGCAGCGAAGGTAGCTGTGCCCGAGACGATTGCGGGAAGAGACATTACGGCGGTTGTGCTTCGGGATAGCAGCGGCAGCTGGACTACGGTGCCTTGGTCCCTGGATATTGTCAGCAACAAGGTATATGTCGATCTGACTTTGACTGGAAACGGAAGCATTGGTTTTATCAGCAAAAGTCCGGCGTTTGCCGATGTGAGCGACACCCACTGGGCCAAGCCGACGATCCAGGAGGCTGCGGCTAAGCTGTTCATGCAGGGCCGCTCCGAAGAGCGGTTCGAGCCGAACAGCCGAATCACCCGTGCAGAGTATCCTGCAGTATTGCTTCAGGTACTGGGGTTGATGAACCAGCAGGAGCGGGTTACATTCGCCGATGTGAAGGCGGACAGCTGGTACAACCGCGCTCTATCCATTGCCGTCAAGAATGGATTGGTTACTGGCTTCGCGGATGGGAGTTTCCACCCGAATGAGGAGATTTCCCGACTGTCGGCCATGGTGATGGCCGGCCGGGCGGTGAAGCTGCTGGGAGTGGACAAGCAGGTTACGAATGCGGAGGCTGCTGCCATCCTAGCGAAGTTTAAGGATGCAGAATCCATTCCGGAATGGGCCAGAGATGCAGTTGTCCTGTGCGTCAAGCAGAATCTGATCTCAGGACAGGACGGTTTCCTTCTTCCTGACGGTGCACTCACCCGCGCTCAAGCTGCGGCCATTGCCATCAGACTAGGTGATCTTGTACCGGCGGGCACTCCGTAAGGAGCGCGGAAGAGGTAATTATATTCAGAGAGCGGGAAGGTGACCTATGATATTTTCAAAAAAATGGATCAAGCTGTTATGCTGCGCGTTGCTGCTGGTTCCCCTGCTACCCGCAGGAGAATCGGCGGAAGCCAGCGGCGGAAGCTGGGGGGACCATACGGATATAAGCTGGTATGAAACCAATTATTCTACTTATATCATCGATTCGGCGGCCAAGTTGGCGGGAGTCGCCAGGCTGGTTAATGACGGAACTACCGATTTCAGCGGTAAAACAATTCAAATCACAGCCTCCGATTCCCTGTCTTTGGCTGATTACGATTGGGTGCCGATTGGCACCGCGGAGCATCCGTTCAGGGGAATTCTTATCGGTCAGGCCGGGCATAGCACGGCTCTGACTGGCCTGAGCGTTACGGACAGCGTGTATGGGGGGCTGATCGGCCGCATGAGCGGGGCCACAGTCGGTCGGTTTACGCTGTCGGGCAGTATTCAGAGCACGGTCTCCGGCGATGCGGCCGTGGGCGGAATTGCCGGTTACATGGATGAAGACAGCACGATCCTGGATGTGACCAGCGAGGTTTCCATTCAGGTGACGGGAACAGTCACGGGCAACGTATATGCCGGAGGGATCGTCGGCAGCGGTTCGGGGATGCTGTCCAATGTGGCCAACCACGGCAGTATCGCGCTCAGCGGCTCTTATTGGGGCATGGCAGGAGGCATTGTGGCTTCAACCAACGCTGGCCTGACGCTGAAGAAGAACGAGAACACCGGCCCCATCAGCGTTACGGGCAGCGTCTACAAAGCCGATGCCGGAGGCATTGTCGGACTGGCGTCCGCACCGCTATTCATGGCAGAGGAAGAGACCTTCATGCGGAACAGCGGACGGATTACGCTCATGGATATCGGGAGTGGATCGGCTGGCGGGATTATGGGCCGAGTGGCGGCGGATAGCTTCGTCACCTTCTCCGCTCAGACCTCGAACTCCGGGGAGATCCTCGTGAATTCCGAGACTGCATCTGCGGACGTATCCGCCGGCGGTTTGGTCGGAGCTTATGAAAATATCGACGGGTTGAATTTATCTATCCCCTTTGTGCAGACAGCGCCTGCCATAGTCAACAAGGCAGGCCAGCGGACATACACTGGCAGCATTGTCGGCAGCGTGGCCGGCGATTTCACCTTGGGGTACAACGTGCTTAACAGTTCGCCTCTGACGACCGGCGGCTCGTCGGAGGTGTACACCGGAGGCATAGCCGGCAAGGTGGAAGGCGCGGTTACGTTCCAGGCAGGCGCCAGGAATCAGGCCGGAATTCAGGTGGAAGCTTCTGGTAACGGAGTGTATACCGGAGGATTAGTCGGCTTCTCAGGCCAGCGCCTTTTGTTCCACAGCAATGCTGCAGCAGCGTATGGCAACACTGGCCGCATTGCCGTAACCGGCACGGCATCCGATGTGCATACCGGAGGCATTGTTGCGAACCGCAACTATCACAAGGTGGCGAGTAATGTCTCCAGCGAAGGGGACATAGAGGTTACGGCAGCCAGCAGACTGTATACCGGTGGTTTTATCGGGAATGTGTTGAACGGTGACTCCGGGATAGAAGGCGAATCTTACGGTGGCAAAATCACGGTAGCCTCCATCGCATCCGGCACTGACAATCAGGTGTACACCGGTGGCATCGTAGGATCTTACGGGCTGGGCGGCGTGATCGCTGATTCAACTTTCTCGGGCGAGATTAAAGTTACAGGGGGCAGCGGCGTTCATACCGGCGGCGTGGCTGGCTATGCGACGGGAGGCGCGGTGATCGCTGGTGCGACAATCGGCCGCACGGCGAAGACGCCGGCACTGATCCAGTCGAGCGGCAATGTTGGCGGCGTGGCAGGTTACGTGGACGGCATTATTCAGTCTGCGACGGTAAAATATACGGAAATCCTAACCTCCGGAAATAGAGGTGCGGCGGGTGGCATCGCGGGTACGGCCCTTGGACGGATCATGGATGCGGACATAGGCGACGCGTATTCTGATAGTACTGACAGTTTACATGTCTCCACGGACGCTGCCGATTCGATGGCGGGCGGTGTCATTGGCGAAGGCCGCGGCACCTTGGTGCTGGGTACGGCTACTGTCAACAGAATCAGCTTGTCAGCAGGACCACAAGCCCTTCGTTCCAGTCTGGGCGGCCTGGCAGGCAAGATCTCTTCCCAAGCCACGGCAAGTGTGCAGGGAACGTCGTTCGTAATCCGGAATGTAGCGATTACTTCGGCCGCCGACAACAATGCAATCGGTGGTGTAATTGGAGACAACGGCATGGAACTTGATTCGGATACCTTGCAGCCGGTATCCGGAATTTCCATCGACGCCCAGGGCGATCATTCGGACTTGGGAGGAATTGTGGGCAGAAACAGCGGCCAGCTGACAGAATTGGCAGCGATGGATTTAGCCATCAAGGCCGTTGGCAGCGCCAATCGAATGGGCGGGGTGGCCGGATTGACATCGGGTGCCATTAGCAATCCTGTCGTTGCCCCGGGCGATGGCCAATTGCTGCTTGCCGCAGAAGGGCCAGACACCGCTGTGGGCGGTGTTGCCGGAGGAACCAGCGCTGGAGCTGTTGTGAGCGGCAACGGAATGGACAGCAACGTGTCTGGACTGACCGTTACCTCTACGAAATCGGCAAGTGGTTCACGTATAGGCGGCATCGTGGGAGACAGCAATGCCTCCGCGATCCGGCGTGTGGTTGTAGAGAATCCTGTGTTGAATGCACTGGGTCCGGACAGCATGATTGGTGGACTGGTCGGCCAGATTATCGGCGCGGACGTAGAACAATCCGTTGTCAGAGGGGTTCTCCCAGACTATGCCATGTTGAACGTGTCCAGCAGCGGGGTTAGAGCCGGAGGTTTGGTCGGACGGGCAGAAAATGCGATCCTCACTGGCAGCGGTGTGACGGTTCCAGCTACCGAGAATCTTCTTCTGACCGGGACGGCAGCGGCAACTGGGCTTTATGCGGGCGGCATTGTGGGCTACAACGTGGATAGTGCGATTGAGCAGATGTCCGGCTCCACTGTCAAGCTTGCATTAAAAGGAACCGGGACTATTGCCGGCGGCGTGGCTGGCTATAACCGGGGTGTGGCCGGCTATGGTCACCCTGCCGCTTCCAGAGTGCTGAAGGGTAACTTGATGAGTTCTCTGTCGATGGTCCTGTCGGCTTCTGCCGCTTCCTCGATTACCGGTGGTCTTATCGGTTTGAATGATGTCAGAGGCGATGAAGATCCCGCAGTGGCTGTCGCTTCTTCCATAAGCTCCATTCAGGACAGTAAACTGATCGGGAGCATCGCGGTACACGGACCTTCTTCGGTAACGGGTGGCCTGGTCGGCGAGAACCGGGGCTTCATAGCCAAGAACAGCATTAGCAGTCTTCTTCCCGTTGTGTCTGACGGCGGTAACGGTCTGGTTGGCGGTCTGATCGGCAGAAACACCGGAACGATCTATTACATGTCTTCCAATACGGTTCTATCCGTCGGTGGCATATCTACTATCATCGGTGGACTGGTGGGCGAGAATACAGGCCGAGTCGCCTCCTCCTATATCGAAGCTGATTTGAAAAGTAATCTGACCGGCACGGCGGGCAGCTATTCCCTTCTAGGCGGTCTGATCGGCAGAAACAGCGGCACTGTGGACAAGAGCTTTACAATGTCAAAAGTAACGGGTGACGGGGCCTATACGTATGTTGGCGGTCTGATCGGCGAGCATTCCGGTTCCGTTGTCAATTCCTACGCAGGCAAGGATGTATCCGCCAGCGGAAAGGGCTCCTACAGTGGTGGTCTGATCGGACGGATAACGACGGGAACAGTGGCAAGTAGCTACTCCGCTGGTCGGATCACCGGAGACAAGGGCGCGTATCCAGGCGGTTTGGCGGGATACTATGCCAGCGCAAGCAAGAAACTCATTGACGATACGTATTATGTCAAGGATGAGAGTCTGTCGATCAACAGCGGAGTCTTGGATTTTGGCGGGGGAACCTACAATGAACTGAACAATTACGCCCGCTTGAGTCCTATCCTTTCCTCAGCTCTGGCCGATCGTAAAGCATTTCCGGCATTATCCGGCTGGACGTTTGGCAGTTCACCCTGGCGGTATAGTTCAGCTGGCGCTGATTACAAGTACCCAGAGTTGAATCTGAGCGCTGATGCTAGCGATGGAGACGGTGTTTCGCCAAGCATGAATTTGAACTGGTATACCCAAAATCCTGAGGCATTGCGCTTTACCATCAAGACGGAGGATGAACTGACAGGCCTGGCAGCGATCGTTAACGGTACGGCGGCAGATGTCGCGCCGTTCAATTTCATCGGCAGAACGATAGACGTGACGGGGCCGATCAGTATCAGAGCCTCACGATGGACTCCTATTGGGGCGGATGTCAGCCATGCTTTTGAAGGAACGTTTAACGGCAATCATAACTTGATCGGTGATTTCAAGGTGACTGAAGGAGAATATGCGGGGCTGTTCGGTGTCATTGGAAGCGATGCTATTGTCCAGCAAGTCTCTGTAGCGCCTCTCTCTTTAATCGGCAACACCTATGCTGGAGCCTTGGCGGGATTAAATCTGGGCAAGGTTGAGCAGGTGGAAGGAAGCTTGTCAGGCGGCGCCGAGGTTGTTGGCGGGACGGTAACCGGAGGTCTTATCGGCCGAAATGAAGGTCAGGTCTCTGGCTTATCGATGACGGTCAGTGAAGGAAGCAAGGTGTCCAGCAATGCTGACGGGGCATATGTGGGCGGTCTGATCGGCGATAGTCGCTCTGGCCTTGCCCAAGGTAGCCTGAAATTGGTGGCTGGAACTATTGAAGCCACAGGCGGCAATGCGGCTGTAGGCGGTCTTGCAGGAAGAATGAACGGCGACCTCACAGCAGCGTCCCTTTTCGTGCAGGATGGAGGGAGAATTGTGGCGGTAGGTCAAGACAGTGTGGCCGGTGGTTTGGTCGGTGTGGCAGAATCCGGAACGGCCGACGGACTCAACGTCAGCTTGTCAGCCGGAGGCGTGCAGGCCCCTGCTGCAGGTTCCATTGCCGGGGGGCTGTTCGGCCGTTCGGCAGCCGGACAGGTGATCCGCAATGCCAAAGTGCAAGGTGACCAGACTCCTGGAGCGATCATCGCAGCAAACGCGGTAGCCGGCGGCATCGTCGGCATTAAAGCCGGTCTTGGCGGCAACATGTTTGAAATAGAGGAAGTCGAGGTTCGGGATGTGACGATTGCTTCGGCGGGTGAAGGTGGGATTGTGGGCGGTATTGCCGGCAAGCTGGCTGACGCCGCGCTGAAGGAGACGGTATTCAGCGGAACCCTCTCGACAACAGGCAACGGTGCTACAGTCGGTGGTATCGTCGGCCAGGCGCAGGACTCAATTCTGTACAAGCTGGAATCTTCACCGCAGATTAAGGTGAGCGCATCGGCCGGTATACTTGCAGCCGGTGGTGTTGCCGGAACGCTGGAATCTTCGAAGAGAGACACTCCATTGGATTTCGGACTTCTGGTGCCACTGTACCCTGGAATATATGAAGCGAAACTTCCTGCAGGAACAATCTCGATCGACGCGTCCGGTCAGACGGCGGTACTGTATGCCGGCGGCATTGCAGGAAAGTTGGATTCCGTCTCCCTGTACAATTCCTCCTCCTCGGTCTCCCTTGAACTGAGCGGAGCGAAGACAACGACGGCGGGCGGGGCAGTCGGCCATGTCGAGGACAGCCGACTGGTCGGAATTGACACAGGAAGCCAAATTCAGGCTGAAGACAGCACAAATTATAATGTGGGAGGCTTGGCGGGGCAGTCGTCCGGTGGCAGCATTTCCTATGCTCGCGTGGAAGCGGCAGCCAACAAGCCAATCGTTATTGGAGAGAGCGTCGCGGCCGGCAGAACGGAATCCGATGCCCATATCGGCGGGTTCATTGGGCTGGCGGACGGTACGGATATTTATGCCTCCTCTGCCACTCCGGATATTCGGATGGACAGTGTCTATCCGTATACTACAGTCTACGCTGGCGGCTTCGCCGGTCTCTTGGGAGAGAGCGGAAGCGGTACAATTTCGTCAGCATACGCGGCGGGCCAGGTTACAGTTAGCGGGGCAGCCGGGGTTTATGCTGGCGGTTTTGCCGGCACGGTCAATCAGTATCGTATTGGGCAGGCCTACGCCACTGGGAATGTGTCCAACACGGCCTTTGATGCCAGAGGCGGAGGTTTCGCCGGAGTTATTAACCATGGAAGCGAAATTAAAGACGCTTATGCAGCTCAGGAACAGGTCAATGTTGCCGGAAGCAATGGGGCAACCCGCTCCTATGCCGGAGGTTTTGTCGGTTACAACGACGGTAGCTTGTCACGTGTGTATGAGCGAGTATCCGCGGTTTCGGCTGTGGCCGGAGGCTCCAACTCCTACATGGGCGCTTTTATCGGCTATAATTTCCGGAATGCTCTAATAGACAACTCTTATTATGAAGGAAGTTTGGCCCCCATCGGGCACAATACAAGCAGTGACGGGCAGAGTGGAAATCTGAAGCAGCTGTCCATTTCCGAATACAGTCAGCCGCAGGGCTGGAATTTCTCAGGCAATGACCCGGTATGGGGCTTTGTCGATGGAGAGCAGCCTTATGCTCCGGCGCTGATGGGCATTTCCAACTGGCGCTTCTTACCTGACCTGAGCGTGCTTACCCATGCCGACAAGAATCAGACTGCGTTCACGGCGGGCACCGCTGAAGAATTGGCGGGATTGGCGCTTCTCTACGATGATGGCGGTGCTGAGTATGCGCTGTTTGATCTGGCTGCAGAAGCACCGCTCGAAATCGACAGCATCACGCTGACAGAAGATATTTCCCTGGCAGGCAAACCGTGGCTGCCTGTGGCGAGCTTTAAAGGTGTGCTGGATGGCAGCGAGCACGTCATTTCCGGATTGAATTATCGTACCGATGCATTCGACCACTCCGGCCTAGTCGCTGAGAATTACGGCACTATCACCAATGTGAAGCTGCAGGATGCGGCCTTAACCGGGAAGCTCAATGCCGGTGTTGCAGCCGGAGTGAACCAACCGGAGGGGATCATCAAAAATGTGACAGTAAGCGGTGGCAACGTATCTTCTGCGATGGCCGGAGGCGTAGCCGGTGATAATCAGGGCAGGCTGACTGGCGTTGTTGTGGAGAACCTGAAGGTTGCGGGTAAAGAGTATGGGGGTGGAGTAGCAGGCAGAAATAACGGGCAGATAGAAGACGTCGTTGTAAAGGGCCTGACGATCATCACTTCCCCTTCCATGGCGGGAGGCATCACGGGTCTCAACGATGGAAGCGTTGAGACATCTTATACAAGAGCCGTCGTCACGGCTTCCAATCCTGCAGGAACCAGTGTCGCCGGTGGAATTGCCGGACGCAACGGTGATAAAGGCTCTATTGATGGTAGTTTCTCTTACTCCGATGTCGCCGCGACAGCGATGGACTCAAGCGCAGGAGGTATCGCCGGAGCAAGCTCGGGAACCATTGCCGACAGCTATAATACAGGAACCGTAGAAGCCGTCGGCAACGACATGGCCCGGGCAGGAGGCATCGCTGGTTATGCAGAGGTGGGAACGATCTCCGCCAATGTGAACGGGGGGCAGATTGCGGCCAATGTCAACGGCAAGTTGGTCAAGGGCAGAACGTTGGCTGGAGGCATGGTCGGACAGACTGGAGCTGCATTGGTTCTGGTCCACAATTACTTTGATGCACAGATGATCCAGACTCCGGCAGCCTATTATACTCCGGAGGGAAGCAAAGTAACTGGAGTGGAGGGGCAAGCGGTAGGAATGGGCACCTCACAGTTGACAGGTGGCACATTGCCCGTTGGATTGGGAGCTTACAAATGGAAGGCGCTCCAGGGTTTTTATCCCCAGCTTGCGTATTTCTCCGGCTCTCTGGAGAGTGATCTGTCCACCGTTGCAGTAGTACTGAAGGAGGGGGATACGGCGTATAAGGTGAGAGGAAGCTACAGCACGACTCCCGACGCTGCGATCCACTGGACGGCCCAGGGCGACTCCGGCCCCATTTATCTGACTGCTTCGAAGAGCGGCCAGAGCCGTCTTATCATCATTAACAAAACACCGCTAGCTTATGGCGAAACGGCAGCTACGCCGACAAGTTCCACAGCTCTTGAGTTCAAGGACAAGACCGAGGTGGTATTGGTAAGCAACGAGGCGAACGGTCAGATTCATTACACCGTTGATGGTTCGACTCCTTCCGAGGTGTCGCCGATGTACACGAAGCCGATCCCGCTTAGCAACTCCATCCTAATCAAGGCGATAACGGTGGCAGAGGGCAAGAATGACAGCGGGCTGCTCATTGCGGAGTTCAAGAAAACACCGAATTCCGACACTGGAGGCGGTAGCATCGGCGGCGGTGGAGGCGCCGGAAGTGGAGGCAGTACGGCACAGGCGGAGGCGATCTCGTTCGATATTCTGGTGAACGGTAACGTTGCAGCTGTCGCTCAAGCCAAAGACACAACGGAGAATGGCAAAGTGACGACAACTATTGTTGTCGATGAGGCCGCTCTGACAAAGCTGTTACAGGAAGCAGACGGCTCAGCCGAGATTGCCATCGTCTTCAGCAAGAAGGCTGATGTGAACAAAGTGGAGCTGAGCGGAAAGCTGGTCAAGCTGATGGCGGAGCACAAAGCAGTGATCAGGATGGATAACGGTACGGGAGGCTTCCGTGTTCCCGCTACGCTATTGGATGTTTCGACGGCAGAGCAGGCAGTGGTGAATCTAGAGATCGCATCGCCGGATGAGCAGGAGGCGAAACTGCTGGAGCAAGTGGTTGCGGCTGGACCGTATGCCTTCCTTGTGAAGCCGATCGTATTCCGAGCCTTTTATACGCTAGGAGATCAGAAGAAGGAAATCGATCGGTTTGACGCTTACGTGGAGCGGACGATTACTTTACCTAAGACCACGGATACCTCGAACGCAATCGGAGTGAGCGTTGCGGCTGACGGAAGCATCAACCCGCTGCCTACCCGAATCACCGAGAACGCCAAAAGTCTGACGGCGGTTATCAAAAGTTTGTCGGGAAGTGGCATGGTTGCCGTGGTCACTGGCCGAACGGAAACCTCTTTCCGCGATGTTCAGTCTCATTGGGCACGGGCAGCTATTGCAGACCTGAACAGTCGGTGGATTGTGAGCGGTGTAGGCGAAGAAAGCTTTGAACCGGACCGCAGCATTACCCGGGCGGAATTCTCGGCTATCATCGTGAAAGCATTGGGTCTCGGCGGAAATGCTGCAGCAGACGGTATCGCCTTCCACGATGTGAGCGCCGGAGCCTGGTATGCTTCTTATGTCAAGATCGCATCTGAGTACGGTCTGATATCCGGTTATCCGGATGGCAGCTTTGGTGCGCTGGAGCCAATCAGTCGCCAGCAGATGATGGTCATTCTCTACAGAGCCATGAAGCTCACGGGCCTGCAAACAGAGTTGACAGATGCCAGTAAGGAACAATTGCTGAAGACCTTTACCGATAGCGGAAGCATTGCCGATTATGCCAAAAATGGCTTTGCCGCAGGCATCGACGCAGGACTTGTATCTGGAAAAGGCGGAAAGCAACTTGCTCCCGCTGATCTGACAACCAGAGCTGAGGCAGTAACCATTATTGAGAAGCTGCTTAAGCTGTCAGGTTTAATCTGACTCCCGGTAATAGGCAAAGCGACAGGGGATTTCTCAAAACCTATATATTTATAGTAAATGAAAACAGTGAGTCTCCGGGTGTTGGAGGCTCACTGTCTTTTTGTTTTTGGTCACTGGGTTGCTATTGATATTTCTGTATTGGCTTTACGTGAAAGAAGTTTTTTCATAGTTTGAGGAATGTTGGATGTAGAAATACAAAGAAAATGTATGGTAAAATAATACTGTCCCATGTAACCGATTTCAATATGATTCTATTGCTAAATTTTGTGGATAACGTTCTGGCCGATTTATCTATGCCACCCAACCATTCAAATAAGCTGAAGGAGTATACTATGACGAAATTTACACCACCCAACCAACCGCTCGTGACCCACATTTATACCGCAGATCCGTCCGCTCATGTGTTTGAAGGTAAAATCTATGTTTATCCTTCCCACGACCTCGATCATGATGGACCAGATAACGATAACGGGGACCAATATGCGATGGAAGATTACCATGTATTGTCCCTAGAGAACTTCGATTCTCCTGTTGTAGATCATGGAGAAGCTCTTCATCTGCGCGATATTCCATGGGCTTCAAGCCAGCTTTGGGCACCGGACGCTGCATTCAAGAACAATCTGTACTACCTGTTCTTTCCGGCACGCGATCAAGACGGCATCTTTCGGCTTGGGGTAGCAACGGCGTCTTCACCTGCAGGACCCTTTAAGCCGGAGGCCAATTATATCAAGGACAGCTTTAGCATAGATCCCGCCGTGTTCGTTGATGAAGATGAGCAAGCTTATATTTATTTCGGCGGCCTTTGGGGTGGGCAATTGGAGAAGTGGCAGACCGGTAGTTTCGAGTCTGCACAAACTGAAGGGCCCCCGGCAGACCAGCCGGCGTTGGGACCACAGGTGGCATTGTTAAGCGAGGATATGCTGTCGTTTCAGGATAAACCGCAAGAGATTTCGATTCTGGACAAAGAAGGCAATCCACTGCTTGCCGGTGATGAGGATCGCAGATATTTTGAAGGCCCATGGGTTCATAAATATAATGATTATTACTACCTGTCTTATTCGACAGGAACTACACACAAGCTAGTGTATGGCATCAGCAAAAATCCGTTAGGCCCTTTTACATTCCAAGGAACAATACTCACTCCTGTCATCGGCTGGACCACCCATCATTCCATTGTCCAGTTTGAAGATAAATGGTATCTCTTTTATCACGACAGCTCCCTGTCTGAAGGCGTTAATCACAAACGTAGCGTGAAATATACGGAACTGAAGTATAATGCGGATGGAACCATTCAGACGATAGATCCTTATAAAGAATAGAGAATTTGCAAAAGGGAAAGGACACTCTTCTAACTCAGTTGGTTTAATCCTTGAACTGTTTCTTCATGGGACAAGGCGCCGTTTCATCTTATCTGCTGGATTACTGTTGATGATGTCAGTTCTGAGAGCGTAATGTTATTATTTATTCGGATTGGGTTTCTATGTTCTCGAAAAGCAGTAAGATCCACTGTTTGATTTCATCCAATGTTTCCATCCGCGATAAGAAGATGTTGGGCGCTTCATTGTTTAAATAGACTAATCTGGAAACAGCTGATTTCGATTATATTGAGCTCCAGAGATAAAGCAAAAGGTAACGTGAAAGTGACCCAGGATCTGAAGAGAGATGAGCCTTGTCCGGCTAGATGGACAAGGCTTTTTTGCATGGAATAAAAGAATACGGGAACGCCGCTTTAAAGCCAGTTGAAAAACCGTCCCTCACAATCGAATTTTGCCTTATGGGCCCAAGGACCGCTCTTTATAATAAGGATATGACAGCGGCGGCCGGGCAGGCCAGCCAAGGAAGGAAGAGAAGAGAGATGAAAGTTCGGATTAAGGAGAGTCAGGACCGCTTGCCTGCGCTGACGGCCAAAACCGGCGGCCTGGGGAAGACGCTGCGCAGGGACTGGTTCCTGTATGCCATCCTTGTGCCTTTTGTATTATGGTATTTACTGTTTGCCTTCAAGCCGATGTACGGCCTGCAGATTGCCTTCAAGGACTACAGCGTCTTCCAGGGCATAGCCGGCAGTCCATGGGCGGGCTTCAGTCACTTTGAAACCTTTCTGCAGAGCGATTATTTCCTGCGAGTGCTGAAGAATACGCTGTTGATCAGCTTGTATAGCCTGTTATTCGCGTTTCCCGCACCGATTATTCTGGCTCTGCTGCTTAATGAAGTGAAGAACGCCGCTTTCAAGAAAATGGTGCAAACCATTACGTACTTGCCCCATTTTATCTCAGTCGTCGTCGTGTGCGGGATCGTCACCAATCTGCTGGCGCCTGGCAACGGTATCATCAACCTGTTGCTAGAGAAGCTGGGCATGGAGAAGATTTATTTCCTCGCCGTGCCGGAATACTTCCGTACGATCTTCGTTTCCATGGGTATCTGGCAGGAAATGGGCTTCTCCGCCATTATCTATATTGCGGCGCTGGCGGGTATCAACACCGATTTGTACGAAGCGGCTGTGGTCGACGGGGCCAATAAATGGAAGCGCATTCTGAACGTGACCCTGCCGGGAATTCTGCCCACGATCATGATTATGCTGATTCTGAAGATCGGCGGTCTGCTGGAAGTTGGGTACGAAGCGATTATCCTGCTCTACCAGCCCGCGACCTACGAGACGGCGGATGTCATCAACAGCTATGTGTACCGGGAAGGAATCTTGAACGGCCGTTACGACATGGCGACGGCGGTAGGCTTGTTCAACTCGGTAATCGGTCTGCTGCTCATTGTAATCTCCAATCGGCTCAGCAAAAAATACACCGGAAACGGTCTCTGGTAGGTGAAAAGTCATGACTGAAAGCCATGGTGAAAAGCTGTTTCAACGCTTCAATTATCTGTTCCTGGGCATTCTGATGATCGTCATTCTGTTCCCCGTGCTCTATGTGCTGTCCGCCTCCTTCAGTTCGCCTGATGCGGTCGTGTCCGGCCGGGTGATCCTCTTCCCCGTCGATCCGACACTGGACGCCTACAAGGCGGTCTTCCGGGAACCAACCATCTGGCTCGGGTATGCCAATACGCTGTTCTACACTGTTGCAGGTACCTTGGTCAGCATGGCGCTGACCATCTGCGGCGCGTACAGCCTATCCAAGCGCAGGCTCAAAGGCCGGAAGGCGATCAACCTGATGATTTCCTTTACGCTTGTCTTTAATGCAGGCATCATTCCCATGTACCTGAACTTCCGCAGCCTGAATCTGCTGGATACGCGGACTGCCATTATCTTCGGCTTCGCCATTTCAACCTTCAATGTCATCATCCTGCGCACCTTCTTCCAATCCGTTCCCGAGGAACTGGAGGAAGCGGCCCGTATCGACGGGGCGAGCGAAGCCACGATTCTGTTCCGCATCATGCTGCCCCTGTCCAAGGCTGCCTTGGCTACAGTAACGCTCTTCTATGCGGTAGGCCGCTGGAACGGCTACTTCTGGGCGATGGTGCTGTTGCGCAGTGATGACAAGGTGCCGCTGCAGGTGCTGCTGAACCGTCTGGTGGTACAGATGAAGCCGAGCGATTCCATGATGGTCACGGACAACTCCTATCTGATTGCAGAGACGGTCATCTACGCCACGATTGTGGTCGCTGTCCTGCCGATGATGCTCTTCTACCCGTTCATTCAAAAGTATTTTGTACATGGAGTCATGATTGGCTCGATTAAGGGCTGAGACCAGCAGCGGTGCTGTCAGGGAGAGCCTCAAGCAGAGGCATACCTGTTTCGCATAGAAAAAGGATACAATATAATTATACAAAGGGAGGATTATTGTACATGGGAAAAATGAAAAGCTTGCTTCTGGCACCGGTGCTTATTGCCGTTCTGTTGTCAGGCTGCGGTGGCAACAACGAGGGGGCATCCCCATCCCCGTCAGCGAACGATTCGGGGGCTTCACCTTCTGCATCCACATCACCCGCAGCAAGCCCGGCAAATGTGGAACCGCTTAATCTTAATTTCTACTATTACAGCCAGGCGCTTCAGATTAACGGAGATATGCCGATCTTCAAAGAGGCGGCCAAGACTACCGGCGTCACGCTAAAGAACGTCGCCCCGACCGGCGGCGACGACGCCCAGGCCTGGAACCTGCTACTCGCTTCGGGCGAGCTGCCGGATATCGTTTCCTACCAGCTTTCCGGACTTAATAATATCGCCGTTCAAGGCGCGCTTGCGCCGCTGGATGACCTGCTTGCCGAGAATGCGCCGAACTTCAAAGCATTCCTGGATGAGAACAAAGCAATCAAGAGTGCCATCACTGCTTCGGACGGTAAAATCTACGTTGTGCCCTTCGTGTCCGACGGCGAAGCGCAGGAGGGCTGGTTTATCCGCCAGGATTGGCTCGACAAGCTAGGCCTGGAGACTCCCGCTACCGTTCAGGAATACTACGAAGTGTTGAAGGCATTCCGTGAACAAGACCCCAACGGGAACGGCAAAAAGGACGAAGTGCCTTTCTTCTCCCGCAATGCTACTTCCGGCTTCGCCTCCCTATTCCCTCTGTGGGACGCATCGCTGTCGTTCAAGCTGAAGGATGGTAAGATCGTATACGGACCGAATGAGCCGGAATACAAGACAGCCTTGGTCGAAACCGCCAAATGGTACAAGGAAGGGCTCATAGACCAGGAAATCTTCACCCGCGGCAATACGGCGCGCGATATTCTCTTTGCCAATGACACCGGTGGTTCCGTACATGACTGGTTCGCCAGCACAGCCAATTTCAACGACAAGATGAAGCCGACTATCCCGGATTTCTCTCTTCGTCCCATCGCGCCTCCGGCCAGTATCTCTGGCAAGGTGTTTGAAGTAACTAAGCGAAATCCGCTGGGCAACAACGCAGGTTGGGCCATCTCTGCGAATGCCAAGGACCCGGCAGCCGTACTGCGCTATATGGACTTCTGGTGGACGGAAGAAGGCCGGCGCCTGCATAACTTCGGCATCGAAGGCGAAACGTACACCATGGTGGACGGCAAGCCGGTCTTTACCGAGAAGGTATTGAATGAGCCCGCAGTGGTCGATTATCTGATCAAGACCACCGGTGCCCAACTGATCATCGGCGGGCATCAGGATTTTGCCTACGAAGAGCAATGGACGAATAAGATCGCTCTGGAAGGCGTTAAAATGTACGTGGACAATAACTATTTCGCCGCAGACTATCAAGTGCCGCAGCTGAACTTCACACTGGACGAAGACAAGCAGATTAAGGAGCTGTTCCCGCCGATCGAAACCTATGTGATGGAAACATCGCAGAAGTGGTTTATGGGTGGAGAGCCGGTAGAAGACAACTATGATAACTTCGTTCAGCAGCTCAAGCAGCTCAAGCTGGATGAGGTACTGGAAATCTATAATACGGCTTACGCCCGTTATCAAGAACAACAATAATCAGTTCCGCCTCCTCCTGCCGGGGGAGGCTTTTGAAGGAGGAGGCACCTATGATCAAGCGGACGTTTACCATGGTCGTGATTGATGATATCCGCGCAGTTGTCAACGGGATTTCCAAGGATATGGACTGGAGCGAGCTGGGCATCGAGATTGTGGGCACGGCGTCCAGCGGTGAGGAAGGTCTGGCACTTGTCAAGGAAAAGCTGCCCGATATCATCGTGACGGATATCCGCATGCCCAAGCTGAGCGGCATCGAGATGATGAGGGAGCTGCTGCCGCAGCTCCCTCAGGCCAAATTTATTTTCATCAGCGGCTATTCTGATTTCGATCATGCGCAGGACGCGCTTCGTCTGGGTGCTTTCGATTATGTCCTCAAGCCCTTTACTCCGAAGCAACTGGCTGAAGTGGTAAGGAAGGCTGCCGAGGTGCTGGACAGCGATCGCCAGCAGAACGAGCGGTTGAGCGATATGCAGCAAAAGCTGCGGGAGAGCATGCCGCTGCTGCGGCAGGAGTACCTCAGCCTGCTGGTCCGCTTCTCGGCCCGGCCGGAGACGCTGCGGAAGCGCTGGGAATTTCTGCAGATCGACATGCAGCCCTCGCCGCTGGCCGTCATTGTGCTGGAGATTGACCGTTTCGTGCAGAAGAGTGAGGAGATTCCCGTGAACGAGGCGGAGCTGCTGCGGTTTGCCGTGCAGAACATCGTGGAGGAGACGGTGCTGCGGGTAGCCAAGGGCATTGTGTTCCGCGATTCTGTTCACCGTTTCGTGCTGCTCGTCAATCCGGGCGGAGGGGTAAGTGCACTCGGCATCGCCGAAGAATGCCGGGAGAACATGGAGCGGTATTCCAAATATACCGTTTCAGCCGGTGTGAGCCGCACAGTCCGGGAGCTGGACGAGCTTCCCGCGGCTTACCAGCAGGCGGTGGAAGCACTGACCTATACCTTCTACACCGGAGGCAACAGCGTGTTCTTCTGGGAGCATATCCGCCGGCGCTCGGAGGTGCTTCCGCGTCCCGACGCGGAGCTCGAGAAGGAACTGGTCTATGCGCTCCGTTCCGGCAATTCCGAGCAAGCCGAGAAGTCGCTGCTGGCCCTGCTGGAGAATGCTGAGAAGATTGAGGGGCTGCCCTCGCCGGACAGCTCAAAGGCGATGTATGTGGAGGTGGCCGCGCTAATCCGCAACGCCGTGCCGGAATTGCAGGAGGAGCCGGAGCTGACAGAGCTGATGAAGGTACTGACCTCTCCCCTCACGGTTCTAAGCGATCTGCGTGAATCCCTGAAGAAATTGTGCCAGCTAAGCTGCTCGCAGGTGCAGTCCCGCCTGCAATCCAATGCCCAGGATGCGATTCAGGCGGCCATCCGCTACATCCGCGACAATCTGCATCTCAATCTGATGGTAGGCGATTACGCCGCCCGCGTTCATCTGAGCACCAGCTACTTCTCCAACCTGTTCAAGAAGGTAACCGGGTTGTCCGTCGTTGCCTTCGTGATCCAGGCAAAGATGGAGCGGGCCAAGCTGCTGTTGGCAGGAGACCAGTCCATTGCGGAAATCGCAGAAAGCCTCGGCTATGAGGAGCGCTCCTATTTCAGCGATGTATTCAAGAAGACCACCAGCCTGACGCCGACGGAATTCCGCGCGGGCCACGGCAGCGTGCCGGGGAACGGATGAGGAGGACTGCTGTGCGGACGCTGCTGCATAATTCCACCTTTAAGACGAGACTGTGGATCGGCATCGTGTCTATCGTGATTCTGGCCACGTGGATTACGGGTCTGTCCTCCCAATACCTGGCTTCCCGGCTGCTGGAGCGCAAGACAGCGGAGCTCAGCCAGATGATGATTGACAAATCGGCACAGGCGCTGGAGGAGAAGCTGCGCAAAGTCCGGCTGTCGGTTCTTACCTTTATGATGAGCCCGCCTTTTGAGGATATTCTGCGTGCTTCGCCCGGGGCTGGTGACAGCTATTATTCCTACTTCACTTTGAACAATGCGCTGCAGGTGCCGCTGGTCCAGATGCAACTGATTGAGCCTTCCATTGAATCGGTTCTCGTGTCCACGCCTATTGGCGAATTTTATTCCGTCACCGGCGCGAAGCGGACGACCAACGCTTTTGAGGATAACCCGTTATACCGGTCGATGCAGGAAAAGACGCTGCCTCTCTGGTATCCGGCCCACAGCGATCAGATTTTTGAGGGCGGCACCAATGTCCTTAGCCTGCTGATCGAGCCGATCTCCGCTTACCGGGGTACCGACGTGCAGGTGGTAGTTAATGTGCGGGAATCCTCCATCAAGGAATACGCCGAGACCAATGTCGTCGGCGACAGCGGCAGCATCGTGGTCGTCGATGCAGCGGGGAACCCGGTGATGGACGAGGATTCCCCCCTGGTATCCCCGATAGGAGAGGCGGCGTTCCGGAGCGAGGTTGAGGCAGGCCGCAACCATTTTGAATACACCTTTGACGGGAAGGATTATCTGATCAATTGGGCCAAGGTGACGTTTCCGGATAACTGGATGATTTTTTATTTCCAGCCAAGGGATGTTCTGCTGAAGGATATCCGCTATATCCGGTGGGCGACGCTAATTATCGTCTGCGCACTGATTCCACTGGCGCTGATTCTGTCCAAATGGATTACCGGTCTGCTGATCCGCCCCCTGCACCGGCTGCAGCGTCTGATGGCCAGGGCGGGGGACAGCGATCTCTCCGTGCGCTTCTCCAGCGAATACCGGGACGAGGTCGCACAGGTGGGCGAA